>SXGT01885084.1_pt1 | contig 26731 bp, 19 predicted proteins | sample 3176221 | NCBI WGS metagenome assembly SXGT01 (sample SAMN11356862, study PRJNA531348) | freshwater metagenome | isolation source: freshwater sample F1-120 | place: China: Fuxian Lake, Yuxi | collected 2017-12-25
GGGTGCAACGGTGCGGTAAGAGCGCACCAGCGTCCCGGGCGACCGGGACGGCTCGGTAAACCCCATCCGGAGCAAGGTCAAGCAGGGTGAGAGCGGCCCGCTCGTCGATCCCGGGTAGACCGCTGGAGCCGTCGGGCAACCGCCGGCCGAGATGGATGGCCGCCTCCGGGCCGAGGTTCACTCCTCGTCCCGCAGACAGAATCCGGCGTACCGGCCGACTCACCACCGCCTTTCGGGCCTGCCGTGACCCCGAGGACCGCCCGCGCTCCCCGCCGGGACCGCGTCCGACTGGCGGCTCACCCGGCCTCGGCGGGGAACTCGGCGTCGGTGACTGCGAACGTGCGGATCCCCGCGCTTGCCCAGCTGCCGATGCCGAATGGATTTTCCACGAGCATCCGCGTTTGTGGATCCGCGCCCGTGGTGACGACGAGCAGTCGCCGGTCGATGAAGACGACGAAGTCGCCGGTCGGTGACCACACCGGATCGCCACCCAGGGCGACGTTGTAGTCGGGATCCGCCGAAGCCGACATCAACGTGCGGCGCTGTCCGCCCTCGTCGATCGTCAGCGTGAGCCGCGAACGTTGAACCGGCCAGCCCGAGACCTCGCGGGTCGCGGTCACCACCGCGCCATCGGGGCCGACCGCGGGAACCTCGGTGCGATCCGGCGTATCGGGCAGATCGCCCGCCGCCACCTCTTCGATCTCACCCGTCATGATGTCGACGAGAGTCTGCGACCCGGCCTCGAGGTCGCCACCGACCGGCCAATCGAACGTGGTGATCTCGAGTCGGCCATCGTCGCGCCATGCGAGTTGCGGGCCGTTGCCATCGCCTTCGTCAAGACACAGCACCTCGCGCGACCCGACACCGGACGCGGCGATGATCCGCACGCAACCGTCGGCGTAGAACGCCACCGTGCCTCGCAACGACACATCGGGCTGTTCTTGGAGCGAAACGACCTCGGGCGGCGAGAGGGAACGGCTGTAGACCGCCCCCACCACGGTGACAACCAGCGCGAGCACGACGACTCCGACGACCACGACGAGCGCGATCACCCGACCGCGCTTGCGAGGAGTTCCCGATCGTCCGATGTCGAGACCCTCGCCGCGAAGCCATTCCGTCACGCAGGTGATGCTCGACGTTGTCGCAAAGGCCGGCAAGAGCCGAAAGACCGAACGGAATGACACCGCACGGCACGGTCGCGATCGCAACTGCCGGCGCATCCGACCGACGGACCGACGGCGCGACGCGCTCCCGGTCAGACCAGTTGGCGACGGGTTCGGATCATCAACATCACTCCGCCGAACGCGGCCATCGACCCGATGACGACCCAAACTGTCGTCGAGGCACCCGTCTCGGGCAGCGAATCTCCGTCGGAGCCGGGCACGACGACGGTCGTGGGCGGTGTCGTTGTCGGCGCCGTCGTGCTGGGCGCGGGTTCCGGCCACGTGATCGTCAGGCTGCCTGCGGCCCGCGTCGAGGCCGACCCGTGCGACACCGAAGCGAACGACGGCGCCACGTAGCTCGAGCCGCCGCCTCCACCGGATTCCTCACCGCCCCCTCCACCGCCGTACCAACCGCCGCCGCCCGCACCGCCGCGGAAGCTGTCACCGTCACCGCCCACGCCGAACACACCATCGGGTGTGAAGTTGTTTCCCGCCTCCCCACCGGCACTTTGCGTGCCACCGAGACCCGGTTCACCACCGCTGCCATCGCCACCGGTCGGGTGACCGCCGTCGCCGCCGGGTTCGAGGTCGATACATCCGCCGCCCCCACCGGCGACGAGAACGCGATCGTTGAGCGTTGTCCCGCCGAACCGCAGGTCGGTGGCCCCACCTCCGCCGCCACCGTCATCTCCGGTGCCCCCACCATTGGCGCCTCCGGTCGGAGCCGTGAAGTCACCGCCCATGCCGCCGATCGTCACAGTGAACTCCTGCCCTGGAGTCACGCTGAGCGTCGCTTGCACCCTGGCGCCGAGGCCACCGAGGTCGTCGTCACAGCTGCCACCCGCTCCGCCTACCGCGTCGATCGTGATCGAGGTGACGTCGGCGGGCACCGTGAACGTGCCGTCCGCCGTGAACGTCTGCGAATCGGCGCCCGCGGGAGGCGGGACGAGGACAACGAGGAGGCCCGCGGCCCCGACAACGCTGGCCGTGCGAGCGGCAGTGCGAATCATGACGGCTCCGATCTTCTGACTCGTGATCCGATCGGAGACGGCACGTATCAGATGAGGCAAACGTGCGAGCTCCGAGCCACGCTCGAACCGTTCCGCGTACGATCGGGGCGAACACCGAGGTGGGGAGCCCGCAATGAGCCCGCAGGGAACGGCCAGCATCCAGGGGACGTACGAGAGCGCCGTTGGGCCTGTCGTCGTCACGCTGACCTTCGACCCGGTGGCCGAGACCTTGTCGATGTCGGCATCCGAACGGTCGCGCGTCATCATCGGCGCTCCCGTCCTCGACACGACGATCATCGCCTTCGACCGCGGCACCCGGGTCCTGGTCTGGGATGGTCGGCGAATCGCGATCGCGTCGACGACCACCGATCCCGAAGTCCTGTCGTTTCTCGACGTCATCGACCAGGCGGTGCCAGCGTGGACCGCAACGCCCCGGCGCGCCGCGACCACAGCTGCGTCCAACCCGGGACGGCCCGATCTCTCGCCGAGAGCGCGATTCGTCGGCGCTGCGAACGGCTCAGCCACACACCGGGCCAACCGCGTCGCCGCCGTCGTCGAAGGTGCAGCCTGGTGCTACCTCGTGCTCGGCGTTCTCGGTGGGCTCATCGTCGCGGTCCAAACCCGCCCGACCGAGTCAGGATTCGGTGAGGTGACTCGACCCTTCGTCGCGGCGGGGGTGGCGATCATGGCGACCACAGTCTTCCAGGCCCTCGTCGTCATCATGGTCGCGGCGTACATCCAGAGCCGGACCGAGTAGTCCGCGTTCGGGAAGACGCGCTCCCCGGGAACCGAACTCCCCTTCCACACGTCGTAAGCGCCAGAACGGCAATGACGACGCGGAGGTGAACGTGGCCGGTTTCGATGAACTCAACAGCGTCACCCGGGAGCTCTCGGGGCCCGATCGCGAAGTCCTGAGCGAACTGCTCGTCAACAATGCGCGACGCTTCGAGGCGCTCGCGCCCGCGGTCTCCGACTGGTACGAACGTGCCGCCGATGTGATCCGCACACTGCAGAACGACCTCGCAGCCGATCACGCCGATCTCGCGTACGCGCTCGCCTGCGACGCCGCCGGCCCGTCGATCCGACTCTGCGGTTTCGACGCCACCTGACCAAGCTGCCCCTCGCCCTGCTCCCCCTGCCCCGGCCCCCGACGCGCCCGCGAGCCGTCGGGGGCTGCGGGGAGCAAACCACGACCGCCCATTGACAAACGATCGAGCCCCGGCCGAAGCGGCCGGGGCTCGATCGTTGTGCGGAGAATCCGCGTTCGCTACGGGTTCGGCACCGTCACCGTGATCGTCGTCGACGCCGCGTCACCCCAGGCGTCGGTTGCCGTCAACGTCACTGTGTAGGTACCCGCGGCGGCGTAGAGCTTGCCCGGTACCTGGAGGGTGCTCGTCGCGCCACCGTCGCCGAAGTTCCACAGGTAGGTGATCGGGTCGCCGTTGGCGTCGGTGGTCGCCGCCGCCGAGAACACGCACCACAGGTTCGTACAACTCGGCGTGCCGATAACCGGCGTCGGTGCGACGTTGGTGACCGGCTCGGTGATCGTGACTACCCGGGTGACCGAAGCTGCCTGGCCCCAAGCGTCGGTCGCCGTCAACGTCACCGTGTAGGTGCCGTCGGCTGCGTATGCCTTAGCCGGAGTCGCCAGTGTGCTCGTGGCCCCGCCGTCGCCGAAGTTCCACAGGTACGTCATCGCGTCACCTTCGGGGTCGATCGAGCTGAGCGCCGTGAAGGTGCACACCCGAGCAACACACGACGGAGCTGGGATCACCGGGACCGGCGCCACGTTCGTCGGCGGCTTGGCGATGACGACCGTCCGCGTCACCGAAGCGGCGTCGCCCCAGGCGTCGGTCAGCGTCAACGTCACCGTGTAAGTGTTGTCGGCCGCGTACGTCTTCGTCGGGGTCGTCGCCGTGCTGAGCGCACCACCATCGCCGAAGTTCCACGAGTACGTGAACGCATCGCCGTTGGCGTCGACCGAACCGACCGCATTGAACGTGCAGGTGCGGGCGGTACAGGTCGGTGCGTTGATCACCGCCGTCGGCGCGACGTTCGTCACCGGCTTCGCCACGTTGACGACCGTTGTCGTCGAAGCGGCGTCGCCCCAACCGTCGGTGACCGTCAAGGTCACGGTGTAGCTCCCGTCGGCCGCGTAAGTCTTCGTGGTGTTCATGGTCGTGCTGAGCGCGCCACCGTCGCCGAAGTTCCACGAGTACGTCATCGTGTCGCCGTTCGGGTCGGTCGACGTGTCACCCTTGAACGTGCACGTACGAGCCACGCACACCGGCGACGAGATCACCGGCGTTGGCGCCACGTTCGTCACCGGCTCGACGAGCGTCAAGGCGTAGGTCGTCGATGCAACGTCGCCCCAGGCGTCGGTCGCCGTCAACGTCACCGTGTAGGTGCCGTCGGCCGCGAACGTCTTGGTCGGCACAGCCAGGGTGCTCACGGGCGAACCGTCACCGAAGTTCCACGAGTAGGTGATCGGGTCACCGTTCGGATCGGTGGAACTCAGCGCCGAGAGGTTGCAGGTCCGCGCTGCGCACGACGGTACCGAGATCACCGGGTTCGGAGGCAGGTTCGTCAGCGGTTCCGCGATCGTGAGCACGTGCGTCACGGTCGTGGCCCGGCCCCAGCCGTCGGTCACGGTCAGCACGACGTTGTAGACGCCGTCAGCCAGGTACGTCTTCGACGCGGTCTGCGTCGTCACCGTCGGTGTGCCGTCGCCCCAGTTCCACAGGTAGCTCAGCGTGTCGCCAAGGTTCGGGTCGACCGATCCGACTGCCGAGAAGTTGCAGGCCCGGGCCACGCACGACGGCGGGTTGAGCGCTGCGGTCGGCGGTAGGTTCGTCGCCGGCTCGGTGATCGTCACCGTCTGGCTCGTCGTGTTCGACAGACCGAATTCGTCACGAACCGTGAGGAGCACGGTGACGACACCAGGTGCCGTGAAGGTACGGGTCGGAACCGGGCCAGACGCGGTCGCCGTACCGAACGTCCACGAGTAGGTGAGCGTTGGCGCGTTCTCGTCGGTCGAGCTGCGCCCGTCGAAGTTGCAGATGTTCGCCGTACAGGAGTAGGTGAAGTTCGCGACCGGCGCCAGGTTGCCTGTACGACCGGCAACGGTGACGTTGCGGATCGAGGGCACCGGGGTCACGAGGTCGTTGCTGTCCATACCCCGGACGAGCACGGTGTATCCACCGGCCGGGATGATGGGCGAGGTGTACGAGAAGTTCGATCCGGGAGAACCCGGGCTGTTGAGGAACGCCCGGATCCAGATCTCGGTGGTCGATGTGAACGCGCCCGCCGTGCTCATGTACTGACCAGCGGAGTTGCGAATCGCAATCTCGGCCCGGGCGATCTGGAGATTGTCCTCCACCCGGCCGCTCACGAGGATCCGGGAGTCGGAGAACGCCGTGCCTTCCGTTGGTGCGAGCAACGCCTCGGTGACCGTCGGGGCGGTGTCGCCAGGGTAGACGAGATAGCGAGCCGTAGCACCGGTCGTCGACGGGTCCTGCTGGTCGGAGGTGTCGAAGGCGTACGCCGTGATGGCGTAGTCACCGACCGCCGGCAGGTCACGAGAAATCGACCAAGCGGTATTCGTCGAACCGGGAACCGCCACGACCGCGTCGAGCAGGGCGAAGTTCGATGCGAGGGTGCCGTTCGGCTGGAGGTAGCGGCTCGAGTCGGACTCACGGATCGTCACCCGCACCGCCGCAACCCCGAAGTCGTCGGTGGCACGACCGGTGAGGTCGAGGTGCAGCGCCGGCGTGTTGAGGATCGTGCCGGTCACGTCGAGCGTTCCGTCGGGGAACGCGTCACCCGGAACTTGCACATTGATCGTGAGGTTGCCGCGGAACGCGGTCGATGTCGTCAGCCCGAGGTCGTCGGCAGCGCGGACCGAGAGCGTGTAGGTGCCGGGACGAAGGTTGAACGGCGTCGTGTATGACCAACTCGCCGAGGTTCCAGGCAACGAGTTCGGCCCCGTGATTCGATGCCAATCCGAGAGTGCATCGACGCCCCACGTGCCGTCGGACGCGAGGTTCTCGCGAGTGGTCGTGTTACGCAGGAGGATCTCGACGTAGTCGAGTCCCTCGTCGTCGGTCGCCGAACCCGAGAACGTCAACGGGGCGCCCGGCGCCATGTTGAGCGCCGCTATCGGCGTCGGCGGCAGCATCGCCGCGGGAGCGTCGATCGCCACCGAGGGAGCGATCGCGGTCGAACTCACGATCCACGTGCGGTCGGCGGAACGCAGGTCGGCTTGTCCGGTGGTGTCGACTGCGGTGGCCTGCATCGTCCACTCGCCCTCGTATGGCAGCGTCCACTCCCACTGCCACGTCGCCGCAGTGGCCCCGATGACGTCGGGGTCGCCGCGGAACGAGTTGAAGTTCGTCGAGGCAGTTCCGTCGTCTTGCAGGTAACGGGTCTGCGCGTCGCGAATCGTGTAGGTGATCGAGTTGATGCCGAGGTCGTCGTTCGCGGTACCCGTTGTCAAGAACGTCAACGTCGGAACGACCGTCGTGTTCGGGGTCGAGATGCCGGTCGTCGGCGTGTCGTCCTCGAGTCCGAACGTCTCGAAGTTGTGCAACGCCTTGGTGCCGTCGTTCGTGCCGTTCACGGCGAACGTCCGGGCGTACACACGAAGGCGTCGGTTCCCCGACACAGTGATCGTCTGGTTCCAATTCGTCGACGTCGCGCCGGGTCCGCCCAGCGTTGCGTTGATGCCGTTCCACGCGGTGCCCCACGTCACGAGGTCGTCGGCGAGGTAGCGCAACGAATCACGGTCCTGGATCTCGAGTTGCACCCGGTTCACACCGCTCGTCGCCGTGGCGGTGCCGTCGATCGTGAACGGCACGTCGGACTCGACGACCCGGCCCTTGATGGGGTTCAGGATCGTGGTCTCGTTCTGCCCCGGAGCGGGGACGGAATTGAAGTCGTAGACCGCAATGCGTCCGAGTGCGAAGCCACCTTGGGTCGTGGCGTCGCCGCCGGCGATCACACCGCGCGGGTGCACCAACATTGCTTTGTTACCTTCGAACGAGTCGGAGCCCGGGTCCCACGGGAGTTCTTTCCCGTTGGTCGGGTCGAGCGCCCCGATGTGGTCGCGGATCACGATGTTGTCGCCGAGGCCGTAGCCCGCGAGACCTTGGCCACGTCCGTATCCGGTCGTGGTGAGACCGGGCCACGGGTCTTGCGCAGTCTGCGACTCCATGTAGTTGAAGTGCCCGCCGACGTACACGGCGTTCTCGCTGATCGCAATCGAGTACACGCTGTCGAACAGACGAGAGACCCACAGCGGCTGCATGTTGTCGCCGCCGTCAATCGGGAAGGCGATCGCGGTGTCGTTGATCGGCGGGCGGTCACCGCCGGAGCCGCTGCTCACGACGAAGTACTGACCGTTCGGCGCAATCGCACCGGCGTAGATGCGCTGCACACCGCCGACGAACGCGAGGTTGTCGTCCCACAGACGCGTACGCCACGGCAGCAGTTGGTTGTTCGTGGTGTTGATCAGACCGACGCCGTAGCGGTCTTGGCCGGCGATCTGGCGACCGGTGTGCACGACGAGCAGCTTCGAGTCGTCGGGCGACAGCACGAGGGCCTGCACCGTGAGCAGACCGTTGACGCCGATACCACCGGAGAGGTTGTTGACGAAGCCCGTGACGAGGGTTCCGTCCGAGGCGTTGACCGCGGCGAGCCCGACTCGAGCGGTGTTGCGGATCGTCGTGAACTGGCCGCCGATGTAGACGCGGGTGTTCGTCGCTTCGATCGAAGTCGCCGCCGCGTTCGCGTTCGCCTGGAACGCGGTGATGACCGAACCGTTGGTCGGGTTCAATGCAACGACCTTGCGGCGCGTCACGCCGTTGACCGCGTTGAAGCGGCCGACTGCGTACAGGCGAGTGCCGTCGGGTGACGCCTCGATCTCGGTGACGCCACCGGTGTCGAAGGTCGGGCGGAACGCCGTGTCGACGAGACCGGTGCCGATGTCGAACGCGGCGAGCCAGCGCTGGTTGTAGCTCGTTGTGTTCGCGCCCGCGTTGTTGCGGATCGCGGTGAACGTTCCGGCCACGTAGATCTTGTTCCCGATGTACTCGAGGTCGAAGATCTCACCGTTCGCGATGCGAGCGACGTTGGTGCGCGCCACGTCGGGTGGCAGCTTGGTGTGCCCCGGAACCGGTTGCGCGGCGCGGCTCGGTTCGGGCAGCGCGACCATCGCAGTGGTTGCTGCGACCATCGCGACCGCGACGGTCGTCCAGATCGCTCGACGAATACGCGTTCGTGCGTACGTGCTCAATTGACTCCCCAGTCTCCAGCAAAACGTGGGGCACCAACGCGCCGCGGCGAACTCCGCTCCGCCCGACCCGAGAACTCGGGCCCCACGAGGGTGTCACTCTACGTGGTCCCGTCGAATCAGACAATCCGGCGGAAGACCTACAAATCACGCCGTCGCCATACGTCACGTGGCGCCAGGATGATCCGAACGAACCATTTCGGCGCTGGATACGTCAGAGTGTGGGTACCGAAGCGACAACCCCGACGGGAGACGACCGCATTGCGGATCGACCGAAGCGATAGCCACGCTGGAGCGCCCAATGTGGGCGTTGACCTGGGCGTTTGGCTCGACGCGTCGTACGCGCGCGCCTATCGGACCGCGTACCTGATCGTGCGAAATCCCGCGGACGCCGAAGAAGCCGTCCAAGATGCGTTCCTTCGCGTCTGGCGCTTTCGAGACTCGCTTCCCGAAGGTTCGGCCCGGGAGCCTTGGCTCTACCGCGTTCTGGTCAATTCTTGCCATTCGTTGCTCCGACGGGAGATTCCCCGCCGAAATCGCCGCGCCGAGGAGGATCTTGGTCTCCACGATCGAGGGCCGCGCCCCGACCAGATCGCAGAGGAGCGGGCCGCGCAGGCGAGCGTCGCGAACGCGATTCGAGCCCTGCCCGACCACCTGCGCGTCCCGGTGATCCTTCGATATTGGACCGGCCTCTCCGAACGCGAGATCGCGCAAGCCATCGGACGACGACCCGGAACCGTCAAGTCACGGTTGCACGAGGCACGTCGCCGACTCGCGCAGGATCCGACACTCGTATCGCTGCACGAAGGCGATGCCGACGCCGCGCCGACTGCCGAACGAGCAGACGCCATGATCGAGGACACGCCATGATCAGCGAACAGTCGATTCGCGATGCTCTTGCCGCGGAGGCCGAAACCATCGAGGTGCCGCAGCGTGCACCCGCGACGCTCATCGCGCTCGCCACCGAGTCGACCATCGTGTCGAACACCGGGTCGACGATCGAGTCGACGGTCGAGCGTGGGGAATCGAATCCGTTCCGCGGTCGACGATCGCCGCTGGTGATCGTCGGGACGCTCGCAGCAGGGATCGCGCTCGGTGCCGGGTTCGTCGGACCGCTGCGGACGTGGCTGCAATCCGAACCGCAGCGCCCGAGTGCCGACGGCAATGCGCTCTCGGAAGGAACGGTGGTCGACTCGGACGAGTCGTCATCAACGTTCGCGGCGACTCCCGACGACGATTCCTCCGACCGCGGCGGGTCCGCTGCGGCCGACGCTGCGTCGCGCACGCGTGCGCTGTCGGCCGCCTTCACCTTGTCGGTCGACGCCGACCATGTCGACAACGCGACGGAACGCGTCATCGCGATCACGCATGCGTCGAACGGGACCGTCGAGTCCGCGCTGACCACTGAGGCGTCGGGCGAGAGCGCCTACGACGCTGCCTTCAACTCGGCAACGATGAAGCTGAGCATCCCGACCGCCAGCTTCACGACCTTTGTCGGACAACTCGGCGATGTCGGCACCATCTCGTCGGTCGACGAACGCGAGGTCGACACCGAGCTCGAATACGAGTCGCTCCTCGCCCAACAGCAGCTGCTCGACCAGTCCGTGTTGGCGTACCAAGCCGAGATCGCTCGCGCCGACGGCGAGGACTCGGTGCAAGGAGCGCTGCAACAACTCGCCGACGCGCTCCAGCAACTCGCCGCGGTCGAGCGACGCCTGCGCGAGCTGCGGCAGTCCACTCAGTACGTCACGGTCACGGTGGTCTTGCGAGCCAGCGCGTGACGAGTTCGTGCTCGAGCGAAGACGACCGATCGCGACCGAGCCTCAGAGCACCTCAAACGAATTCGAGAAGTAGTCGAGCACCTCGACCTCGATGTCGGGGCCCTCGATACGAACGAGGAACACTCGCGCGCCGACGATCATGAGGCGAGCATCGACCGCGACGGCATCGAGGTCGTTCTCGACAACGGCCGGAATCGTGTAGGTGAAGTCGTAGGTCGGCAGTTCGGTGCCGGTTCGCAGGACGCCGCCGTCGGACGTCACGCCGACCTCCGACGCGAACTGCCCGGCAATCGCGCCGAGCAACCCCTCGATCTCCCGCTCGCGCGGGCGGTTCGGAAGATCGAACCAGGTCAAGCGAACTTTGCGATCGCTGCCCAACGATGCTTGCAGACCCTCGACCTCGACCCGACCACCGAACAAGGGGATCGTCGCGCGGCGCGCTTCGGGATCGCTCGGAAAGTTCGCCTTGAAACCTCCGACCTCGTCGCGCTCGATGTGCCCTTCGCCAGCGAGGTACTCCTCGGTTGCGGACAACCCGTTTCCTTCGCCGATCGAGCGCAGGGCCGACCAGCCGGCGGCGCCGCACACTGCCGTGACGATCAGCAACGTGGCGATGCCGATGGCGAGCTTCACGCCGTTGAAACGACGGCGACGGCGGCCCCGGGCGACCACGGGCACGACCTGACGGGCCGCGGTGTCCGACGTCGTTCCTGCGGTGGCTCGCGCGGAACCCATCGCTCAGTGTTGCACGCCGACACCCGCGGTCGGTGTCTCGTTGAACGAAGCCAATACGACCGATCCGCGCCGCCGGGCGAGGCGGCTGATGGATGCCACATCGAGATGCATCCGCCAGGTCGTGGCGTCGTCGACCCCCAACGCCGCGCACACCGCCGCCTTGATCGGAGACACGTGACTCACGGCGACGATCGGCGCGGACCCGGCCAACTCGTGGCGGAGCCACCCGTCGACCCGAGCCCGCACGGCCGCGAGGGTCTCGCCACCGGGCGGCGCGAACAGCGGGTCGGAGCGCCAACGACCCCAATCGGCCGCCGACACGTCGGTGAGGGACCGACCATCCCATGTCCCATAGTCGAGTTCGATCAACTCGGGTTCGATCTCCACATCACAACCCAAGACATCGGCGATCGGCGTCGCAGTCTGGATCGCACGTCGCAGTGGACTGCTGACCACCCGAACCGCCCCACTGTCGGCCAGCGCGCCCGCCAGGGATTCGGCTTGGGCCCGCCCGAGTTCGGACAGCTCCAGATCGGCTCGGCCCTGGAGGAGTCCGCGTGCATTCGCCGCGGTTTGGCCGTGCCGCACCAGGATGATCACGGAAGGTCCAGCCGACCGTCGCGCACGAACGCCGCACGGTTCGCCGGATCGCCCAATCCTGCACGCGACCAGATCGTTCGCAGCGCGAACAGACCTGCGATTTCGAGTCCGAGCGCCCAGGGCAGCGGTGGCCACACGGCGACGGCACCGAAATCGAGGCCGAAGGCAGGGAACCAGAACACCGCGCGGTGGGCGAAGGCTCCGGCGAGCGCAAGTCCGAAGTACCAACCGATCGGCAGTCCGATCAGACGTCGACGCAGCAGCCGCCGACCGCGGCCGGCGGTGATCGCCATCACGGCGGTCATTGCCAAGGTCGGCGCCAGCAGTGAGTGCATCACCGCCTGGTGACCGACGAGCGAATCGAACAGCGGGACGAGCCCGCCTGCCGCGACGAAGCGGAAGTCGAGCCCCGTGCTCTGGAACACGATCCACACTGCGAGGATCGCGCCTGCCGCGTACCAGACGATCATGCGCCCGACGCCGACGACCCACCGGCACCGTCGAGTTCGCGGTCGAGCGCTCGATTCGCCAACGCGTCGGCCTCGCGGTTGAGGTCGCGACGAACGTGCACGAACTCGACTCGCTGCATTCCTCGAATCGCCTGGTGCACCTGCCGGATCAGAGGGACGAGGTGGGCGGCTTTGACCTTCCACTCCCCTTTGAGCTGTTGGATGACGAGTGCCGAGTCGCCGTGAACTCGCAGCGACGAAGCGCCGAATCCGCGCGCCGACTCGATCGCCGCGAGCGCGGCGCGATATTCGGCGACGTTGTTCGTCTCTTCGCCGATCGCCTCGGAGATCTCGGCGAGGATCTCACCGGAGTCGGCGTCGCGCACGACTCCGCCGATCGAGGCTCGCGCGCCGGCCCGCCCGTTGCCTCGCGACGCGCCGTCGAACCACACGTCGATCCGATCGTGGCGACCGCGACCACCGATCTCGAATCCGAGTTGTTCGTTCATCGGGGGACGAGGATTGCGCCGCAGTTGTCGCAGGCGAAGATCCGACCGGTCGTGTCGTGATGGATCTCGTCGACCTCGGTCGCCGGAACGGTGAGCCGACAACCCTGGCACGTGTCGCCCACCAGCGCCGCGGCACCGACACCGCGATTCTGTGTTCGGCGTCGCTCGTAGTCGGTCAACAACGCGGCCGGAACCGCCGACGTCTGATCGCCTCTCGATGCGGTCAGCTCGGCGATCCGGGCGTCGATCTCGGATTCGGCTTGGCCGATCGCGGTCCGCAGCGCTTCGACGCTGCGGCCCATGGTCGCCAGCTGCGTCTCGGCCGCGCTGACTTCGCGGTCGAGTCGTTCGGCCGAGTCCATTTGTTCGAGCTCTCGGTCTTCGAGTTCGCGCTGGTGATGCCGCAGTGAATCGAGGTCGGCCTGCAGGTCCTGGAGTTCGCGCGGCGACGTGACGGTTCCGGAGTAGAGCTTCTCGTCGACCGACTTCGCCTTGGCCGCAATGGTCTGCGTCTGATCATCGAGGGCCTTGACCGCGCGGCTCAACGCGTCACGCTCGGCTCGCAAACCGGTGAGTTGGCCGTGCGCCGACTTTCCCTCGCGCAGCACTCGTTCGAGTTCCGTCCGCTCGGGGAGCGCGGCGCGCCGATGGGTCAGCGCGTCGATCTCGCTGTCGACCGATTGCACGGCGAGTACGGCGTCGAGCTCAGGTCTGCTCATGGCCCCGGCACCGTAGTGCTGGTCGTCGAGGTCGGCGGGCTCGTCGTGGCCGGAACGGTCGTCGCCGGGCTCGTGGTCGGAGGCGTTGTCGTGGAGGTTGTCGCGGGGGGCGTGGTCGTCGACGTCGTCGCGGGCGGAAGGTTGATACGAGCGAGACGGCCGTTCTCGGTGATGTATTGCGACGTCGGCATCGACCCGCTGTCGGGTCGGACGAAGTCGACGACCGGCAGGCCCGCGAGCGCGGGCTCCATGAACGCACCCCAGATTCGAGCGGGCGCGCGACCACCGAACGCGTCGTCGCCGAGGAAGCCCGTGAGCGAACACTCGGGATCGTCGTTGTCGCCGCACGTTGGTTGGCCGACCCAGACCGCCGCGCTCAACTGCGCGGTGTAGCCGACGAACCACGCGTCGACGTTGCTGTTCGTGGTGCCCGTCTTGCCCGCCGCCGGCCGCGGGAACTCGCCGAGCGTGCGTGCTGCGGTTCCGCTCTCGACCGGTCCGCGCAGCATGTCGGTGAGTTGGCGAGCGACCTGGGGGCGCAGCACGGCCTTGCCCGCGCGATCCGATCGGTAGATGAGATTGCCGGCCGAATCGGTGATCTCCTCGACGTACTCGGCGTCGCGTCGGATGCCGTCGGACGCGATCGTCGAATACGCCGTGGCCATCTCGAGCGGCGTCACGCCGGAAGTCCCGAGCGCGAGCGACGTCACGGGCACGAGGTTCGAGCGGGTGATACCCATCGCTTTAGCCGTGTCGACCACGACGCTCGGGCCGGCCGTGCCATGACCGAGCGAGATGATCAGTCGCACGAACGCACAGTTGATCGATTCGGTGATCGCGGTTCGCAGCGTCATCACTCCGCCGCCATGGGCACTCACCACATAGGGGTCGGGCGGTGTTGTCGCGAGCGGCTTCGGGAACGAGCAGCGAGACTCACCCAGAATCGTGTCGTTGGGTGAATAGCCACGTTCGAGCGCCGCCGCGAGCACGAACGTCTTGAAACTCGAACCCGACTGCCGGGCACCCTGGGTCGCCAAGTTGTACTTCGTCGAACTGAAGTCGACACCGCCGACCATGGCCCGCACCGCGCCGCTCGAGTTCTCGACCGCGACCAACGACGCCGTGACGGGTGTTCCCGACGGGAGCCCGTTCCGGACGGCTAACTCGCCCTGCGCCTGCATCTCGGGGTCGAGCGTGGTGCGAATCCGCAGGCCGCCACCGTAGAGACGGTCGCGCCGGGCCTCGGGTGTGTCGCCCAACGCGGCCGAGGCAGGATTCTCCTGCTCGACGAGGTCGTCGACCATCGCGGACACGAAGTACGTGTCGGGCGCGTACTTGGCGCTGTGGAACAGTCGGGTCGGCAACGGTTCGCTGGCGGCGGCACGCGCATCCGAGGGTCCGAGGCGATTCGTCTCGACCATCGCATCGAGCACCTGTTGACGACGGCGCAGGGCTCGGTCGGTCGCCGTGATCGGGTTCAGGTCTTCGGGCGAGCGAATGAGCCCGGCCAACAACGCGGCCTGACCGACCGACACGCGTCGCAGCGGACGGTTGAAGTAGCGCTCGGACGCGGCCTGGATGCCGTACGCCCCGGCGCCGAAGTACACCTCGTTCAGATACCGCTCGAGGATCTCGTCCTTCGAGTACTGACTCTCGATCTGCGCGGCGACCAGCGCCTCTTTGAACTTCTGTTCGACGGTGCGCGGCGCCGTGGGGAAGAAGGCGTTCTTGACGAGCTGTTGGGTGATGGTCGAACCACCTTGCAGCCCACCCGAGCCCTCGATGTCACGAACGAACGCGCGGCCCGTGCCGCGGTAGTCGATGCCTTCGTGCTCGTAGAAGTCGCGGTCTTCGATCGCGAGCACCGCGTCGATGACGTGCTGTGGAACCGACCGCAGGCGCGCCGGCGAACGGTCTTGCTCGTAGTAGAGCTCGGTCATCAGGCGGCCGTCGTTCCAACGAACGATTGAGTTCTCGGCGAGCGGGTCGAAGTCGAGCTGCGGGCGGTCGTAGGCAGTCGTTCCGAATGCAACTTGGCGAGCCGCCGGGATCAAGAGTGCGAAGCCGACACCGAGCGCGGTGGCGCCGAGCACCACCACCATCACGAACGCGGTCAACCAACCCAGCGACTTCTTCACGGTGAACCGAGCTTAGGTTCGCGGCCGCGGATGCCCCGTTCAGCTGAGCGAAAAGCCCCTGGGGCAACGGCCGACGTTCAGGACGGGGTCGTCGCCCGGCGCACAACGTCGGCGTCGACGTCGGCGACGACTTCACCGTCGGCATCGATGTCGTAGAACTCGATTCCGTCGACGACGTTCGCAGCGTCGGCCGCGAACGCGACGGCGATCTTGTTCGCGGCGTTGCGTGCGACATCGAGGATCAGTTCGACGATCTCGCCCGGTGTGAACGACGCTCGAGTCCTTTGCACGAGGTCGGCATCGATCTCGCTCGGTTGGGTGACGAGCAGGTCGACCAACTCGATCGCGATTACGTGACGCTCCGACGCGGGTCGGGCATCGGGCGCGAACGCTGCTTCGCCCGCGGCATCGAGCGCGCGGAGACTGCGCCGGGATTGACACAAGCGACAACCGTGGATGCGGGCGCCGCGCAAACGGACCAGCTCGCTCGTCACCGGGTCGAGCGCGTCGAGTCGTGCGACCGATCGCATGAACGTCTCGAGCGATTGCCACAGTGCTCCCGGCTCGGCCGACGGTCGGGGTTTGGAGACAGGCGGCTCCTCGTCGAATTTGCGCAACGCGAGGCGCGCTCGGGTGAACACGTCGAAGACGTAGACGGCTTGCACCAGTTCGAACGATCCGGCACCGAACGTCGATCCGAACTCGGCGCGTAGTTCAGGTCCGATGCCGCCGACATCGACGACGAACTGCTCGGCGTACCGCACTGCGACCTCGGCGTCGGGGCTCGGCGGGTCGACGACTCCCCCGTTCGGGTCGGCGCGCAGGAGTCGCGCGATCGCGTGACGCACCGGGTCGAGAAGGTGGGCGGGAAACGTCGCGGCGGCGACGGCCTCGACCTCACCGAATTCGTCGAGCGCGGCCGCCAGCGTCGGATCCGGAGCGTGAGGCGGGCTCACCGTGCGACCTCGACGATGTCGCGTACTTCGGCGATCGCCGAGTGCAGGTCGGGTACCGACCGTTCGTGTGGATCTCCCTCGGTGCAGAACACGAACACCACGTCGACCACCTGCTCCCCCGTTGCCTGCGCCACGGCCAGCGCGTAGGTCGCGCCCTGCAAACGGTAGCGGTCGAGCTTGACGTCGAGATCGGCCTCCGAACCGAAGGCGTCGGTCTTGTAGTCGACGACGACGAGTCCGTCGGGGCGGCGGTAGATCAGATCGACGTAACCCTCGATCACGCGGTCGCCGACCGTGGTGGCGACGTAGCTCTCGCGCCACAGTTCCCCCGACGCGACCGCGGCGCGAACCGTGGCACTCCGAAGGGCGCTTCGGACCAGCGCCGCGATGCGCGCTTCGGCGCCCGCGACTCCTTCGGAGGCGGCTTGCGCCGCGACGGCGGCGTGGAGTTCCGGGGCGTCGCCCTCGTCGAGGTCGCCGAAATCGAGGTCGATCGTCTGCAAGACGGCGTGCACCGCCCGACCGATCGCCGTTCCGTAACGGCCGCGTTGCCAGGCCGGAAGCTCGAGGTCGCGAGCATCCTTGTCGAGCCCCGGATCGAGCGGTTCCGGGGTCGGGATTTCGGGCGCCGAGAGTTCGGGAACAGGTGGTTCGGCACCCGCCGGACCCGGCGCGGCATGGCGCGCGATTGCTGTTGCCGACCACGAACGAGGCACTCGCGCGGCCGCGAGCACGTCGGCGACTTCGGCTTCCCAGCTTGCAAGATCGAGCGTCGCGCCATCGGGCGTCGTGGATTCGGTGCGGGCGAACGGCACCTCGGTGAAGGTGATGGCGGACGCCCGGTCGGCGTTCGGTGCGTCGCCGGCCTCGTTCGCCGCAGCCAACAACCCGGCGTAGGTTCGCCGCCGAGTGTCGGCGGGCTCGTCCTTGATCGATCGGTGCAACGACACGACGAGGTGATCGCGGGCGCGGGTCGCGGCGACGTAGAGCAAGCGCAGGCGTTCCTCGAAGTCGAACTGTTCGTCGATGGGAACGAACCGCTCGAACGCGGACGAGACGAGATTCGTCCCGAACCGCACGACGAAATCCTCGTCGGCCGGGAACGCGAGTCGCACACCACCCTTGTGACCTTCGGGCCGCGTCGTCAGACCCGACATGATCGTGATCGGGAACTCGAGACCCTTCGCGCCGTGAATGGTGAGGATGCGCACGGCATCGTCGTCGGTCTCCGGCAGCACCGACTCGACGACGCGCGCGCCTTCGGCGCTCTGCATCGCCACCCACCGCAAGAAGTCGCGCAGCGTTCCGCCGCCGGCGTCGGCGAACGCTCGCGCCTGATCACCGACGAAGCGAACTCGGCGCCACAGATCACGCGGCCGACCCGTCGCGAACCCCTGTTCGAGCACCCGACGGTCGCGCACCAAGCGGTCGAAGAGCTCGCTCGGCGCGACCCAGTGTCGGGCGTCGTGCAACGTCCTCAAGTGGTCGAGCCCCACCAGCACCGGATGATCGGGAGCGAGACCGTCGGGACGCGGTGCGTGCAACGACCAGCGCCCGCCGTGTTCGACTCGGTACTCGAAGAGGTCGTCGTCGCCGCATCCGTACAGCGACGTGCGAAGCGTCGACACGATCGCGAGCTCGTCGGTCGGGTCGTCGATCGCGCGCAGCGCCATGACCAGCTCGCGCACCTCACGGGTGGTGTAGACGAGCGACGACGTCTCGGCGCGATACGGGATCCCCGCCTGGTCGAGTCGCTCCTCGAGGAATCGCAGCGACGTGCGCGCCGGGAGCAGGATCGCGATGTCGCCCGGGCGGGCCGGGCGCCAGCCACCCGTTTCGCTCGAACCTTCCCACACCGACCAGCCGTCGGCGAGCGCCGTCGAGATCGTGGCGACGACCTCGTCGGCTTCGCGAGTGCGCAGCTCCGCCGCTTTCGGCGCGTCGGAATGTGCCACCGGCCCGAGCAGGCCGACGCTCGGCCCGACCGGCGCGGCCGGACGGTTCGCGACGAGGCGGCGATACTCGGGTTGCATCCCGTCCTGGAACTGGATCAGTTGCCCGAAGACGTGGTTGATCCAGTCGATGATCGGTTCGGTGGTCCGCCAGTTGTTCGAGAGTTCGATTTCGCGAGCGCCGAGAGATCGCCGGGCGGTGAGGTACATCGCGATGTCGGCTCGCCGAAAGCGATAGATCGACTGCTTCGGGTCTCCGACCGCGAACAGCCTCCCGGGTTCGGGTCGCACGAGCTCCCACGGGCGCTCACCCGCGTCGGCGTCGTCGTTCGTCAGCAACACCGCCAGTTCGACCTGGATCGGGTCGGTGTCCTGGAACTCGTCGAGCAGCACGCGTTGATACCGACGGGCCAGCGCGGCCCGGACCTCGGGCCCGTGCACCGGGTCGCGCAACAGCGCGCGCGACAGCACCAGGAGATCGTGGAACTCGAGTGTCCCTTCGCCACGTCGATCCCCGGCCGCGTCGAGACAACGACGGGCGACGAACCACGTCAAGCGCCGCAAGGCGGGGTCTCGCACCGACTCGATCAGGGCGGCGCGACGGGTGGCGCAACCCGCGATGTGTTCGCGCAAGGCTGCGATGTCGGGCCAGTTGTCCTTGCGGCCCTTGTTCCCGGCGCGGAACGTTGGTTGTTCGGCCGACAGCAACTCCATCGCCTCGAGATCGTCGACGGCGCCGTCGAGTCGCTCGGCATAATCGACCAAGGTCGCGAGGTAGGCGACCATCGTGTCGTCGTCGGTTCGGCACGCGTGTCGTTCGTCGATGCAGGCGCGAATCTCGTCGACCAAGGGAGCGAGATCGAGCGTCGGCGGCTCCGGTGGTTCGAGGACAATTCGTTCGCCGACGAGGTCCCAGTTGTCGTCGGCAAGTTGCGCGAGCTCGCGCAGGTGGCGCGCCTGCAGACCGAGACCGATACCGATGCTCACCGTCCGCTCGAAGTCGGGATCGTTCATCAGGTCGTCGTAGACGCGAGTCCACCGTTCGTCGAACGCGAGCTGCGACGCGACCTCGTCGAGAATCTCGACGCGCGGCGGTAGACCGACTTCGACGGGGTGTTCGACGAGCAGCCGCTGCGCGAAACCGTGGAGCGTTCCGATCGCCGCGTCGTCGATGGCGTCGAGCGCGGCGCGAGCCAGTTCGTGCCCCGGTTCGCCGCTGCGTGCGAGCCGGTCGAGCGCCGAACGGACGCGATCGCGCAGCTCCGCAGCCGCCTTCTCGGTGAACGTGATCGCAGCAATCGCCGAGATCGGGATCGCGGCTTCGGTCACGAGCGCGACGACGCGTCGGACGAGTTCGGTGGTCTTGCCGGTGCCTGCGCCCGCCTCGACGAAGAGGCATTCGTCGAGCGACTCGCGGATCGCGGTACGCGCGAGCGCATCGGTGTCGAACAGTGCGGTACTCATTCGACCTCGCCCTCCTCGACGGCCTCGGCTTCGAACACGGCCCAGAAGGGATCGAGCGCGGGGTCGGTGCACTTCGCGGCCCAGGCCCTCGCCTGCTCGGCCTGGGCGCGACCGTCGGGATCGACCGCGGTCGGGCGGACCCGACCCCAGCTGTCGGGTGGTTGCGCAGGATTCGGAAACAGACCCGCGAGGATCAGGTCGCACACCGATCGGATGATGTACTCCACCCGATCGGCAACCTCGGCGGTCAGCGGAACCCGGACATCGCGGTATCCCCCGTCGGGGGTGATGAAGCGGTAGGCCGCCGTCACCGGGGTGTCCGGCGTCGCGATCAGGTGACGGGTCGCGTGCGCGTAGATGGGCAACTGCAGCTTGGTCCCCCGCTCGTCGGGGTTCGATTCGTCGAGGTTCTCGAAGCCGTCGCTCTTGCCGGTCTTGTAGTCGATGACCCAGTACCCACCGCCCTCGACGGCGTCGAGACGGTCGGCCGACCCGGCGAGGTGGAGCACTCGCCCGTCGCGCAGTTCGAACGGTGCCGCGGGCAGCGAGCCGCGCGGCCCGAACGCGAACTCGGCCGCAATCGGCGTACACCGATGGTCACGACGATGCAGGTCGTCGCGGAGCAAGAATTTGTCGAGGTCGCGCGCCAGGCGGCGACGATCTTGGCGCCAGTGGATCGCGCGGCCGGTCAACCCCTTCGATTCGTAGTCGCGCCCGATCTCGTCGGCGATCTCGTGCAGGCGACGACGTTCGTCGGCCGACCACGGTTCGTCCGGCGGTTTCGGCGCACCGCGCTCGAGGTGCTCAGCAATGAACCGTTCGAGGATCTCGTGGAACAGCGACCCCTTGTCGAGCGGCACCATCCGCTCGATGGCGTCGGGCGCCTCGATCACACCGACGCCGAGCAGGTTGGTGAGGAACCAGCCGAACGGGTTGAGGGAATATTGCTCGAGGCGCGTGGCCGACAACGGTCGCTCCGCCGCGGTGAGATCGGGGATCGCACTCGCCGAGAGGTTCCCGTCGAATCGGGTGAAGCGCGCGCTCCCCCGGGCGTGCAGCAACTCGGCCGCGCGCGCGAGTGCCGGGTCGGCCCGGACGACCGCATGCTGCCGAAACGCGTCGCGATCGGGGCGATCGTGGGTCAGCGCACGCAGGCGGACGTCTTGGGCAGTCGCGGGAAAATTCGCGCGGGCGACGCCCGCCGCGAACGACGGCACGAGGTCGAGCCATTTCTCGTCGAGGGTCAGCAGCTCGTGCCCGTCGGGCCGAGTTCCGGCGATGGCCTCGACCGCGTCGAGCGCGTAGCGCGACAGCGGCCGGTCGGTCGTGCGTCGGAGGTCGCCGCGCGGGTGGAAGAGCACACGCTCACCGCTCGACATCGCGAGGATCGACAACAGCTTGCGATGTTCGGCTCGAGCCGCGCGACGCCGGTCGGCGAGCACGTCGGTTCCGACGACGGCACGGTCGGCGTCGGGGAGCACGCTGTCGTCGTTGCGCCGAGACGGGAAACTTCCCTCCGCGAGCCCGGCGACGAACACGGCGTCGGTGCGTACTCCAACGGCAAGATCGAGCGGTCCGAGCAGCACGCCTTCTCCGATGCGACCGATGCGACCCAGGTCGGCGTCGAGTTCGGCATCCAGCGCACGGCGAAACGCGTCGAGATCGGGTTGGGGTTCGATCGCATCGAGGTGGGCGAGACGATCAACCGCCAACTGCACTCGTTCGAACGCTCGTTGCTCCTCGACCGGCCACGCTTCACGCGCCCGATCGCCGGGAAGGTGGCGCCGCAACACTTCGGCCGCGATGTTCGCGAGCTCGCGCCACGACGTCGCGGCCTTCGCGCGCACGAGTCGACCATCGACCTCGCGGATGAACGCGGCGAGATCGCCGCACGTGCGAACCAGGCGCTCGCGGTCGGGGTGGGCTCGCGCCAGGCGGTCGAGGCGCTCGTTCCACTGGTCGGCCCCGGCGATCACGCCGGCCTGTCGGGAGCAGCGTTCCCACGAGGCGACATCGACGGGACGGCCGTCGGCTCGAACCGGCGCGGTGGCGACGAACGCGAGCACGTCGTGGCGCCGGAGGTCGTGATCGCCGAGCGCGAGCGCGGCCGTGAGCGTCCGCCCGGCGACGCTGTCGGCGAGGGTTCGCACTGCGACGCCGTTGTGCGCGATGCCCGCGGCGGCGAGGTGCTCATGGAGGAGGCGCGCGTACGGATCGCGGTTGGCGAACACGATCGCGATGCGTTCGAGCGGCACGCCGCGGCGAGCGGCCGCGAGCACTCGTCGAACGATGTGGCGCGCTTCGTCGTCGGGATCGGAGACCGACACGATCTGATCGATGTTCGCGTCGAACGCCCGGGTCGCGGCCGCGACGCTGGCGTCGTCGATCGTGGCGTCGAGTGCATCGAGCAACTCGAACGTCGGAGCATCGAGTTCGGGGTCGCCGACGAGCCCGACCACTGCGACGACGGGCGAGCCCGCGGCGATCGCTCGGAACAATTCGATCGCCGGGCGGGCCACGCGCTCGGGTTGGTAGACGACGATGGCGCCGAATCCGGCCGGCAGCCCGCGGTCGCGCACGAGCGCGGTCGCCGCATCGAGGAGGTCGCGTTCGGTGTGGAAACCGTCGAGGCGCGCTCGCGTCGCTCGACACAGCGCCACGACGTCGCGAGCGCGAGCGCCGGACGCCGCGAGTCGCGCGAGCTCGTCGGCGTCGAGCACGTCGAGTTCCTTGAACGCAGCCGCAATCGCCCGTTCGGTCGCGGGGTGATCGCCGACGGCTTGGAAGCGACCCTTCGTTTCGCGCAGTGCGCGCCGAACCGCGGCGCCGAGCACCGGGTTCGAGATCGGGCGACGCCCTTCGGCCGCGAGGCGGGCGCCCGCGAGCAGCTCCGCCAACCGAAACGGCGTCACGAACTGCACGCCGGCGATCCCGCCGCCGTGGGCGGCGAGCACGCGCCGAGCGGCCACCCCGACCGAGTTGGCGGGCACGACGACCGTCACCGGTGCGAGGCGGTCGCGGGCTTTCTGGCGATCGATGACGTCGACGAAGGCCGCGTCGAGGCCGGGCCCGAACGCCTCGACCACCACCTCGACCGCCATGATTCGCAGGCTAGAGGCGGGTTGGGACACCCATGATCTGCGGGCCGGTTCAGCGCAGGCCGACCGCCCGCCGCCTGGTACCGAACTGCGCCACGACCATGAGCAGCGCCCACGCCGCCGTCACGCTCGCGGTGCGCACCCCCGCCGCCATGAGCGTCGCGAACCAGTCGTTGTACAAGCCCTCCGAGAACCTTCGCCCCCAGGGATTCCACAGCGCATACGCGAGCAGTCCGACGGCGGTCCAGCGAACGGGATCGGTGAGCACCGACCCAGGGTCGCGTCGCAGCAGGAGTACGAACGCGGGTATCACCGTGATGAGATCCCAGCTGCCGTGGAAGAACACGAGCGTCGGCGTGCACCACGCGATCGCCAGCCCGAGATCGCTCATCGGGTCGGACCGCCACAGCCGACGCACGATCAACGTCGCCGTCGCCAACACCGCGACCCCGAACACCAGCTCGGCGACGAGTGGCGGTGACGTCCCCGTCAGTCGAGCGATCGAGTTGAACAACTCGATCCGCTTCGGGCTCCCGATCGCTGCGGTGACGTCGAGGTTGTTCTGGAAGCCGTCGATGATCGACTGCATCGAGTTCGAGGCCGCGAGCCGAGCGAACACGACGACGGACACCGCGGCGGTGACGGCCACTCCCATGATCGCGGATCGACCGCGACCGCGCGCCCACATCATGGCGATCACCGGCAAACCGAACGTCGGCTTCGTCAGTACCAACACTGCGCCGAGCACCGCCATCGCGGGCGACGACGCCGTCAGCGCGAGCACCGCGCCGATCGTGAGCATCGGTCCCGACTGACCCGCGACGAGCGAGAGCGCGCCCGGGTGACTCCACAAGATCGCGCCGAACAACATTGCGCCGCTCTCGAACGTCGCTCGACGTCCGGCGGCGCGAAGCGTCAGCGCGCTCAACCCCGCAACGAGCCACAGCGAGAGCCAGTAGAACGCGACTCTCGATCCTTCGACCGGCCCGACTGCGAACGGAAGGTGCGTAACGATGTGGACGGGTGAATAGACCGGAAAGGGCTGGCCGATTCGGTCGTCGTACGCGCGGAACGCGTCCCAGTCGTAGGGGTTCACACCGTCGAGCCACGCTCGGGTCGGGAAGATGCCCGCGTCGCGCACGTCGGCCAACGACACGTCACCCCGCCCGGGCCCTTCGTCGCGGTTCAAGGTCGCCGTCGCGTGGTGGTAGAACGCGAACGCCGCGAACAAGATCGCGAACACGATGCGAACTTCGCGAGGTATCCGACCGACGATTCGATCCAGCGGGTCGGGCGGCTCGGAGACGTCGCGCGGATCGGGCGCGTCGGTCCGGTCGGGCACGACGCCGATCGTACGACGTACGCTCACTCGACCCGAGGGAGCCGTTCGTTGGTCGACGCCGCCAAGACATTTCGCGACCCGGTCGGGCTGATTCGGCGAATGCTCACCGACGACAACCCGACCGCCCGACGCGCCCTCGCTCGCGCCGCCGCGGCTCCGCTGCTGCGGCCGGTCGATGCGATGCTCAGGCGCGAGGAGCGCCGTCGGCTGACGAGCGCGTCACCGACTGTTTCGGCGCCGATGCTGCTCGTCGTCGGTGCGCCGCGATCGGGCACCACGCTGATCGCGCAGATGCTCGTGCACCAGCTCCGCGTCTCGTTCCCCACCAACCTCGGCGCCTGGTTTCCGACGTCGCCGATCTCGGCGCAACGCAGGTTTGGGCGACCGCTCCCAGCGCTGCGCACCGACCGACGGAATTACTACGGCCAGACGCCGGGTCTGCACGACCACAGCGACGCGTTTCACCTGTGGAACCGCTGGCTCGGATCCGACCGCTATCGCGCGGGTCCGCTGTCGGATGCGGCGACCACCGATCTCCAGCGCTTCTTCGCCGCGTGGCACGCGACCTTTCGCGATCCGTTCGTCAACAAGAACAACCGCAACACCGACGCCATGGTCGAGCTCGCCGCCGCGTTGCCGAACGCAACGTTTCTCATCGTCGAGCGAGACCACGACGCCGTCGCCCGATCGCTCATCACAGCCCGACGCCTCGTGCACGGCGACGAGCAACGAGCCTGGGGTCTCCTCGCTCGCGACGCAACGAGCCCCACCGACGTCGCACGCGCCGTCGACGACCAACTCGCAGCCATCGACGCACGGGTCGCCGACGCGCTCGACGTCATCGATTCGAACAGAATCCTTCGAGTCCAGTTCGAGGAATTCTGCGCCGACCCGTCGCCCCAGCTCTCCGCCGTCGCCGAACACCTCGGCACTGAGCCGATCTACACACCGACGCCTTCGATCCTTGGGTGACCCGACCCCAAAGCGGCGTACACATCCACATAGGTCCAACTCCCCAGTGGCTCTCCGGGGTCAGCGATGCTGATTCTGCTGAGCCCCTGCACGCGCCCCGCATCCCCGAAGAGACCGACGACTCGCTACTTCGGAGCAACACAGACACTCCTGATCCGAATCTGATACCGCTGCTTTCCGTTACGATATCCGAGGACCGGCTGGAAACTAATAAAGCACGACTCTGCATCAGCAAAAGTTCCTCCATAGCTTCCAAATTTCGATACTCGACCGGGCACACTAGAACACTGTTGCTCATCCAAAGTTACGCGCTTTTTCATCGATTCAGGGACTTGAGGAGCTAGGAATTCGAGAGACTCACAGGCAGATTCTATCGTTGCCCCATCAGATGTGACAACGATATCATGCCCATACTCGTCATAGATTGCGAATCCAAGAGACTCCAGCCGCGTGTTGTCAAAGGTTTCCATGCGCAATTGAAGGGAGCGGTCGGGTTTTGTCGTTCGACCCGACCAGGTACAACCACCAAAAGTGACGACGTAGACCAACACACCACCCAGAACCCGCGACGACACTACGTTGTTCATAATGAGCCAGTTGGCATCTGACGAGCGTCTGAAACTGCCGTGAGTCCATATCCGTATCCGTACCGCCCCCCGGGTCCACCACTTGTATCAAATATGGTGCCATTGGCAAACGCCTCGTTGTACATATCCGCGAATGTGTCGACTCCATTGGCATCACAGATTGACCCGCAGTCTCCAAACGAAGCGGCGGCCATGGCATCAAGCGAGAGTTCCTCCAGCCCAGGCGGAGCAGCACAGCTGCTGCATACGATCGGGACGCCGTGTTCGACTGCACTCAACAGTACGTCGTTTCGCTGGTTCATAATTACGAATGCCAGGGCACGCGCATTCAGCTCATCATTGCCTGTGAGCGACAGGTCATGGAAAGTATGCCCCTGCGCGAACTCGCCGCCCGGCGTTTCGTCTCGCACGCGCTCGAAGGCGCCCTTATGAATACCTGCCGGGCCTCGTCGTTTCTGCCCAGCTTTGTGTCCAAGGTCGTCTACAAAGGCACGCTGATCCTGGCACCCACAGAAGAATGCTGCGACTTGTTGACCGAAGTCCCCGTAAAACGCGGACTCTCGGTCCCAGATAGCCTGAAGCAGATACTCGTTCACCCCGACAGTCGTCGCCACATTGATGCCCTGTACTCCGAAGATCGTCTCACGACCGGTCATGTTTTGACATGCCCAGTGGTTGTTCATGCACGAGTCCCAATTGCTACCAGCGTCCCAGTACTCAGGCAGATCGTCGACACGGATGTAATAGCGCTGACCACCGACACGACGTTCCGCCCCAGTACAACCGCTCTTCGGGCACGGTTCGAGGCCCGCCGGGTCGCTTTTGGGGGACTGTCAGGAGGTTTGTGTAAACGATCGTGGCTGAGGGCCGATTGGAGGCCATGGCTATGACGAATACACGGAAGCGGAGTACGGACGGTTCGGAGGGTTCGGCGTTGGTGCCGGCGTCGGGTCGAGGGCGCCGCGAC
>SXGT01812818.1_pt1 | contig 26730 bp, 21 predicted proteins | sample 3176221 | NCBI WGS metagenome assembly SXGT01 (sample SAMN11356862, study PRJNA531348) | freshwater metagenome | isolation source: freshwater sample F1-120 | place: China: Fuxian Lake, Yuxi | collected 2017-12-25
GCTGAGCTACACCCCGAAATATCTGAACGTATTGTAGCCGTATTAATAAGTTCTTGCTACAGAAAAATGCGTCAATTCGATTAATGCGGATTTATACGCTGACGCGGGTAACACCGAAAGGGCTTCAATGGCCTTATGAGCTTCTTCGCGGGCCCGCTCGACAGTGTATTGTATGGCCCGGGTTTGCTCCACGATGACATAAACCTCACCGAAGGCGTCCCGGTCGCCATTTTCTATGGCCTTGCGCAAGATAGCGGCCTGTTCCGGAGCGGCCTGCTGCATGGCGTGAATGAGTGGCAGGGTCGCTTTGCCGTCGGCCAGATCATCACCCAGGTTCTTGCCCAGCTCTTCCTGATTGGCCATGTAGTCGAGGGCATCATCGATCAACTGGAACGCAATGCCCAGATGCAGACCATAAGCCCTGAGGGCATTCTCGTCTTCGGGGGAGACATGAGCCAGTATGCCGGCCAGTTGCGCGGCCGCACTGAACAGTATGGCGGTCTTGCGCGAAATGACGGCCAGGTATTTTTCTTCCGTGGTCGAGGCATCATTGCAGTTCAACAGTTGCAGGACTTCACCTTCGGCAATTGCCGTCGTGGTTCTGGACAGGAGTTCCATGACCCTGAAGTCATCGACACGGACCATCAACTCGAAGGCCCGGGAATAAAGGTAATCCCCGACCAGCACACTGGCGGCATTGCCCCAGAGGGCATTGGCGGTTTCCTGTCCCCGTCGCAGGGTTGATTCATCCACTACATCGTCGTGGAGCAGGGTGGCCGTATGAATGAACTCTATGACGGCGGCCAGTGTGATGTGGTGCTTACCGGTATATCCCAGTGCCTTGGCGACCAGCAGGAGCAGCAAGGGACGTAGACGCTTGCCACCGCTATTGACGATGTAGACACCGATCTGGTTGATCAGCACGACATCCGAACGCAGTTCATCAAGTATCAAACGATCCGCCGCCCGGGCTTCATCGGTCACCAACTGGCGGATACTGGCAAAATCAAATGCCGAAGTCTGATCGGACGGAGAGGACTGGTTCGCGGTAAGGGTAGTCATCAAATAAACCGTTGCTGAAGGGAGCATGCCTTGAGAGGCCGGGCAATGCTATGGAGGATGTCAACGGGTGTCAAGTCAAAAACCATCAAATGCAGCCGGGTGGTTTGGGGGTTCCGGCAATCAGGCAGGCAGATTTCAGTGGTGAATCAGGAAATAAACGATGTAGATAGGACGAGTTTCCCTTGTCAGCACCCAGTGCCTTCTGCAAGGCCTTGACGAACATCCGCATATTGGGCAGGTGTTCAAAACGAAGATAGTAATCGCGGATGAAATGGATGATCTCCCAATGGGCATCGCTTAATTCCAGTCCCAGTTCTTCGGCTCGCTGGATGGCGATGGCTTCGTTCCAGGTGGCGGGATCGACCAGAAAACCTTCTGCGGTGGTAGGCGGTGGATTCATCCGGGGAAACTGCTTTTCAGTACCATGACACACAATGCCGGTGCTGACCGGTCAACCGTACGAATGCCGGATAATCCACCCGGTGAATCGTCTCAGGCAGGTGCGTATCCGCCAACCCCCTGCAAACCAGATCCTCATCCAGTACATGACACGCGCAGCGGTGCAGGGTTACCTTTTCCAGCAGGTTCGCGAGAACCGTCGTGCAGGTTACGCCGTAAACGGCATCTGCCAGCAGGAGTATTCCATCTCCGCCATCCAGACGGGACAGGCAATCCGCCAAACCTTGCGAATGCCAGGGTGAGCGGGTGATCAGGTGCAATACACTCATCAGTCGTGCACCACCCGGTCATGCCGTTGAATCAGTCGCGAGAGGGCATCTCGTGCAACCGGTATAACGGGCAGAATGAGTTTGGCGGGATCAATCCCCCGTTCCTGCAGGGATTCCCGTTCGACCCATAAGGTGTTGATGTCGTACAGTTCCAGTGCCTCCCAGACGGAGACCGACGACCGTCCCTGGTGTTGGGGGGGAGGCAGTTGCCCCGCCTGCAACTGCCAGACACCTTCAGCCATGAACAACAGATTGACCGTGTGTTCGAAAGCGGCGGCGGTCATGGCCATATCCAGGTATTCGGTCGGCATGATGGCCGGCCAGGGTGGGCGACGGATGATGAACAGTAATTTCAACATGGGAATGATTCAGGCAAAGCCGTACTCGGCACAAGCCTGCCTGAACCGTTCTGCGGCGGCATCAAACTCGATCAGGCAGGTTTTGGCTTCCGCCATCTGCTGATCCCGGCACAGTATTTCCAGTCGGGCTGCACAGTCCCGGAGTTCCTGGGCGGCAAAATAGCCGGCATTGCCCTTGAGTGAGTGGGCAATTGCCTTGCCTTGTGCGCCGTCATCCGATTCCACCGCCTGGCCCAGCAGGGTGCGTTGTTCGGGATAGGTGTCCCAGAACATGCGAACCATTTCTTTCAGCAGGTTCCTGTCCTCATCCAGCATTCCCAATGCAGTCTCCAGGTCAAATACCGGAAGAGCCGCTTGGGTGTCGGTCGCAGTTTCGATAGCGTTCATGGGAGTATCGGAATTCTCGTGAGTAGTCATCGGGGGTTGGTTGCGAACCCGGGTAATGACCCGCAACATATTGTCGACCGAAAAGGGTTTGCCGATGTAACCATTCATGCCGGCCGCCAGACAGGCATCCTGGTCTGATTTGAAGGCGTTGGCGGTCATGGCAATAATGATTTGATCCGGATGGCCTCTTTCCCGAATCTGTCGGGTGGCCTCATAACCATCCATTACCGGCATTTGCACATCCATCAGGATCGCATCATAAGGTGGTACCGCAGCCAGGGCATGGTCTACACCTTCCCTGCCGTTGTTGGCGACATCGACCGTAGCCCCGTTACGGATCAGTAACTCGGAGGCTACTTGCTGGTTGAAGGGGTTATCTTCGACCAGCAGCAAACGCAAACCGGCCAGAATATCGTCCTTGCGCAGTAGTTCGATGCGACTGCCCATGAACAGTCCCTCGCTGTGGGCTTCCGTATAGGCATCCATCAGCATGGAACAGGTAGCCGGTTTGACCAGAAACGCATCGGGGCAATCCGATTCGGGAATGACATCATCGATCAGTGTTTCATAGGTATGCCGATTATCCATGAGAATCATGGGAATGGTATGGGTGGTCTGAATTCGTCTGAGGCCACGAATCGTGCTGAAACCGTCCATGGGGGCCATTTTGCGATCAATGAAGACGGCCCCGTAGGCCGGTTGATGGGTGTTCGTTGCGGGTATCATCAGATCCAGTGCAGCCTGTCCACTGTCAACAGCATCGACTTCCCAGCCAATGCGTTTCGCCAGTTTACGAAACGTGTCGATGCCATGCGGATTGTCATCGACCACCAGTACCCGTATACCGGGTTGGCTTGATTCGGCGATCTTGCCGCTGTCATCGCCTGAAACATAGGGAAAGGCCAGGGTAAAACTGAAACAACTGCCGATGCCCAACTGACTCGAAACGGTGAGTTCCCCCCCCATCAGTTGCACCAGTCGTTGACTGATGGCCAGTCCCAGGCCTGTCCCGCCATAGTGACGGGTTGTCGATGATTCGGCCTGGGTAAAGCCTTCAAAAATGGCCGAGAGTTTTTCCTCCGAAATACCCACACCGGTATCGGTTACGGAAAACTCGATCAGTACATCCTCCGCCGTGGTCAGGACATCTTTGAGTGTGATGAGTACTTCACCACGATCCGTAAATTTGACCGCATTGCTGGAAAGATTCAACAAAACCTGATGCAAACGCAAGGGGTCACCGATCAGGGTATCCGGCAGGGTCGGGCTGACATCAAAGAGGATATCCAGATCCCTGTCCTGTGAAGAGTTGACCAGTATCAGTGAGAGTTTGCGCAAGCCTTCATCCAGTTTGAAAGGTGTCAGTTCCAGTTCCAGTTTGCCGGATTCGATCTTGGTAAAGTTCAGAATGTCATTGAGTATGTTGAGTAACGATTCGGCGGCTGTCCGGGCCTTGCCGGTGTAATCGAGTTGTCGCACCGACAACTCGGTTTGCTGCAAGAGTTGCAGGAAACCCAGTACGGCATTCATGGGGGTGCGGATTTCATGCGACATGTTGGCCAGGAAGAGAGTTCGGGTTTCTGCCAGTCGCTCGGCCGCTTCCTTGGCCTTGAGGATTTGATCTTCCACCCGTTTGCGGGCCGATATATCGGCCAGTACACAGTGGGTACTTACGAATTCCCCGGCCAGATTCTGCTGGGCTCGCCCATTCAGCAGGATTGAAATCGGGTATCCCGAATGATGCCTGAGGGTCAACTCACAACTAATGTGCTGCTGACTCATCAATTCGGTCAACCGGCCATGAGGACTGACAGGGGAATCCCCTGATTCAATCAAAAAATCACTGAAGGGTTGGCCAATCAATTCCTGAGGCGAATAACCCAGTAAATCACAGAGGGGTTCATTGACATCGACGAACCGGCCTTCCCGATCCAGTGACTGGTATGCGACCGGGGTATGCTCGAACAAGGCCTTGAAGCGGGATTCGCGGGCAGCCAGTTCGGCTTCCGCATTTTTCATGGTAGTGATGTCGGTGTGGGTGCCCAGCATGCGCAGGGGGTTTCCGGCTTCATCCCGTGTCACTACCCGGCCCCGATCCAGCACCCATCGGTACTGGCCGTCCTTGCATCGCATGCGGTGTTCACTCACATAGGTTGGCGTTTGTCCGGCAAAATGCAGCCGGATGGCATCCAGCACCCGTTCGAGATCATCCGGATGTACCCGGACGCGCCAGTCTTCAACCCGGTCACCGATGTCTTCGCTGCGATAACCCAGCATTTCCTTCCACCGCAACGAGAAGAAAATCCGTCCATCGGAGATATTCCAGTCCCATACCCCGTCTCCCGTACCCTGGAAGGCGAACTGTAGCCTTTCCTCACTTTCCTGTACTTTTCCCACCGCGTTGCGATAATCGGTAATATCAATACAGGAGCCGATATAGCCCATGAAGGTTTGTCCTTCGTCATCGAATCGGGGTACCCCGTTATCCCGGATCCATCGGTATTCGCCATCGTGGCGTTTGATGCGGTATTCCATGATGAATGCCGTCCTGTTTTGCATCGATTGATAATAAATATCCAGGCTTGCGGCCACATCCTCGGGATGGACACCCAATGCCCAGCCCATACCGGACTCTGTTTCCAGCGTGTTTCCGGTAAAATCGAGCCAGACCTGATTGAACCAGTAACGCAGCCTGTCGGTGCCGGACAGCCAGATCAGTACCGGTGCATTGTTGGCCATGGTTCGAAACCGGTTTTCGCTGTCACGCAACAAGGTCTCTTGCTGCTTGCGCTCGCTGATGTCACGGACAAAAACGATCAAACGCTGATCGTCTTCGACCAGTACACTGACACTGATATCCACATCAATGAGGTGTCCGTCCTGACAGCGGTGCCGGGTTTCGAAGCGAGCATATCCCTGACACATCACGCGACCTGTCTGCTGGTTTACCATTTCAGGGGAAGAGTCCACTTCCACATCGGCAATCGACATCTGCAACAGTTGTTCGCGACGATATCCCGTGAGTTGGCAATAGGCTTCATTGACATCGAGAAACCGGCCTTCCTGATCACAGACCAGGAACCCGTCGTGGGTGGTGGAGAGCAGGGTCGTGTACTTGTTTTCGGCTTTTATCCTGTCGGTGACATCCGAAATATGCCCATGCCAGACGACGATTCCGTCACTGCGGGTCGGTATGGCATCGTATTCATGCCAGCAGATTCCCCGGTTGGGTGTTTCCAGGCGGTAAAGGCCATGCCAACGGGACAGGTTGGCCGAGGATTGACGCAAATCCGTCTGGATTCTTGTTTGATCTTCTTGCAGCAGGTTGCCGAATATTTGCTCTTTTGCGGTGTAGGCCAGGTGGGGATCGACCAGATACAGTTCCCTGACACCGAGGCTGAGGTAAGAAAAGCCCTCGCTCCCGTCAGCAGACTGGTAATACTGAAAAGCGGCACCGGGAATTTGCGATGAGATGGATACCAGACGGTTGTAACTGGTCATGTAGCGATCCCGGGCATTCAACAAAGCCAGGGTCAACAGCGCCAGCGCAACGGATACGATGCCCCCTTCGACGCGCACATCCTGCAGCGTCCCGGCATCGGGCAGGTACGGACTCAGGGCCAGTTGCCAGGAAAAACCCGCCTCCGTGATCTCGAATAGCATGGGGTTTTCTGCCAGCACCATCGCATTCCCCCAGAATACCTCGCCGGTACCGGAGCCATCCGGTTGATAGCGGAAGGCTATGGATTTTTCCTCCAGGGTGCTGCCGTACGCGTGCAATATGTCCCTGAAAAAACGATCCGCATCGATGACGATGCTGATGACCCCCCAGTAACTGGCATCCGTCAGAAACACCGGGCTGTAATAAATAAGCCCGCTTCCACCCTGGATCAGTTGGATGGGGCCCATGATGGCCGGCACCTGTTGCTCCTGAACCCGTTTGATGACGGCCCACTGCCGGGGTATGTCCGGGTAGTAAAGGCCCAGGGCGGCTTTATTGTCCTGCAGGGGATGGATGTAGCTCAGGCGGTTGCCGGGGGCCAGGCCAATATTGCGCAGACCTTCGGATTGTTGATAGGCCTGGGCCAGAATGAAACTGATTTGCTCATTGTTCAATTTACCCTGGTTCAACCGGATATGGGAGGCGATCATCGAAGCTGCGAGGGCATGGTTTTTGATGTGCGACTTGATATTATGAACCAGGTGATGACCCACATCCTCGGTGTCATGGCGTCTCTCCTCGGTGAGTGTCATGGCCAGCCTTTCGGCCAGGATTTCACTCACGCTCAGTCCCGACAACAAAACCAGTGCCGCGATGAGACCTCTCATCCAGCCGCGCCGGGGTGGGGGAAATCCTTTTTTCAATTTCATGACGTGGGCCTCATCGGGGACACAGGAATACGGGAATGAGCGGACGGTGGGTTGACACCACAAGCCATGGATTATATACGACTCGCCCTGTCATCCGGGTAGCCGGGGCGCGAATGTGTCAATCTCTTGCCAAGAGGGTGTGCATTGTCTGAAGATACGCCAGCCGCGGGTTCACTCAATGAGAACCCGGTACTGGATTACCCCATACCCCGTTCAACCCTCAATCGTCATCCTGCAACCTTGATCAGCGCACCGATTCACGCCCACCCTCCCGTTGCCGTTGCCCCCATGCTCGAATGGACAGACCGACACTTCCGGTACTTCGTTCGCCAGATTTCGCAACACAGCCTGCTTTATACGGAAATGCTCACCACCGCTGCCCTGATACACGGTGATCGGCAGCGTTTGCTGCAATACGATCCGGCGGAAAAACCCCTGGCCATACAGTTGGCCGGGTGTGAACCGGGTGACCTGGCCCTGTGCGCCCGTATGGTGGCCGATCAGGGATTCGATGCAATCAATTTGAATGTAGGTTGTCCGAGTGACCGGGTACAACAGGCCCGGTTCGGAGCCTGCCTGATGGCCGAGCCGGAACGGGTTGCCGAATGTGTGTCTGCCATGAGCCAGGCCGTTCCGATTCCCGTCACCGTCAAGACCCGGATCGGCATAGATGAACGGGATACCTACGCGCATTTGGTCGATTTCATTGCGAAAGTGGCTGCCGGTGGCTGTACGACTTTCATCATCCATGCCCGCAAGGCCTGGTTGAAAGGCCTGTCACCCCGGGAGAACCGGGAAATACCTCCGCTACGGTATGATGTCGCTGCGGCCATCAAGCGTGATTTCCCCCATCTCCGCATTATACTCAACGGGGGAATCATCGATCTGGATCAGGCCGAACGGGAACTTAAACGGTTTGACGGGGTAATGATAGGGCGGGCAGCCTACCACAACCCCTATCTGCTGGCGGAAGTGGACTCCCGCTTTCATGCCGATGATCACCCCATACCGTCGCGGCATGCTGTGGTGCGTGCCTTGCTGCCCTATGTGGAACGGCAGCTACAGGGCGGGGAACGCCTGCACAGCATCACGCGCCATTTACTGGGTTTATATCATGGACAACCCGGCGGGCGGGCTTTTCGTCGTCACCTGAGTGAAAAAGCCGGCCAATATCAGGGGGGGGCCAGCCTGTTGCTGGAAGCCGCCCGTTTTTGTGGCATGGACGCAATATAGTCCCGACCCTGACGACAGGTTTGTCGTCAATGAGGATTCAATATCAACCTCCGTGTACAACAGGAAAAATCCGTGGAAGACCTTTACTTAGAATTGATACGACAAGTGGGTGAAGACCCATCCCGGGAAGGTTTGGTGGACACCCCCAAACGGGCGGCTGCCGCCATGCGTTTCATTACCCGAGGGTATGAACAAACGCTGGAGGAAGTCCTGAACAAGGCTATATTCGAGGCGGACACCGAGGATATGGTCATCGTCAAGGACATCGAACTTTACTCGTTGTGCGAACACCACCTGTTGCCGTTCATCGGTAAATGCCATGTGGCCTATCTACCCCGGGGCAAGGTGATTGGCTTGTCCAAGGTTGCACGCATCGTGGATATCTACGCCCGTCGCCTGCAGATACAGGAGCGGCTGACTCACCAGATTGCGACCGCCATCGATACTGCCATTGCCCCGGCCGGAGTGGCGGTAGTCGTCGAGGCCAAGCACCTGTGCATGATGATGCGCGGCGTCGAGAAGCAAAACTCGGTGATGACCACCTCATCGATGCTGGGGCAATTCAGAACCCACATCAGCACCCGCTCCGAATTTCTCAACCTGATCAATCGCTGACACGCAGGCATGCCATGACCGAACAACGATCCAATGACCGGCTGGGGGTATTGCTGGTCAATCTGGGTACGCCGGAAGCCCCCACACCGGCCGCCGTCAAACGCTACCTGGGACAGTTTCTGTCCGATAGCCGGGTGGTGGAAATTCCCAAACCCGTCTGGTGGCTGATACTCAACCTGTTCGTCCTGCCGTTCCGTTCAGGGAAATCGGCCCATGCCTATGCGTCGATCTGGACCGAACAGGGTTCCCCCCTCATGGTGCTGACCCGAAACCTGACCCAGGCTCTGACCGCCCGTTTCCCCGCCGCGGCTGACGATCCGGTACAAGTCGATTTCGCCATGTGCTATGGCGAACCGTCCATACCCGCACGGATGGAGCAACTCAGAACCCGGGGGGTCGGTCGGTTCCTGATTTTGCCCTTGTATCCGCAATATTCCTCGGCGAGTACCGGTGCCGTGTTCGATGCCGTGGCCAGGGCCTTGTTGCGCTGGCGGCATGTGCCCGAGCTACACTACATCGACCATTACCATGATCACCCGGCCTACATCCAGGCCATCTGCCACAAAATCAAGGCTTTCTGGGCCGCCGAGGGAAAACGGGCTTTTTTGTTGATGTCGTTTCATGGCTTGCCCGAAGTCAGCCGTGCCCAGGGGGATCCTTACTACGATCAGTGCATGACCAGTGCCCGCTTGATCGCAGAGGCTTTACAGCTCGGTGAAAACGACTGGCAGGTCTGCTTTCAATCGCGCTTTGGACCGGCCCGCTGGTTGCAGCCTTACTGCATCGATGTACTCAAGGGAATGCCGGAGCGCGGGATTCGTGAAGTGGATCTGGTTTGTCCGGGGTTTGCCGTCGACTGCCTGGAAACCCTGGAAGAAATCGACATCGCCAACCGGGAAGAATTTCTGGCCGCAGGGGGACTTCAGTATCGCTACATACCGGCATTGAATGATGACTCCGTTCATGTCGACCTGATGGAGCAACTGATCAGACCGGGACGGGGTTGATCTTTGGCAGTGACATGCCCGTTGGGCAGATCGTCATGACTCCGGTTGTCCATCCGGGTGACGCTGAACCACTCGCCACATTACGGGCTGCCGTAAACCGGCTGGGTCAGCATTGGCCGGGCCAGGCTCCGCTGTCACTGCTCGTTCACCATAATCCCTTGCAGGGCTATCAACATTGGGCCTTCGCCGAAGCCTTGTCCCGTTATGAGACATTGACCGGCATCCGGGCCTACCTGCCGGATGAGCGTTTCAGGCAGTTTTTCAGCGCAGGTCGAATCCTGGAAAGCGATCTGCGTGCGGAGTATCCGAATCATCCGGTTCTGGGGGCCGATGAAGTGCTGCTGCAGGCAGGGCAGCGGCTCATTCGCCGGAGTGACTTGTATACGATCGCCCTGCTCTACGGGCTGGATGCCATCCCGGCCAGTCAATTGACCTGGCAAATCGAGGAAATGGCGGTGCTGGCTCATTTTCAAAGTGATGTTCCGCCCGAGGCCCGCCATCGCTTTCTGAATGAACTCAAGTCCGGTTCAGGGGAGGCTCCGTCCGGGCAGTGTCAGGCCATTCAGGCATTGTGGTCAGCCTGTCTGGGGGTGTTGCAACTCGAATATCACCCGCTGAATCCCGAGGCACTCACCGATCTGGCGAGTTACCCGGTGAAGCACCTGCTGCATCCGGATGAATTTGGCGAAGCCTGCGACGAGACCCGTCCACTCATACATAACCGCATGCTGGATGCAGCGGGCTGTTTACTGGATGAGCTATGGCAATCGCTCGGCACCCGTCATACCTTGCGAACCCTGATGCAACGACTGACCGGTGAGGACTTGCTGGACAGGGTTCGCGGCGAATTACTCCGGTTTTCTGCCGCCCACCTCGATGAAGGTGTGGCGGCCTGGCCGGATCCAGACCGTCCCCGGGGGTTGTATGCGAACTGGCGGGAATGGCAGGCAGAGCGTCTGTCTTGCCTGCCGGTCTCACCGGTGGAGGCCGTTTACCAGGAGCTTTGTCAGTTGGGGATCGCTCCGGCGCAGTGGGAAGATTATCTTCGACGTCTGGCTCTGGAATTACCCGGTTGGGCCGGGTTGTTCAACTGGCGTTACCATCACCCCGAGTACCCGGCCAACCGGCTGGCACCGGCGGATTTGATGGATTTCCTTGCGGTTCGTTTGATACTCGACCGACAGGCATTCGCCGCATTGTGTGTGGAAATCTGGCCGGTTTTACCCACACTGCCGACACTCCAGGCTTACTTTTCCCGCCACCGGGCCGAGTTTTTTGTTCGTCAGGCCCTGCACCAGTCATTGCTGCCTGAATACCTGGCGGTAATGGCGCGACAGGCCCGCGGCGGCGACTGGTCTACCCTGGCCGACATGATTCATACCTGGCAACGCAGTCCGGGAGCCGATCGGGTGGGTCAGCGTTCTCCCCACCGTGACGGTTGGCGGCTGTTCCGTTTGGCCCAGCATCTGGGACTGACGGCCAGCGAGGTGCAGTCGATTTCGCGGGAAACGGTCTATCGTCTGCTGGATGCCCTGGCACTGCTGACGCCGGACATCCGGGGGCGATTATGGCTTGCCGCCTATGAGCGACGTTACCGGGATGAATTACTGAATGCCGTTGCCCGTAACCGGGGACGCTGGCCCGACCACGACGCTTGTCCGGTGGCGCAGGTCATCTTCTGCATGGACGAACGGGAGGAAGGCATGCGCCGCCATCTGGAAGAAATCAATCCCGGGATCGAAACCCTGGGGACTGCCGGATTTTTCCGTGTTTGCCTGCAACCGACCGACCAGGACTGTAGCGATACCGGGCAGGCAGACCGGGTTCAGCCTTTTCTGCGGGATCTGGGGTTGAACGGAGGGTTTGCCCCTCTGGTGGTGCTGATGCAACCCGGTTCGGCCAGCGCAAACAACCCGTATCGTACAGCCTGTGCCGGTGAGGGGCGGCCGGAAGACTGCAATGCCCGTGAGTATGCCGCCATGCTCAACCGGCCTGAAGTCAGACGTATTCTGGTCGCCCGTGGCCTGCACATTCCGGAGGAGACCTGGTTTCTGGGCGCGGAACACGATACCTGCACCGAAGCAATCATCTGGTATGACAGGGAAACGCTGCCATCCCGTTTCCGCCCCCGCTTCAACCTGTTGAACCATGATCTGGAACAGGCCGCCCTGCGCTCTGCCCACGAACGCTGCCGCCGTTTTGCCTCGGTTTCCCGCGAATGGGTACCGGATCAGGCCCTTCGGCATGTCAGGCGTCGAGCGGTCGATTTCAGCCAGTCACGTCCGGAGCTGGGCCATGCTACCCATGCGGCCGCCATCATTGGTCGTCGCAGCATCAGTCGCGGCGTGTTTCTCGATCGACGCAGTTTCCTCATTTCCTACGAGGCTACCCGGGATGAGGAAGGCTCCCGTCTCGAAGGTATTTTGTTGACGGCAGTCCCCGTCAGTGCGGGTATCAATCTGGCGTATTACTTTTCGTCGGTAGCTCCCGACCATTTCGGTTGCGGTTCCCGGGTAACGCACAATGTTGTGGGCGGGTTCGGCATTCTGGATGGCAGTCAGAGTGATCTGCGAACCGGTCTGCCGCGGCAAATGATCGAGATCCATGAACCCATGCGCCTCCTGATGCTGGTGGAACACCGGCAAGACGTATTGCTCAACCTGTTGGCCCGCCAGCCGACACTGGCCGAACTGATTGGCAATGCCTGGGTTCAACTGGCCAGTCTGGATCCGGACAGCGGCGCAATAGCCCTTTATAAACCTGGAACCGGCTTCGAGCCTTGGGAGGACATCGGCAAAAGCCTGCCGGAAGTAGCGCAGTCCGCTGCCTGGTATGCGGGCAAATCCGACCCTCTCTGGCCTGCCCTGATCAAACAGGCCGATGCCATCCGTTGATGAGGAGTGAAACCCCATGAAGAAATCCTTGCAAAATCAGGTCATCGCCCTGGCGGGTGTGGCCCAAGCCGTCTATCTGGTGCAACAAATCGCCAGAAAAGGCCGGACTCACCCGGATGACTTTTTAACCTGTGTGGAAAGTGTGCTGAAACTGGATGCGGACAGCCCGGAAGCCATCTTCGGCGACCTCATGTACTTGCGTACCGGGTTGTTGACGCTGCTCAACCTGCTCAGTGCCAAACCGGGCGCCGATCAGGAACTGGCCCGTTACTTCAGCCTCATGATTTTTCACGGTCGGGCCGTGACCCGGAAGGAAGCGCGGATCAGAAAAATCCGAACCGGCGTGGAGCGGGCCTACCGACAGGCGGAGCAACTCAACAGTATCCATCCCCATGTGATTGCAACCCTGGCCGAAACATATCAGGCTGCCATCAGCCCTTATCGACCCCGCGTCATGGTGCCGGGTGAGGAACACTACCTGTCGAAAGAGGAAAACAGCCGGATCATACGGGCCTTGTTGCTCGCTGCTGCCCGCTCATCAGCCCTGTGGTGGCACTGTGGTGGTTCCCACTTCAGATTGTTGTTTGGCCGGGCCAGTCTTCAAGGTGAGGCTCAGGCCCTGCTGGATTCTTTCGATGCCCGCCAGGGATAGGACTCACAATAACTGACCGGTTTCCCGATGAGGCCCGGTACGGCGTGGTACTTCATTCAGGGCCGTATCCTGATCCCCGGGTATGGCAGGCAACGTCAAAATGACCCGGGCACCGTGCGGTAACCGGTTTTCCAGTGTCAGATGTCCACCCATGTCGTAAACGAAGCGTTTGACCATGGCCAGGCCCAGGCCGGTTCCACCCGGTCTGCCGGTGGAAAATGGCCTGATCTCCTTTTCGAGAAATTCGCGGCTGAAGCCTGTTCCCGTATCCGATACGATCAGGAACACCTGATGATCCCGGTGTATTGCCTTCAGGGTGATGGTTCCCTCGTCGTGGCCTATCGCGTGTGCCGCGTTGAGGATCAGGTTGAGCAGGGTTTGTTTGAACTGGGACTCCGGAACACGGGCCATCAGTTTTTTTTCCAGGATGACCTCCATGCGTATCAGGGGGGAAATCTGGTAGCGTGTGAGGGCAGCCATTTCCTGTATGAGTTGGCCAAGATCGCATTCCGTGACCCTGACCGGATCGTGTTTGCCCCGCTCCAGCAATTCGCTCAGCAAACGTCCCATGCGTTTGAGTTCGGTCACGACCATGTCCAGTCGTGCCCGGATGTCCGGGTCATCGGTTTCGTTGCGGATATTGATGCAGCACATCTGGATGCCGGCCAGGGGGTTTCTTAATTCGTGAGCGATGCGGGCAGCCATTTCTCCCATGACAGCCATTTTTTCGGCCTGGGCCAGGCTGGCCTGCTGTTCCAGCATGGCCCGGGTTGCCGAGCGAACTTCCCGTTCCAGCGATTCCGCATAGTGCCTTTTCGATTCTTCGAGTTCAGCCAGGTGCAGTGCCATTTCGTTATAGCTGGAAAAAATGGGCAACAATAAGGGATCGATATCCCCGGTTTCTATGGGGGTAAAATCGCCTCTGGCCAAATTCATCAGCAATACCCGCAAGTCCTGTAGTGGAACCAGAATCCTGCGTTGTACGAATACGATGATCAGGATGAGGACCAGAATCAGGATGGCACCGGCCATGGCGATTTCATTGATGATGGTATGGGTTATTTCCTTGAGTTGTTTATCCCGCTCCTGGGTTTCGGCATCCAGCATGTAACCCGTCAGCTTGAGTGCATCCAGCAGTATGGATTCACGTTCCTGCAGGGTATGTTGCCTGTCGCCCGTAGCGAGAATCAGTTCTTTTGTCTTGAGCAATAATCCGGGGGTGTCTGACTGGGCGTAATAAGTACTCTGTGCCAGTTTTTCCAGTTCGTCAGAAACCCGTTTTACCTGACCGGAATCCAGGGATGAGCTTTTAATGTCAAGGTATTCGGACAGCATCTCCTGCAAGTCCAGTGTGACCAGAAGAATGCGATGGGAGTAATCTACATACGAGCGTACCGTATCAAAATGGCTAAGGTTTCTGAATACCATTCCAGCCAGCAAAACAAAGGTAATCAGGAGTAGCCCGAGCAGGATATAACCCCGGCTCCTGAGGTATTTATAGACCAATGATTTGGACACTGGCTGACTCGTCTTCATCAAATTAATGGCCATGGCGTATAATGGGGAGACGGACTACCTCGATGGCTGGACATCATTGCGGGCCGCAGGCAGGTTGAGGCCCGGTACGGATCGCGGGTGAGCCTGTCGAGGGCAGGCATTGGCCCGTCAAGCCCGGAGGGTTGGGTTCACGGCGTTCCTCACCCGGTCTCTACCGGGCTTCACCGCCAGGGTAAATCGGTATTTTATTCAGGGTCATACCCCAACTTGGAATTTGCATGAAAACATTGTATCCAGAACTGACCCCCCATGAAACGCATGTACTGATACGCGATCAGCATCGTCTCCATGTCGAGGAAAGTGGCAACCCGTCCGGTATTCCCGTCGTCGTTCTGCACGGCGGCCCGGGGTCCGGTTGCAAGCCTTATCATCGCTGCTTTTTCAATCCGGAGCATTATCGCATCATCCTGTTCGACCAGCGGGGGGCTGGCCAGTCTGCGCCACAGGGTCTGATCGAGAATAACACCACCCGGCATCTGCTGGATGACATGGAGGTGATTCGACAAACACTGGGGCTCTCGCGATGGTGTTTGTTTGGAGGATCCTGGGGCAGCACGCTGGGGCTTTTGTATGCCCAGCGATACCCCGACCGGGTCTTGGGCCTGATACTCAGGGGAACCTTTCTTGCGCGGTCAAGCGACATGGAATGGTTTCTCGGGTCTGAGCTCAGAAAGCGATACCCCGCTACCTGGCATACCTGCTTTGGTCATCTGTCGGCCCTGTCCGGTGCGCCGTTGATAGGAACGTTGCATACCTGGCTCAACGGGAGTGATGCCGTGCTGAGGGCGCGTGCCGTTCAGGCCTGGTTTATCTGGGGTAGCCAGGTGATCCTGGGCGAGACCTTCGACTTTCAGCAGGCAACGGCCCATCTCGATCATGCCGGGGTCATGAACCAGACCCGCCTGGAATTACATTACGCCATCCATCGCTATTTCATTGAGGATAATCAGATACTTGATGCCTGCCATCGCATTACCCACTTGCCGACCTACCTGGTTCACGGAGAAAAAGACCTGACCTGCCGGATAGAGTCTTCCTGCCTGCTGGCCGAAGCCTTGCCACGGGCGCGACTGACCCTGCTGCCCGATGCCGGTCACACCAGTTCGGGCCCGGCCATGACCCACGCATTGGTTGATGCAGCCGATGCCCTGCTGGAGCAACTCGCATGAATCGGGTCATCGTTGCCATAACCGGTGCGACAGGTGCGATTTACGGAATACGCTTGCTGCAAGTGCTGCGGGCACTCAACCGCTATGAAACCCATTTGGTGATTTCCAGTGCCGGTGCACTCAATATTCATCATGAGCTCGGGATCAAACGCGCCCAGGTTTATGAGCTGGCTGACGTAACCCACGATGACAACGATCTGGGGGCAGCCATCGCCAGCGGTGCATTTTCCGCACTGGGCATGATCATCGCCCCCTGTTCCATGAAGACGCTGTCTGCCGTGGCGCACGGTTATTCCAGCAACCTCATCGCCCGTGCGGCGGATGTCAGTCTCAAGGAGCGACGAAAGCTGCTGATGGTGCCACGGGAAACCCCCCTGAACCTGATTCATATCCGCAACATGGCTGCCGTTACCGAAGCCGGCGGGATCATCTTCCCCCCGGTTCCCGCGTTTTACGGCCATGCCAAAACCTTTGATCAACTCATCGACGAAACCGTAGGCCGGATTCTGGATGTCTTCGGCATACCCGCGACAGGGCTGTATGAACCCTGGAACGGGATACGCGATGTGAACCTGAACTGAAGCCAGGACATCGTTCCCCGTAGCCTCGATGCAGTGCTGCGCAATCGAGGGTTGGGCTGAAGGGGCTCACCCGGGGCTGGAGCGAGCGGAACCCCGCTCACCAGGCCGACCCTTCCGAACATTCTTCTGTTTCGACCGTGGCATATCACACGCAGGGTGTGTGTTATGCCACGGTCGGGTTGCGTCCATAACCGGAATAGCTGACCGTTTTGGTTGGTTTTTTGTCTGGCGCATTTTTTGTTTTAGATCACGGCCAGTTCATTTTCGCTGGTTATCACACCCCAGGTCATTCCGCATGAAAACCCCATCCGCATTCGTTGCTTCCCTGCGTACTCATCCGCGTGTCCAGCAGTTGTTGCCCTGGCTGGCAGGGGCTGGCATGGCGGTGGGACATGCTGCCGTGTCATCCAACTGTACCATCCCGCAGCAGGGGCGGTGCAGCAGTTGTGGCAGTTGCGTGATCGTGGTGGGTACCCTCGCGGTCTGGGCGTTGGCCAAACAGCGGCAGAATGGGCCGTTGACAGCCGAATCCACGCCGGTGAAACCGCGTCGCCGGTTCTGATTGCCTGCCGTCCGTCCGTTCATGCGCTGGTTGCTGCTATTGCTGTTTTCAGGACACATGACAGTGGTTCAGGCCTGGACCTGGCACGGGCAGGTGCGAACCAAGCTGCAAACCGACAATCGTTATACCGGCCAATCGGATGTATTTGGCGAGGTCTGGGGCCAGATGGGTTTCGAGGATCAGGCCCACGACCTCAAAGGGGCCGTGGATGTGATGGGTCATGCCGGACGTTTCGCTTTCGGGGAGGGCTCCCGGCTCTATCAGGCGTTTTTCGATCAGGGGTATGCCCGCCTCGACAGCCGGATCAAACTGGGCCGCTTCGAGCGCAGCGACAACCTGGGGTTTTACTTGCTGGATGGCGGGACAGTCTCTTACGCCCCGCACAGCCAGTCCTGGCGAATGGAGTTCTATGCCGGGCGGCCCTGGCGCATCGATCATGTCCGTTCGGTGGAGGGTGATTTTGTCGGTGGAGTGGAGCTTTCCGGCCGGTGGAACCCTAACCGGGGCGGCACGGCAGAGTGGCCGTTGCTGCAAACCCTGCAACTGCGGGGGGGGTATCAACGTTTCAATGAGGCCGAATCCAGCCGGCCCAATGCTTCGACGGTGGCCGTCGAAGGAGTGGATGCCGCCCGCTTGCTTGCCGATAGTGGTATTGACTTTGCCGTTCCTGTATCCAGCCGTACCCCCCAACCACCGGCAGACGGGCTGGATCGCTGGCCGCTGGCCGCCACGGCAGGGGGGCACTGGCGGGCTGAACGCTATAGCCAGTACGAATGGAGCGTACTGGGCACCTACCGCAGTGACCAGGCCCGGCTGGAAAACGCCCTGACTTCAGCCTGGGTCGATCTGGGGCAACGGGTGCGCTGGCGCGGCAGTTATGAGTATTACCGTCCGCGTGAGCCTTTTCTGACATTCCGTGAACGCTTTTACAGTGCCTATGTTTTGGGTGAGCAGACCCTGTTCAAGTCGAGATGGCACTATACCCCGACCGGTCGCTGGAGCGGCTATGTGGGCGGTATGCGGGCGACCCGTCAAGGCGATGACGGTTACGGTGGTGATCTGGGCGTGAGTTACCGGATGAACCCCAACCTGGCGTTATCCGGTGAGCTGGACTATCTGGGGCTGGGGCCGGATCAGGCCAAAAGTGCCTATGCCGCCCTGAGTCACACGGTCAGTGCAAGGCTGCAATGGAAACTCAACACCGCTTTGCGTTTCGAGGAAAAACAATTTTACGGGGACAACCGGGCCGTGGGGGCGGAAGCCGAAGCCCGTTACATGGTGCGCAACCACTGGATCGTACACCTGGCCGCCAGCCAGATCTGGAACAGCCGCCTGCCGGATGAATATCTGGCCGCCGTGCAGGTGATTTATTATTTCGATCCCTTCAAACCCAAGGCCCCCTGATGTACCGGTTACTCTTGTTGTTCATTGTGTTGGTCGCCGGGCTGATGGGGCCGGGTCTTATGGCCGATGCCGGGCCGGCAGCGGCCTCGACACCGGATCAAACCCGCCCCCCTACCTGGTGGGAGAAACGCGACAAACGCACTGACATTTACTACCCGCATCAGGCCCATTTTCAGGTGATGGAGGCAGAGGGCGACAGTTGCCTGTTGTGTCACGGTTTTGGTCCCAACACCCTGACCGACAAAAAAAAGCTCAAGTCCCTGACGACGCTGGCCAACGAGCCGCTCAAGGCCGTATGCCATGATTGCCATGTCGATGAGCGGCGCGGTCCGTGGCGGTGCGAGTTGTGTCACGATGACAAGACCAAAATCTGGCCTGCCGACCACCATTACAGCTACATCGAGCATCACGGCGAAGCGGGTCGCCGGGATGAGGCCGGTTGCCGGGAATGCCATCTGGATCTGTCGTTTTGCACCAACTGTCATTTTCGGAGGGATACGGCAGGGCAGGGCTATCATCCCCTGGGGTATCGCAGCCTGCACGGGCTGGAAGCCCGTATCGATACCCTGAGCTGCGGGCGTTGTCATAACACGCCGTACTGCGATGAATGCCACCGGGCGCGTTGATGAGTCCTGATATGTGCCAACCTTTGATGACGATACGGGGCTGGATTCTGCTTTTGCTGCTGGGGTGCTGGCTGCTGAGTGGTGCGGCCATCGCGGCGGGCGACAGTGTGTCCACCGTCACCGGCAATCTGTTGCTGACCCCGGCCCACGGCGACAACGGCACGGCCTGGGGCAAAGCCAACTGTCAGGGCTGCCATGTGCTGCGGCTGATTCATGCCGAAGCCCCGTTGATTCGCCCCATCGTTCGTACCCTGGGGTATCCGACCTGCAGCGGTTGTCATGGCGATAACGGCACCGGACAAGCCCGCCGTTGTGTGATCTGCCATAACGGCAAGGATTTACCGCTGCACCCCCTTCAGACCGGGGCGCACCGCCATGATTTCAAGGTGGGCAAAGACCGGACACTGGGTGATGGCGATTGCTTGCTTTGCCATATCAAATCCGATATGGACGGCCGCTTCGAACTGAATGTCGACCTGACCCCGTTCCGGGATGCGGCAGGCAAACCTTCGCCCTATCTCAGCCAGAGTGATTTTTGCCTGCGTTGCCATAACCAGACCCACCAACCCCGGGGGGTCGGGATCGAACTCCGTCCCGGGTATGGCCTGAACGATCCGTTGATCACCATTGAAGACAATTACCGCTACATCGACAAGCACGGTGAGAGCCCGGGCGGCGAGGGCACCTATACCGGTCTGCGGCCCGGCAGTGGTTATCGCTATGGCCAGTTTGTCGAATGCACCGATTGCCACGTCATGCACGGTACCCGCAACGACAAACTGATGCTGGATGATTCCCGCAAGGGGGTGAGTCTGCTATCTCCCTCACTGCGGCTGCGCCCGGTGATGGCCCGGGCCAAAAATGGCAATTACGCTCAAGTCTGTGTGCTGTGTCACCGCATGGCTGAGCCCGCGATCGAGCAAGGCGCACTCGATACCGGTAACGGGCTGGCGGGGGTACATGATGTGCAGTCGGATTGCAGTGAATGCCATGTACACGGCCAGGGATTCGGGGGCGGGTTGTGAAGGGGCTGGTCTGGATCGGGCTGTTGCTGTGGGTCATCGCGGTACGGGCAGCCGATACGGAACCCCTGGCCAGCTATGAAACCACCCACACGCTGCCTGAGTTGCACCATGCGGTCGGTCTGTCACTGCCCGATGACTGGCCTGATCCCGAAGGCCTGCCACTCGCTCCCCGGCGCGTCATCGAGTGTAAAACCTGTCACGGCCTCAAAGACATGGAACGTACCCCTTATCGCCGCGTGGACAAGCAGGCCGCCCATTTCCTGCGGGGTGGGCCTTACCCCAGGCTGGACGATTTTTGCTTTCGCTGTCACGACCGGGAAGCACTGGAGCGGCCCAATATCCACATCATGCTGGATGAACAGGGAAAAATCCGCGAAGACCACTGCACCTATTGTCATGAAGCGGTTCCGCAGGACAGGGATCAGCCGCATCGACCGGTAGATTATCGACTGCGCCTGCCACCGGAAACACTGTGTTATGGCTGCCACCTGAAAACACCGCACTTCAACGCACTGGAACATCAGGCGGCCAAACCCGACGAAACCATGCGTCGCCATATCCGCACATCGGAACAACGGCAGGGGATCCGGCTGCCCTTGAGTCGCGACGGACGGGTCATGTGTCCGACTTGTCATGCTCCGCACCAGTACGGGGTGATCGATGCGCGAAAAAATCCGGCGGGCCGGACGCTACACCCGGCAGACCTGAAGCGCGGGGTGGAATACCGGGATCATCCCTGGAATGCCGTGGTAAAGGCGGACAAGGCGGATCGGCTCAAAATCCTGAACCGGGAGCAGAACAGCGACTTTCAACTGGATTACCGGCGTATCGAGCATGAAGTGTTATTGCGCCTTGAAGCCCGCAACGGTGCGTTGTGTCTGGCCTGTCACCAGTTCAGGGATTGAAAAACCCGTCCCTTAACCACCTTAAAATTTGCCATGAAAACCATTACCGCCAAAGCCGTCGAGGCATTTCAGTCCGTTCCGGCCTACCAACGCTACCGGTATGCCATCATTGCGATTTCCTGTCTGTTGTTTTTAGGCCCTACCGCCATTTTGCCGGGGTTGGCCGGTAATACTGATTTGTGCGGCAAGTTGTGCATGCGGCGGTTCTACCTCTATTTTCCCGGCATGAGCTGGGATGATCTGTGGATGCATGTCTCCGTGGCCCTGATCGGGGTCATCGCCTTTTTCACCCTCATTACCTTTACCTTCTTTTTCGGGCGCATCTGGTGCTCATTCATTTGTCCGGTCGGTGGTTTTGCCGAACTGGTCAGCCGCAGCCTCAATGATCGCTGGAAGATCGAATACCGCTCCCTGCCGCAGGTGCAAATCCGCTACGGCTATCTCGGGGTTTATCTGGTGTTGATGCCCAGCCTCGGCATCAGTGCCTGCACCTTGTGCAATTTCATCACCGTCCCCCGCTTCGTCGAAGCCCTGAGCGGCGGTATTACCGGCCTGGCATTCCTGTTTTCCACGGTGGGGCTGGCCAATCTTTCATTGCTGTTCCTGCTGGGTTTCTTTGCCAGCAAGGGGCGGGCCTATTGCCAGTTTCTCTGCCCCATCGGGGCCATTGATGCCCTGGTGAATCGCCTGGGTGCCAGGTTCCCGTTTACCTATCACATCCGGGTGGACAAGCAACGCTGTACCGGTTGTAACGCCTGTGCCCACGGCTGCATGTGCGGGGCCATCAAAATGGTCGACCGGGTGGCCGTCGTCGATCAGTTATCGTGCATGTCCTGTCACGAATGCGTTGATCTTTGCGACTGGAATGCCATCGAATGGACCCCGGCGGCCCGCAACAAGGTGCCGAAACGAATCAAGCGTGGGGTGGAGATTCACCCGGAACCGCAGTGGCAGGCCATACAAATCCGGCCCTACCCGTCGACTGCGAGCAAACGGCCCGCCATCAACTGGCTGCGCGTGGTCAACGGGGTCATCTTTACCAGTGTGGCCACCGTCGTCGTCGTTAGTGCCTGGATGAATTGATGGGACGTGGGCCTATCCTGTTTCGCCTGCTGCTGCTCGGCATCGGGCTGGCCTGGTGGCTGATCCAGTCGGCTGTGGCGGCTGAACGTCACAGCGATCCCGATGGCTGTTTGTCCTGTCACGGCCTGCCAGGGCTGGAATTTGTCGATAAGGAGGGCGTTCGGCGGGTGGCCACGATCCTGCAAAGCGATTACTACCGCTCGTTGCACGGCAGTGTGCCTTGCAAGGATTGCCATCGCCAGATCGAGCGTTATCCCCATAAACCCGAAGAAGGCCTGGTCGATTGCGCCGAATCCTGTCATGTCGAGGAACCCTCCAAAGGCAAGCCCTTCAGCCACAAGGAAGTGGTGGAGGAATTCAAAACCTCGGCCCACGGTACCGGTCATGCACCAGGAGCCACCCGGGGGTTTCACGGCGGTAACCGGCTCAAGGAGGAAACCGATGAGCAAAATCCCTCCTGCCGTCGCTGTCATGCCAATACTCCCTACATCAAGGACAGCCAGATGGCGGCCTTCAAGGAAGCTTTTCAGCATACCGAAACGGAATGCGGGGTGTGTCATCAGGGGGAAACCTGGCGTAACCAGTACAGCGGCCACATTCTCAGGCGACTGGTCGGACACAATTACGCCAAGGCCGATGCCAATGCGATGTGTATCGATTGCCATGCCAATCAAAGCCTGATGGAAAAGGTCAAATGGCAGGACCCGGTGACGAAGCAGAAAAAACCGGCCGGTTTCCGTTTTGCCCACGCGGTGGACAGTTACGACAAAAGCCTGCATGGCCGTCTCATCGCTTCAGGTGTTGAAGCCGGCGCGAGCTGTCTGGATTGCCACGCCCCGACCGGCTTTCGCCATGGCATTCAGCGGGATGAGCAATATACGGCCTCGACCCATCCGGCTCACCTGGGCCAGACCTGCGGCGCGTCAGGATGCCACGGTTACGCGCTCAAGGCCGCCAACGGTCATTTCACTCAAACCGACATGCACAACGTCGCCTGGCTCCGGCTGGACGTGTTGCCGGACTGGTTTGACTGGAAACAACTGGATTCACTGTATTACCGGATGGTGTGGGGGTTGATACCGGTCGTCATGCTATGGGGTGTTTTCAGTCTGTTGTGGTACGTCCGTCATCGGGAATACACGCCGGTACTGGGTCACCAGCGGTTTCTCAGGGTCATGATCAATGACGTGGATGGCTGGGCTGAATGGGTGGGTAAAATCAGGCGGATGCTGCGTTCGCACCGGCCTGAAGCGAGCGGTGAAGACCCGGCGGATACCGGTTATTCCACGCTGCTCTATGCCTCGCAAACCGGCAATGGTGAAGGTCTGGCTGAAGAAATGGCGGCCTTCATCGAGCAGGCCGGACTCAAAAAATTCCGTGTCATCAATATGGCCGACTACGACCCGGTTCACCTGATTTTTGAACGGCAGGTGTTCATTATCACCAGTACCCACGGCGATGGCGAACCGCCGCTACCGGCCCATAAACTCCATGCCTACCTGCACGGCCCGGACGCGCCGGTACTGGCTCCCCTGCAGTATGCGGTGTTGGGCCTGGGTGACAGCAGTTACCGGCAATTCTGCAAGGCCGGGAAGGACTTTGACGTGATCCTGGAAAAACTGGGAGCCGAGCGGATTCTGCCCCGGGTCGATGCCGATGCCGATTTTGAACCCGCCGCCAGCGAGTGGCTGGATGCCGTCATGGACCAGTATCGCAAGACCACCGGGGATGTCGGAACGCCACCTGAACTGTCATTCCGTGCCGCTCGATCTGCCCACCGCCCGGAAGCCCCGGTGGGTTATGGCAAGAACAATCCCTATCCGGCCAGGATACGGGTGAATCGCCCCCTGAACGGCCCCGGTTCCCGCAAGGACACCCGTCATCTCGAAATCGATCTGGAAAGCTCCGGGCTGGTCTACGAAGCCGGAGATGCTCTCGGGGTGGTTCCCAAAAATAACCCCCGTTATGTGGAACACCTGCTGGAAGTGCTTGAAGTCGATGGTTACAGCGAAGTCACGGTGGGGCAGGAAACCCTCACCGTGCGCGAGGCGTTCTATACCCGACTGGACATCACGGCGTTAAGCCGGGTGCTGATGGAAAAATACGCCGAAATCGCCGACAGTCAGGCCTTGCGCGAGCTGTTGTCTGACAGTGAAACCCGGTTCCAGGACTATGTTTACGGTCGCCACATCGTCGATCTGATGCTGGATTTTCCGTCACAGGCCTTTCGTTTACCTGATTTTGTCGGCATTTTGCGGCGTTTGCCGCCGCGCCTCTATTCGATTGCTTCCAGCATGAAAGCGGTAGGTCATCAGGTGCATCTGACCGTGGGTACGGTTCGTTATCAGGCGCATGGTCGGGCGCGGGAGGGCGTTTGTTCCACTTTTCTGGGCGACCGTATCGGCCCGGATGAACGCCTGGGCATTTTTGTACAGGCCAACCCGCACTTCCGCTTGCCGAGTACCGGGGATACCGATGTCATCATGGTCGGCCCTGGCACCGGTATAGCCCCTTTCCGTAGCTTCATCCAGGAGCGGGAAGCCACCGGGGTCAGCGGCAAGAACTGGTTGTTTTTTGGCGATCAACGCAAGGATTGCGACTATTTATACGCAGAAGAATGGGAAGTCCGCCATAACAAGGGGGTATTGAGCCGACTGGATCTGGCCTTTTCCCGTGACCAGGCCGATAAAATCTACGTCCAGACCCGCATGCAGCAGCAAGCCCGGGTGTTGTACGACTGGCTGGAAAACGGAGCCCATTTCTACGTCTGTGGTGATGCCTCGCGCATGGCCCACGATGTTCACCAAACCCTGTTGCAGGTGGTCGAAACCGTAGGCGGCGTGAGCCGTGAACGGGCGGAGGAATATGTCAACCATTTGCTGCAATCGGGGCGCTATCAGCGGGATGTGTATTAAGGCATGATGATTTTATTGTTATTTCTGGGGATGGTCTGGTCAGCGACGGCGGCGGCTGATCCGTTGTACATCGAACAGTATCGGGCGGCCCGGCCGGATGCCGAAGCCTTGCGCAAGGCTGAACAGCAGGTCAGTGAACACCGGGATCCGGTCTTGCGGGAAAAAATGGCCTGGGCTCCATTTCATCGGCAACCGGAGCCGCTGACCCGGGGAGAAACTTTCTGCCAAACCTGCCACGCGCCTTTGCCTCATCGTCAAAAACCAAAGGATCGAACCTTTCTCAATATGCACAGCCGCTTCATGGCCTGTGAAACCTGCCATTTTCGCCCCGAGACCACGGGGCTGACGTATCAGTGGCTGGATTACCCGACCTGGACAGCCGTTGCCGGGGAGGCCAGCCGTTTCCGGACGGGCAGCAAAACCGACAATGCCGAACGCCTGACCGGAACCCTGAAAATCGCACCGTTCAGTTCACAGCAACCGGCTCTGGCCCGACGGGATTCGGATTTTGCCCGCGACATCGAACAAACCTGGAAACAGGCCGGTTTGACCGGACGGGCACAACTGAAGGCCCGCCTGCATAGCCCGCTGGAAAAAGAGGGGCCTGAGTGTCGTGCCTGTCATCAGGAACAAAAGCCCCTGCTGGATCTGGCGCGACTGGGAGCGACGGCGACACAGGTGAGTGCCATTCAACGGCATGTCATCCCGCAGTTTTTTGGCCGGTATCGTTCGGATACCGAACGGCTCAAGATCATTGATATCCTGCATTGAGAACGCATCATGACTGAAGTCGATCACAAAACCGGCAAAAAACCGCGTCAGCACAAAAAAAAGCAGACTGATTACGACACCCCCTGGAAGGATGCCATCGAGTTTTATTTTCGGGACTTCATGGATTTCTATTTTCCGGAACAGGCCATTGCCATGGACTGGAGCAAACCCTGCCGTTTTCTCAATCAGGAATTGGCCAAAAGCATACAAAATGCCCGGGTTGGCAAGCGGGTGGTTGATCGTCTGGTCGAAGTAGCCCTGCTGGACGGCGGCGAGGCCTGGGTTTACATTCATATCGAATTGCAAGGCCAGCGGGAAACCGGGTTTACTGAACGCCTGTTTGTCTACAACTATCGAGCCTATGACCGTTTCCGTCGCCCGGTCGCCACCCTGGTCTTGTTGCTGGATGATGAGCCGGGCTGGAAACCGGGACGTTACGGGTTTGAAGTGCTGGGAACCCGGCATTATCTGGAATTCCCGGTCGTCAAACTGCTCGATTTCCGCCATCAGGTGGATACCCTGCCGGAGCAGGACAATCCGTTTGCACTGGTCACCGTGGCCCACTTGCTCTCGCGACAAACCCGGAACGATGCCCGGCAACGTTATGCGGCCAAATTCCGCTTGATCGAGTTGCTGGGCAATAAAGGCTGGGCAGAAAGCAAAATTCATCGTTTCATCGGTATCATCGACTGGCTACTTCACCTGCCTGACGAACTGAATCAGCAGTTATGGCAGGCCATTACTCAAACCCTGGAGACGGCGACCATGCCCTACGTATCATCATTCGAACGTTATGCCATTCAGAAAGGGATGGATATCGGTAA
>SXGT01325346.1_pt1 | contig 26721 bp, 20 predicted proteins | sample 3176221 | NCBI WGS metagenome assembly SXGT01 (sample SAMN11356862, study PRJNA531348) | freshwater metagenome | isolation source: freshwater sample F1-120 | place: China: Fuxian Lake, Yuxi | collected 2017-12-25
CGGCAAGCGATCGACGACTTTGTTGAAGTCTACAACGAAAAGGCAGCGCCGTTTGAATGGAAGAAGGCAGTCGTGTTCCCTTCCGGCCCCAAAGCCAAGTACTCTGACTTATGCAACTAGGTACTAGTGTAGTGCGTCATGGAGAATGCCGATTATTCAGGATGGCTCGCGCGCGCTTGACCTTCTCCAGGATATCCGTGGCCTTTGCCGTCCAGATACAGGGCTTGGGCTTGCGATTGTGATGGTCGATGTAGTTTCCGATGGCGCTGATCAGTTCTTCGACGTCCCGGAAGATTCCTCGACGCAAGGCCTTGTCCGTCAGGTCCCGGAAGAACCGCTCGACCATGTTGAGCCACGAACTGCTCGTCGGCGTGAAGTAGACATGAAACCGGGGGTGCCGGGCGAGCCATCTCTCCACCTTTGAGTGCTTGTGGGTCGCGTAGTTGTCCGCGATGAGATGGATTTCCTTCTCCGCCGGCGTGACGTCATCGATCAGGCGTAAGAACTTCAGCCATTCTTGGTGTCGGTGTCGGTCATCGCACATGCTGATGACGCTGCCGTCGAGGGTGTTCAGTGCCGCAAACAACGTGGCCGTTCCATTCCGCTTGTAGTCATGGGTCATGGTGCCGCAGCGCCCCTTCTTCAGTGGAAGGCCGGGCTGAGTACGATCCAGAGCCTGGATTTGACTCTTTTCGTCTGCGCTCAACACGATCGCGTGCTCCGGCGGGTTCAAGTACAAGCCAACGATCGCTTCTAACTTCTCGGCGAACTGCGGATCGTTGCTGACTTTGAAGGTCTTGACCAAGTGCGGCTTCAGGCCGTGAGCATGCCAGATGCGCCGCACACTGGCTTCGCTGATTCCCATGTTCTGGATCAACTTCCGGGGGCGTACTCGAAGGATCTCTATGAGGAAAAGTGCGATAAGGTGTACCAGCACTTCTATGAGGCGTACCTGGGGCAGGGGAAAAGCGCCTACTCGGGAAATCGGGTTTCTCTCCGGCATTGACAATTTTCCGTTATACTGAACAAGCGAAGATTAGGCGAAATGTTCTGAGCGATGAGCGAACCTAGGAGCGTCAGAGATCCGATTCATGGATTTGTGCGGCTGAGGGGTGAAGAAGCCGATATCGTTGCTACGCCTGTCTTTCAGCGGCTCCGTGGCATTCGGCAGCTTGCATTCGCTAATCTGGTGTACCCGGGAGCCTTGCACACTCGCTTCGAGCACACGCTAGGAGTGTTTCACGTTACCAGCCTGATGAGCCAAGTCTGCAAGCTTTCCGTAGAACATGAACGGCTCGTTCGGCTCTCTGCGTTGCTCCACGATCTTGGTCATGGGCCTTTCTCACACGTCTCGGAGGGAGCCCTAGAGATCTTCGCGGACCGTGAGAAGTTGGCGGGAAGGCTCGATCCGAAGAAGCCTGAAAAGATCCATGAACTGGTAACGCAGGATTTGCTGCGGACGGATCAAAACCTCATCCACTTGCTCGGAAAACGGACACTCTCACAAATCGAGTCGCTGTTGTCTTACGGCTACGATGAGCCCTTTCTGAAATCAATCGTTTCGGGACCGCTTGATGCCGATAAACAAGATTATCTACTACGGGACACGTACTATTGCGGAGTGAAGTATGGTACGTACGATCTCCAGCAATTGCACCGTGAGCTTGAAGTGGTGGAAGACCCAATGGATGGGAGAAAGCAATTGATGGTCTCCGCCGATGGAGTTCACGCTTTGGAGCAATTCGTGCTTGCAAAGTACTACTTAACTGCACAGGTCTACAGCCACCGGGTCCGCCTCATTACCGACCAAATGGTCATACGGGCGATTACGCTCGGAATTGAAGAAGACCAAATCGAGCACCTAAGGGAACTGTACAACTACAACGGGAAAGAGAAATTCGTTCAGAACTACGTGGGTTGGGATGACTCACGATTTCTTCTGGAGTTTGGTGCTGAGACACTTGAAGGCAAATATTGCTGGGATCTTGTGCGTCGCCTGTCACAGCGTCGATTGCTGAAGCGCGTTTTTGAGTCACGAGTGAGTCAATTGCCTGTGGGCTGGCGCGAACGCATAACGGCGCTCACGAAACTGGAGAACCGTGCCCTTCGTAGAACGCTTGAGAGAAATCTTGCAGCGGTAATGATCGACGCTGGCGTCAAATTTGACTCCACGTTGAAGGATCCCTCCAATCTGGTGATCGCCCATTCTTACAGCCTGAAATCTGTACGGGCACAATCCCGGAACGATGAAGGCTCGATCATGGTCCACACCGTTCCTAACCCGACACCGTTTGAAGAAGAATCGGATCTCTTCAAATCAATTAACGAAAAGCTGAATGACCCGCACTTCTCCGTCTACGCGCCGGTCGCATACGAGAATCCGGCAGAACGAAGGGATCTCTTCAATCGAGTGAAAGACCCAATTTTACGGTGTTTAGAGGAATCTAATGATGGCGAATGAAACGTTAGTTCGTGATGTAGTGCTGCTAGCGTATAAGGCTTTTGACGGCGGCGTCCGGGGAAAGACTATGCTTCAGAAGCGGGTCTACTTTCTCTCGGTGTTCTTGAAAGCCGATCTTGGGTATGAGGCGCATTACTACGGCCCCTATTCCGAAGAAGTGGCAACAGCAAATGCCGAGCTGAAATCCCTCGGATTTCTCTCTGAATCGTTGGCCGGTTGGGGTGTCGACCGGAGAGGGTTTGAAATGGCGAGGTACGACTACATTCTGACGGAAGCGGGTGCGAAGATCGCGGAGACGAAGGCGGCATGTCGCGAAGAGCTTTGGCAAAAGATTCATGATGCGGCACAGAGCGTGAAAAATGCAGGGAACCTTGATTACATGGAACTTTCGATTGCCGCAAAAGCGTACTACGTCCTCACCAAACTCAACAGAAAAGCCACGCTGGAGGAAATCTCCACAATGCTCCCCAAGTTTGGATGGACGGTCAGCGAACAAGAACTTGGAAAGGCAACTGATTTTTTGGCAAAGACTAGCCTAATAACGGAGGCGTAGGAGCGGGAGGATTGAGGAGCAGACGGGCAACCGACTGGTTGTCCAGAGCACCCGCCTGATTGGAGCGTTCAGCACGCCGGTGTAGAATTTGCGGACTTCTTCGAGATTGTCGGTCTTTACGATGAAGTTGGCGATGCCTACGATGGGCGGACGGGGCGAACCGGGTGTTCAGGGAGAAGCGGAACGGCCTGATCGTGGACTACGTGGGCGTATTCCGGAATCTTCAGAAGGCGCTTGCGATCTATGGGGCCTCACAGGACGGAGGCGGTCCGGGCGACACGCCGATTCACGACAAGAGCAAACTGGCGCGGCAACTGCGGGAGGGGAAGAGCGCCTACGCGGGAAAATGAAGGACTGGCACGATCCGGCATCTCGTGGGCGCGTGGCGGTAGCTGAATGGGCGCGAAATGTTATGCTTTGGTCAACGAATGCCGGGCATTCCGCGGCAGCGGTTTCTCGATCTCTCGAAGCGAACGCCACATCGACAGGCCATGCATCTGGCCGGTCTGAAACGGAGCCTCGTTAGGCGTTGACGTCATGTTGCGCCGTTTGCCGGGCGCAGCATACAAGGCAAACCGGGCGACCGGCCGCGCCATGCCAGTGTTAGCGGGCGCGAGCGAGCGCGGCGCGCTTCAGTGCGTCTCAATCGCCGCCTTCCGCGTGTTAGTTTAATTGCATGTCCTCATACACCCCTCGCAAATACCGCTCGCAGGAATGGTTTTATTCCACGGAATACTACAGCTTCGCCCGCCGTGCTTATCTGCGCTCGGAAGGTTTGTCCCGCGAAAGCATCGAGGGAAAACCCATCATCGGTATCTGCAATTCCTGGAGCGAACTGAACCACTGCAACGTGCACCTCCGCCAAGTCGCCGAAGCCGTCAAACGCGGTGTCTGGCAGGCGGGCGGCGTGCCTCTCGAGTTTCCAACTATCTCGCTCGGCGAAGTGTTCATGAAGCCGACCACCATGCTCGATCGCAACCTCATGGCTATGGACGTCGAAGAATCCATCCGCGCCAATCCTATCGATGGCGTGGTCTTGCTCTGCGGCTGCGACAAGACCACGCCCGCTCAGCTCATGGGCGCCGCAAGCGTCGATGTCCCCGCCATCATGGTGACCGGCGGCCCAATGCTCAGCGGTCAGTGGAAAGATCAGAAGCTCGGCTCCGGCACCGATGGCCGCAAGCTTTTCGACCTTTACCGCACCGGCGATCTGAACGAAGAGGAACTCGCCGAAATTGAAGGCTGCGTCGCGCGCAGCAACGGACACTGCATGGTCATGGGCACTGCCTCCACCATGACCAGTCTCGCCGAGGTTCTCGGCATGACTCTGCCCGGTTGCGCGGCCATTCCCGCCGTCGATTCGCGGCGCGCCGCCATCGCCGAACTGAGCGGCCGCCGCATCGTCGAAATGGTCAATGAGCAGCTTCTACCGTCGCAAATCATGACCCGCGCCGCTTTCGAGAACGCCATCAAGATCGACATGGCGATCGGCGGTTCCACCAATGCCGTAGTCCACCTGATCGCCATCGCCGGACGCCTCGGCATCAAGCTCACACTCGAAGACTTCGACCGCCTTTCGAAAATCACCCCCTGCATCGTCAACGTGAAGCCATCCGGCAAGTACCTGATGGAGGATTTTTTCTTCGCCGGCGGCGTCCCCGCAGTGCTTAAGGAAATGCTCCCGATGCTCGACGGCGAATGCCTCACCGCTTCAGGCAAATCTCTCGCCGAAACCGTGGAGAAGGCGGAGTGTTTTTACCCCGACGTGATCCGCTCGCGTTCAAACCCCATGAACGAGGAGGGCGGAACGCTGGTGCTTTATGGCAATCTGGCTCCGGATGGCGCGGTGTTCAAGCATACGGCCGCGTCACCCCATCTGCTTCAGCACCGGGGCAAGGCGTACGTCTTCGAGAACCATCATCAGATGCTTGAAGACGTGGAGCGCGACGACCTTCCGGTCGACGAGACCTCCGTCCTCGTGATGAAGAACGGGGGACCTCATGGCGGACCCGGTTTCCCGGAGTGGGGCCACATACCCATGCCAAAAGCGCTGCTGAACAAGGGCATCAAGGATGTGGTGCGCGTTTCCGATTCCCGCATGAGCGGAACGAGCTTCGGAACCGTCGTGCTCCATGTCGCGCCTGAATCGGCCATCGGAGGGCCGCTCGCCATCGTTCAGACTGGCGACGAGATTGTCCTCGACACGAAGAACCGGCGTCTCGACGTCAACCTGCCACCCGATGAACTCGAACGCCGGATGAAGGCGTTTTCGCCGCCCGCACCTCACTACCGCCGGGGATATGGGAAAATGTTTTTGGATCACGTCACCCAGGCCAACCTGGGATGCGATTTCGATTTCCTCATGCCGGAGTAATCCCGTTCATGGCGAAGATTTTTTACATACACTGGGACGAGGCCGAAGCCAAAGCCCGCGCGATCCCATTGCAGAGCGCGGGACATCAGGTCCGTATCCATTTCAAGTCCGGAGAGAACCTGCCGCTCAGCGATTTCGCCCCAGACGCGTTGATCATATCGCTCGACCGCCTGCCGTCTCACGGAAGGAAAATGGCGGAATGGTTCTGGAGGCCGAAAGGCCGCCGCAAGATCCCGATCATTTTCGTGGGGGGGCTTCCGGAAAGGGCTTCTGTCATCAGAGGCATCTTCCCGAACGCGCCGTTCTGCGGCGAGGATCAACTTTGCGAGATCGCCGGGCGGCTTCTCCCCGGCCTCTGAGATGCCGGAACTGCCGGATGTCGTGGTGTACGTCGAGGCGCTCCGCGCCCGCGTGGCGGGCGAAGTTCTGGAACGGGTTCGAATCGGCAGTCCGTTTCTGCTCCGCACAGTCGAGCCTCCGCTCACTTCAGCGCACGGGCGGCGAGTGGCCGGGGTTCGGCGGGTAGGCAAGCGCATCGCCTTCGGACTTGAAGGCGGTTTATGGGTGGTGGTGCATCTCATGATCGCCGGCCGTCTGCACTGGCACAAACCAGGGACGAAGCTGCCGGGCCGGCGCGGGCTTGCCGCGTTCGATTTTTCGAATGGAACGTTGATGTTAACCGAAGCCGGATCGCAGCGCCGGGCTTCGCTTCACGTAGTTTCAGGCGAGGACGGATTGCGCGCGCTCGATCCCGGCGGCATCGAAACGCTTGGCTCGACGCTCTCCACGTTCTCCGCGGCGCTCACGCGCGGCAATCACACCTTGAAGCGCGCGCTTACGGATCCGCGTGTGTTCAGCGGCATCGGCAACGCATATTCCGACGAGATTCTGCACCGCGCGCATCTCTCGCCGGTTAAGCTGACCGGACGGCTCACGCCGGTGGAGATCGAACGGCTTCACCACGCGGTGAACGCCACGCTCAACGAATGGACCACGAAACTTCGCGCGGAGAGCGAGGGCCGCTTTCCGGAAAAGGTCACAGCCTTCCGCGAAGGCATGGCCGTTCACGGACGCTACGGCATGCCGTGTCCGGTCTGCGAGTCGAAGGTGCGGCGCATCCGCTACTCGAGCAACGAGACCAACTATTGCCCGCAATGCCAGACGGACGGGAAATTACTCGCCGACCGTGCGCTCTCCCGCCTTCTGCGCGAGGACTGGCCCCGCACGCCGGAAGAGCTCGACATGATCACCGGCGGTGTACACTCAGAAAGACCATGACACGACGCAACGTCTTCGCCGCAGGCGCGGCCCTTGCCGCTCCACTTGCCGCCGCTCCCGCAAAGAGTTCAATCATCGAATTGCGCTGGTTCTGGATGCGCAATGGAAGCCAGGTGGCGCGCACGACGGAATTCCTCGCCAAGTCCTTTGTTCCCGCCCACAAGCGGGCGGGCGGCGGACCATGCGGATTTTTCAGCGCCGTGATCGCACAGCACAGCCCCTTCATTTTCGCCGTGCTCAGCTTCCCCACGCTTGCGGGAGTCGAAGAATTCGGCGATGCGCTCGGGGCCGACAAGGAATTCATGCGGAGCTCGGCTGCGTACGGCGCATCGCCCGAACTTACCTACATGCGCATCGAGAACTCGCTGCTTCGCGGGTTTAAATCCATGCCGGGGATTGAAGTGCCCGCCGTCTCCGAAGGCCGTGCCCCGCGCGTGTTTGAGTTGCGCACCTACGAATCGAACAACGGACCCGCCGGGAAACGCAAGGTGAAAATGTTCGACGACGCCGAGATCGCGATTTTTCGCCGCTGTGGAATGACTCCCGTGTTTTTCGGCGAGACCATCGTCGGCCGCGATTTGCCGAACCTGACGTACATGCTGGCCTATGACGACATGGCCGCGCGCGACAAAGCGTGGAAGGCTTTCGGCGCGGACCCCGAATGGCAAAAGCTGCGTGCCACTCCAGGGCTGACCGACCCGGAGATCGTCTCGAACATCAGTAACTCCATTCTGCGGCCCCTCCCGTTTTCGCAAATAAGGTAAGTGTTGCGAAACAATTTCGACCTGCTCCGATTCGCGCTCGCGGCAAACGTCGTCTTGTTTCATCTTTACGTTCTCTCGGGGCTTGAAACGCTTGCGCCGCTCCGCGCCATCGCGAACGGAGCATACGCCGTGCTCGGATTCTTCGCCATCAGCGGATATCTGGTGAGCTTGAGCTGGCGGCGGTGCGAGTCCTGGCGCGACTACGCCAGCCGCCGTGCGCGCCGCCTGCTGCCGGGCTATCTCGCCGTAGTGCTTTTCTGGGTCGTGGCCGGAGGAGCCATTGGTTCGCTCCCACCATCGGAATACTTCGCGGCGCCCGGAACGTGGAAGAACCTCGCGGCGAACCTCATTTTTCTTCAGCCGCTCGCGCCGACGCTGCCGGGTCTGTTCACCGCAAACCCGGCGCTAACGGCGGTAAACGGGTCTCTGTGGTCGATCCGCTCGGAAATACTCTGTTACTTCCTGCTGCCGCTGGCGGTTCGTTTCCGGCCGGCGCTCGCGGCGGCTGTGATATCGGGAGTTGCGGCGTTGCTTTTCCAGCAGCATGAACAGCTTCGTGTCGGGATCGCTCAGCCCGTGGAAGCTTTCTTTCTGGGCGCGTGCGTCGCAGCGAGCCCGTTTCTCCGAAGATGGCTGGGGCTGGCGGGCGCGGTGTCGGCGGCGCTGCTGCTCTCCATGCATTTCATCCCAATTCCGGGCGAACATGCGCTCATGCCATTCGCGATTTCCTTTTGCGCACTCGCGGCGGGACTGTCTTTTCCGTACCTGGGCCAGGCGTCGCGCTTCGGCGATTTCTCTTACGGACTTTACCTCTGGCATTTTCCCCTGATTCAGACTCTGCTGCTGAATCGCACTTGGGTTGCGGCGTCGCCGTGGTTATTCGCGGCGGGTGCATCCGCGGCCGCTCTTGCATTCGCCGCGGCATCCTGGTTTCTGGTGGAACGCAGATTTCTCCGCCGCCGCGCCTAGGCTGCTATGCGAATCGGTCGCTGCGCTCGATCCGAAGCCGCGGCACCGCGCTCTACAGCGGTATCATTGCCCTTGTGATACGTCGCCTCTACGTTCATAACTTTCGCTGTCTCGAAAACTTTGAGTTGCCGGTCTCAGGCCTATCGTCCGTCTTGCTGATTGGAAAAAACGGGTCGGGCAAGACAACGGTTGGGCTTGCGCTGGAAATCTTACAGAAGATCGCTCGCGGTACGAACCGGGTAGACGATCTATTGAAGCCGAAGGATCTCTCTCGCGGACGCATGGACGTGCCTGTGCGATTTGAGATTGAGGTCGAGATTAACGCCAAACTCTACGAGTACGTTATCGCTTTCGAGTTCCCGGCGGGGTTCAAAGAACTGCGCGTACTCGAAGAGAAGCTCACCGTGGACCGCAATCCCGTCTACACACGAAATGGTGCGCAGGTGCATCTTGCACGAGAGGGGCGCGAGAACGAGGCGAAGTTTCGTATCGACTGGCACATGGTGGCTTTGCCGATCGTTCAGGAACAGTCGCCCATTGATCCGTTGTTTATCTTCAGGGATTGGCTGGCGAGCATGCTTATCCTTAGGCCGGTCCCCAGCTTGATTGCGGGAGACTCAAAACACGAAACGCTTAAGCCGAATATTCAGGTCACCGATTTTGGGGCTTGGTTTTCGGGTCTCCTGGCTCACGCGCCGGCTGCCTACGGCAGGATCGACAAGTATCTCAAGCAGGTTATGCCCGACCTGGAAGACATCAGGAATCCCGTGGTTGGAAAGGACTCTCGAAGTCTTGTCGTCCAATTCTCGAACGGCCAGGGTAGTGTCGGCGTTCCTTTCGCGGACCTGTCCGACGGCGAAAAATGTTTCATGATATGCGCTCTGGTGCTCGCCTCAAACGTTCACTACGGACCCGTACTTTGCTTTTGGGATGAACCTGACAACTATCTTGCGCTGCCCGAGGTTGGGCACTTTGTCTTGGCTCTTCGCAAGGCGTTTCAATCTGGCGGCCAGTTCATTGCGACCTCGCACAGTTCCGAGGCCATTCACCGTTTTTCCGACGAGAATACGCTTGTTCTACAACGGAAGAGCCATCTCGAGCCCACGATCGTTCGCATGCTCAAGGATTTGCAGGTTAAAGGAGATCTTATCGGCGCCCTGATTCGCGGCGACATCGAACCATGAGCGTGAACAGGTACCGGCCTCACGTCATGTTGCTTCCCGAAGACGATGCCAACCGTTCATTGGCCAACGGTTTTATCCTCCATCCATCTCTCTCGGATCAACAAAAGATCCAAGTGCTCCCAGTGGCCGGTGGCTGGACAAAGACCGTGGATTGTTTCAAGTCGGATCACGTCAGCGCTATGGCCGCGTATCCGAGCCGAACCATGGTTCTGTTGATCGATTTCGACGGAGAGTGCGAAAGGCTGGGCGAAGTGAAAGCCGTCATTCCCGAGAATTTGAAGGACAGAGTGTTTGTTCTCGGTGTCTGGACCGAACCCGAAGCGCTCCGGGCCATTCTCGGCTCATACGAGACAATCGGCCGTGGGATGGCGGAGGATTGCCGCGACGATACTACGACAACTTGGGGGCATGAACTTCTTCAACACAATTCAAGCGAGTTGGAGCGCTTGCGCGAGCGCGTTCGGCCGATCCCGTTCCCGTCAATTTGAAGTTTGAATTCACTCCTCCATCCCTCTTTCACTACGCCCTTTCCGAAACGCCGCAGTGCGGCGCAGGAGGGTTTACGCCCGAACAGCATCCCTCCATTGCGAATCAACAACTTGTCGACAAAAATCAGCGATCTCTATTGAAGATGGGTCAGGTCAGGAGAACCCTGCAGGTCCGAAGGATGGGCAGCAAAGGGTGTTGGCAACGAGGCGATCGAGCGCGGGGCGGTCGCCGGAGTTGCCTTCATCGTCGAATCGCCCTTGGACCAGTACGCGCCCAGCAGTAACGGGAGAAGCGGATGTGCACGAGCGCGTCAGCGTTTCATCCACTCGGCGTAGACCTTCTCGAAGCGCCAGCCTTCAGGACGGTATCCCACGTGCGCGACGCCGGATTGCCCTGGCATCGCTTCCGGCAGCGAGGCTCGCGCGCCAGTGGGAGTTCTCGGCTCGATGAGCCATAGCGTTCGCGGCCGGACGGCGCGAACCAGATCGGGCAAGTCGAAGTCCTTCAGCACGCCGGGCACTATCGCGTGCGCCATGCCTTCATGCACGCGGGCGCGGACGATATCCATGTAGGACAGTACCGCTCCCTCGGACGCCGCTTTTTGAAAGCCCTGCTCAATAGCCGCCGCGTAGAGCGCCAGGACGCCGCCGTGACCTTTACCGAAAACCGCGATCCTGGCAGTATCCACGTCACCGCGACGGGCGAGGTAGTCGAAACACCGCAGCACGTCGGTCAGTTGAATCCCGATCACGGTCTTCCCTACAAGCATCGCCCGCATCGAGGTCTGCCAACTGGCGTTGTAGCCGCTAGAGCCGCGCGCCGCGGTCTCGCCAAAGCCGCGGGCATCGGGTGACAGCACGACGTACCCGGCCCTCGCTAACGCGACCATGTCCCCCTCGGACTTCGCGTCGACAAACCTGCCCGCGGGGTTCAAATAGACAACAGCCGGCTTCCGTCCCGCACTCAATACAGGACTCAGCACGACCGCGGGTATCTCGACGCCTTTTTCCGTCTCGATACCAAGCCGCTCGATGCGGTAGCCCTCTCCATCGGACTCACCCTGTGTGACGACCCTTGGCCCGCCGCGGGCGTTATTCAGCGATCCGGGGGCGAGCCCAACGCGCGCTGCAACCAATTGCCGCAGCCTCGCCCCATCCGCTCCAATGGCCGGCCGCCGCGCAAACAAGCGCTCCGCCTCCGCCCGGTTGAGGGACTGCACCGTCTCTCCGCCGAAAGAGGTGGCCACCTGCCCGGTGGGAGTCACCTCCAGAGACATGTCCAATACGGTTTCGAATTCCGGCTCTCCGGCGTATTCCTCTTTCTCCATCAGCCACTTATCCATCCACTGGTAGGTGGCTTCGCGCCGCGGCTTTGACCAGCCGTGAGTGTCGTCGTACTCGAAAAAGCCCACGCGATCGGCCGCGCCCATGATGTCGTAAATGCGCCGAACCTCAGCGTACGTCTTGCGAGCGCCGTCGATAGGGAAGAAGTCCTGGATCGCTGCCATCAACTTCAATGGACGCGGGGCGAAGGAAATCAGGAAATCGCCAAAATCGAAGCCGTCGGCAATGAAGCCCGGAAAGTTTTGTTCCGCGTCCTGCGGCCCCGGCTTGAACCAGAGGTTTTCCCAGGAGGTGATGTAGCAGGAAGGCGCGGCCAGCGCGAGCCGCGGCTCGAACACCGCGAGGTAGGCCGATTGCGTGCCGCCGCCTGAATTTCCCGCCACGGCAATCCGCTTCGGGTCCACATCGTTCCGCGTCAACAGGTAGTCGAATCCTCTGATACCGTCCCACGTTTCGTACCGCGCGTAGTTCGACCCGGTAAGCAAGCATTGAACGCCGGTCATCATGTGTTCACTCGTTCCGATGCCCACGCGCGAGCGCCCAAGGTCGGCGTCAAAATACTCGGAACGCTCGCCCTGCCCAGGCGGATCGAAGGCGAGGACGAGGATGCCACGCTTCGCCATCGCGATCCATCCGTGCTGATACGTGGAGGAGGCCTTGCCGTTGGCGCTGTGGCCTGCGACGCCGAGCGCCGCCGGAAACGGTCCGGCGCCGGCGGGGACATACACATTTGCAGTGACGTAGAAGTTTGGGAGGCTTTCGTATACCAACTTTTCGATCCGGTAACCGTCGCGTTCGATGACGCCCGTCACGCGCGCCTTAAGCGGCGTTCTTTGGCTTGGGAAGCCTCCGATCGAAGCCGTCATCTTCTCCCGTATATAGGCTTGACGTTCGAGTACCTGCGCGGGTGTCCGGATAGCTTCGATCGCGACCGCGCGTTTCTCCCAGTGCTCGCGAGCGATCGCGGAAAGGTAGCTGTCGATCTGCGATTGAGCCAATAAACCGGACGCCGAGCATACCGTCACGACGAACCAACGCATTGTCACCTCCGGACGAACACACACTTGTACCATAACCGCGCGGGGCGTGAAACTCGCGGCCGGGACGCCCTGGGCATCAGGTGCTCGGGTTGGGCAGAGGAGTAATGGAGGAGGAAGGCTTTTGCGCCAATTCAGGTTCCATGGATTGGGAACGTCGCGGCGCTATCCCGGCAAACGTGAGGAGTGATTGGCTGGGTCAAGTCGCATACCCTCACGGCCCTCACGTCTGCCCGGTTCCGCGCAGCTGCATGCTATAAGAGACGCTGTAGGCTCTTGCCAGCGCGCGAATCAGACCCTAAAATGCCAGTCCGCCGCCTCATTTGGATCATGGAGCGGAGGGCCTACGACATGATCCTGATGGACTGCCAGATGCCCGAAATGGATGCCTATGAGGCGAGGACGGAAATCCGGCTTGAGAATGACGCGCGGCACATCCCCAACATTGCGATGACCGCAAGCGCAATGGAAGGGGGACGCGGAGAAGTGCCTGGCCGCGGGAATGGACGACTACGTCGCGAAGCCCGTTGACACTCGCCCCCTGGCAGCCACGCTGGAGCGATGGGCGGTCTCCGCCGCGGCCCATCCGCTCGAACAACGGTCCTAAAGTTGCTCCAACCGCGAGCGAGGGAGACGTTCATGCCGGATACGAAATTACGGGTCACACGGAGACAAATCCTGAAATCCTCGCTGTGCGGCACGGCCTTGACGGCGGCGCCGGTCATCGTTCCCGCATCGGCTCTGGGGTTGGGCGGGAGTGTTGCGCCCAGCGATCGCGTGACACTCGGCGGCCTTGGCATCGGGAACCGCGGGGCCACAGTTCTACAGGCGTTTCTCAATCAGCCGGATGTGCAGTTTCTGGCGATCTGCGATGTCCGCGACCAGCGCCGCGAGGCCATCAAGGGCATGGCCGGCCAGAAATACGGTAATCGCGATTGCGCGATGTACAGCGAGCAGGAGGAACTCTGGGCGCGTAAAGACATAGATGCGGTGCTTATTGCCACAGGCGATCGGTGGCACACGCCGCTCGCCATTATGACCGCCAAGGCGGGCAAAGACGTCTACTGCGAAAAACCGTGCTCGATGACGATCGCGGAAAGCCGGGCCCTGGCTGACACGTTCCAGCGCCTCGGCCGCGTCTATCAGGCGGGTACGCAGCGGCGGAATGGGCCGAATTTCATGCGGGCCTTTGATCTGGTTCGCAGCGGCAAGCTGGGAAAATTGACCACTTTGCACGCGGAGTTAGGTCCAGGCGAACGATGGGCGCCGCTGACCAGCCACGCCTGGCTTGCGGCAGAGACGGAGCCCCCCAAACAGGTGGTCGATTGGAACCGTTGGCTCGGCCCCGCCCCTTGGCGGCCATACCACCCGGATTACATCCAGGGACGCTGGCGCGGGTATTTCGATTTTCACGGCGGCGGCATTCTCGAATGGGGATCGCACACGGTGGATCTCTGCCAGTGGGTGGCCGGACTCGACGAAACGGCGCCTGTCGAGTTCGATCCGCAGGGAATGGGGGGCATCACGCCCTACTCAATCGCTTGCCGGTACGCCAACGGCCTCCGGTTGGTGATGCGGGATAAGGGTTTTCTCGGTCTCGGGAGCTGCCACATTCGATGGGAAGGCGACGGTGGATGGGTCGAGACCGCCGACAGCGGCAGGATCGCGGTTTCGGAGAACCTTCGCAGCCAAGTAGCGGATGTCGCGCAGGAAGATGCGCGGAAATCCACGGCAAATCACGTCCGCAACTTCGTGGATAGCGTGAAATCACGCAAGCAGGCCAGTTCCAATGCCCTCGCGGCGGCGCAGGCCCACATCGCCTGCCATGCCGCCCACATCGCTTTTCAGCTTGGCAGGAGACTGACGTTTGATCCCGCGGCGGATTCGTTCGTGGGCGACGCGGAAGCCAACCGCATGCGCTCGCGCGCCATGCGGGAGCCGTGGCGGGTTTGAGGAGGCAGACAATGGCTACGTTGATTACTGACTTGAAATACGGCGGTGCTCCGGAGATAGCAGCCCTGCCGCAAACGAAGCTCATCGAAATTCTCCACGACACTGCCTCTTCGACGTTCGCGAAGGCAAAGGCTTGCCAGCGGCTGGCAGTGATTGGCGACGGGGCCGCGGTTGAGCCGCTCGCGAGTCTCCTAGCCGATGCCCAGTTGTCACACTATGCGCGATTCGGGCTTGAGGCGATTCCCGGCGCGCCGGCGGCCGCGGCACTCGAAGCGGCGCTATCGAAGACAAGCGGACTCTTGCTCGTGGGCGTGATCAACTCGATCGGCGTTCGCAGGGATCGAAACTCCCTCGGCCCACTGGCAAAACTTCGAAGCCACCCGGACGCCGAGGTGGCAAAAGCGGCGGAAGCGGCGCTCGCGCGTCTTCGTCCGCCGCTGTAAAAACGGGGCTGTCAAAACCGAAGCGCGGGCGCGATTGAAGGACTGTTCCAGCCGGTTCAGGAAGCCAGGTTAGGTGGCCGCTGGCGGAACACGCGGTTCAAAGATGAACATTCACGGAACTGTCCGTAGTGCCCAGCGTACCTTCTATCAGACACTGGAGGTACGCCATCGAGGCGAGATCACCAGCCTGGATCCAGTTCTGGAGGGATTTCACCATGAGAATGAACCGAAGAGTTCTTCCGCTTAGAGTTATGCTTTTAGCTGCCTTTTGCGTTCCCGCCGCTGTCGCTCAGAGGATCCCGGCCGGCGCCGCCATCGACGCTGAAGTGAGCAGGATCATGACTCGTACTCATGCAAAGGGCATGGCCGTTGCGGTGATCGATCGCGGCAAGGTCGGCTATGTGCACGCGTACGGCGTCCGAAACGCAAAGGGAGACCCCCTGACCACGGACACCGTCATGTACGGTGCTTCACTCACCAAGACGGTATTCGCATACACCGTGATGCAATTGGTTGATCAGGGGAAGCTAACGCTCGACACACCACTCAAGGACTATCTGGACCGGCCGCTGCCGAACTATGGCCCTGATCCGGTGTTCCCGGACAAATACGGGCCATACAAAGATTTAGCCGGCGACGGGCGTTGGGAAAAGATCACGGCTCGCATGTGCCTGACGCATTCAGCGGGCTTCGCGAACTTCTGGTTCATCGAACCCGACCGGAAGCTCCGTATCCATTTCGAGCCTGGCACCCGCTACGCCTACTCGGGCGAAGGTTTGATTCTCCTTCAATTCGTCATCGAACATGGCCGGAAGGCACAAGGCCTGGGACTCGATATCGGCGGTCTGACCAAAGCCAATTTTGACCGGCTGCGCATGACCCGCACCAGCTTAATCTGGCGTGACGATTTTGCAGCCAATCTGGCTGACGGATGGAACGATCAAGGCCAACCTCAGGAGCATGACAAGCGTAGCAAGGTGCGAGCCGCGGGCTCGATGGACACCACGATTTCCGATCTGCCGAAATTCGTTGCCGCTCTGGTGCGCGGCGACAACCTGAGTTCGTTCTCACGCGCCGAGCTGGCGAAGCCGGAGTTGCATATCGGAACTGCGCATCAGTTCCCGCCCTTCGCACCCGATCTGCCCTTGAACGACCAGCGCAAGGATTTGTTCGCCGGCCTGGGCATGATCGTCTTCGACGGCCCGCAGGGTCACGGCTTTTACAAAGGCGGCCACGACGGCCAAACCGCCAACACAATGGTATGTGTCGAGGCCCGCCAGCGTTGTGTCGTCATCCTGTCGAACGATGTTCGCGCCGAAGCAGGTTTCGCGGATTTGGTCACGTTCATTCTTGGCAACACCGGCGTTCCCTATGGCTGGGAATATGGCGACCACGCCGGAAAATCGTGAGCCGCCCTCGATCTGCTGCTAGTGCGGCCACCGAGACGTGAAGCGGCAGTCCGAGCTCACGGGGCAGCTTGACGCGCCGCTGGCATGGGTGGCCTTCGTTCAACCACCAGACCGCCACCGCGCGTTCCCGTGCCAACGCGGCGCGCGCCGTGGGTCAGTAAGACGCCGACGGCCGAGAACACCGCCGTCTCGTTTTGCGTCAGCGAAGTGTCTGCCGCTTCCCCCGATTCGGCGCACCCGTGGGCTCGGATGCCAATGAGGAGTGATGGCCGCCCTCGTCCTCGACTCCCAGATCACGGCGATCAGCCCGAAGGACGCACGCTAGCCCGCTTCACTTCGCCAAATGGGGCAGTCCGCCCCTGCCGTGTTGCGATCGGCTGCTCCGCTTCTTCTGCTCTTCTTCTGCCCTGGGCAGCGAGATCCTGAAGACGTTCGACGCCGTTCCAGCGGTCTCAGCCTGACTCTAGCTCTAGCCCGATTGCCAACTCAGCTCAGTTAAAGTCAAAGATTGACGGTGTGGGAGGCCGGCCATCTCGCCTCGGACAGCCCGGCAGGATCGACGCGACGGCGGTTTTGGGCACACGCGGATTCAAGCCCTAAAGCGGCTCCTTTCCGGCGTCAAAACTCAAATCGCACTATCAACTGTATTTGCCGCCCGCTCTCCACAAACGGCTTCAGCGCCGGAAAAGCGCTCCCGGTTTCCTTCTTCCCGAACTGCGCCGCGCCGAAGACCCCGCCGCCGCAATCGCCGGGCTGGGAACAATTCAGACTGGATTCCGGGTTGTTCAGGTTGGCGTGGTTCAGCGCGTTGTAGGCATCCGCGCGAACCACGATCCGGCGGCCCTCGCGACCCCCACGAAGCGGGAACGTCCGTGAGATCGAGAGATCGAGATTCGCCGACCCCGGACCCGCGAAGGCGTTGCGGCCGCTCGATCCGAGTTGGCCGGCTCTCGGAAAATCGAAGCACGCGGCGTTTAGAAGCTGGCGCCCTTGCGGTAGTGGAAGGTTGACCGTGTGGCCGCCGGCGCATAACAATTGGGCGCGATTGTTGTAGATCGTCTCGCGCGCGAGCGATGAAGGGATAGCGCCCGTCGCGCTAAAGGGCGACCCGGAGCGGACGGCGGCGATCTGCGCGAACTTCCACCCGTCGAGAACATAACGGCCAGCGCCCCGCGTGAATAAAGAGGGCAACGTCCACACGGAAAAGATCACGAAGTTGTGGCGCTGATCGAAATCGGAGCTTCCCCGGTCCGCGCGAAAATCCCTGGCGCGCGAAAAGGCCGCGTCTCCGCGAATCGGAGCGGGGTTGCCCGTTTGCGTAAACAGGAAATCGAAGTCTCCCTGCAACGGATCGGACTGATTGTCAATCGAATGGCTCCACGTGTAACTCGCTCGCAGCGAAGCGCGTGAGGCCTTGTATCTAGCGGTGAACGCCAGGCCATGATAATTCGAGCTTCCGTCGCCATCGCGATAGCTCACTTCGGGAAGGTCGCGGCGAGGGTAGGTCGAGCGGCTTCCGTTGAAGAACGGACGATTTACGATGTCCGTCGTGAGCAGTTTGCGGCCTGTCGTGGCCGTCGTCGTCGCCTCCACGGTCCATCGCGGCGAAATCGCTTGTTGGAACGCGAGAAAGTAGCTGCGCACGCGCGGAGCGGCGATCGAGGGACCGAAGGCCAGCAGCCTTCGAAAATCGGATGCCGTCATCGCGATGCGGCCCGCCTGCGGCGTGAGCGAGTACAGGTCCGTTGCCGGTTTGAGGAAATCGACGGCTTGGCCGGGGGCGATGCCCGCTTCCCCCAACATGTACTGATTCAGAACGGTGTTAAGCCAGAGATTGTCAAAGCTGGGATCGAAAAAATCTCCGTAGCCTCCGCGGACCACGGCGGACCCGTCTTTCACGAGACTGAAGGCGAAGCCGGCTCTTACCGCCGCGCGAAGGCTTTGGCCGGATATCGGCCTCGGCGACAATCCGAGTTGTGCGTTGGCAAGCCGCTCGCTGAAATCGGATTCCCGTCCAAACTGGAGCACGGTATCCGATTGCGACCCGCTGTTCAGCGGCTGCCCCGCGTATTCCGCGAGGCCGCCAAATTGCACCGTCAAACGCCGCAGCGGCTGATAGCTATCCTGCGCGAACAGTCCGCCTTGACGATGGCGATACCGTCGATCCGGAACGGGCTTCCTGAGTTGCTTTGCAGCGGCGTCCAATCGGGAAACTCCGGTGGAGTACCGCCGCGGAATCCCCGCCAGAAATTGGTCAAAACTCCTGAACCGGTACTCTCCCTGCAGGGCATCGAGGCGCAGGCCCTGACGGCGGACCAGACCTTGCCCCCCAATCTTCCACACATGTTTTCCGCGGACCTCCATAGCGTTGGCAATGATCTGCGCGGAGGTTCCGTGCTGGTCGTAATCGGGCACGTAGTTGGCTCCCGGGAGGGAAACGCCATCGTCGGAGAACAGCGCTGGAATCCCGGGATGAGCGCGGCCGAATCGAAGCGCGTCCCGCCCAATCGATCCGCGTATCTCAAGCGCACCCTGGCCTCGCGCCCGTGTAGCCATGAATGCGATGTTCGATCCGCTCTGTTCCAGATCGGAAGTGAAATCCGGATACGGGCTGTACTGGAATTGCGGACGATCGAAGCGCGAGAGCGCGACGCGATTCTTGAATCGCCAGGGACCCTCGGGCTGCCAGTCGAGTTGCTGGGACACCAGTCTGCGCTTGACCAGCTCCGGTGGAGCAATTTCAATCCGCGCGGTTCGCGCCCCCGCGGTTGCGGAGACGGGCATTGGCCGGAATTGTCCGAGAAGATTCGCGCCTTGTGACCCGGCAAGTCCGGTGTTGAGGCTGTCCAGGTACGCCGCGGCCGGGACCGTGAACGTCCGTGCGTCCTTGACGCCGCGGCTATCGAAGTATTCGGCGGAACCTGACACGAACAATTTCTCGCGCAAGACCGGACCGCCCGCGTGAAATCCCGGCTGGTATTCCTTCAACGGCGCTCTTGCGAGACCCGCGTAGCGCCGCCCCGGATCGTTCGCGCTCAGCCTCTCGTTCTTGGCGGAGGCGTAGGCGATTCCATGCCATAAATTCCCGCCCGAACGCGTGACGGCGTTCGCGAGAAACCCGGCGGAGGCGCCAAACTCGGCCGAGTAGTTTGCAGTTGAAATACGGTATTCCTGAATATGTTCCGGCGCGAGAATCGCCATTGGACCGGTAATGAGATAGTGATTGTTCTCGACGCCGTCAAGCAGGAATCTTGACGCGCCCGGGCGCATTCCGTTTACCGAAAATCCCAATCCGCGAGCCGTCGTCGACAATGACGTGACGTGCGGCTGCAACAGAAGCAATGCGTAGGCGTCCCGTCCGGGAAGAGGCAGTTCCGCGATCTCGCTCGGGCGGATGGCATAGGACAGCGACGAATCCAGGCGCGCGTCCTGACTGGCCAGCGGCTCGAAGCTCCCGATCCTGGCAAGAGCGACGTCCGGTCCGTAAAACGATACGAGCTTTCGACCGCGTCCAGTAACGATATTCCGGGGCTGCCCTTCCTCCCACAAATCGCCGATAGGCCGGAGCTCAAAGTCCAGCCGGTGCCTGCCTCCCACCGCGATCTCAATTCGGTGGATCTCAAGCGCCTGGAATGCGCCGCCGGCCTCGCAGCGGAAGCGGTAGGGTCCGGGAGCAAGTAATGGCGCGGCGAATTCGCCCGCGGCATCGGCCTTCAGTTCCGCCCGCCGTCCAATCTCAAGGTTTTCGTAGCTGAGAGTTGCGCCACTAATCCGGCTCCCCGAGATCGCGTTAGTGACGGTGCCGGCGACCAACGCTTGAGTGGATTGCGCATGCAGAGCGGCGGACGCCATCAAGCCGGCGCACGCATATCGCAGGGTGGTCACTTCTTCACAACCCACTTCTTTACAACCCAGCGCACCCGAATTGCCTCCCGGTACGCCGCGAGCCGCGGTTTCACATTCTGGAGTATGCGCTCAACATCGGCGCGCTCTTCCGCTACGTCGCGCCCCGCGCCGAGGAGGGCCACGTGCTTCAGGTGCTCAAGCGCCGCTTTCGAATCCCCCAAACCAACGAGAATGGGAGCAAGGCTCCGGCGCGCCCCAATATAGTCTGGTTTCAGGCGGACGGCTTCTTCATAGGCGCTCCGTGCATGGACCCAATCGCCGCATCGACCAAGGTTCTCACCGAGGCTCAGCCACATCGCGATGTTACGAGGTTCGAGCGCGATCGCCTCATTCCACAAACGGCGGGTTTCGCCGAGGTTCCGGCAATCCTTAGCCAGCAGCAAGGCTTTGTTGTGGCGGCTGGCCGCGCTCCGTGGATCGTCTTTCAGTGCCCGGTCATACAAGCCGATGGCCGCGCCATCCCCACGAGCCAGCGTGCCGAGGGCATTCAGAATCGGAGCGCGTTCAGGCCATTCGGCCAAGGCTGGATTGAAGCGTTTGCGGCTCTCTTCGGCACGGTCCAGGGCCTCGCGGAACATCGCCTTCGCCTCATCCATGCGGTTGAGTTTTTGATAGAGGAGCCCGAGATTATGAGGCAAATAGGAGTACCGCGGCGCAACCAGCATGGCCTTCCGGTAGCTTGCGATCGCTTCGTCGTAACGGCCGAGTTCCATGTAGGCAAGGGCCATGTTGTGAAGCGGGTACGGCCAGTATGGCGCCAGCCGGATCGCGTCCTTAAAGGCACTGATCCCGCGGTCGAGCAGCGCCTTGTCGCTCTTCGAGAACTCCAGATACGCGATGCCCATGGCGTTTGAGGCGTAGGCGCGGCCGGGGTCGATTTCACTGGCCTTTTCGAGATCCAGGATCGCATCCTGATAACGGCCGTCGAAAATCAATCGCCGCCCTCTTGAAAAGAGCATGCGGCTCCGGTCGAACGCGGAGTCGGGTGCGAGCGCCAACGCTTCCCTGAAGTATCGCTCCGCGTCTCGAAACCGGTCGCGGCTCGGAGGAGACTGGTCGCCCTTCAAATACGCAAGGATCACGTCCTGACCCTGAGACTCAAAGGCCACGCGGAGACGGCGTCGCTTGTCACTGAGTGCGTCCGCCGTAAGTCCCGATGCGATTCGGTTGAGCAGGGTGGAGGCGCGGTCAACGGATCCGGAGGCGAGAGCAGTCTCAAACGCATCGAAATCCTGCCCCGCGCCCGCGTCTTCAGGCGCGATTTTAAGTCCTCTTAACCTGCCCCTCTTCTTATTCAGGGCAAGTCGAACTGGCTGGGGGTTCACCTCCCCGATGTCAATACCAGGCGGCTTGCTGGCATCGTCCACGACAGCGATTTTCGCGGTGGTCACGCCGGTCGATGGAGACTGAAGTTTCTTGTACTCCTTGAGGGTCGCTTCCACCCTTTGCTGAACGAACCGGAAGAGTTCGCTGAAAAAAATCTGGTTGTCCTGAGGCGGGACGTCGCCGTTCATTCCCCGCACGAGGAAAAACGTGAATGCGCCGTGTCCGTCGCCGAGATCCCGGACCTCGTAGGCATACTCCTCCCCGATGTCGTCCGCCTTGGTGATCGCGGACATCACGCCGATCTTGCCCCTCTTCGTTTGAATCGCATTGTCGATCTGCCCCGGATTCGGCCGGGTGCTTCTGGGGAAATCCGTAATCGCTGCGTGGCAGACATCGATAAACGCCAACACTCGTCCGAATTGCTCGGCCTGCTCGGTGATGATGCCGCGCAGCTCTTTGAGCGAAATGGCCGACGTTGCAGGCTCGTTCGGATCGGATTCGTGCGTCAGAATGTATGCGTCGCTTTCGCCCTGTCCTGGTTCGCAAACCTTCAACTTCAGCGTCGCGGAATCGGATACGCGGCACATGTAAGCGCCGTGAGCGGAAAAATAGAGGATCAATGTGTTGTCCGCCCCGGCCCGGCCGCGCACGAGTTCGGCCAATTCGCTCCGGACGGCGTCCGCCCGTGCCCGCCCGTCGAGCAGCACTTGCAATTGGCACTCGGATGGATTGGGCTGCTCGCGCGTCTTCCGGCAGTCGATGAGCGACCCGCCGCGTTCCGTCATCAGGTATTTGGCAAACGCATTCGCGTCGTCCGCGGCGAACTGAAGGTTATTGTAGGTCTTGTATTTCGAGACGCCCACCACGAGGGCGTATGTGCGCGGCGTCACGCCGGCCGGCTGCACCGAAGCCGGTCGTGGAGCGGCCGCACCGCCTCGAACCACGCGCGGCTGCGGTAATTGTCTTCTGACCAATCGATCGATCGGTTCGTGAATCCACGTTGCCGAGGGCCAGCGATCGCGGATATCCCGATACGCTGCGAGAGCCGCATCCAAGTTCCCTTCGCGCTCGGCGGCGGCACCGGCAAGTGTGACGCGGAGAATCTGATCGAAGGGCTCGTCTGGCTTCTCGCGGGCGGCGGCGCCCGATTCGCTCACGCTCCCCGCCGGGGCTTCCGTGTCGATGAGAGGAAACTCGCAAGGTTCGCCGGCAGTGCCCGAAAGCCCTTGTTCCGCGACGTGTACGACGCTCCCCGGAGCGAGTCGAACCAGCATGCTCTGAGCGTTCGAGCCGCCTGGACAGACGTGGACGGTTGCTTCGAGATTGCCGACCCGGATCTGATCACCGGGAAAAATGGCGATTCCGGGCCGCAATGTAAAGATAGAAGGGCGCGTGCTGCGCGTCACATCCCCACCGCCGCTCTTCGCGACGATAGCGACGGGACGTCTCGGACTACCGGCGGCGTTTCCAGAGAACGACGCGGCGCAGATCAGTAAAATCCATAGCCAAAGCCTCATCGCTCAAACCACTTCCGGGTCCGCTGTAGGCTATCATTATACACGTGCCCGGCGCGGAAACCGCCGGCGAGGAACGCATGACCAAGCCGGTTCTATGGGCAATCCTGCTTCTCCCCAATGGCCTCGCTCTGTTGGCGCAGCCGCTTGCGCGACCATCGGAAACGAAGTCCGCCATCAAGCCGTGGCAGACGCTTGAACCCATGGCGGTTACGGTACGCCTGGGCCAGCAGGTTCGAGTGTTGCCCCGCACCGGGCCGGCCGGAACCCCGGCCATCGCCGTGGCAGTTCTCGATAGCGAACGTAATCTCTTGGACCGCGACGACGAGTTGACGGAATCGAGCGATTTTATCTGGGCGCCCGGCAGGGACGGGACATTTTACCTGGTGATTCGAAACCTTTCTGAAACGGACGGTGAATGCAGTGTGATCATCGAGCCCGCGCCACTCGAAATGCGGGGCGGCGAGAGCAAGGAGTGGGCGACGAAGGAAGTCTTTTACGCCACCAACCGCGAAGTGGATGGCTCTCTTCGCCAGGACCGTGAGTGCGGAACGCCCCAGGCTCCCCGCTTCGGCGGAGGGCTGGGATACAAGCTGTCGCTAGGGGTCTCGTACGTAAACGTAAAGCGAAGCAGCCGGAAGATGGGTGAACTTGAAGCGTTCTCCGTGGTGCGGATATTCACAGCAAAGATGCCCTCGGAGAAAAGCGTCGTAATTTCCTGCATAAATCCGTCGGCCGAGACGGACTTCTATGAAAAGATCGGGAAAAAAGTAAAATCCTCCCAGCAGCGGCGCGTGTTAGTGTTTATCCACGGATATAGAAACACATTCGAGCACGCCCTGCTGCGAGCTGCGCAGATCGCCTACGACCTTCGCGTCGACGGGCCTCCGATCCTGTTCAGTTGGCCGTCGCAAGGGACATTGGAAGATTATCTGTTGGACCGGAGCAACGCCGACGCAAGTTACCACCTGTTGAGTGATTTTCTTCAACGCATCGCGCGAGAGACTCAAGCCGCGCAAATCGATGTGATCGCGCACAGCATGGGGAGCTGGGTGTTGGTGAACGCGCTTCGCGAAATTGCCCTGCGAATGGATGGCAAGCAGCCGCTGCCTGTCTTGCGCAACGTCGCGATGATGGCTCCGGATGTCGACGTAGGCGTACTCCGGGGGCTAATACCGGGAATCCTGCGAGTGGCGGAGCGGACCACGTTATACGGTTCCAGCCGCGACGGCGCTTTGATCGCATCGGCTACCCTTAACCGCAGGGCGCGGGCCGGACAGGGGCAGCCGGACATTTTTCGCGCGGCGGGACTGGACACGATCGATGCCTCCAAAGTCGACACAAGCCTGTTTGGCGCGAATCACCAGTATTTCGGAGATAGCTCCACCATCTTGTACGATCTCGATCAACTGTTCCTCGGCCGCGTGCCGGATCACCGGTTGAACCTCCGGAGGGAATCCGGGAGTGGCGCAACGTACTACGTGTTTGAATAACCCGGCGGGCTGCCGGCGAGGCTCTGTCCCATGCGTGTTAGCAGTTCAGCCTTTGCCTGGCCGCCTGGCGACGCGCGGCCGCAATTGTGCGATGATCCTCCTTGGACACTGCTCCTCCCAGCCTGAGTCTGACTCCGCACGGGCGGCTCGTCGTGGTCCGGGATGCCGGGGCGCCTGGCCTTGAAACCGGGCTTGCGAATCGCATAGAGTCCGCCTTCGCGCGCGGGTCCGGTCACGGCCTCTTACTTCTGGGGGCGGACGAGGCTGGAACCGCGCTGCCGCCGGTGCATTCCTTCTGGCGTGAGTTCGCCGCGCGCTACGTCACCGCGCTGTGCACGCAACAAGACGGCGATGCACAGCGGGGAGAGGTTCGCGTGCCAAGTCCACCAGAAGAGGAACTTGCGGCCATCGCACTGGCCGCCCCACCCATGACGGGCGCGGAGTATCTCGCCGGCGCGGTGCTGCTAACGCTTTGGAACGAACTCGACGCCGCCTTCGGCATCGAGTTAGCCGAATCCAAGACCGGCGTGCAGGAGTTCCTGAAGCGCCGGAATCCGGCATGGAACCTGGTGGGCCGCGTGCACTTCAACGTCGCCGAGAATCGCAAGGACCCCGATTCCCCATTCGCCTTTCTCGCGACCTACACCACGCGCCTCTCGGCGCAGGCCAGGGCCCAACACCTTCCTTTGGGGCAGGCCTTGCGGGAGTACGCGGGCGCGGCCAATAAAGAGCGTCTCTTGTCGCTGCTGGTACCGGTGCAGCGCGCGTCCGAGACATGCCCGTGGTTGAAGACCATGGTGGATGAAGGCGAGATCTTCCATCCCCTGCGCTGGACGCCGCGCGAGGCGCTCCAGCTTCTGCGTGACGTTCCGCATCTGGAGACCGCGGGCGTTGTGGTTCGCATGCCCGCCGCCTGGCGCGGGAACCGTCCGCCGCGGCCGCGCGTCACAGGCACGGTGGGCGGCAAAGCGCCGTCGGGACTTGGCCGGAACGCCCTTCTCGATTTCCAAATGGGAGTCACGCTCGAGGGCGAAGCTCTCAGCGAGGCCGAGATCGGTGACCTGCTGGCGCAATCGAACGGACTCGCGCTCGTGCGGGGACGCTGGATCGAAATCGACCGGGAACACCTTCAAGGAATGATCGACCGCTTCCGCGAGGTCCAGCGCGCCGCGGGTGAAACCGGAGTAAGCTTCGGCGAAGCCATGCGGCTGCTTGCCGGCGCGAATGTGGCAGTCGGCGATGCTGATGTGGAAGCAGGATCCGGTTGGGCGGAAGTCGTTGCCGGTCCCTGGCTGGCCGAAACGTTGCAAGGTCTGCGCAGTCCGCAGGGGTTGGCGCAAGTCGATCCCGGCGGCGATCTGCGCGGCGCGCTTCGGCCCTATCAGCAGGTCGGTTTGCGCTGGCTTTATCTACTCACGAGACTCGGACTCGGTGCGTGCCTGGCGGACGACATGGGACTGGGCAAGACGATTCAGGTGCTCTCCCTGCTGCTGGTTCTCAAGCGGCAAGCCCCGGCCGGGTCCGAAGGCGGCGCGCGGCCGAGCCTTCTCGTCGCCCCGGCTTCACTGCTGGCCAATTGGGCATCGGAAATCGAGCGCTTCGCTCCGGACTTGAAAGCGCTGATCGCGCACCCATCCGCACTGCCGGCAGCCGAACTCAAGACGCTCGCGCCCGAGCGGCTTCGCGATACCGATCTCGTGATCACCAGTTACGGATCGCTGCTCCGCCTGCCGTGGATCGTGGAGCATCCGTGGCGTGTGGTGGTGCTTGACGAAGCCCAGGCGATCAAGAACCCGGACGCAAAACAAACGCGGACCGTGAAGAAGCTGCGGTCAGCGTCGCGATTGGCTCTCACCGGAACGCCGGTCGAGAACCGGCTTGGAGACTTGTGGTCGATCTTCGACTTCGTCAACCCAGGGCTGCTCGGGACGTCCAAGGAATTCACGGCCTTCGCCAAGCGCCTCGCCAGCCATCCCCACGGTTCTTACGCTCCGTTACGCGAACTGGTGCGCCCCTACATCCTGCGTCGATTGAAGACCGACAGAACCGTGATCGCGGACCTGCCGGATAAGACCGAGATCAAGGCGTTCTGTCCGCTCAGCCGCAAGCAGGCCGCGCTCTACGAGCAGGCCGTGAGGGACCTGACCGCCCAACTCGAGGAAGCGACGGGAATCCAGCGCAGGGGTCTGGTATTGTCGTTCCTGATGCGCTTCAAGCAGATCTGC
>SXGT01129181.1_pt1 | contig 26717 bp, 17 predicted proteins | sample 3176221 | NCBI WGS metagenome assembly SXGT01 (sample SAMN11356862, study PRJNA531348) | freshwater metagenome | isolation source: freshwater sample F1-120 | place: China: Fuxian Lake, Yuxi | collected 2017-12-25
AAAGCACGCCGGCCGCCCCCGAGCGAGCGAGGACGTGGGTGCGATAGTTGCCCAACCCGCCCCTTTCCCAGCTGCCTTGAATTCTCTCACGCTTTCGACTTATACACTCGTTTCACCCACGAATTGTGCCCTGGAGCCGCATTTTCGTTCCCGTTCGCGCTGCAAATCGGCGGCTCGAATTCCGTCCGCACGAACGACTGGCGATTCCACGCCAGCAACTACACCTACAACCGGACCGCCGCCGGCGCGCCGGCGACACTCGCACCTTATCTGAGTGTCATGGCGAATCGGCCGCTGCGGGATGGCTTCCCTTCGATCGCCAACAACATCCCGTGGGTTTCGGTGCGAAAACTTCACGCCGAGTGGCAGACCAACCCCGGCCTCTTCACCCAAACGCCGGCCCAGCTTCTGGCGTCGGAGCGTTCGCGAATCGTCGATTCGAATTGGATCCAGGAAACGGTCACGGCGGCGTATTTTCAGGGCGAGACCCGGCTGCTTCAAAACCGCCTCAGTCTCGTAACCGGCGTGCGCTGGGAGCAGACGAAGGACGTCGGCCTCGGACCGCTGGTCGATCCGGGTGCGGTGTTCTTGCGCAACGCCAGTGGCGCGTTCGTGCGCGACGCCCAGGGCCGGCAGGTTCGCCGGCCCGAAGCGGGCGCCACCGGTTCCATCGACGAGGTGCGGCTCATCAACCGCGAGCGCGCCTCCCGTGTTTCGAACACTTACGACGGTTACTACCCGAGCCTCAACGCCACCTATCATGTGACGGAAAAAATCCAGCTCCGGATCGGTTGGGCGAAGACTTACGGCCGGCCTGAACTCCACCTGATCGTTCCCAACGTGACCATCAATCAGGCAAACCTCACCGAGGCCCAGCTCCTCGACCCCACCCGCATTCGCGGAACGATCAGCGTCAACAATCCGGCGCTCAAACCCTGGTCGGCGGACAACTACGATCTCTCCTTCGAATATTATTCGGATCAGGGTGGGTTCGCCACACTCGGTGTTTTCCAGAAAAACATCCGGAATTTTTTCGGCGATGCCTTGCAGCCCGCCACCGCCGACGATCTGGCGACGCTCGGGTTGGATTCGTCCTACCTCGGCTGGAATCTTTCCACGCAGACGAACACCGATCGCGCCCGCATCGGCGGTGTGACGTTGAACTTCAACCAATCCCTCCGCGTCTTGGGGTCGCTCGGTCGTCACTTCTCGGTGTTCGGCAACGTCACGGAGCTGCAGCTCGCGGGCGAGCGGGAGGCGGACTTCAGCTCCTTCCTCAAGCGCAGCGCCACCTGGGGTCTTAAGTTCAGCGGGCAGAACTTCGATTGCACCGCACGATGGAATTATCGCGGTCAACAACGGCACAATGCCAACAGCGCGTTCGGCCCGGATGCCTACGACTACACCGCCGCCACGACCTGCCTCGATGTGAATCTCGCGTATCGCGTGCGCAAGCAGGTGGTGCTTTTCGTCAGCGCGAAAAACCTCCTCAACGAGCCACGCGTGGGCTTGAGCTACGGTTCCGAAACGCCGTCCTACGCCCGCCAATGGGGCAATCGCGAGTGTGGCGCGCAATTCACGGCGGGAATCAAGGGGGCGTTTTGAGATGAACGGATCCTCTCTCCTTCGCGCTCAGCGCATCGTCGAGCAAGGACTCCGTGTTGCTCCTCACGCTCGCGCCCGGCAACTACACCGCGCAAATGAATCCGATAATCGGCTCTGTCGGTGGCACCGCGATAGTGGAAATCTACGAGGTGCCGTGAGTGTCAATATGCACGCATCCACGCCCGTTCGTGGCGGCATCGCACTCTTGTCGTGTGTGCTCCTGAGAACCGACGTACGAGCGCAAGTAACCCATGGAACTGGGCGACCCAACGGGCCCTTTCGGAGCGGCTCCTTTCGGATCGGCTCGCCGTGCAGCGCACGCCCTCGGCGGCAAAGCGATCAAGATGGGGCGTCCGCATGTCGCGCGCCTGCGCCTGCGCGCCCACATCGGCGTAGCCGAGATCGTCGGCAAGGATGACGATGAGGTTCGGCGGGGCAGCGGCGGCAACGATGCTCCCGCCAGGCACGGCGACGGCCAAGAGGAGGTAGCGGCCCAGGAAACGAGGCCGGCGAAACTCGAAGCGCTTTTGGCAGGCAGGAGTGCCTGCCCTCCCGGGGCCGCGGCACTTGCTCATGGGATCGATGACTCGGGTGGCGCCACCGCGGGGTCCTGCGTATCCGCCACCCATTTACGCAACGCCGCGTACAGCCGATCGCGCGCCGCGCGGTGCGGCGCCTCCGCCGCGAGATTGCGCATCTCGTCGGGATCGGCCTGCAGATCGTACAGCTCGAGCGCGGGGACCCTGCCGCCGAGGCTCTGCGGATCCATCTCCGCCAAGATGCGATACTGCGCCGGGAAACGGTCCCGGTGCTTCACCGTCTCATCGTAGGTGCGGTTGCGCCAGGGCTTCCAGTCCTTGCTGTCGGCCTGCACCTGCCGCCAGGCCGTCCCGGCTTTCTCGCGGTAGATCAGCTTCCAGCGACCGTCACTCACGCTGCGCTCCTGCATGCCGGGATTGGGCAGCGGCCCGCGGTGGGAAATCTGCGCGAAAATATGATCGTGGCCCCGCGCCCCCGGAGTTCCCGTCAGCACGGGCTTGAGCGAAAGTCCGTGCGTCTGCGGCAGCGGCTCGAGGCCGAGCAAGTCCAGCAGCGTCGGAGTGAGGTCCAGCGTGCTGGCGAGCGCGTCGGTGCGCACGCCGCCTGGCAACCCCGGCACCCGGATGATCAGCGGCGTGCGCAAACCGAGATCATAGAGCGTCATCTTGCCGTGCTGAAAGGTCGGCCCGTGGTCGCCGAGGAAAACGACGATCGTGTTGGCCTCCTCGCCGGAGGCCCGCAGGGCCGCCAGCCCCTCCCCCACACGTGCGTCCGCTACTTCGATGGCGGCCAGATACTCCGCCCAGTCCTGGCGCACGACCGGCGTGTCGGGGAGATACGCGGGCAGTTTCACCTCGGCGGGATTCACCCGAATCTTCTCCACGTCGCTGTTGGGATAGGGCCGGTGCGACGGGGAGATATTGTAGAAGAGATGCCACGGTTTGCCCGTGCGCCGCGCGCGCGCGATGAATTCCGCCAGCCCGGGACGGGTGGCGCCTGGGCCCATGAATTCGTCGTACGGAAACTTCTCGTTGGGCAGCACGTGCAGCTTGCTCGTCACGCCTTGATAATAACCGGCCGCGTGCAGGCGCTCGACGAGCGTCGGCACCGCGTCGCGAATGCGGTTCGTGCGGTACAACACATGCTCGCGCTCGGCCGCGGTCACCTTCGCCGCGGGTTTGTGGTAGTTGAGCGTGTTGTTGAGGATGCCGTTCGCGTGGTTGTGGAGCCCGGTGTAGATCGCCGCCTTCGAGGCCGAACACACGGGATACGCCACATAGGCGCGGTTGAAGTACACCCCCGTGCGCGCCAGCGAGTCCATGTGCGGCGTCTGCAACCCGGGCGTGCCGACAAAGCTCAGTTGCGCGCCTTGATCCTCCGTGAGGATGAAGAGCAAATTAGGCCGCCCGGTGGCGGCGGCAAGAGGCCCGGCCGCCAGGCAAGCGAGGAACCACAGTCGAAGCTGCAGCCGCGATTGAGCCAAAGGAGAAGGGGTGGCCGAGCGCGAAACGGCGGAATCGTCGCGGGAACAGGCGGAGCCGGGCAGCAGTGGCATACGGTGATGAGGACGGACCGATCAGAATTCCAGGGTGTTGCTGAACACAAAGGTCCGCGGTTCGGGCACGCGCCAGCGGATGACCTCGCCGCGTCCAGTGCCGTCGTCGAGACCGGTCACGGGCTCGAGATCGCGATCGTCGAGAACGTTGCGGATATTCAACTGCACGCGCCAGCGCACGGAACGCGAGGCGGTGAGTTTGATGGTCCGCGCGTAGGAAACCCAAAGGCCGTTATCCCAGGCCGCCGTGCCCTTGATGGCCGAGTTGGGCTGGTAGAGTCCCTCCTTCGTGAGCAGGAACCCAATCGTACGCGGCCCCCGGTAGCTGAGGCTGCCGCCGACTCCGGCACCCTTCAGCCAGCCGTCGGAAAACCGGTAATTCGTCACAAGGTTGCCCGTCCATTTCGGAATGCTCGCGGTCGACACCCCGCTGGAGGCCACGATGCGCCGGACGCCGGCGCCGTAGGCATTGAGGAGGGCGGCGATGGTGCCGGCGGTGCCGGCCTCGATGCCGCCATTCCGGTCGAGGAACTTCTCAATCTGCGCCTGCGGGGTCGTGGGCAGCGTCGGGTCGATGATGCCGTTGCCGTTGAGATCGTAGCCCGGGAAGTTGCGCCACAGCGGCTCATACTCGGCCCAGTATCTTTGCAGCACCGGCCCGAGGTTGCTCTGCTGGTTGGTCTGTTGTCCCGCGTTGACGGTGAGCCGCCAGTTGGGGCTGGGATTCGCCGTCAGCGTGAACTCATAACCCTCGGCCACGTAGTCCTGGTAGTCGGTGAAGCCCTGCGCGGGCCGATACGGGGGCTGGAGGAATTTGATGTCGCCGCTCAGGGAGGCCGCGCTGTTCCAGAGCGTGTTGGTGGCATTAACGAAGTTAAAAAGTCCGAGTTGATTGCGAATAGTCGCGATCGCCTGGCCCTTAAGATCAGTCTGCCAGCGGCTGAGCGACGCCTGCAGCCGGCCTTTGAAGAACGCCACCCGCAGGCCGGTCTCAGTGCCCTCGCCCTCGGCGTTGTTGATGGGCTGGCTGTAGAGATCGCTGGCGGCGAGATCCTGCAGGACGAGGCTGCTGGACGAGTTGTAGAAAAGGCGCAGCCACGGCGTGACGACGAAGACGATGCCGCGGGAAAACGTTTTGGCGGGTTGGACCGTCTTGGTATTGACGCCGTCGCGCGCGTTGTAGGGGGCGGGATCGGAATAGAGCAGCGAACCGGGATCGATCGGCAGGCTGCGGGTGTATTGCGCGCGCTCGTCGGTGCGCCAGCCGAAAAGCGTGATCACGCGCTCGTCGAGCCAGTAATTGTGCGTCGCAAAGATCCGCGTGTCGACGCGCGTGTAGCGCAACACGGGCGGGCCGCTGTTGCCGAAACCGGGAGTGACCCCGTTCGCTTCGGTGGGCAGCGCCGCCTGCAGGGCCGCGAGGTTGTCGCTGGTGGCGAACCGCGGGTACTTGTCCCAGAGGCTCGACATGTGGTCCACGCCGGTCGCGGGATCAAAATAGAAACGGTAGTTGATGATGTTCTGACCGGCACCCGGCGCGGCGGGCCACGCCACGGTGACGCCCGGCACGCTCGTCTTCGTGGGCGAGAGATTGCGAAAGGTGGCGTTGTTCACGCCGCTGAGCGAATTCCGCTGCTGCTCCATGAGCCCGGCGAACCGGTGGCGCCCCAGCCAGCGGCCGAACCGCGGCAGATACTTCTTCGTCTCCAGTTCGTAGGACATGGTCGCGCGGCCAACTTCGAGGTTGTTCTTCTGGAAGAAAATCACCCCTTGGGGGCCGCCGGCATCGGTGTAGTACTTGCCAAAGTTCGGATTGGGTGCGCCGTTCGGCAGCACGGCGTTGGGATCCACCATCAGATTATCGGTCGCGGCCGTCTTGGAATAGTCGGAGAAGCGGTCGCTGAACTGGCGGTTGTAGGTAAGTTCGAAATCGAGGTTGGGGAGGAGGTTTTGCTGCCACGAGGCAGTCAGGCCGCGGAAATCAACCTGCGTGCCATCGGAGAAACCCATGAGATTCGTTTCGAGGGGAAACGGCAAAGCGAACGACTCATGGTCCGACACGCTGTGGATGCTGCTGCCGAGATTCGGGGTCGGAAGCCGCGTCTTGCCCATGCGCGCCCAGTTCATCGGCGCGACGGCCGGAGTCGCCCCGTCCACGATGAAGATCGAGGTGGCGGCGGCGAGCTGGTCGAGTCCGGCGATCGTGGAGTTGTTCAGCACCGAACCGGGGACGGTAACGCTGGGGCGGCTGGCCGGCGGCAGAGTCGTCCAGGAACTGAAACCGTCGCTATAGGTATAGCCCCGCGCGAAGGCGCGCCGTCGCTGGTCGCCGCCTTCGTAGTTTACGTCGATGATCGTCTTCCGCCACGGTTGAAACCGGAGCGCGGCGTAGGCGCGGCGGTGAAGGTTCTCGTCGGGCTGGAGATGCGACCCGCGATCATCGGCGAGGTAAGCGAGGCGGAGGGCGAGCTGGCCCTTGATCAGCGGCACGTTCGCGTTGGCACTGTGGCGAACGCCGGAGTTGGAGTCGACCTTCAGATCAACCTCGAAGCTGCGCCGGTTGAGGTTGGCGCGTTGGGACACCGCATTGGAGATGCCCCCGGGATTGCCCAGCCCGTAGAGGATGGCGTTGGGCCCGCGCGTGAAACTGATGCGCTCGGTATTGTAGATGTCGGCGGGCGCGGTGGTCGGGAGGAAATCCCGTTGGGCGCTCGCCACAGAGAATCCGCGCGAGGTGTAGGAGACGCTGCTGAACAGGCCGCTGTTGCCGGCCGTGGTGCCAAGCGCAGGGTCGTCCGTGGTCGTGTTGGGCACGAACTTGAAGACCTCGTCCAACGCGGTCAGACCGAGATCCCGCATGAAATCCGGCGTGATGATCGTCTCGGCCACCCCGGTGTCTTCGATCCGGGTGTTGAGGCGGGTGCCCGAGAGGGTCTGGCTCGCCAGGTAGCCGGTGTCCTTGGCGGAGTTCACCTCGAACGGCGTCAGCATCAGGACCTCCTCCTTCGCGGCGACCGGTGCGGCGGGCGGCATGGGCGTGCCTGATACGGCTTGGGCCCAAAGGGCGGCGGGCGCGGCGGAGAGGATCAGGAGGCAGATGAATCGTGAGGATTTCAAGGGCATGTGGGGACAAAGTGCACGCGCGGGATCATCGGGTCGAGGCTCGTTCCTGGTAGCGGTAATTGCAGCGTCCATCCGGGGCGGTGTCGCCGCTCAGGAAGACGTCCATGAATCGCCGCCATCGCGAAGTGATGACTGTGGTCATGGGCGGAAGAAGACAGAGAGACGCGGACGCGGGGGGGGCGTTTCAGGATCACGGCTGGCCGGAGATCGGTCCGCGATATGGCACCTCGTCCCAACTCTGCACGCCGATGATGGGCAGCGCAAAGGCGCAGGCGGCGTCCTCCTCGGATGTGCCGAGGGCGCGGTAAACATGCCAGATCGGCTTTCGGCCGAGTGGCTCGTCGGCATCGTCGGGAAATCGCCGGAGTCCGATCCGCAGGCCACCCTCGCGGCGATTGTCGATCCAGTTGTGAAATTGAAAGCCCTCGATGGCGTCGAGATCGCGAATCTTCTTCCAAACGTACGCCATGCTCGCCGCCTGCTCCGCGAGAGCCCGGGGGCTGTAGTCGGGGGAGTTTGGGCCCTGCTCGGTGAGATGCACCGAGCGCACCTCACGCCCGAGATAGCGGTTCTCCGGCCGCCGCACCCACGCATCCAGCACCTCGATGTTCTTAAACGTGATCACCGGCGCGTCGAAGGCAAAGGTCGCTTTGCGATCGCGCCAGCTCTTCGGCTCGCGCAACGATTCCGGATACGGGTGAAACGCGATGCCCCAGTCGAAGTCCCCCTCCACCCGCGAGAACGCCAGCAGGTGGCGGAGCACCTCCCGCGACGGGGTGTAGCGAAAGGTCGCCGTCGCCGCCCAGTGATGTGTCAACGAAATATAGGCCCGCGCGTGCGGGTCGTACTGCCGCGCAATCAGGTGCGCCAGCCGCATCGACTTGTGATACTGGTCGAGGAACAGCACGGGCGGCTTCTCGCCGCAGTTGGTCCACGTCCAGCCCGCATCGACCTCGTTGTGCACGATCCAATGGTGGATCCGCCCAAAGCGCCCCGCCGGCCGGCTGTAGCGCTCGGCGAGGTAATCCACCAGCGCGGCGTAGTGCTCCACGCCCTCGGCGCTGGTCACGTTGGCCATGCTGTAAATGCCCGCCGGCTCGCAATCCGGATGCTGCATGACGCGCCCGAGGGCCGGCGTCTCCCACGTCTCCGCCTTTCCCACGAGGAGAATGCCAAACACCAGCGCTTCGCGCGCCGCCGCCGCCAGCAAGGTGAGATCCAGTTTCTCAATTTCATCCCGATCGGCGTGGTAGGTCCGCCCATTGTACGAAAACGGCATGGTCTTCGCCGAGGCCTGCGCCCGCAGCAGGCGACCCAAGAACAGATTTACGGTGACGCTCGTGATGCCGAGTTGGTCCAGTTCATCGGCGAGCGCGGCCCGGCCAGCGCCAAACCCGCCCAGCCCCTTCTTCGAACGCGGCGCGACCTTGGGCCAATCATGGCGAGCGGTCACGGTGTCGGCGTACCGCGCGGGAGAACGAACTTCATCACCGGCCGCACCGGCGCACACGACCATCCAACGGGTGTACAGCCGATCCCGTTGCCCATCCCCGCTCCCGACGCGCCGGGGGACGGTCGCGGCAAACAAGCCACCCTTTTTCGCGTCGAGCCGCTGCACTCGGGAAAACGTCTTTTCTTGCGTGGGCTGTTGCCAAATCGGCGTCTCCACCAGCCACAGCTCACCCTCCAGTTTGCCGATCTTCCCAGTAATCTCGATCACGTCGGAACGGACTGCCACCTGCTCAATGTGCGAGCTGAACGATCGCCCAAGGTACTGCCGGATCTGCTGATCGACCGCCGTCTCGGCCTCCTTGCGCGAGACCCGGCGGCGATTGATTTCGTCCTCATTCGGCGCGGGCGTTCGCAACCGCAGATTCCGGACCTGCACCACCTGGCCGGGGGTCACGCCAAAATCCAAGCGCAACCGGGTTAGCGGCGCGCGGCCTCGTTCCAACGCCGGACGCAGGTCGATCGCAAACACGCTCCAGCCTTCACTGTACGGCAGCTCGGCGGCCGTCTGCGCCCGCGACTCGCTCCACGGAAATCCGGCAAATACCTCGAACGGTTTCACCCTGCCGATCGAGATGTACTCAAACGTCAGCACCGTCGCCGCGGCCGGAGCCGCCGGAAACGGGCGGGTGGCGACAAAGGGATCCACGCCCGTCGTCTTGATCTCCCAGATATCGGCGGCCGGCCTGGAGAGCTCGAGTTGATGGACCGACTGCGGATCCAGGACCAAGGGCACCTCATCTGCCGCTGCCGCCGCCGCCCGCGCCGCGAAAATCAGACCCAGCAGAAAAACCCACGGCCACGACGCGACGGCATGTTTCACGTCACCACCGCTGGGGGCTGCGCGATCGTTACGGGTGCTGAAAGGAAAATGGATTTTCAGGGGGATCGGATCCGGGACGGGTCTATTCGAACTGTAACTGTAAGGAAACTGGATTTTAAGCGGGACCGGATCCGGGAGGGTTTGCGAACCGGAACGGCGCCTGGGTGAAACCGCTATTGGCGCGCTCTATCTCGGACCGCGTCAGCAGCACCCGAATCAGCGACGGATGCGCCCTAAGCCGGACGGCGGCGATGTGAGGATAAACATGATACTCCTCCGGAGTCTCGTGGACCTGCGCCGCCGATTCATCGACAATCCGACAGATTTCCTGTTCGACGTGCTGCCGATCCTGAACATGCACCGTGAGAATCGCGCTCAATGTGGCGTTTGACTTCTCGGCTTCTTCGAGGGCCGCCATAACCAAAGGTGACGCAATCATATGAAGAGTTTGCCACGAAACCTGGCGGCGTCGATCACCGTAGTCTGATCGGGGGGAAGTAGAAGGGGAAGTACGGCTGCCAGCAGCGGCGATTCTGGGGCGCTTGGAGCGGAACTGGTACGAGCCGGTGATAGCTGAGGTACGCGGGATTCAATACTGGCGGTACGTTTTGGTCGCGTTTTTCGGGGTGTTGGCGAGAAAATGGATCGCGCGCCGCGGGCGTGCCGGTGAGGTGGGCGGTGAGGGGGCCGCTGGGGTGGGGGTCGCGGCCCGGAGGGGGTCGCCGGAGCTCCGCGCATCGATCCCTGCGATGCTTTGCTACGCCACGTCCCGCGTCGGGCGCGGGCGCGGCTTGCTGGGGCTTACGCCGCCCCAGCCCCCCCTCCCAGTTGCGTTCATTCCCAGAGCTTCCGGCGCTTGCCGCGTTTGGCCGAACTCTCGGTCGCGAGGACGGTAGCGAGACCGCGATGGACCGAGGCCGGCCGATTCAACGGGGTCTGGCTTTGGGGTTTGGGGTCGAGCGGTGAACGCGCCACGTGTTTTCCTTTAGTCGCTCGCCCGCGCACTCCACGCCGGATCACTTGTGCGTCGCCGCACATCGTGACGGCGACGTTCTGACTCGGCCCATCCTCAACGCCGCCCGGGGAACTCCTCCACGGTCAGGCCAATGTCCGTGGCGATCAGTCGCAGCAGCAGCGGGCGAGCACGGCTGCCAACGGGAAAACTCAGTTCGTTAGTCCGTGCTTCCAGTAATCGGGGTCACGCTTCAGCGGCATGACGGCGACGATCCAGACCTGATCCGACGCGGTTCCCCTGCCACGAGGGCACTCCCTCCACGCGCACCGCAAGGGATGACTCTCGCAATAATTTGCCTGGCCCTTTCCGTCCCCTCCCTTTTCGAGTCGCGGAATTATTTTGGGAATTGGCGGTCAAATTCCGCGTGACTGCCGATCCACACCCAAAGCCAGTCGTCGCCGTAGCGACGAGCCACGGCCCGACAATCGCGAGTGACTCGGACCGACCACGCGCGACGGTCGAATTCGAGCCGCTCAAGCTTCAAGCCGGGATGCGCCGGATTGGCGGCGAATTTTCGATAGGTCTCACGTGCGGCAGCACGCATCTCCTGCGGCAGCGCGTAGTAAGTCTGCCAAAAACCCGGAGTGCCGCGCGAGGTCACGGCTTCTCGCTGAGACTGTCCTCATTCAGCACCGGGAAACTCTCGGGGGCATGAGAATATTCGGCATCAACTCGATCCAAAAACTGGGAAAATGCAGGCCTGGGCGTGGCGTCTTGTAGAATAGAATACCAGCCATCGCGTGGGAACACCTCGGGGCACAGTGCGGGAATGTCTTTGATCAACTGCAATTGGTCATCCGAGGGCAAACGCGCGATGGCCTTTTCGATTTCAAGCAGCGTGCGCATGAGGGCAGCGAATGCCATTCATCGGGTGAGTCAATGGCGACTTCGGGCGGGAGCCCTGGCTTGCACGAACCTATGCTTCAAGAAGGCTGTCGGGGTGATGGCTGGACCGATTCAACGGGGTCTGGCTTTGGGGTTTGGGGTCGAGCGGTGAACGCGCCACGTGTTTTCCTTCAGTCGCTCGCCCGCGCACTGCATACGAAATCACTCCCGTTGCTGCGCATTTTACAGGAACGCTTTGACTTGGCTCATCCTCATCACCGACCGAGAAATCCCTCTACGGTTATGTGACAAACTCGTTCGCATTCTAGCGAGCCTTCATGGACGCCATGGATACCTGGCGGGAGTTCGTGTGAACGGCCCGCCGCAGCCCGGGAATCTGTACCGTACAACCCCATCCGGATTGCCCCGGCCTTCGCCCAAGGACAGAGTAGGCCCAGCCTCCCCGCCCTTCTCCGCCGATGCCTCACCATCCGATTTGTCGTTTCGTAGTTCTTGCCCTCTGTTGGTTCGCCGCCGGCCCACTCGCGGCCAGCGAGACCATCGTGGCTCCGGCGAGTTCCGCCGCGGCGTGGAGCGGCGGAACCGCCGCCCCGGAGATGAAACATCACGGCGCGCCGTCCATTCGATGGGAGCCTGCCCGGGCACCTGCCCTGAGTCTGCAACTGGCCAAGACCGACCTTACTGCGGCCGGCTGGATACGGATCTGGATTCATGCCAGCCAGGCGAGCGGGGACTGGCTCAAGGTCACCGTCACCACCCGCGGAAAAAATCCGCGGACGGTGGACGTTGGCGTCTTGAAAAACCACTCGTCGGCGCAAAGTCCGGGCACCCCGAATGACGATCTGCAGAAGGAGGAAGCCGACACGGTGAGCGGGCTCGTGCAGATTTCGTGGACGGGTTGGCAGGAGGTGCTGTTGCCGCGACGATCATTTGAGTCGGCCCCGGGCAAGCGGCGCACGAACTGGCGCGACGTGCAGCGGATCGAGTTCTCGATTACCGCGAACCGCACGCCCGGACTGGTGCTGCATTTCGGTGATGTCCGCTTGGGCGATCCCCAAGGCCCGAGGCTCTTCGACCGCGACTTGCTGGAGTTGATCGACTTGAATCGGCCGGAGCTGACCGAGGTGCGGCGCGCCGCCGACCGTGGCGACACGGCTGCGGCGATCAAGGCACTCGCCGCTTACTATCGCCAGCGCCGCACCGTCAAATGGTGGTTTGATCCCCAGCAACGCGATCCGGCGAGCGTCAAACCCGAACTGAAGAGCATCGACGCCATGATGGCGGGCAACCTGACGATCCTCTACCGGCGATTCCCCTTTCGCGGCGGCGTGGCAGACTGGCACATCAATCCCACCGCCGGTCAGCCCAACCAAACCGACGAATGGCTGTGGAGTCTGAATCGCATGGGTTACTGGAAGGAACTGGGCGACGCCTGGTGGAAGACGGGTGACGCGAGATACGCGAACATCTTTGTCCACCAGCTGCGTTCGTGGGCGCAGGCGATGCCGATGCCCAACATGATGGACGAGGCCCCGGGCTCCGGCTGGCGCGGGCTCGAAGCCGGCCTGCGGGCCGACGAATCCTGGCCGGAAGCTTGGCATCGATTCCTGTCCGCGCCGGAGTTCACTGACGCAGATCTGATCCTGATGCTAAAGTGCCTCGCCGATCACGGTCGTTATCTCGCCGAGCACCGCGTGCCGGATCCCCATCTGCCTTCGACCAATCATTATCTGATTTCGTGGTCTGGACTCTACACCGTCGGCGTGGTGTTCCCCGAGCTGAAGCCGGCGGCACAGTGGCGCGCCGATGGTCTTTCCCGGCTGGTCGCGACGCTGCAGAGCAGCCTGCTGGCGGATGGAGGCTGGTATGAATTTGCCCCGGGCTATCATCGCTGGGTGCTCGAGAAGGCGGTGGCCGCTTACCGGCTCGCCCAATTGATGGGCGATGAGAAGAGTTTTCCCGAATCCTACCTGCCGATGTTGCAGCGTGCCCATGAGTGGCTGGTCAAGCTCATGGCGCCTGACCGCACCTTCCCGAAGGTCAACGACACCGGCGCGGAGGAGCGCATGAACTTCAAGCCGGAGCTGGCGCAGCTCTTTCCGGAGAGTGGGCTGGTGCGGTGGGCGGTCAGCCAGAATCATCCCAAGGAAATCACGGGCCCGGTCGCGCCGCCGCCGTGGCGCTCTGTCCAGCTCGAGAGCAGCGGTTATGCGGTGATGCGCTCGGGGTGGGGGAGGGCGGACAACTTCGCCTGCTTCGATGTCGGCCACCTCGGCGGCTGGCACGGACACCAGGACAAACTCAGTCTCATGGTGTGGGCCAAGGGGCGCGAACTGCTCTTCGACGGCGGTGGCGGCACGTATGACAAGAGCGCTTTCCGGAAATACGGCCAGCAGACGGAGTCGCACAACACCGTGATGGTCGACGGACTAAACCAGAACCGCGTTTTCATATCCTACGTGGATCCGATCGGCCTGGACGATCCGGCGACGCCGGCCCCGGTCTTTGTGACCCAGCCCGATTGGGATTACGCCAGCGGCTGGTTCATCGGCGGCTACGGCCCAGACCGGAAACCCCTCGCGCGGCACCGTCGCGAAGTGGCCATGGTTCAAGGGGAGTTCTTTCTGGTGCACGATTCGCTCACGCCCACCGACGGCGCAGCGCACGAATATGAGGCCCGCTGGCAACTGAAGACGACGAAGTGGACGCATGCGAAACCGATCGCGGGTACCCTCACGGCGGACCACGGGAAGGCGAACCTCCTCGTCGTTCCGCTCGCGAAAGCCGGGCTTCAGGTGCGGGAAGATTCCGCGGTGAAAAGTCCGCAGCTGCTCGGTTGGGACGTGGGACGCGGCCGTGATCCTGCCCCGGCGCTGACGGTGCGACACACCCGGGCCGGCGCCGGGCCGCAGCATTTCGTGACGCTGTTGTGGCCACTGGCGGCGGGGGCGACAAATCCGATTCACGCCGTTCAACGCGAGAGCGATACCCGGTGGACCGTCGCCTTCTCCAACGGGCGAAAACTCCAGGTTGAAATCGCGGCCACCGACCGCAGCGGATTCAGCGTGGTCGACCTCAGCCCGTCCGGCGGGAGACGGGAATACTCGATCAACGTCCGGTAGCAATTACTGGTCGACACTAAGGCTGCATTCGACGCGGCGTTCGCGCACACGCATCCGATGGCGCTGGCCTGGGACCGCATCCATCCCAACACCACCGGACACCTGATCATCGCACGGGCTTTTCTCAAACCCGACATTCGCTCCCGGCTGGCCCAACGGAGAGAGGTCAGGTCGCGGCGACTTCCAGCCGCGCCAAGGCTGCTTCAAACGCGCGGAGGAGCTTCTCCTTTTGCCGAACGACCGCGTCCTCCGGTGCAAGCTTCTTTTCGAGAGATAGGCCTGAGGTCGGTTCGGTCAGACGCAAGAGGCGCTCCCCACTGACAAGCTTGATGAGGTCGAAGTGAATGTTTTCTCGGGCTACCATGATCTCATTGTCCACGAAAGCCGTGGAACTGCAACATCAGGTTGAGGTTCATCCACGAAGCATTTCCCCAGCGTGCGTGCGACGTTCGGGCGGCTCGTTCAAAACCCGCCTCGTTGAAATCCACTATTGCCAAAGGTGGATCAGCCACGGCGACGCACGCGGCCTCGAGAATTTCGTGATACAACGTTACGGATAATTCCTCTTCACTCAAACCGGAGCGGACGAGCAGACGGAATTCGCGGGCAACCACCTGCGTTTGCGCAATGGCTTCGCGTCCCAACGGATCCTCAATTCGGGCGTTGGTCAATTCAATGGCTCGAATAATGAAGCCGCCATGAAGCCATCGGTTTTCGAATTGGCCGAGGTCTATCACCTCGTCATTCAACCGTGGCCATCACGTCGCCGTCCACCACAATCCGGCTGGCCCGGGTCAGCCCCTGGGCAGGTACAGCCCCCTCATGAAGACTCCTTCACGCGCGCTTCCGCTATGTCAGCGATGTGCCCCACATCGAGCTGAACGCCCGCGTGAATCTACCGGTCGGTGCCGACTGGCCCGCCGTCGGCGGCGACACGCGCCAGAGCACCTGGTTCTGGCGTACCCATCACCCGGCGGCACCGCTCCGTTCCGTGGACTGGGTTGTCAGGGAACAACTGATACCAGCCAACCGCCGCAACATGGTCTTCCAGCTCAACTGCGCGCCCAATCGCGACGGGCTGCTGGATGACAACGTCGTGGCCCGCCTGAAAGAAGTCGGCCAGGCTTGGTCGCCCCCGCCTCCGCTGCCAGTGATTCCCGAATCCTGGAAAGACTGGCCGGTGCCATCGTCGGTGCAGCTCCTCACCGGGAGGAACCTCGCCAAGGGTAAGCCCGTGCGGCTGGCGCCCAATCAAAAGATCAAGTCGGCCGCAGCCGTCGTCGACGGCGACCCGCAGACCTCGGTGGATCTGGGCGGCGCGCGCGCGCGTGGCTGGAAATTGACCTGGGGCGGATCCAGCCGCTGGCCGGCGTTCACCTCTGGAATCGCGCCGCGGCCAAGAACGTCCTCTTGGAACGTGGCACCCTCTTCATTTCCAACGAACCGTACCAGTCGGACGACCCGGCCGAGATTCGCCGTCAGCCCGGCGTCCACTCGATCGCCATTTCGGAGCCGCCCGGCTATCCGACTCCTTATCCCGTGGGGCGGTCTGGCCGCTATGTCCGCATCGTGTCCGACGTGGGGAGACCGCTGAGCTTGGGCGAGGTGGAAGTCTGGGCCATACCGAAATAGGTGCTTCAAGTTTTTTCGTGCCAATCGGAAGCCGGTTGTCCGGTGGCCGGCAGAAGGATGAAAGGGGAACCGAGGGTGCGTTTAGCGTTGAATGTAGACTCTTCCGCCCACCCGAGGCGCGGCCGACCCCGGCGGCCGACCCCGGCTGCTTGACGGGGGGATTGGGCCGGCGGAAACTCCCCCGATGACTTCGCTGCTCTCCCGCATCACCATCGATCCCGATATTTGCCATGGGAAACCGGCGATTCGCCATCTGCGTTACCCGGTGGAATCGATGCTCGAATACCTTGCGGGAGGCGACACCATCGAGGAGTTGCTCGTCGAGTTTCCCGATCTTGAGCGCGACGATTTACTGGCGTGCCTGGAATTCGCCGCCCAGTCGCTCAAGCTGAAGAGCCAGCATCTCGTGCTCGCATGAAGTTTCTGGTGGATGCGCACCTGCCGCCGTCCGGCGAACAGCAGCAGTTCTCCATCCGATCCCGATAATCAGTGAGCTCATTCACAATCTACACGGAGCCGCCCGGCTATCCGACCCCGTACCCCGTAGGCCGGTCGGGCCGCTATATCCGCATCGTGTCGGACGCGGGGAGACCGCTGAGCTTGGGCGAGGTGGAAGTCTTGGCCAGGACGGATTGAGGGACCCGCCTGTGGCGGGCGCATCTCCTGATTGGCGGTCAAGCGCTTGGCTCTGGCGGACACGGCGGTCCGCCCTCCAAAAACGAATCGGAGTTCCGTGGAGGGCGCCGCGCCGTCGGCGCCGATCTTCGTCACCGCCAACCGACATGTGCGCCCGCCTGTGGCTGAGCCTGGGTCCGGAAACCGTTGGTTGCGATCGCTGGCACACCCCTCGGTCTTGCGCTGACCCAATTCCCATCCTTCCAGGGATTCAGTCGCGCGCGCGAGTGCGGATGAGTTGCTGCAGAAAACTCCGGTCGGCGGCGTCTTTTTCGCGCGGGCTTTGCTTCATCCTGAGCATGAGCTCGGCTCCGGCGAAGGGGATCGGCACCCCGTCGATGACCTCGGTCTCGATCCCGCCCGCGGCGTCCTCAAAGCGGACACCGCACGCCTCCGTCATCAAATCGATCGTGATGTCGTCGTTTACGCGGACGACGACCCACTGCGCGATATCCTCGTCGCCCAGTTCGCGGATGGCGCGGTCCGGCAGGATTTCCAATGCCTGTTTGACGAGCGACTGATTGGCGCGATCGCGGGCAATGAGGAGGTCGATATCCTCCGTGGCGCGAACGAATCCAAGGCGGTTGATCGCAAATCCGCCGACCACCACGTAGGCGACACCCAAGCGGTTGAGTTCCCGCGCCAGCGAAACCAGATCGGCGTCGGTCGGGACGCGGGTTACTTCCCGCGGTTGATCAGGTTCGTCGTCCATGCGGTGCAGGCCTCATGGGTTGAAAAGCGGAATACGCCCTTGGGCTGGCCGCGACCCCGGGCGAGCCGGGCGGCCGTGCGCTGGAGGCGGGCGAAGCGCTGCCACGGGGTCTTGCGCAACTGGCCGATGACTTTGACGGTCGGTTCTTCCACGCTCGGGAAAGGTCGCGCGGCCAGGACGATGCGTCAAGAGCGGCCCAGCAGATCCCGGGCCCAGCAGATCCCTTGACAGGACCGCCTTTGACTCTCTTGGAGAGGGTGCGACACCGATTCCTTCGCGACCTGCCGACGGCGAATGCATCGATTGCGGCAGAGAGGTCGAGCGCCTGCGACAAAGACGATCGGGGACACCGTTTCTACTAAACGATTGCCGAAAAATTGCCCGGAACGGCGCGTGGGGCGAATTGCGCCTCGACAGCGCCTGCCGCACGGAGTGGAACAGGGCGTCCCCTATAGGAAACATGCCGCCGCAGGACCCCGAGATCGCGAAGTGGTTCGCCGAAGAAGTGCAGCCGCACGAATCGGAACTGCGCGCCTACCTCCGGGCCAAGTTCTCCCGGCACCTCGACGTCGACGACCTTATCCAGGAAACTTACGCGCGTCTGCTGCAGGCGCGCGAGCAGGCCCCCCTGCGCTCGGCAAAGGCTTATTTGTTCACCACGGCGCGCAATGCCGCCTTCGATTTCTTCCGCCGGCGCAAGATTATCGCCATCGACGGCATAGCAGAACTGGAGCTCCTGCCCGTCTTTGAAGATAGGCCCGGTGTCGCCGAGGCCGTCTGCCATGACCAAGAACTTCAACTGCTCGCCGAGGCCATCCAGGCCCTGCCCGAACGCTGTCGCCGCGTGCTGACGCTCCGCAAACTCCACGGCCTCTCGCACCGCGAGATCGCCCAAAAACTCGGCATCGCCGAAAACACCGTCAACGCCCAGGTGGCGATCGGTGTGCTGCGCCTGCGTGATTACCTGCGCGCCCGCGGTGTGACGAAAGGAGGCCAGTCATGAATTCCGCATCCGATGGCCCGCGCGCGTCCGATCCGACGCCCGCGCCCGAGTTGATCGAGGCCGCCGCTGCGGCGTGGCTCAGCCTGCGCGACCGCGGCATGAGCGCAGCCGAGACGGCCGAGTTCGTCGATTGGCTGCAGCAAGACCCCCAGCATGCCGCCGTGTTCGCCGAGTTGGACCAAGTCTGGAAGGACTGCGATCGGCTAAACGCCGTGCCCGCGATCCACGGCGCGGAGCCCGATGGCGATCTGCTCGCTCCGCGCGTGCGCCATCGGCCCCTGCGGGTCTGGACTTGGACGGCGCTCGGCGCGGCGGCGGCCGCGGCGATCCTGTTGCTGTCCGTGACCCAGTTCCGGGCCCCGTCCTACACGGCGGAAACGGCCGTCGGCGCGTTCCAGAAACTCGACCTGCCCGACGGTTCCGTGGCCCAGCTCAATACCGACAGTGCAATTCAAACCGACTTCTCGACTGGCGAGCGCCGCGTGCGGCTGGTGCGGGGTGAGGTTTTCTTCACCGTCGCGAAAGATCCGGCGCGGCCCTTCGTCGTGACGGCGGGGCCGGTGGCTGTGCGCGCCGTCGGCACGGCGTTCAACGTGCGCCAGCGCGTCGACGCCGTCGAGGTTCTGGTGACGGAGGGCCGGGTGCGCGTTGATGACGCGGACCAGGGGCGGTCGCTGCTCGCGACCGCCGAAGCCAGGGCCGAGTCGCCCGTGCTTGCCGCTGGCGAACGCGCCACCGTGGCCGTGACCGCGCGGGCCGCAGGTGCGACTCCGGTCTTGGCGGCGGTGGCGAATGTACCCGAGCCGGAGATACGGCGCGCCCTCGCCTGGCAGGAGCGCCGTCTCGAGTTCGACGCCGTGACCCTGGCCGAGGTCGTGCACGAGTTTAACCGCTACAACCACACGCGACTCATCATTGCCGATGAGCAACTCGCGACGAAACGCTTCAGTGGCACCTTCCGCGCCGACGGCTACGACTCGCTCGTGCGCCTGCTGGAAACCGATTTCGGCGTCACCGCCACGCGCAACGGGGGCCTGATCGAGTTGGGCGTCCGCCGCTGAGCGCGCGGGACGAACCGGCCGCGCCACACCCCATGGCCGCGATGATCGCGATCGAACCGGTTGGCCCACAGAAAACACGGCAGCCACGGAAACCGATTTTCCGGCGTATGCCGTGTGTTCTACGACCACTTCTCGTCCGCGTGGCCGCGGGCGCAGGGGACATGCTCAAGAATCTTCTAGTAGTTCTTTTCGCGCCGCTCGTCTGCCCCGATGATCCGGCCTCTCCGGGTTCCTTCGATTCCGCGATGAAGCCCCTGCCTTCCGCCCGTCCGCACGGTCCGCGCTGTCTCCTGCCGGCGCGGTTCCGCTTATCGCTCGGCGCCGCGGTGGGCATCGGCCTGTTTTTTCCGTCGGCACTTGTCGCCGCATCCTTCGCCGCGCACCAGGATTTTGACATCCCAGCGGGCAGCGCCGTGGCGACCCTGAAACAGTTCGCGGCCCAATCGGGGCAGCAGCTGCTGTATTCGCCCGACGATGTGAGCGGCGTACAGACGCAGGCGATCAAGGGCGAATTCACGCCGCTAGCGGCACTGGCACAAATGCTGGCGCAAACGCGGCTCAAGGCGCGGCAGGACGAGAAGACGCGCGCGATCGCAATTACCGCGCCGGCCCCGTCGCGTTTACCGCCCGCGCCTCCGCCTCCCGACCGCCCGCCCGAAAAGTCCGCAAATGCTGCTAGGAAACCGCTGACTCAGCCCGCAGCGAAGTCCCGCACCCTCTTCGCTTTCCTCGCCGGCTGGCTCGTTGCCGACGTCGCGCTCGACGCCCAGACGCCCTCCGCTCCCGCCGCGGCGGACGACAAGGTGGTTGAACTCTCACCTTTCGTCGTGAAGTCCGCCAAGGACACCGGCTACCAAGCCACGGCGACGTTGGCCGGCACGCGCCTCAACACCCCCGTCAAGGATCTCGGCGCCGCGATTTCGATCTACACCAAGGATTTTCTCGACGACATCGGCGCGACCAACTCCAACGAGCTGTTCGTGTACGCCACTGGCATGGAGGCGGCCGGGCCCGGCGGAAATTTCTCCGGCGCCACCAACGACATCAACGAGGCCCAGGTCGTGGGTGATGCCGTGCGGGTCGACCCACAGCAGGGGGCCCGCACCCGGGGATTGACGGCGCCGAACTTCACGCGCGGTTTCTTCACGACCGACATCGCCTTCGACAGCTACAACACCGAGACTGTCACCGTGAATCGGGGGCCCAACGCCATTCTGTTCGGCGTCGGCAGCCCGGCGGGTGTCGTCGACACCGGACTCCTGCGCCCCAATCTGCGGCGCAACACGAACAGGGTCACCGTGCGCTACGGTGACAACGACAGTCTCCGGCGTGAGATCGATTTTGGCCGCGTGCTCTTGGAGGGGAAACTCGCCGTGCGCCTCGCCGCGCTGCACGATGAGGAGCGATTCGATCAGCGTCCGGCCTTTGAGGAGAAGAAGCGCATCTTCGGCGCCTTGACCTTCGCCCCCTTCAAGTCGACCGCGCTGCGGATGAATTTCGAATCGGGCCGCACTCTGGCCAACCGCCCGATCGGGGTACTGCCCTTCAACAGCATTTCCAGCGCCTGGTACACTGCCGGGCGGCCCGGTTACGACTGGACCTTCTATGATGATCCGGCCCGCAATCCCAATGCGCTGGCGCAGGTTAATAGCGCCGCATTTTGGATACCCCTGTTCGGCCAGATGCAGCTCTTCGACCAGGTTCTGCAGTTCTATTCCAGTGCCAACGCCAGTGCTCCCGGCTATGCCCTGCAAAGCAACACGCGCGTTACCACCGGCAACGCGGCCAACGCCGTGAAGGCCCAGGTCTTCCAGCCGGTGGTCAACCGCGATCTCGGCAATGACGCGATGTCGATGCTCGGCACGGGCAATGTCAGTGAGCTCTTTCGCACCTACTGGACCGGGGCGAATCTCCTGCCTGGTCAACAGCCCGGCATTGCTCCGGCCGGCATCAAAATGCAGGGCTTCACGGATTTTAGCGCGTTCGACTTTCGGCGACGAATGATCGACGAGACCTCGCGCCAAGGGGACAGCTTCCACACCTTCAACGTGGCCGTTGAGCAACGCGCGTGGGGCGACCGCCTCGGCCTCGAACTCGCCTACGACACGCAGCGCAAGGATCTGCGCTCCAAGAACGCGGCCTTCTCGCACGGCAACGCCAATCACATCCGGCTCGATCCCAATGTGGTGCTGCCCACCGGGCAGCCCAACCCCAATTACGGCCGGCCCTTCGTCAACATCTACAGCCAGGCCACCTGGCGAAACACCTTCACCGAACGCGAGACGCTGCGCGCCACCGGCTTCCTCAAATACGACTTCAAGGACACCAAATCGTCGTGGGCCCGCCGGCTCGGGCGGCACACCCTCACTGGGCTCTACGAGGAAACCGGCCACACCACGATCGGCTACACGCACCGCCTGGCAGCCGATGGTGCGGCGGCCCGCGACCTCAACGTCGATATCAATGCCTTTGCGCGCCGCCCCGGGGTGATCGTCTATTTGGGACCCTCGCTCATCGGGAACAACCACCCGCTCCAACTGCAGCCCATTCAGATTCCGTTTATCCAGGCTGGTCCGCTTGCCGTCCCCGTGCGGTATTTCGTGCGGGAGGCCAATGCCACGGATCCGGGCGCGTTCGTCGACTCCCCGGCTTCGCTCGTGGAGATCAACGCCGGCGGCAACGCCCAGCGCGACGTGACCAAGTCCACGGCCGCCCTGCTGCAGAGCTATTGGCTGCAGGACCATCTCGTCACGCTGGTGGGCTGGCGCCGCGACGCGAACTACTTTGCCCGGACGAATATCGGTTACGTGGCGAACCCCGCCAACCTGAACGACCCCGGAAAAGTGCACTATGGCTTCGATGACTTCGCCTTCTCAGGAACGCCGCCGCGCAATGTCACCGCGGAGACCTGGACCTATAACGGCGTCCTGCGCTGGCCGCAGAAGCTGATCAGGCTCCCGGCGGGCACGGTTTTCAGCGTGTTCTACAACCAGTCCTCAAACTTCACCCCGTCGGGTGGCCGCGTCACGGCGTTCGCTGAACCGCTGGCGTCTCCCCAGGGCAGAACCAAGGAGTACGGTTTCAATCTCTCGGGTTTTCATGACAGGCTCAACCTGCGGGTGAATTGGTTCGAGACCGGCGTCATCGGCCAGACCTTCACGCCGAACGTCTACAACACGGTTGTGAACAACGCCATCTTGCAGATGGCCGATGTTTGGGGCACGGAGGCAAATCGGAATCCGCACCTGGCGGCGATGAGCAATGCTGACATCGAACTGCTCTTCAGCCCTCTGCCCGCCAACTTCCGCCAACTTTACGGCTGGGGGATTCTCGGCGCGGCGCCGAACCTCGCCGCGGCCAGCCGTCTCACCGCTCTGAGTGGCGCTGGCGATACGACGGATTTTACCGCCAAGGGCACGGAGATCGAACTGGTCTTCAATCCGACCCGCCACTGGCGCATCCTGATGAACGTCGCTAAACAGGAGACGGTGCAGACCAACAGTCTGCCCTTCCTCAAACGCCTGATCGGCCTCATGACGCCGGTCTGGAATCAGCTGCGTACCCGGGCTCGGACCGGCTATCCCCTCGGCTGGAAACCGGGTGACCCGCTGACCGGCATCTCCACCTATGGCGCCTATCTCGACACCGATGTGACCGTGCCGTTTGCCACCGCGATTGCCACGGAAGGTTCCGCCTCGGCCGAGCAACGCAAGTGGCGCGCCAATCTCGTCACCAACTACGTGTTTCACCAAGGTTCTTTCATCGGCGACAAACTGAAAGGCTTCGGCGTCGGCGGCGCCGTGCGCTGGCAGGACAAACTCGGCATCGGCTATCCGACGACCCGGAATGCTAACATGAGCGTCAGCCTGGATCTCGCGCATCCGTACTACGCGCCCGCCGAGGTCAACTTCGATGCGTGGATCAGCTACGAGCGCAAACTCTGGAGCAACCGGATCAACTGGAAGGCACAACTCAACGCCCGGAATCTCTTCGGCGGCACCGACCCAATCGGCATCGGCGTCCAACCCTGGGGCGATTTTTCCACCGTCCGTCTCGCCCCCGAACGTCGCTGGTATCTCACCAACACCTTCAGTTTCTGAACATCGCCGCCCGGTGGGCAGGCACTCCTCGGCCCCCGATGCGCGTTTGCGTTTACCTTCCCTTCCTCGTGAATATTCGACACGTCTTGCTGGGTCTCGCCCTTGGCACCGCCCAGGCCCAAACGCCGGCCGAGGTGGAAGTCCTTCGCTGGAAAGACGGCAAACCAGCCGCGCTCATGCTGATGTTCGACGACAATCTCCAGAGCCAGCAAACGAACGCCGTGCCAGAGTTGGAAAAGCGGAAATTCAAAGCCACCTTCTATCTGAACCCCGCCAACCGGGGCTTCATGCAGAGTCCATTCTGGCAAACTGACCTGCCAAAACTGGGCCACGAATACGCCTGCCACACCATGACGCACAAAATCCCGAATGGCGAAGTCGCCGACCGGGAAATCAAAGAGAGCGCCGGAATCCTCCGCAGAATCAACCGTCCCTCTGCCTCCAGTCCGCTCATGTCCTTCGCCCGGCCGGGTGGCAAAGGAGCCTTTGAGGTGTCGCGTGAGCAAGAGGAGGAAATTCTAAAGAAACACCAGCTCGTTTCCCGCGATCAAGGCGTCTTCATCTATCTCGGCCAGCCGCTCGCCGCCATGGAGTCATGGCTGGAGGGCAACCTCAAGAAAGGCACCGATGCCCGAATCGTCTTTCACGGCGTGGGTGGTGATTACCTTCCAGTGACGATGGATGTGTTTGTCCCCTTCCTCGATGCCGTCGCCGCCCGCCAGGACAAGCTCTGGATTGCCGGCCACATCAAGGTTCATAAATACGCCACCGCGTTCGCCACGGCCAAGGCGGAGATCAAAAAGTCCGACGACAAATTCATCGTCATTTCCCTGACGACCGAAGCGGATCCTGCCCTCTACGACGAACCGCTTTCCCTCCGCGCCAAGGTTCCGGCCGCCTGGAAGACCTGCCGCGTTTCGCAAGGCGCAAGAAGATCCGGCGCCACGCTCAAAGACGGCTACGCTTTTTTCGATGCACTGCCCGGCGCGAGCCCAATCCTGCTCGAAGGCAACTAACCCGGATTTTTCACATTGAAGAAGCTCCTTTTCAGAGAAAAATCCGTCCGCCCCATGGGCGGAGCGACTTTGTCGCGGCTTGCCCCGACCAAGTCGGCCCGACAGGGCGAAGATTTCACTGCTGTAGCTGTGAAATCTTCGGGCTAACGAGATTGGCCCGATCACTTTGGCCGTCTGGAAAAGACCACGTCTCCTTCCGTGAAAAACCGCAATTTACTCGCCAGTCTTGCCGGCTGGCTCGTCGCCAGCGTCGCGACCGACGCCCAAACGGCCGTTGCCCCGCCCAAAGACGGGGCCGTGCTGCTCTCGCCCTTCACCGTGACGTCCGAAGCCGACCAGGGCTACGCCGCGCGGGAGACGCTCGCCGGCACCCGCTTCAAGTCGGAGCTGAAGGATGTGTCCGCCCAGGTCTCGGTGATGACGAAGGAATTCCTGGAGGATAACCCCAGAGCTCTTCAGCACGCCCCTTTCCCTTCCATGACCTACTCCACCAGACGCCACTTCATCCGGACATCCGCTGCCGCCGCGCTCGGATCCATCGCCTGGCCCGGGCGCGTGCTCGCCTCGGGCGAGACCGTGCTCCCGCCCCACCTCAAGGCCTTCAAGGGTGCCTATCTGAAAAATCCCCGCCAGGCTTCGCTCGATTGGTTCCGCGACGCGAAGTTCGGGCTGTTCATTCATTACGGACTTTTCTCCCTCGACGGGATCCATCCGTTCGAGCAGCTCCGGCTGAAGATCCCGGTCGCTGAATACGAGAAGAAGGCGGCGCGTTTCACCGCCGAGAAATTCGATGTCGGGGCGCTGTGCGACCTCGCCGTGGAAGTCGGGATGAAGTATGTCACCCTGGTCGCGAAGCACTGCGACGGTTTCTGCCTCTGGGACACGAAGCTCAGCCCCTTCAATAGCGTCCGCTCCGCCGCCCGGCGCGACTTCGTGGCCGAGATGGTCAAGGCCTGCAATGAGCGCGGGCTCGGCTTCTTCGCGTTCTACGAATTTGGTTTCGAATGGCATCACCCGCACGGGCCGCGCAAGAAGGATTTTCCCCACCCCCTCACTGAGGTGGCCTATCCGTCTCCCGAGCCGACCTACGCCCACGGCGCGGACTATGACCTGAACCGCTACATCGACTACGCCCACGCTCAGGTCGAGGAATTGCTCACGCGTTACGGCCCGATTGCGGGCATCTGGCTTGACGGCGTCGCCGCGCCGCTCAGCGGCGACCGCAGCCGTTTCCGCTGCCAGGAGTTGTATGACAAAATCCACCGGCTCCAGCCGCATGCGCTGGTGTCGTTCAAACATGGCGTCACCGGGACGGAGGATTTCTACGCGCCCGAACGATTCCAGCTCCAGCACCTCAAACCCGGCGCCACCAAACCTGCCGAACTCTGCGAATCCCTCAATCCGGCCTGGGGCTGGGTGAAGGGCGAGAAGCACATGGATGCCGACTGGGTGATGCCGCGGCTGGGCTTCACCCGACACCACGGGATGAACTATCTCCTGAACATCGGCCCCATGCCCGATGGCTCGGTGCTGCCCGCGGATCTGGCGACCGTGAAGGAAGTGGGCCGCCGCATCCGTGAAAACGGCTGGCCCAAGGGTCCGGATAAGCTGCCGGATTCCGAGTGAGGGCTGGGGTCGATCCACGGGGTCAGCCGCTAATAGTGAATCTGCTGAAAAACCCTCGGTCTTGAATCAATCGAGGATCCAGACGCACTGCCCCAAAGCCTGTTTCTCTGGGATTCGTTCAAAGTCCTCCTGCCACAAAAAGGCACCCGAAAATCCCCATCATGAAGAGTAGAGACGCAATATCCCTATCGCGTTTTCGCGCGTTGGGCGAACTCACGCAGGGGCGCTTGAACCGTTCGAGCTTCATTCGAGCTGATTTCCGTATCCGCCGTTATATGACACTGGAAGCTCGAACAACCTCGAATTTCCTCGAACCTGGCGAAGCAAAGGCACGCCCACACGGAACTGGGAGTGGGCGGGCGTCGAACGGGGGTCTTCCGATCGACAGGAACGGTCGGGGACTTTGCTTACCCCATAATTTGGGTATAGCGCGCTCTTGGCCGCGGCGGCCTCACGCCCAGCGTGACCCGCTCCCCAGATGGTTTGTGTCCGCAAGGTTTTCGCGCGGCGCGAAAACCTGGGGCGCTGACCCCTTGCGCTGTCCGCTCTGCTCCGGCCTGCTGCGGCCCAACGCCGTCGTCGAGACGAAAACCGAAATTGCCGCCATCCTCGCGCCCCTGGGCCTCTTCCGCCCGCACGATCATCCCTTCGCCGTGGGTCCGCCCCGGCCTGAGGTCGCCTTCCTGATCGACGCCGCGACGGGCGATTGTCACGCCCTCGATCCGCCGGACTTCCCGCCCGGTCTGCCGTATCC
>SXGT01033558.1_pt1 | contig 26707 bp, 23 predicted proteins | sample 3176221 | NCBI WGS metagenome assembly SXGT01 (sample SAMN11356862, study PRJNA531348) | freshwater metagenome | isolation source: freshwater sample F1-120 | place: China: Fuxian Lake, Yuxi | collected 2017-12-25
CGTCGCCGCGCCGCGCGCGCAGGCGGGTGCCGATCGCGCGATAGATGCGGGCGGCGGCGCGGACGCCGAAGCCGGCTCGCCAGGGCAGCGCGGCGTAGCCGGTGCGGGCGCTCTGGTAGTAGCGATCGGCGGTGGCCAGCAGGTCGAGCACGGTGGCGCGCACGCCGGCGTGGGCGTTCACCGGCAGCGGCCGGCCCAGCTCGGCGACCAGGCCGCCGGCGCCGTGACCGGCGAGGACCTCGTCGGGCAGGTAGAGCCGCCCCCGCTCCCAGTCCTCGGCCACGTCGCGGCACACGTTTGTGATCTGCATGGCGATGCCGAGGTGCGCGGCCGGGATCAGCGCCTCGTCGTCACGCACGCCCAGCACGTGGCACATGGTCAGCCCGACCACGCCGGCCACGCGATAGGCGTACGCGAACAGGTCCTCGAAGGTGGCGTAGCGGTGATCGCCGGCGTCCATGGCCATGCCATCGAGCAAGGCCCGCGGGTACGACGGCGGGATGCTGCATCGCCGCACCACCGCGGCCAGCGCGCGCGACTCGACCCGGGTGGCGGTGCCGGTGTAGACCCTCTCCAGCTCGGCGCGCTCGGCGCTGACCGCGGCCGCCGCCTCGCTGACCGGCACGAGGTCGACGGCATCGTCGGCGGCTCGGCACCAGGCGTAGACGATGGCGGCGTGATCGCGGGCCTGCGGCGAGAGCAAGCGCGACGCCAGCGCGAACGAGCGCGAGTGCTGCGCGATCGAGGCGCGGCAGACCGCGATCGAGCGCTCGTCGACACGCTCGTCGGAGGCGAGCACCAGGGCGGTGGTCATGCGGCGCTCTCGGTGGCGGGCAGGGCGGCGATCGCGGCGGGCGCCGCCGCCAGCCGCGGCGCGAGATCGCGGAGCACCACGCTCGCCGTGGCCTTGGCGCCGTTGATCACGCCCGGCACACCGGCGCCAGGATGAGTCCCGGCCCCGACGATGTACAGCCCGGGGATGCGGTCACACTTGTTGTGGGGCCGGAAGTACGCGCTCTGGGTCAGGTTGGGCGCCAGCGAGAAGGCGGCGCCCACGTGGCTGCGCAGATCGTCGCGGAAGGTGTGGGGCGTGATCCAGCGCCGGGTGACGACGTGGCGGCGGACATCGGGGAGCAGGGTCTCGAGCGTGGCCAGCACGCGGTCGGCGTACGCGGGCGCGATCTTCTCCCAGTCGAGGTCGGCGTGACCGAGGTGAGGCACCGGGGAGAGCACGTAGAACGAGCCGTGGCCGGGGGGCGCCAGCGACGGATCGGTGACGTGCGGCGCGTGCAGGTACAGGCTCATGTCGTCGGGGAGCCGGTCGCCGTGGAAGATGTCGTCGAGAAGGCCGCGATAGCGCGGGCCGAACACGACGGTGTGGTGGGCGATCTGGTCGGCGTAGCTGCGATCGGTGCCGAAGTAGAGGACGAACAGCGACATCGACCAGTCCGAACGCTCGAGCTTCTTCACCATCGGCCGGGCGCGGGCGTCCTCGCCGTAGAGCCCGGCGTAGGTGTGGTGGACGTCGGCGTTGGAGACCACGAGATCGTACGCCTCGGTGCGGCCTGCGGCGGTGACGTGGTGCTGGACCCGGGCCCCGTCCTCGACGCGGATGCGGTCGACCGGCGATGACAGGCGCAGCTCACCGCCCAGGCTGCGGTGGAGCTCGACCAGGCCGCGCACGAGGGCGCCGGTGCCGCCGCGGGCGAACCACACCCCCACTGCCGCTCGAGGTAGTGGAGGAGGGTGTAGATCGACGAGGTCTCGATGGGGTTGCCGCCGCCCAGCAGCGAGTGGAACGAGAGCGCCTCGCGCAGGTGCTCGTCCTTCACGTACTTCGCGACCGTCCGGTACACCGGACGGTCGGCGCGCAGGCGGGCGAGCTGGGGGGCGACCTTGACCATGTCCCAGAAGCGCAAGAACGGCGTGGCCGCCAGGCCGTCGTAGCCGGCCTGGTAGACGCGGCGCGAGTACTCGACGAAGCGCTGGTAGCCGCGCGCGTCGTCCTCGGAGCGGGCCCGGATCTGACGCAGCATGGCGTCACCGTCGCCGTCGTAGTCGAAGGTGTCTCCGTCGGCCAGCCAGTGCAGGCGGTAGAACGGCCGCACCGGCAGGAGCTCGACGTGGTCGCTCATGCGCTGGCCGGCCTCGCTCCAGAGATCCTCGAGACACTGCGGCGCGGTGATGACCGTGGGACCGGCGTCGAAGGTGTAATCGCCGTCGCGGTAGACGTACGCGCGCCCGCCGGGCAGATCGCGGGCCTCGTAGATGGTGGTGGCGACGCCGGCGGTCTGCAGCCGGATCGCAGCGGCGAGGCCTCCGAAGCCAGAGCCGATGATGGCCGCGCGCGGGCGACCGAGGAGTCGGGGTGATTCAGCCATAACTCTCCTCGAGGCGCGCGGCCTCGTCGGCCAGGGCGGCCAGGGCGGGCGAGCCGCCCAGCGCGTCGCGGGCGCGGCCCAGCGCGCCGGCGAGGCAGGCGTGAGCCCGGGTCCGCCCGATGAGCTCGACCTCGGCGAGCATGGCGTCGGCCACACCTTCGAGCTCGGCGTCGTCGGTGCGCTCGGCGGCGTGGCGGGCCCGCTGCTGGAGCCGCGCGAACGCGAGCTGATCGCGGGTCTCCGCCAGCCAGGCCCACGGCCAGGTGGCGCGGCTGGCCCGCAGATCCTCGAGGCCCTTGGCTCGACGCGCCCAGGTCAGGCCGCCGAGATCGTCCAGCATCTGCAAGGCGGTGCCGAGTTGCTCGCCGAGGTCGCCGAGGATCTCCACCCGCTCCGGCGCCGCGCCGCACGCCAGCGCCGCCAGCCGTGGCCCCAGCCCGATCAGCGCCGCGGTCTTGCCGCGCGTGATCGCCGCCACCACCGCCGGCGTGCGGTGGCGATCGAGCTCGTGGGCGCGGACGGTCAGGTCGAGGGCCTGGCCCTGGTGACAGGCGCGCAGGGTGGCGAGCGCGGTGCGATACATCGCCGCGTGCACCGCCGGGGGCACGGCCAGCCCGTCGAGCTCGCCCAGCGCCCAGAAATAGAGCCAGTTGCCAGCGTTGATGGCGACCGGCACGCCGTGGAGCTGGTGGAGCGCCGGGCGTCCGCGTCGCTCGGTGGCGTCGTCCTGCACGTCGTCGACGATGAGCGAGCCGGCGTGCAGGCCCTCGACCACGCGGGCGATCGCCTCGGGCAACCGGCCGTCGCCGCCCGCGAGCGTCCAGGCGACCTCGGCCAGCCGGGCGCGCAGCTCCTTGCCGGGGCGCGCAGCGAAATCGCAAAGCGGTCCGCGCAACGCGCGCTCCCAGATCGCCGGCGGGACGCCGCCGTCGAGCCGCGGTGACCGCAGGGCCTCGTCGAGCGCATCGCGCAGCAGCGGCGCGGTGATGGAGGAGAGGACGGGTTCGACGGGTGGGCTCACGAGGTCGCCTCCGTGAGCGGGCTCGCGGGCGGCGCCGCGGCGGCGATCATCGCGCGCAACGACAGCCCGCGCGGTGGCCGGCCGAGGAACATGCGGGTCCGATCGGCGGTGGTCGACGCCAGGCCGTAGAAGCGGCGGATGGTGTCGTCGGGCAGGCGATAGAAGTGCTCGAGCACGCCGATGCGGCGTTCGGGCGGGAACCACTTGAACATCATCCACACCAGGCGCATGGCGAAGCGCAGCTGGCGCTCGTGCTCGGGGACCAGCGCGGCCACGGCGGCGGCCGGGTCGGTGTCGTCGGCGATGGCGCGACCGATGGCCGCGGCCAGGCGTGCCGCCGGCGGGAAGGAGTAGCCGGTCACCGGGTGGAACCATCCGCCCTGGTAGCCAGCGCTGATCAGGCCCTGGGCGGGTGGCGTGACCGCGGTCTGCCAGTAGAGCGGCAACACGCCGCGCTCCTCGCGCAGCTCGGCGGCGACCTTCCAGCCCCGCGCCGCGACGTAGGCGCGGGCCTGTGCGAGCAGGCGGGGGCCGTCGAGCGCCGGGCTCTCGCTGAAGCAGGTGTCCTCGACCAGCAAGCGGCGCGGACCCAGCGGCAGCACGTAGACGAAGCGGGATCCGTCGACCTGCTCGACGGTCGCGTCCATGAGCAGCGGCGTGGTGAGCCCGTGGGGCGCGGTCAGCTCGAGCTCGATCCCGACGAACTTCTGCCAGCCGCCCACGCCGCGGGCGCGATCGGGGCCGCGGGCGTCGACCACGGTGTGGGCGCGCACCGACTGCACGCCGCCACCGCGGCGGAAGGCGAGGCGGCCCGGGCCCAGGGCCACCACCTCGGTGTCGGTGTAGAGCTCGGCGCCGGGCGCGGCGGCGAGGCGAGCTCGCACCACCTCGTCGAGACGCTCGGCGGTGACACACGCGTACGGCGAGGCCAAGGCGCGCCGGTAACCGGTGAACGCGACGTCGTAGTTGGGCCAGCGATGGGCGACCAGCGGATCGACCCAGGCCGCCTGGGCCGCGTCGAGATCGCCCTGATGGAAACACCAGGTGTGGTTGCCGCCGAGGCGAGGGCCGCGCTCGAACAGCGCGATGCGGGCGGTCGGGCGCGCCGCGAGGACGGCGAGCGCGATGAGCCCGTTCTGCAGGCCGCCGCCTACCAGCGCGAGATCGAGAGGGGGAGGGTGAGTCACGGGCGTTACGGGCGTATTCTCTGGACCAAATAGACCAAATCGTCCACACTCTGGCAAGTGAAATCTGAGTTGCTGACGACTGCCGAGGCCGCGGCGCTCGCCGGCGTCGGCGTCAGCTCGGTCAAGCGCTGGGCCGACGACGGCAGGCTGGCGTGCGTCCGCACCGTGGGCCGGCATCGGCGCTTTCGCCGCGCCGAGGTCGAGCGACTGCTCGGAGAGGCCAGCGGGGGGGCGGGCACCGCGGCTCCGGCCGATCCGGTGGCGGCGTGGGTCGAGCTCTTGACCGCGTCGCGCGGCGCCGACCCGGTGGGACGGTTGCTCGACGAGCGTCGCGCGCGCGCCAGCTGGTACGCGGTCGCCGAGCTGGTCGGCAGCGTGCTGGTGGCGCTCGGCGAGCGGTGGGCCGAGGGTCGGCTGACCGTCATCGCCGAGCACGTCGCATCGGAGCGGCTGGCTCGCGCGCTGGCGCAGGTGGCGCAGAGCCTCCCGTCGTCAAGCGCCGGAGCGCCGGCGTGTCTCCTGCTCTCGGCCGACGGTGACGACCACACGCTGGGCCTGTCGCTGGTCGAACTCTGTCTGCGCGAGGCCGGGTGGGACGTGTTGTGGGCGGGACGTGCGACCCCCACCGCCGAGGTGGTGGCGCTCATCGGCAGCGGCGCGGTCGACATGGTGGCGCTGTCGGCGTCGCTCGCCGCCGATCGCCGGAAGATCAAGCGGCAGGTGACCGCGGTGGCCGAGGTCTGCCGGGCTCAGGGGATCGATCTGGTGCTCGGTGGTCGTGGGCCGTGGCCGGCCAAGGTGCCGGCGGCGCACCGCTTCACCGACCTGGCGGGGTTTCACCGCTTCGTGTCGCGACGGGTGGACACGTAGACGTTGTCGAGCTCGTCCTGGATCACGCGCAGGTCGCCACGGGTGGCGGTGCGGAGCTCGGCGCCCAGCACGGTGCTGCGGTAGCGCCAACCGGCAGGCAGGCGCAGGCGCGTGGCCAGCTCGGGCAGCGCGGCCTCGTCGAGCGGTGCCTTCTGGGTGCTGAACGAGAGCATGGTGTAGACGGTGTCGTCGCTCCCGATCAGCTCGTACACACGGCGGCCGGCAGCGAACACCCAGGCCGATCCGGCGGGCACGGTGATCAGGCGGTAGGGCCGCGAGACCTCGCCGACGTCGAACACCGAGAACTCGAGGCTGCTGGCGTGACGCACGGTGATCCCGCCGATCACCCGCGGCGTCGCATCGAGCAGCGTCGGTGGGCCGTCGAGGTCGTCAGCGGTCCAGTAGCGCGGGCCCTTGAGGATCACGCGCGTGGCGCCGAGCTCGTCGGCCAGCCGTCCGGCGTCGAGTGCGTCCCAGCGCACGGGCGCGCAGTCGTCGAGCCAGGCCGAGCTGTAGATGTCGCTGGCGATCGAGAAGCCGCTTCGCTCGGCGACGATGATCTCGCAGAAGCGGCCGCCGCGCATGCTCGCGTCCGGAGGTGTGGCCGGGGCCGGGACCGCGCGGGTTGGGGCTGGTGGTGGCACCGGCGGCGTGGGCGTGCACGAGCTGGCTGGCAGCGCCAGAACCACGAGGCAGGGCCGCATCATGCGACCCATGAACCTGTCCCCCATCAGATGACGATGCCGTTGCGGGTGATCCAGCGCTGGGCGGTGAACGCGGGGATGGGGAGGGCGGTGATGGTGGCGTGGCCGTCGGACCAGAAGGAGCGGAAGGCGCGCTTCTCGCCGGTCCTGTAGAAGTGCTCGAGGTAGGCGTAGTCGCAGGCGGAGAAGTCGGAGAGCCATTGATCCAGATCGACGACGCCGGCGTCGTGGAAGAGCTGCATCGAGTAGCGGCACGCGTTGGTCTCGTAGGCGCAGACCTTGGCGAGCGCCGCTTCGTCCCACGGCCCCGGGTACACGCCGATGGCGCGCGAGTCAGGGTCGACGTTCCACTGCACGGTGTGGCCGAAGAGGTGGACGACGATGAACAGCGCGTCCTCCGCGTCGAGATCGTAGTCGACCATGATCTCGGCGCCGTCGAGGTCGCCGGTGAATGGGTCGGGGACGTCCCGGACGCGGACCGGGATGCCCCACTTGTCCTCGATGAGTCGTTCGACCCGGGCGAAGACCGCGTGGAACCGCTCGGCGGTCGGCCGGGTCACGACGGCTTGGTGACGACGCGCTGGACCTTGGCCTGGGCCAGGTCGTGCATCATCTGCATGACCGTGTAGGCGGCGACCTCGGCCAGCAGCTTGGTGACCTTTGCGTGTTGATCATCGGAGAGCTCGCCCTCGACCGCGCGCATGGCAGCGATGAGGTTGCCCTCCTGCTTGGCCAGCTCGGCCTCGTCGACCACGCCGTCGGCGAGCGCGCCGGCGAAGTGGTCGAGCTGCGAGACGTGCTCGTCGAGATCGGGGTGGTTGTCGTCGTCGATCCAGCTCGCGCGCGCCATGGTGGTCCCTTTCGTGAGTGCCGAGTTCGCTAACGCTCTTCGATGATCTGCTTGATCGCGGTGGCCCGTTCCTGGGCCTTCTCGCGGCCGCCGAGCTGCTCGAGCCGGGCCTTCTTGGCCGGCGGCAGGAATTCGGCGTCGGTACACTCGATGATCGCGGCCAGCTCCTGCAGCTCGCGCTCGAGGCTCTGGGTCGAGGGCATGAAGCTGGCCATCGCCGAGGTCAGCGCTTCCTTGGTGATGCTGGCGGCCTTGGCCAGGAGCGACAACCGCCACGCCCGCCCCACGATGCCTTCGATGTCGGCGCCCGACAGGTTGCCCTCGTGCGGGATCGTCGCCGGGATGTCCTCCTCGGCCAGCGAGGTCCCCGACTTGCGGGCCAGGATGCGGAACATCGTGCGCAGCTCGGCCTGGCTGGTCGGATAGAACAGCGGGATGTGGACCTCGGCCCGGCCCTGGCGCTTGATGTCGATGGGAAGGAGGTCCGGTCGCGCCGTGAGCAGCATCCAGATGATCTTGCCGCGGTAGCGGGTGTCGCCCATCTGGTTGGCGATCATGCCGAAGATGCGGGCGCCCACGCCGGAGTCGCCGCCGCTGTCGCGATCGCCGAGGACGGTGTCGGCCTCGTCGACGACGACCACCACCGGCCCCATCGAGCGCAGGACGTTGAGCACGCGCTCGAGGTTGCCCTCGCTCTCGCCGACGTACTTGCTGCGGAAGTTCTTGAGCACCACCGCCGGCACGCCGATCGAACCAGCCACGCAGGTGGCCAGGAACGACTTGCCGGTGCCGACCGGCCCGCAGAACAGGTAGCCCATGGGCACGGTGTCGAGCAGGCCCTGCTTGATCAGCGCGGCGTCGTCGAGCAGCCGCTGCTTGGCGGCCTCGTGGCCGACCACCGTGTCGAGACCCCACTTGGGCTCGATGAACTCGAGCATGCCGGTGGCCTGGCGCTCGATCAGCCGCTTCTTGAGATCGCGGAAGTAGATCGAGTCGAGGCGGCGGCCGCCTTCGCGCGAGCTGCGGATCAGCACCTCGAGATCGGTGAGCGAGATCCCGGCGGTGAGCTTGCCCAGCTCGGCGGTCGAGTAGTCGGAGAAGCTGGCGACGTCGAGGCCCTTGGTGGAATGGGCCAGGAAGGCCTCGCGGTCAGGCGCGGCCGGCAGCGGCACCTCGAGCGTGGCCACGTGCGGGTTCGACGCCAGCCGGTCGCTGATGTCGGTGAGCCGCGAGTCGATCAGCACGAAGGCCAGGTTGAGGCGCTTGATGTACGGCGACGACGCCCAGTTGAGCAGCGTGACCAGGTGGGTCTGGTCGTTGAGCGAGAGCCGGTCGCCGCGCGAGGCGACGTAGCTGGCGTGGTCGATGATGATCGCCGCTGACAGCCGGTCGCCGGCGTCGGACATGACGTTCTTCTGGATGAAGAGGTCGATCGCCGCCAGGGCGGTCGTCGGATCGCGCTTGATCTGGCGCACGTCGCCGATCACGCGGTTGATCTTCTCGACCATGGTCTGCAACCGCTTGGCGTTCGAGCCAGCCAGGCAGCGCAGGCCGCGGGCCAGGTCGTAGTGCAGCACCAGGTCCCAGCGACCGAACAGCTGCTCGGCCAGGAACTCGGCCAGGCCGCCCCAGCGCGAGCCGTCGGCGGTCATGCGCACCAGATCAAAGACGTTGCCGTGGAGCACGAAGCTCGAGGTGGTGCCCGAGAAGTAGAGCTCGGCCAGCTTGGCCGCCCAGGGCGGGAAGTGCGCGGGCAGCGCGCTCACCCGCGACACGCCGTCGGTGCCGGCCAGGATCTTGGTGTCCTCGCCCGCCGGGTTGGCGGCCGCGGCCGGGCTCGACGGTGGGGCCGCGGGCGGTGGGATGTCGGTCATTGCTGCACCTGCGAGACGTCGCTCGAGAGGATCGACGGCGCTTCGTTGCTGTCGTTGCCGAGACCGGTGATGGCCTGCAGCTCGCGGATGGTCTCCTCGGTCTGGCTCATGCCGTCGGCCACGGCGTCGACCTGGGCCGACAGCTCGTTGGGATCCTGGTGGCTGATCGCCATCTCGGTCAGGGCCTGGATCTTGTTCTCGATGCGATCGAGCTCGACGCCGACGAACTCGGCGTTGGACTTGGCCTTCTCGTAGTTCTCGAGGCGGAGGGTCGCGGTGGCGACGCTGTCGGTGACCGAGCGCAGGATGCGCTCGTCCTTCTTCTCTTCCGCGGCGCGCTGCTTGGCGATCAGCTCGTCGAGCTGGGTCTTGATCGCCTGCCCGTCGGCGGCGCGCAGGAACCGGGCCAGCGCCTGCTGGGACAGGAGCAGGCGCAGGAACACCCAGAGCAGGCGATCGAGCGCGGGCGTGCGCAGCTCGGCGGCGGCGCCGCTCTCGTCGCGGGTGTCACCGCGCACCGCGTTGGCGATGCGCTGCATCTCGACGCAGCGGGCCCGCACCCGCAGGAAACGGTTGCGGCGATCGGCCTCGAGGCTGCCCAGGATGTCGGCCAGCTTCTTCTGCTTGTCCTGCGACGGCGGCGCGCTGCCGGTGGAGAGGCCGCGCTCCTCGGCGCGGGACCTGGCGTCGATCGCAGCCTGGAAGCGCGGCAAGGTGGTGAGCCCGGCCAGGTACGCGATCTCTCCGGCCACGACCAGCGGCAGGACGATGTCGGGGCTGGGCGAGAGGATCGCCGCGGCCGCCGCGCCGCCGAACAGGAGCAGGTTCCAGCGGTAGGTGAACGCTTCCTTGATGTAGCGGAACCAGCCGGCCTTCTTCTTGCTCATCAGTCACCGCCTCGCTGCGACGACTCGAGCCTGTCGATGATGTCCTTGATGCCGTACACGGTTTCGAGGAACTGCGGATCGCGCTGCAGCTCCTTGGCCGGACGGTCGGGCGGAGGGATCTTGACCTCCTTGAGGATCGTGCCCGGGGACGACGAAAAGATGAGGACGTGATCGCCGAGGTAGACGGCCTCTTCCACCGAGTGGGTGATGAAGAACACCGTCGGCGACTGCTCGCGCCACAGCTCGATCAGCAGATCCTGCATGCGGGCGCGGGTGGGCGGATCGAGCGCGCCGAAGGGCTCATCCAGGAGGATGATGCGCGGCTCGAGGATCAGCGTCCGGGCGATGGCGACGCGCTGCCGCATGCCGCCCGACAGCTCGCTCGGGTACTTGTCGGCGTCCTTCTTGATCGACAGGCCGACCTTGCCGATCCACAGCCGGGCGCGATCGAGACGCTCGGCGCGACTCACGCCCTGACACTCGAGGCCGAAGGCCACGTTCTCGAGCACGGTGCGATTGTCGAAGGACGTGTAGTCCTGGAAGACCATGCCGCGTTTGGAGCCGGGGCCCTTGATGACCCTGCCGTCGATCAGGACGGTGCCCGAGGTCTGCGGGAACTGCGGCGTCAGTCCCGCGATCAGGCGGATCACCGTCGACTTGCCGCAGCCCGACGGTCCCAGGATCGGCACCATCTCACCGCGGCCGGGGTGATCGTCGATGCGGAAGGTCACGTCCTTGATGGCCGTGAACTTGCCGTAGGTCTTGGTGACCTTGTCGAACTGCACCACCGGCACCGGCGCAGCCGGCGCCAGCGGCTTCAGCATCGGCGTTCCCCCGCTCACCTTCGCCGCTGTCGCGGCCGCGGCTGCCGCGGCGGGTGCGGCTGCCGCTGCGGGTGCGGCTGCCGCTGCGGCTGCGGGCGCCGCTGCCGCCGCAGGCACCGGCTCCCCGGCCAGCTCCGCCTCCAGCGCCTTCAACGCCGCCTCGGCCGCGACCGGGTCCACCGGCTCGGGAGTCTTCGCCGGTGCAGGTGCCGGTGCGGGAACAGCCGGAGGCTGCGCCACGGGCTCCGCCGTCGGCGGCTTCTTTCCGTCGTCGGCGCTCACAGGTCCTTCCGGTAGAAGAAGAAGAAGCGCTGCATGAAGCGCAGCGTCCAGTCGACCAGGTACGCCAGGATGCCGATGATGATCAGGAGCAGATAGTTCTGCTCGATCAATCCGTTGCGCTCTCCGATGTTGATCAGGAAACCGAGCCCGGCCTTCGGGTTCAGCGACTCGGCCAGCATGATGTAGCCGAGCGCGAGCCCGAACATGAAGCGCAGGCCGGTGATGATGTCGGGCAAGGCCAGCGGGAAGAGCACCTTGTAGATGATCTGCCAGCGCGACGCGCCGAGGGTCTGCGCGGTCTCGACGTAGCGCTCGGGCACCAGCGAGATCGCCTTGACCGTGTCGGAGAACACGAACGGCACCGCCGCGATGAAGATGAACATCTCCTTCTGCTTTTCGCCGATGCCAAACCACAGGATGGTGATCGGCACCAGCGCCGCCAGCGGCAGCGACCGACCGAACAGCACCAGCGGATTGAGGAACGCTGCCACCGCGCGGAACGACGCCGCGAACACGCCGAAGGCGACGCCCACCAGCGCGGCCAGGCCGAAGCCCCTCGCCACGCGCACCATGGTGGCGATGATGCCGTCGACCAGGCCGCGCTCCTCGAGCATGTCGTAGCTGCCGAACACGTCGCCGGGGCTGGGTAGCTTCGACGGCGAGATCGGCCGCGACGTGGGATCGTCACCGGCCGTGAACAGGTACCAGATGATCAGCACCAGCAGGATGCAGGCCAGGCCGAGCAGCTTGCCCAGTACCGCGGGAGGCTCGGCGCGCAGGGTCGTCAGCCAGCGCGGCGGCCGCGGGATGTTCGCGGTCGCCGCCTCACCTCCGATCGGCGGTCCACCCCGCCCGCCGCGAGCGCCGATCGCGGCGCCCTCGACGGTGCTGCGTCCCTTCTCGGCCACGTGCTACTGGCCGCCCTCGGCCGGCACCACCTTGACCTCGACCCGCCGGTTCTTGGCGTGGTTGTTAGGGTCGGCGGGATCCGCCGGACGATCCCAGCCCAGGCCGTTGACCGTGAACTGGTTGGCGGGCAGCTGGAACTTGTTGATGAGCGCCTGTTTCACCGCGTTGGCGCGGTCGAACGAGAGCTGCTTGACCAGGGCCGAGTCGGCCTGTCCGCGCATCGAACCGTCGGTGTGGCCCTCGATCAGGATGCGGGCCGCGCCGTACTGCTTGGACACCTTGGCGACCTCCTCGATCACGAAGTCGACGTTGGCGTCGTAGAGCACGGGCGCCGACTGACCGGCCTTTTCGACCTTCTTGTAGAGGTCGCTCGAGTTGGGGAAGAACTGCACGACGATGGTCTTGGTGAGGATCGTCGACTCGACGTTGATGCCCGACGCCGCCACGGGCGCGAACGCGACCTCGTACTCGTTCTTCGACTTGCTGTACTTCTCGTCGCTGCCCAGCTTCTTGATGACCGAGGCGTCCATGATCTGGTCGAAATCGGTCTTGTCGCTGACCACGCCGACCGCCTTGTAGAGGAGGAAGGCGGTGTTGTAGGTGCGCTCGAAGTTGGTCGGGTTGTTGGCGTTGAGGAAGAAGTCGCGGTTCTCGGCGTAGTTGGTCCAGTGCGCGTCGGCGAGCATGCCCAGGGTCTCGTCGGGCGGCAGGCTGTAGCCGTCGGACATCCACTTGGCGACCTGCTGCTTGGCCGGGTCGGCCTTGAGGGCCTCGGTCGAGTCGAGGATGCCGCGGACGATGCCTTCGACGATCTCGGGGTTGTCGCGGGCGAAGTCGGCGCGGGCGAACCACACATCGGCGATCAGGTGGTTGGCCTCGAGGGTGGTGACCAGCAGCCGGTTGCCGGGGAGCTTCTCGGCGATGCGGTAGATGTCGGGCGCCCACGACACGCAGGCCGAGATGTCCTTCTGGGTCGCGTAGGCGCGGGCCGCCTGGAACGCGTCCTTTGTGAAGATCATGTCGACCTCGTCGGGCTGCACGCCGCCGTTGAGCAGCGCGTTGAGCAGGAAGTAGTGCGACGGCGAGTTCTGGGCCAGGACGATCTTCTTGCCGCGCAGGTCGGAGACGCTCTTGATGGTATCGCGCACCACGATGCCGTCACCGCCGTTGGACCAGTCGACCTGGTGGAAGACGCGGGGCATGGTGCGGGGGTCGCGCTTGAGGCCGTCGACCAGGAGCGGCAACATGTCGACGGTGGCCCAGCCGATGTGGACCTCGCCGGCGGCGAAGGCGTTGCGCATGTCGATGGGGTTGTCGGCGAGGATCAGCTCGATCTTGAAGTCGCCGCCCTTGCCGTCCTTCCACACCTTCTTGGCCTTCATGCCCTCGTTGGCGTAGATGATGGGCGCCCAGCCGGCCCAGACGTTGATCGCGAACCTGACCACGCGGTCCTTGCCGATCGACTTGTAGTCGGCGGCGCCGGTGACCGGCGGCAGCTTGGACGACGGATCGACGACGTAGTCGCGGGCCGTGGTCGCCGCGTTGATGTCGTCCATCTCGAGCTTGGTCGGGGCCCCGGCCTGGTCCTTGATGTCCTTGATGTCGATCTTCTGCGACCCCGATCCAGCCCCGGTCTTGGGGTCCTTCTTCTTGGTGCAGCGCATGACGGCGAAGCCGATCAGCGCGGCGATGACCACCAGGACGGCGATGAAGAATGCGGGCTTGGGCTTACCTGCGGCTTGTGTCATGAGCTTCTCTCCTCGGTCACTCGAACTCGGGACTCAGGCCTTCTCGGTCTCGACAGCGGGCTCCACGACGGACGGCCCCAGGTCCTTCTGCGCATCGACGACCGGCGTGACCTCGGGCGCGCGCATCCCGAGCTCGACCTCGAGATCCTTGAGCGCGTCCTCGGCCATCGCACTCTCCATGCGCTCCTCGGCCTTGATGTCGGCGATGCCCTGGTTCGACAGGTCGGCGGCCACGCGGGCCTTGCCGCGGTTGCCGTCGATCTTGCGCTGGATGACGTCCTCGAGCTGACCGAAGTCGGTCGTGACGTTGAGATCGAAGCTCGCCGACAGCTTGGCGACCTCGGCCTCGGCCTCGCTCATCTTGAGCTCGGCGTCGTACTGCTGGATCTTGTTCTTGACCTCACCCAGCTTCTTGTTGGCGTGCTGGATCTTCTTGAGGTTGTTGTTGTAGGCCGTCTCGTGCATCTCGAGCTGGGCCTTGTTCTGGTTGAGCTGTTCCTTGGCCTTCTGTAGCTCGAGGGCGAAGCGCGCCGCGGTCTCGCGTTCGCCGGCCTTGAGGTAGGCCTTGGCCTGGGCCTGGAGCTTGGAGACGTGGGTCTCCCCCTCCTTGACCTGGCGGCCGACGCGCTCGACGAGGCCGCGGTACTGCTCGAGGCCGACGCGGCCTTCCTTGAGCTGCTCGACTGCCGAGTCGTATTCGTACTGCATCTGGGCGATCGGGTCCGCCTCCCAGAAGAAGTTGGCGAGCTTGTTGAGCTGCGCACGTACCGCGCCGAACATCTTCTTGAAGATCATCAGGTCCTCCCGAGGTGGCGCGCACGATGGGCGCCAAGCCTGCGCCGACATTACGGCTTCGGCCGGGGACGCTCAAGCCAGCCGGGTGGCAATCCGACCAGCGAGACTCAGCAAGCCGGCAACCGGCAACCGGCAACCGCCGACCGGGAATCATCAATGCGGATGTCGAGATTGCCGGGCGAGATTCCTCGCTTCTCGGCCACAGTGAACGGCATCGCCGATCGTGGTCAGTGGCGGACGACCGTGCCGTAGGCGTCGCCCCCGACCCGATAGTACTTGCCGTGGCCGATGAAGCTCCAGGCACCGAACAGGTTGATGGCGATGCCCAGCGCGATGAGCGCGCGCGCACCCCAGCCGAGCGGGCGGCCGCCGACGGCGAGGAGGAGGATCAGGAAGGGCGTGTAGTCGAGGCTGAACCGGTAGCCGAACTGCACCCAGCCCGAGTTCTGGTAGAAGAAGGTCGGGATGGCGACGAGGGCGACGGTGAGCCACAGGGCGCGATGGATGGGCGGGCGGGTGCGCGGCCACAGGAGGAGCAAGAAGGCCGGCGTGGTCACCCAGATGGCGAGGCCGTGGCCGCTGATCTGGAACGGCGCGCCCTTCTCGGGGATCTCGGGGAGCAGCGTGAAGGCGACGGCGAGGTTGCGGGCCAGGTAGTGGTAGCTGAACAGGCCGTAGGTCTCCATCTGGGCCTGTTGCTTGACGTAGAGGTACGAGTGGCCGAACTCGGTGGGTTCGTCGAAGCGGACCTGGTTGTAGGCGGCGGCGGCGATGCCGATGACGACGACCGGGGCGGCGAACAGGAACACCGGCTTCACGATCTGGTGGAAGAACGCCCGTCGCTCGGCGGCGTCGCTGCGCACGCGGGCCAGGCCACCGGCCATCCGTGTGGCCTCGAGGAGGAACAGCGGGAACATGAAGGCCATGGGCGCGCGGGTGACCGCGGCTAGGCCCAGGCACACGCCGGCGATGATCGGGCGCCTGGCCTCGACCGACGCCCAGGCGTAGCCGAGCGCGAGCAGGACGCCGACCACGTGGGCGGTGAACCACACCCGGCCCTGCACCGACGCGAAGTAGAGGACGGTGCCAAAGGCGAGCGCGAGGGTGAGCCAGAGGTCGTCGCCCTCGCTGCGGGTCGACTGGCCGGCGGCGGCGAGGCGGCGCAGGGTCGCGAAGGCGAGCGGCAGGATGAGCGCGGCGCACATGAGCGTGGGCACCACGTCGTTGCCGCGGCGGCCGCCGGCCAGGGCCGCGGGCATCATGATGAGCGTGGGCACCGCCGGGAACGAGACGAAGTAGGTCTGGCCCTGGCTGCTGACGATGTCGGAGACCGGCACCACCCTACCGTCGGTGGTGCGGAAGACCGGCCGGGTCTGGAAGCGGCGGCCGCGCACGGTGCGGCCGTCCCGGAGCACCACGGTCTCGACCTTGGCCCAGTCGTCGCCCTTGCCGGGCTGAGGGGCGATGGCGACCTGGCCGTGCAGCCACGCGTCGGCCTGGTAGACAAAGTGCGGGTCGGTCGACTGGCGCCACAGCCGGTCGCCGATGATCGCGCCGTAGCCGATCAGGCCGACGACGAACAGCGCGAGGTGGATGCGGTACGCATGGATCAAGCGCACGGACGCTCGACCATACACCGGGCGGCGACGGGCGGTGTATCGTGGCGGCGCGTTGAAGAAGCTGGTCCTCGGGCTCGCGCCGCTGCTGGTGCTCGCGGCGTTCTCCGTGTGGAGCACGTGCCGCGTGGTCGGTGCCGGCGCCGGGGTGCCCGACGACGACGCGTGGCAGGCCGCGAGCAAGGCGGTGCGCGCCGAACATCGAGCCGGCGACCTGATCGTATTCGCGCCGCGCTGGATCGATCCGGTCGGGCGCTTGCACCTGGGTGACCTCATCCCGATCGAGATGGCGGCGCGCCTCGACGGCGACCGCTACGGCGTCATCTGGGAGCTGGGCATCCGCGGCGCGCGGGCGCCCGAGACTCGCGGGCTCTCGCCGGCCTCGCAGCGGCGGTTCGGCGGCGTGGTGGTGCGGCGCTTCGAGCGGGCGCCGGCGGTCGTGCTGAGCGACCTGGTGGCGATCGCGGCGGCGGCGCCGGGTTCGTTGCAGCTCGGCGGCGCGGTGGCGCGGCCGCCGCAGGTGGTGCTGGCCGAGGTCGGCTTCGAGCCGCACCGATGCGTGCAGGTGACGCCGGCGGCCGGGCAGGAGATGACGGTGACGTTCCCGGCGGTGACGCTGGGCACGGAGCTGGTGGGCGCGGTCGGGCTCGCCGACGTGTTCACCCGCCGCGACGTGCGCACGCCGATCGAGCTGGTGGTGACGGCGGGGGGGCGCGAGGTGGCGAAGGCGCGGGCCGGCGTGAACAGCGGCTGGGTGCGGTGGCGGGGCGCGACCACGCCGGGCAGCGGCGACGTGGTGGTGACCGCGCGCGCGCTCGGCGGCAGCAAGGGCCGCGACCGGCTGATCTGCTTCGCCGCGGAGGCGCGGCGGTGACGCCGTGGTTGCAGCGGCTGCTGATCGCGCTCGCGCTGTGGCTGGCGTCGTTCTCGCTGGTGATGTGCGCGCAGCGCGACGTCGGCATCGCCCGCGACGAGACCGTGTACATGGGCCACGGCAGCAAGTACGCGCGCTGGTGGCTCGACCTGCTCGGCGGCAAGGGCAGCATGGCCAGCGAGAAGGCCATCACCGCGCACTTCGGCGGCCGCGGTCCCACCGACAACAACCGCGAGCACCCGCCGCTGATGAAGACCATGTTCGGGCTGTCGGAGATCGTGCTCCACGACCGACTCGACGTTGCGTCGGAGGTCTCGGGCTACCGCGCGCCGACGGCGGCGATGTTCGCGTGGCTGGTGGTGGTCGCGTTCCTGTGGGCGGCCGACGTCTTCGGCCTGGCCACGGGGATCATCGCCGGGTTGCTCACGCTGTGCTTGCCGCGCGCGTTCTTCCACGCCGGGCTGGCCTGCTTCGACGCACCGATCGCGACCCTGTGGTTCGCCACCATCTACGCGTACTGGCGCGGCCTGCGCTCGGTGCCGTGGGCGATCGGGGCCGGCGTCCTGTGGGGCTGCGCGCTGGCCACCAAGCACAACGCGTTGCTCCTGCCGTTCGCGCTGGCGCCGCACTTCCTGTGGGTGTTCGTCCGCCGCCTGGTGGCCGGGCGCAAGGTCGAGCTCGTGTGGGTGGTCGTCCCGAGCATGATGTTCTACGGGCCGCTGGTGCTGATCGCGCTGTGGCCGTGGCTGTGGTTCGACACCGTCGACCACGTGCGTGACTGGCTGCGCTTCCACATGAACCACGTGCACTACAACTTCGAGTACCTCGGCGAGAACTGGAACGCGCCGCCGTTCCCGTGGCACGTCGCGCTGGTGACGACCCTGCTCACCGTGCCGGCGGCGACGCTGGTGGCGGGCGCGACCGGCGTGGCGGCCTGGGTGCAACGCGCTCGCGATGCGGTGCAGCGCGCCCGCGGCGGCGAGGGCGACGAGGGCGGTGGCGACGACACTGCGCCCGGCCTCTTGCTCGCGCTATCGGCGGCGGTCGCGATGGGGCCGTTCTTCCTGGGCTCGACGCCGATCTTCGGCGCCGAGAAGCACTGGGCGGCAGCGATCCCGTCCCTGTGCATCGCGGCGGCGGTGGGCACGGTGTGGGCGGCGCGGAGCGCGGCCGCGGCGGTGGCCGAGCGCTGGCCAGACCTGGCCGATCGTGCGCCATGGCTGGAGGTGGCGGCGATCGCCGTCGGTGGCGCGCTGGTCGTCGGCGCCGCGGCGCTGGAGACCGTGCACGCGCAGCCGCACGCACTCAGCTCGTACAACGCGATCGCCGGCGGCGCGCCAGGCGGCGCCGACCTGGGGATGAACCGACAGTTCTGGGGCGAGTCGGCGCGGGGCGTGCTGCCGTTCCTGCGCACACGGGCGCCGGCGGCGGGCGCCGCGTCGAAGCCGGTCTACAGCCACGACGCGTCGCCGGCCTGGGGCATCTACCTCCGCGACGGGCTGTTGCCGCGCACGATGCCCGATTCCGGGCGCGAGGAGGGCGGCGTGGCGTCGTCGCGGCTCGCCATCGTCGTGCACGAGCTGCACTTCAACCGCCATGACTACATGATCTGGAACGCCTACGGCACGTTGCAGCCGGTATTCGTGCTGCGCGTCGACGGCGTGCCGGTGGTGAGCGTGTATCAGCGCCGCGACCAGTGAACAGGCAACCGGCAACAGGCAACGATCAAACCTGGTGCTAGCGTTCGCAGGCGTCGCCGGCGACCTCGATGGCGCGATCGTAGTGGATGTTGACCGGTGCCGAGAGGTTCCAGCGGTTGAGGAGGACGGCGCCGTAGACGTCGACGGGGGCGCTGGTGGCGAGGTCGGCGTCGGGGGCGTAGAGATTGCCGGCCAGGGTCGAGCCGCCCGAGAGCGCGATCGACCCGGCGCTGGCGATGTACACCCGCAGCGCGCGCGGGCGAGCCGGATCGCCGAGGCGCGCGGTGCCGGGCAGGTTCAGGAAGCCGGTGATGAACAGATCGAGCTCGGCGCCGGGCGCGATCTCGACGGTGAGGTTGCCGTCGAGAGTGACGTCGCCGGCGATGAAGAGGGCGGTGCGGCCGGTGGCGCGGATGGTCACGGTGCCGCCGCCCGAGGCCAGGATGCGGCTCAGGTAGAAACGGCCGCAGGGCAGCTCCAGGGTCGCGTCTCCGGACACTCCGTCGAGCTCGCCGGCGGTGATGCCGATGTCGGCGTCGTGGTTGGCGATGGAGTGATCGGCGACCACGGCGGACACGTCGAGGATGTCGGTGGGATCGCAGCGGCACGGCGGCGGGACCGCGACCGGAGCGGTGGTACGGCTGCCGGCGGTGACGCTGCCAGCGACGGTGGCCCCGGTGGTGGTGGTGAGCGATCCGGCGACGGTGAGCGCGCCGACATCGATGTTGCCACCGACGCGGGCAGCGCCGCCCACACCGATGGTCGACGACGGGCGGCCCAGCTGGCCGGCCACCGCGAGGTTGCCGGCCACGTCGAGGCGGGTGCCGGCGGAGAGGCCGCGGGTGCCGGCGACGGTGACGTCGCCGCCGGCGGTGAGGGTGCCGTTGTAGTCGAGCCCCAGGTTCACGCCGATGTGGCCGCCGGTGCCGCCGGGCGCGTACGGCCCGAGCCGCGAGTCGAAGGCGTCGGTGACCAGCGAGGCGCCGAGCCCGAGGTCTCCGCACGCGCACACCGCGTGGCGGAAGACGGCCTCGGCGAGGTCGCCGGTGCAGGCGTCATCGACGAGCACCGGCGGGCCGGTCCCCTGGCAGTAGGTGTCGACGTCGGGGCCGGTGCCCGCGGTGGCGACCGTGTCGCGGGTGGTGCAGGCCGCAACGAGCACGACGACGAGCATCAGCCCTTGCCCTTGCCCTTGCCCTTCCGCGATCGGGGGCTCCCGATCGCAGAAGGGCAAGGGCAAGGGCAAGAGCAAGGGCAAGGGATCACAGCTCGGCGAGGCGCTTGCGAGCGGCGGGAGCCATGGCCGATCGCGGATGGGTATCGAGGAAGACCCGCAGCGCGAAGGCCTCGCCCTTGGTGTCGCCGACGGCGCGGAAGGCCTCGGCGATGCCCCAGCGTGCCTCCTCGCCGAGCGCGCCGGCGGGGCGGGCGGCGAGCGCGCGGCGGTAGGCGGCCAGCGCACCCCGTGGATCCCCGAGGTGCTCGAGGTGAATCGTGGCCGACGCGACCTCGGCGACCACGGCGGCGTCGGTCCTCGGATAGCGCTCGAGCACACGGCGATAGAGCGCGTCGGCCTTGCTCCAGGCCCGCTCCTTGCGGCGCTGGTTGGCGAGGGCGAGCACGTCCTCGGCGGGCGCGTCGGGCGGCAGCACCTTCTCGACCGGCGTCTTCTCCGGCGGCGACGGACGGTTGGTGCGCGGCGGCTTCGAGGGCCGGGGCGCTTCGATCATGGGCTCGCCCTCGGAGACGCTCGAGCCCTGCGCGGGCGCCTCGATGCTGCGCGCCGGCGGCGGCGGCGGCGTCGTCGGGAGAGTCTCCTGGCGCGCCCGCGCCGGCGAGAGGTAACGCGTCGTCACCACCGCGGCTGCGGCGCCGACGACGGCGGCGATGATCAGGGCGGCGGCCAGCACCGGCGCCAGCCGACGCGGGGCGGGGCGGGGCGCGGGCTCGCGCTCGACCGGCGCGGGCGCCGGTGCGTCCTCCACGGCGGCGTCGACGATCGACAGCACCATCGCCGACGCCTTGGACTGCGACAGACGGCGGGCGGGCCCGGCGTGATCGTCGAGGCCGGGCAGGAGCGCGGCGGCCAGCTCGTCATCATCCGCGCCGACGCGCACGCTGGTCGCGTCATCGGTGCCGGGGCGGCGGATGCGGGTCACTGGCCACCTCCCTCGCCGTGAAGCGCGCGCAGCTTACCGATGCCGATGCGCAGGCGGCTGCGCACGGTTTCGAACGGGATCGTCAGCTCCTCGGAGATCGCCGGCACCGACATGCCGAGCACGTGGTGCAGCACCAGCACGTGGCGCTGTTCGTCGGGGAGCTGGTCGAGCAGGCGCGCGGTGGCGCGGCGCGCGGCGTACTCGTCGGGTGGACCGTCGGGGTGCGGCACGCTCGCAAGATCGGCGGCGCCGTCGAGCTGCGCGCGCGCCCGCCGCGCCTTGCGCAGTCCGGCGAAGGTCGATCGCACCGCGACGCGATCGGCCCACGCGTTGAACGAGCCCTCCCCGCGATGGGTGGGTAGACCGCGCACGATCGCGACCAGGGCCTCCTGCGCCAGGTCGTCGGCGTCGGAGTCACCGCGCACCAGGTAGCGGACCAGGTTACGAATGCGGGGCAGGAGCTCGGTCACGAGCGACTCGATCGCCTTGCGATCACCGGCGACCGCGGCTGCGACACGTGCGTCGATCGCGGTCATCGGGGTCTCCCGTGCACTGGCCAGCCGCATCCTGTCTGGATGGAGGCCATCCAGGTGGGTTTCGGGTCAGGGCAATCGTCGGAGATCATGGCGAGAGACCAGAGCAGTTCCAATAGGTTGAACGTGTAGGTCTAGAACGGGTCGACGACGACACCGAGGCCGGCGTTGGGTTCGACCGGCCACAACCTGCCGATCGTGGTGAAACCGCTGGGAGTGGCGATGCCGAACTCGGGCGCGCGCGCCACCAGATCGGCGCCGAGCGAGAGCTCGATCCAGGCGCCGCGGGCCAGCCGGCGCGCCACGCGGATGGCAGGCGTGGCGGTCGGTGTCCAGGTCGCGCGATCGTCGGTAGGGTCGATCGTGGCGCCGGTGGCGGTGGTGGTGCGCGCAAAGCGGGTCATGGCGAAATCGATCTCGGCGCCCACGCGCCAGCGTGCCACGCGCCGGAGCTGCGCGCCGCCGGCAACATCGAGCCCCAGCACCACGCCCAGCGTCTGTCGCTCGACATCGATCGTCGCCATCGGCGACTCCATCACCACCGCCGGCCGATGCGTCATCGCGATCGCGAACCGCCACGGCCCACCGGCAACGCCCAGCCGCGCGCTCACGCCGTGATGTCCCGTGTCCGACGCGCCATCGAGCACGCCACTCCATCCCACCGTCGCGCTCGGCCGCAGCGGCCTCACCCCACCGAAGTCCTCGTCTGCCGTTGCCGTTGCCCTTGCCTTTGCTGGTTCCGGATCCTCCTTCGCCACCGCGACCCCGATCTCCCCTCCCGCCGCCAGCCCCCTCACCGCCGTTCGCACGATCACCGCCGCCGACTCGATCGCCGCCGACGCCGACATCGCGCCGTCGCTCGCTTCCACCCGCCGCACCAGCACGCGATCACCGGCGCGGTTGGTGACGTGCACGATCACCTCGCTCTCGTCGCGCAGAAACCACACCACCACGTCGGCGTCGTGACTCCGCGCCAGCCGCCGCGCAGTCACGAGCTGCACCGGCAGCGGCGACGCCGGCATGGCCATTCGCTCGCGCTCGAGCGTCACGTCGAGATCGGCGACCTGGCCCTCGACGCGGGTCACCAGCGCCTCGTCGCGATCGTCGGCGACCAGCAAGACCCGCAGCGCATCATCGGCGTGCGCGCTTCTGGACATCATCACCGACAGCGCACACACGATCCACGCACCGGCGATGATCACCGTGCGCGCTCGTCGTTTCCGCGCCGTCACGCTCACGCCCTCACTCTACAACGTTGCGATCACGGTCCGCGTGGGTGGGACTTCCCCACCCGATCGGTGACCGGATTCCCGACGAAGATCGATCGAAATCGGTGACCCGATCGGCCGCCGCCGCCCCTCTGTCGTGATGAGACCATGTCCACGATCGATCAGCCCGCGCGCGCCTCCACCCCCGTCTCAGAGTGTTCCTGCGACCTACACGAGCCCAAGGCTCCGGCGCGCGAGCTGCCGCTGCCGCCGACCTGGCATCCGCCCCCCGAGGTGCCGACGGTGCGCTATCGCCGGCTCCCCGAGGTGGCCCCGGACCTCGACGAGGAAGCGACCGAGCCAGGGCCGCCGCCGATGGCGGCCGCCGGCCCGACGCCGCACTGGACGTCGCCGCGCCGGGTGAGCCGGCGCAGCTTCACCGCCGGCCTCGGCGCCGCGCTTCTGGCCGCGCCGTTCCTGGGCCTGCTCACCCGCAGCCGCAAGGCAGGCGCCGCCACGGGGGCGCGCGCCAAGCGCCTGGTCGTGTTCTTCACCCCCAACGGCACCGTGCCGGCGCGCTGGCGTCCGACCGGCACCGAGACGTCGTGGTCGTTTCCGGCCGGCAGCATCCTCGAGCCGCTGGCGGCGCATCGCCAGAAGCTCGTGGTGGTCGACGGCCTGCAGTTCGTCGGCGCCAACAACCACGAGGGCGGAATGGGCGCCATGCTCACCGGCTCGGGCGCGAGCGGCGACGAGTCGCGCGGCATGTCGGTCGATCAATACGTGGCGGCGGCGATCGGCGGCGCCACTCGGCTGCGCTCGCTCGAGCTGGGCGTGCAGACCTCGGCCTGGGGTGGCAGCGTCCAGACCCGCATGAGCTACGCGGGCGCCGGTCAATACGCGCCGCCCGACGACAGTCCGCGCGGCGTCTACTCGCGCCTCTACGGTGACGCCATGCCGGGCGGCGCCGACGTCGCCGTGGCGCGGCGGCAGAGCGTGCTCGATGCGGTCAAGGGCGACCTCGGCGAACTGCGCAGCCACCTCGGCGGCGAGGAGCAGCACAAGCTCGATCAGCACCTCACGTCCCTGCGCGAGCTCGAGCGCTCGCTGGGCGGCGGTACCTGCAGCGGCGGCACCCCGGTCGCCGACGTCGCGATCCACGCCAACGACAACTTCCCCGCCATCGGCCGCGCCCAGATGGACCTGCTGGTCGCGTCGCTGGCGTGTGGTGCCACCAACGTCGCGTCGATCCAGTGGGCCCACACCGTGACCCCGGTGGTGTTCACCTGGCTCGGGCTCACCGAGGGCCACCACGGCCTCTCGCACATGGATGACGGCAACGCCGCCGGCGTGGCCGCCTTCGTCCAGGCCGAGCGCTGGTTCGCGACCCAGTTCGGCTACCTGCTCGACAAGCTGGCGGCCGCGCCCGATCCCGAGGGCGGCGGCTCGCTGCTCGACACCACGCTGGTGGTGTGGGCCAAGGAGATGGGCGACTCGCGCGCCCACGTCTGCACCGACGTGCCGTTCGTCGTCGCCGGTGGCGGCGCGTTCACGCCCGGCCGCTACCTGCGCACCAGCGGCGCGCCCCACGCTCGGCTCCTGGTCTCGATCTGCCAGGCCATGGGCCTGACCAACAACTCGTTCGGGACCGCCGCCGCTGGCACCGGTCCCCTGGCGGGGCTGTGATGATGCGTCCATCGATCGCCGGGCTCGGGTTGATGCTCACGCTCCTCGCCGCCTGCGACAGCGACGCGCCGTCGCCGTGTGTGCCCGACGAGGACTACTTCCAGAGCCGGGTGTGGACGCCCGTGCTCGAGAATCGCTGCACCGTCTGCCACAACCCCGGCGGGCTGGCCCAGCGCTCCGACTTCGTGCTCACCGCGCCCGGCGAGGACGCCGTGGCCGACATGGGCTCGAACCTCGAGCGGGCCAAACGCATGGCCATGGAGACCGAGGACGGCGAGCCGTTGCTCTTGCGGCGGCCGACCGGGATCAACCATCCCGGCGGCGTCGTGATCACGCCGGGCTCGGCCGAGCACCGGGCGCTCACCGACTTCGTGGCGCGGGTGCGCGGCGACGAGGGTGCGTGCGACGGCGGCGAGCTGGCCTGCCAGGCCGGCGATCCCGGGCCGCGGCTGCTGCGCCGGCTGAGTCGCGCCGAGTACGACAACACGCTGTCGGCGATCTTCGCCATCGACGCCCACTACGCGCCCGCGCTGGTCGCCGACGTGGTGGTGAACGGATTCGACAACAACGCCCGCGTGCTCGAGGTGTCGCCGTTGCTCGCCGATCAGCTGCGCCAGGCCGCCGAGGACGTCGGCGCCACGGTCGCGGCGCGGCCGGCGATGGCGTGCAGCGGCGACGGCGCGACCTGCGCCCGGGCGTGGCTGACCTCGACCGGTGCGCGCGTGTTCCGGCGGCCGCTGTCGGCGGCCGAGCTCGAGCGCTGGGTCGGGGTCTACCAGGTCGGGCGCGACAACCCCGACGACGGCGTCGAGCCTCATCGCGCCGGCCTGGCCCTGGTGATCGCCGGCGTCCTGCAGTCGCCGGCCTTCCTCTACCGCAGCGAGCTGGGCGAAGCGGCCGACGGCGGGCGCTACGCGCTGTCGTCGTACGAGATCGCCAGCGAGCTGTCGTACTTCCTGTGGGCGGGGCCGCCCGACGACGAGCTGTGGCGCGCGGCCGCGGCCGACGAGCTGCGCGAGCCGGCGGCGATCGAGGCCCAGGCCCGGCGTTTGCTGGCGTCGCCGAAGGCGCGGGCGTCGATCGATCGCTTCACCGCGCAGTGGCTGGGCGTCGATCGCCTGGACACCGTCGCCCGCGATCCGATGATGTACGCGGCGTTGACGCCGTCGGTGCGGGCGGCGATGGGCGAGGAGGTGCGGCGGCAGGTGGCGAGCGCGGTGCAGGGCGGCGGCGCCCTGAGCGAGCTGTTCGGCGCGCGCACCACCTGGGTCAACGCCGAGCTTGCCCGCTACTACGGGCTGCCGCTGCCGTCGTCGGTGGATGCCGCCGGCTACGGCGAGGTCGACGCTGGCACTCGCGGCGGCATCCTGGCCGCGGGCGCGGTCTTGACCACCCACGCGCTGGCCAGCTCGTCGTCGCCGATCCACCGCGGAAAGCTGGTGCGAGAGCGGCTGCTCTGCCAGGCGCTGCCGCCGCCGCCGCCGGGCGTGAACGCGCAGCCCCCGGCGCTCGATCCGTCGCGGACTACACGCGAACGTTACGCCGCGCACTCGACCGATCCGGCGTGCAGCGGGTGCCACCGCCTGATGGATCCGATCGGTTTCGCCTTCGAGCACTTCGACGGCATCGGCCGCTGGCGCGGCGACGAGGGCGGCTTGCCCATCGACGCGACGGGCGAGATCGTCGCCAGCGACTCCAGTGATGGTGCGTTCGACGGGGTCTCCGAGCTGGAGAGCCAGCTGGGCGGGAGCGCCGAGGTCGCCGCGTGTTTCTCGGTGCAGTGGGTGCGCTGGGCCTACGGCGTCGAGGAGGACGCGCAGCTCGGGTGCCTGGTCGACGAGATCGAGCAGGCGTTCGAGGCCAAGGAGTACGTGATCGAGGATCTGATCGTCGCGCTGACGCAGACGAATCACTTCCGGTTCCGGATGGGGACGGGCGACGGGGACGGGGACGGGGACGGCAGCGGCAGCGGCAGCGGCAACGGCAACGGTGGCGGCGGCGGCGGCGGCGGCGAGGGCGACACGCCGGGCGTGACGGCCAGTGTCACCAAGACCGATCAGTGGGCGACGGGCTACTGCGGCAAGGTGGTGGTGATGAATGTCAGCCCGGCGCCGGTGACGTGGCGCGTGACCGTGCCGGTGGAGGGCACGATCTACAACGCCTGGAACGGGCAGATCACCCAGAGTGGTGCGACGGCGACGGTGACCGGCGCGCCCTACAACGCGACGGTGCCGGTGGGCGGCAGCGCCGACGTCGGCTTCTGCGCCAACCTCTAGGCGAATCCTCGACGCGCTGCGACCTCAGCGGTTCAGTCGCACGATCGAGTAGCTGTTCGTCGGTAGCGCCAGCCCGGCGATCGACGATGATCCCAAGGCGGCACTTCTTCCCAGGAACGTGACGTCGCCGTTGCCGTCGAGCCCGACGCCGTACGCTGCGTACGAGGGGGCCGGGTTCAGCATGTACTCGGCAAACCGCTGCGTGCCAGCGGCGTCGAACACGGAGATCGCGAGGTAGTTCGCGACCGGTTGCGGTGCGCCCAGCCCGAAATCTGGTGACGCGCTCGCGTAGTTCGCTGCGTAGACGACCGACCCGGTGGACC
>SXGT01575452.1_pt1 | contig 26705 bp, 22 predicted proteins | sample 3176221 | NCBI WGS metagenome assembly SXGT01 (sample SAMN11356862, study PRJNA531348) | freshwater metagenome | isolation source: freshwater sample F1-120 | place: China: Fuxian Lake, Yuxi | collected 2017-12-25
GACACTCCGGTATCAGCAAGAATGGCTAACCAAAGTGATGAGTACCCCACGAGGGTTAAGCCGAAGAAGAAAGCCTTGGATAATAATGAGAAATAAATATTCTGCTTTATAACTCTTACCGTTTGATTGGAAAGATTAAAAAGCCACGGCAGTTTTGTTAGGTCATTTGCCATCAGTGCAATATCGGCAGTCTCGATTGCCGCATCACTTCCCGCTGCCCCCATCGCGATACCGAGGCTGGAGATGGCCAAGGCAGGAGCATCATTGATTCCGTCCCCAACCATTGCCACGAACTGATATTCCTGAATCAGTTCTTCTACGGCTTTTAACTTTTCATCTGGAAGCAATTCCCCACGAACTTCGTCGAAGCCCACTTCTCTGCCAATCTCTAGGGCCGTCTGTGCGGTATCCCCCGTAAGCATTACGAGTTTCTTAACGCCTAATTTCCTTAAGTCAGCCAATGCTGATTTCGCATTAGGACGAATTGTGTCCGAAATCGCTAACAGTCCGCAAACATGCAGGTGGTTTCCCACGACGACAATTGTATGACCTTGATCGGCAAGATGATCGACATGATTTTTAAGTTCGACCGTCTCTTGCCCTCGCTCTCTTAACAGTCGAACGGATCCCACCCATACTTCTTCACCTTTCAAGTGACCTGAGACTCCTCTCCCAGGGCTCTCCTGTAAATTTTCAGCTGGAAAAATGGCCACTTTACTCTTCTTTGCTTGGTTCAGAATAGCCAACGCCAAAGGATGGGAGCTATGAATTTCCAATGCTGCTGCACGCTCCAGAAGGCTGTTATCTGAATTGCCATTTAATGGAATAATTTTCTTTACTTCCGGATTTCCGATAGTGAGCGTACCGGTTTTATCCAGTGCGAATGCTCGAATCTTAGCTGGCAATTCAACCAAAGTGCCACCCTTGATAAGAACACCATGTCGCGCAGCAACCGCTAACGCCGCGACAATACTGACCGGTGTTGAAATTACGAGGGCACATGGACAAGCAACTACTAAAAGAACGAGACTTCGATAAAACCAATCTGACCATGTAAGCCTAAATAAAAGAGGGGGTAGAAGAAAAGTGAAGACTGCTAGCAGCATCACAGCAGGTGTGTAGTAACGAGCGAACTTCTCTACCCATTGTTCGCTGGCAGATCTCTTCGACTGGGCTTCTTCAACTAAGCGAAGAATGTGAGCAACGGTAGTATCGCCAGCCAATTTGGTTGTCTCAATTTCTAATGCCCCGTTGCCGTTAATCGTACCCGCGAACACTCCGTCGCCCATTTTCTTTCCGATAGGAGAGCTTTCACCAGTGATTGGAGCCTGATTTACATAGCTATCTCCTCCAATCACGTTGCCATCCAATGGAATCCGTTCTCCCGGTTTCACGATAATCTTTGCCCCAACGGGGATTGCCTCGAGCGGTTGCATCTCATTGATACCAACAAGACGAACCGTGGGTGGCGTTAGGTCCATAAGGGCTGAAATTGCCCTATGAGCATGGCGAACGCTCCATGTTTCCAGAGATTCGGCCAAGGCAAACAGAAACGCAACGGAAGCTGCTTCGAAAAATTCTCCGATAATGAGTGCACCGATAACGGCGATGAACATCAGAAGATTCATGTCAGGCCGCAAACGAACGCCCGCACGCAAGGCTTTGGGGACGACAAGACGCAATCCACAAAGGACAGAACATACAAGAAAAAAACGTTGAGTAACTTCAATTCCTACTCCTGACAACAGGTTCCAGGCAAGGGCTGCACTCAGAAATATCGCAATGAAAAGAAACGCACCACTCAGACTCATCCAAAAGAAGTTCTGATTCCTAGTGGCCCCCGCCACCCCCCCACTCAGCTTTTCGCCTGTCCAAGGTTCAGCACGCATTCCTGTCTTCGCAACCGCCGCTATGATCGCGGATTCTGTCACCATTCTTCCATCTGTTTTAACCGTAAGGCGGTTATTGAGAAGATCGAAAGATAGTAAATGAGGTTCGCCGACCACTGGCTCCAAATGTTGCCGCAACGTGGAGACCTCATCCATACAGTCGAGACCTACAATCCGAAACTGAAGGACTTTGTCTCGATCAAGAGAATTGGCCTCGGTCTTCATCGTTTATCCTTTACATGCAGAAATTTGTCAGTCGGCCATAGAACCGACCATTTCCACCGTTTCGACATGGCGTCAATTTCATCAGGCGAGACGAGCTTTTCTTCTCAGAGATTCAGTTTCTTAATGCAGTCACGATTTCGGCACGTGCGGCATTGATGGCGGGAATAACTCCTGCAGCTATGCCAACGATCAGTGAAATACCACTCGCTTGCAGCGCCATAGACCAAGATGGCCGAAAGGCAATTGTCACGCCTTCTGCACCGATCGCCAGCCCACCAAACGTAAGTAGAATAAGAGCAAGTAAGGTTCCAAGAACACCACCCGCCAAGCACATCAACATGCTTTCAAGCAGAACCATGCGGAAGACGAGGAAGGGGCGTAAACCTAATGTCTGGAGGACAGCATGTTCTTTAATGCGGTCCTGAACGGACATGACAGTCGTTGTGGCTACCAAGGTGAGAACGAGTCCCACACAGGCATAGCCAAGCCAGTGTGCGAAGCCGATGAGGTCCACCAGATCGGACAATGTACTGGCTTGGAAAGCGCCTTTGCGGCGTGTTGTGGTGGCAACAGGACCTGCTTTAAGAGCTTGGTCGATTTCGAGGGCAACCGTATCGGGATCAGCATTATCGTTCAAATAGACTTCGTGCTGAGTGACGAGACCTGCCGTGTCGAGGCCGCGCGTGTATTGGAGGAACGGTAAGCCGGTGTAGATCAGGTTTTCTTCCGAAGGGATGGGTGAAGCGAAGATCCCAGCGACTTTAACCGAAAGTTCGCCGATGGAGAATTGATCGCCAGCCTTAAGACCTCGTCGCGTGGCGATGTTCTTGCCGACAAGTGCGGCGTCATTTTGGGATTCAAAAATCTGCCATGATCCCGAAAGCAATTCCAGGTCACGCGTCTGATTTAGCTGCTTGGAGGGAACGCCGTTAAAGACAACGATGTCAAGGCTGGCTCGGCAGTTGTTGGTCCAAACTTGCACGGGGACTACCTCTTTGACACCGGCAACTTTTTTGATCATGCGGGAGTAATCTTCCGGAAGTCGGCTGCTGGTGGGGCAGAAGCGGTTTTCCTGGAAGACGATCAGGGTTCGTTGGGCGTCGTCATCTTGAGTGAGACGCTGGAGGCCTTGTTGGACTGAGGCGACGAAACTAAATACAAACATCGCGACAGCGGCTCCGCTGAGCGTCAGCATGGTGCGGACGCGGTGACGCCAAAGGCCTTTGAAGACATAGGGAAGAAAGCGAATTAGCATGATTATCCAGCCCTCCCTGCAAATACCTGCTCTTCACTGTGCGTTATTCCGTTCAGACTCTTTTCAACGATGCGTCCCTGATCGAGTCGAAGCTGGCGACTTGCGATCTGCGCGACTTCGGTATCGTGAGTGACCATGACCATCGTGATGCCGAGTTCGCGGTTGAGGCGTTGGAGCAGAACTTGAATCTGCTCGCTGGTCTTCGTATCAAGGCTTCCTGTCGGCTCATCGGCAACGACGACCTTCGGGTGCGCGACAATGGCTCGCGCAATGCCAACACGTTGTTCCTGACCGCCGGACATCTGTCGTGGGTAATGGTCGGCGCGGTCACTTAGGCCAACTGCTTCGAGAGCAAGCTCGACTCTTCGTCGTCGTTCTTTGGAGGGCATGGGGAGAAGAAGGACAGGGAGTTCGACGTTCTCGTAGGCGGTCAGAACGGGAACGAGATTATGCGTTTGGAAGATGTATCCCAGGTTGGCAGCTCGCCAATCCGCCAATCGGCTGCGGGAGAGTTTGGTGACTTCGACACCATCAACGGTGATGCTACCCGAGTCCGGGCGGTCGATACCACTAATGGCATTGAGCAGTGTACTTTTTCCAGTTCCACTGGGCCCCATCATGGAGATGAAGTCTCCTGCTTCGATGTCGAGAGAGACATCCAGAAGAGGAGTGATAACTTCGTCCCCTTTGCGGAAGCTTTTCGTCAGATTGCGAATTTCTACAAGTGCCATGAATGTGTTGTCCTTACTTCTGGGTGATGCCGATTGTTTTATCTTCGCCCGTGATGACAACTCGATCTCCTGGGTTCAGGCTGGAACGGTCGGAAGCAATCAGGCGGTCGGTGGGATGCAGGCCTGCGGTGACTTCGACAAGTTCTGGAGTGCCTGCTTTGCCGAGAGTGATGGGACGTTTTTGGGCGAAGCCTTGAGAATCCACGATCCAGATGTTGGATTGCGACGAATCAGAATCGACGAGGCTTCTGGGAACTAGTAATCGCTCGGCTTGTTTCGAAGCAGACTCGCTGTTCTGGCTGGGAGGTGCCAGGAAAGTAGCCGTGGCGAGCATTTCTGGCCGGAGTGAATTCACGAGGTCAGGAATCGCTACTTTGACTTCGAGGGTGTTTTTCTGAATGTTGGCTGTGGAGGTTGCGAGCAACACTGTACCTTCGAGCGGTTCTTTTAATGAAGCCGATGCAATACGTACTTTCTGGCCAGGAAGGACGAGTGGAACGTCCTCCAGTCGGACATCCGCACGCAGCTGAAGGGAACGCGGGTCGTACATCTCGATGACGGTGCTTGAGCTGAGCCCAGCGTTCGCTTCCATACCCATGACGCGAGCACCGGGATAGGCAATTAATCGGAGAACCCTTCCTTCGACGGGAGCGGTGACGATTGTTCGTTCGAGTTCGAGTTTGGCTCGATCGAGTGACACCTGCGATTCTTCCAGTTTCGCCTGTGCTGCTTCGCAAGCCGCGTTTGCTTCGTTGAGCTGCCTGGTTTCGTCGACCAGAAGTTTCAATTGTGTCGTAAGTGCAGCGACACGAGTTTCCAGAGATTGAAGTTCTCTCTTCAGCAGATCGGGACGACTGAGAAGTTCGTTAAGATCAGCTTCAGCGGCAGCCATGACACTCTCGGCTTCCTGAACGAGACGTTGTGGGACCGCGCTACCTGCCGATTTTTTGCCATCAAGATTTTGACGAGCGTAGTCGACTTTTGCGCGAGCTGAGTCGGCCAGAAAAGAGACCTGAGCCATCGCTGTGCGAGTTTTATCTAACAGCGACTGCGAATCAGCCAGTGCTGCCTGCAGGTGGACAGGTTGGTCATGACGAAGCTTGGCAGCTTCCTGAGTTGCTTGAGCCGACTTCTGTTCGGCTCGTCGCAAATCATACGAGGCTTTAGCCTGTCTGACTGCGAATTCTGCATCAACACGAATCAACTCAGCGACCGCCTGACCTTTCTCAACATCCTGACCTTCGACGACGAGCAGGCGTTCGATCACTCCTTGAGTCAAGGCGGGTACATTGATCGATGTCGGGCGTGGTTCAATCCAGCCAGGAGCCTGGAAGAGTTCGGTGCCTTCCTGTTGAATTTCGGCACGCGAGACAATGACAGGAATGACTGTCACGTTCTGACGTGGCAGAAACTGATCGCCACCGGCGATCACCAGGAGCGCCATGAACCCAAACACAACGACTCCTGGCAGCACGTAACGCGAAAGCAAGTTTCGTCGACGTGGACGGGAAGTTGTCGTCTTTTCCTGCGGTCGACGATCGATCGCAAGGTCTTTCAGATTAAGCGGTGTTTGAGTCATGGATGGCTCATGGAAAAAATGAAACGGTGAGGGAAAAGAATTACTTCACAAAGATCTGACTGGCCATCACGGCGAGGTTGCCTTCTTCGTCACGTTTGGCTTTGCCTTGCACGACGACTTCACTCAGCTCTTTGACTCCGAGGAGTTTGCGGGCATCTTCGGCAACGACTTTGCCGGAGGCATCAACGACCTTGATCGTCGCGATGTTTTCCTTCACTGCGTTTTGTTCGCAACAATAATCCCAAGGAGTCGGACAACCTTCATCAGCGGCACAATACGGGACTTTCGGGTCGACGATTGTGAAGGCAGCCAGACCATCAACGAAAGGAGCAGCAGAGCCGCCGATGCGTCCGACGATGACAACATCATCATTGGTTTTCGCAGTGGTACGTGATTCACCGACAGGCAGAGCACCAGCAGGTTCGGCCTTTGCGATGTAAGGTGAGTCGACTTTAGTAGTGGCTTTTTCCGTTGTAGGAGTTGTGGCTTGAGAACATCCATTGAGGATGATCAGAGATGTCATTAGTGAGAAGGTGAAGATAGATTTCAGCATGATTCTTTCCTTTGAAAATGTAGAGTGACTAAATGGATTTGAGGCTTTGGGCCACGGGTTGACGCAACGCTTTGATGGCAGGCGGTAAGGCTCCGATGACGCCGAGTGCGACCCCGACACCACAGCCAATCAGGATCGCCATGCCATCTATGTTGAGACGGAAGGCTCCCATCGTGAACCGGATCGCGGCGCCATTGAGTAATGTGAGGGCGATGGACGCAGAGACCAATGCTCCTGCAGCTGACAGTAGCATTCCTTCCTGGATAAGACTGATGAGGATGGCACGACGTCGGTAGCCGATGGCTTGGAGGGTTGCAATCTCACGAATGCGCCCCACGACAGCTCCATACATCATGTTGAGCCCTGCGAAAATCCCCGCTCCGGCGACTAGTACAACGACCGTCCACGCAAGTAGACGGACCGGTTGGTAATGTTTTTGTAGTGAGGCATAGTACGCGGACTCAGCAATTGCCTGCAGTTCCAGGTCGGTCCGTTCCTTGCAAAACAGTACAACCTCGCTGAGGAGTGACGGGCTTTCCATGGTCAAAGCAACGAGGCTAATATCCTGGCGTTTCAGGACTCGTTGCATGTCTTCCAACGGAGCCCAAATCTCGGATTCAAACGCTGATCCGCCCGCCGAAAAATGCCCGGAGATCTTCCATATTTGCTTTTCAATCGTGAGTGTGTTGCCGATGACCAGTTCGTCTGGCTGACAGCCGAGCTTGGCTGCGACCAGACGTCCAACGAGGATTTCTCCAGGACCGGGCCAAGCTCCTTCGAGGATACGAATGTTCGAGCGAACGAGCGGGGCCGATCGAGTCACACCTCGGATCAGCCCCAGGCCCGCCTGATTCTGTTGTTGCGTCTGAATACGAGTTCCCAGAAACAATTCTGGCGAGACATATTGCTGGCCAAACCGCTGTCGGACTCCTTCAAGAGTTGCCGAAAGCAACGATGGAATACGTGCTGGAATGGCAGAGTTTTCGATGTTTTCTTCGGCGCTCACCGAATACACAAGTGCGGCTGAAGGATCGCCGCTGACAGCAAGCGACCTCTCCAACCCACGGATGAATCCGACAACGACGAACACCAGCAGAATGACGATCGACATCGCTCCCAAAGTCAGAAAACTTCGCGAAGGACGACGCAGCAAATTGCGGACACCGTAGTCCCATGGCAACAGACGAAACATCAGAGCGTTCCTTTGGACGATAATGCCACTTACTTCGTTGGCTTAGCTGTGAACGTGCCTGATGGGCCTGCGAGTTTGACAGGGGTCTTGCCGATCTCGTCCATGATTTCCCACAACGTCTTGGGGCTGAGCGTCACGCTGGCTTTGGGTGTGATCGTGACCGACTTCGAAGGGATGTCACATTTGATCGAAGCGACATCGGTGACCTTCTCAAATCGCTGCGTGATCTTCTTCACACAACCGCCGCACATCTCGGAGACCTCCACAACAGTGGCTGTCTTGTCGGCGAATAAAGCCGCTTCGGATGATGGAACGCTCACCGCCAGGGCGAGAATAGCAAAGAGAACTGGGAACGATTTCTTAACGTAAGACATTGCGAAAATCCTTCATCGCAAGACGAGAAACAGTCGGGCGCACAACGAGGCATCCCGATTAGAAATGGTTGAAAAGCATTGGGTGCGACGAGGCAACTCTGCTTCGTCGCTGAATCATGAAAATACACCGGCAAAGCGAAAGCCGGTTAAGAAAGCAATGTGTTTAGACGACGATTGAGCAGTAAATGATGCGCGCACTGACGCCGCTCAGCGTGGGCTGGATCTTAGCAGTTGTGTAGGAGAAGTAATTGTCCGTGCACCTTGTGGCAACATCAAAGAGGTGTATGAAGGTTGAAGGCATCCAGTTTTGATCAAGAAGTTCATTGATCGAAACGTCATCTGCAGAAACAACGGCCCCGTTACATAGACAAAACGAACAGCTGCAGCCCTCGTCGGAGTTAGGAGACTGATCTGAGTCGGAATCTGTCGTCGGGCAATGATGAGTGCAACATGAACACGACTTCGGAGATTCGGCCGCGATGCTACCCTGTCCCGCAAAGGCACCCATGCATCGAAACGGGCACGCCAAGAGGCAAAGAACCAGCAATAATGATGAAAGTTTGGCTGACATTGCCTTATTAATATCGGCATCTGAATCGAATGTGTCAATGTCTCTCTTTTCGAGACGAATGAAATCTTCAATATCGGGCCTGAAACTGAAGCGATAAGTCCGGGGATTTTACCCGGGCTGGTTCCGGTAACGAAACTTCGTCGCAATACTCCAATCTTTACTCATCTAAATTCGCTTGCTTAGGTGATGGTTCCATAAATCGCAGCTGATTTCCATCAGGATCTTTAATTGTCATGTTACAAAACCCGAGATCATCATTTGGGCTTTCCCCCACCAGGGCATTTCGGCCAGTGAATTCCTCAAACCAAGCATTGACATCGGGAATGAGAAAATGAATCAATCCACCGACCTGACAATCGCCTTGATGCTGTGACAGATAGATTTGCATGCCATCCCGAACGATCGACATGAACACGGGAAAATTGGGATTGAAGCGATGCTCCCATTCGATCGTAAACCCCAACACCTCCACATAGTAATGCTTACTTTTCTCATAATTCGTGATGCGGAATGTCGGGATGACTCGCTGGATCTGATCTGACATAGGGAAGCCTCCGAATCAGGTTTACTTACTGATTACATTAACTTCCTGACCATCTGATTGCGATTTAACAGCATCCTTTTTGCGGGGCACATTCTCCCAGGCCGCATTTTTCCATCGCCAGACATTCCGTTTGCCTGCCTTTAAGCCGAAACGTGACCGCACGCGGATTCACGACCGCTTCGGTGATCGCATAGCGAGCCGCCACATCCGAGCCGTACTCAACCTCCACCGGAAGCTCCAATGATACGAGGATTGGTTTGGCCATAGTCATGATCTTCGATAGCTTCACCGCATCCAGCCGATGGTCAACATCATCCGCCGTCCAGGTCTGAAGCAGGCACGTGGCGGATTGTCGCTGCGTGCCGCCGCAATCGATGAAATTCTTATCGATGCGGCCGACTTCCGTCACATGGTAATGTTCCGGAATCAGATCGCCGGATGGAAGCTGAAAACGAACCGGGACATTCCCGGCCGCTGAGAGCGTTTCGTTGAATTGTGTGACGTTCATGAGTGAGTCCTTTCTTAGTTGGATGTGAGTTCTGCCAGCAGCTGCGACACTTTGCCTTTGATCAAATCCCGGACATGTCGGAATTCTTCCGGTGGCATCTCGCGCGGGTCCGGAATACTCCAGTCAATACGCTGCCTGGCTTTGAGCATGGGGCAGGCATCGCCGCAGCCCATCGTGACCGCCGCATCGAATTCGACCGGCGGAAGATCGTCGAGCGATTTGGACTGATGCACCGACAGGTCATAGCCCAACTCTTTCATGGCTTCGATGGCTTTGGGGTTCACGCGACCGGAAGGACGCGACCCCGCACTATAGGCCTCGACACCCCCTGCCATCTGAGCAAAGGCTTGAGCCATCTGGCTTCGATTAGAATTCTCGACACAGACAAAAACGACTCGTGGCATTTTCTTATCCTTTCATTGTGTTGTAACTGTTCCATGGATCTCCCCGCAGCACGCCAAACCACATCGACCCGGCGAGGCTGCCAAAGACGGGAGCAATCAGATATATCCACCAGCCATGCAGCTGGCCGGAGAGGAAGGCTGGTGCCAGTGAACGAGCCGGGTTCATGGATGCTCCACTGATCGGCCCGGCAAACATTGCTTCCATGGCAATGACTGCACCAACAGCGACACCGGCGATCATGCCGGATTCCCGGCGTCCCTTTGAGACACTGAGAATCACGAACATCAAAAAGGCTGTCGTGATTGCCTCTAACACAAAGGATTGCGTCAGAGGTCCCGCAGGAATGGTGGCCCCGAGCGTCCGGTGATCGAATAGAAGCGACAGCGTAAAGCTCGCCGCCCCTGCCCCCATTGCTTGTGAAATCAGATAGGGCACCACTTCTCTGCCCGGCATGCGGCCAGCACTCCAGAATCCCAGCGTGACCGCAGGATTAAAATGTGCCCCGGAGATATCGCCCATGGCGTAGATCAACGCCATGACGACCAACCCGAAGGTCAATGCGATGCCGACCTGAGTGATCGAGCCATTTGTCAGGTCATTGACGATGATAGCCCCCGTCCCCGCAAAGACCAGCATGAAGGTTCCGCTGGCTTCTGCCAGCCAGATCCTCATTCGCTTAGGCGAATGTACTTTGACAAAAAAACTCATTCGCAACACTTCTTTCCATGACGCAGGCGAAGAAGCTTGGCATCTTCCGCCAGTTCGGGGACGTCTTGAAAGCAGCAGGAAAGACAATCCAGAAGCTTCGCATGGAAGCCGTCTTTTGCCGGAGCCAGCTCATAATAGCTCCAGTAGCCATCCTTGCGGGACGTGACCAGCCCGGCTTTTCTCAGGTAAGCCAGATGGCGTGAGGCCTTGGGTTGTGGTACGCCCAGCACATCGACCAGATCGCAGACGCACAACTCACCGCCACCCAACAAATTGAGGATGCGCAGCCGGGTCCGATCCGAGAAGGCCCGGAACATGCCGTCAACACGAGTGAGTGATTGCTTGGATTTCATATTCGCTTAAACGAATATATTTAGACAGCAAGCGAGTGTCAAGCAGATACAGTGAGGCCTTGCTTAAAGAGCTAGTTGTAGTGCTTGCCACCAAGGATGAGAAAACTTTGAGTCTCTCTCAAGCTATTAAAAGACTCGGGGCTAATAAACTCCTTTTTGTCCGACAGGATCGAAGGTGCTTGTAGTGTGCTCAAGACTTTGTCGTAAAAGGCTTGAAAGTTACGGCCTTTCAATAACTGCTTTGCCATCAACGAATTGGGAGTGTTGAACTCGACCCGGGGAAACTCATCCGTATTGAGTAGCGAGCCTTGTTGTTTCCAGACACCAAGGCAGGACAATTGAAGATGTTCAAAGTTCGACAATTCCTGATCATGGAATGTCTCCTTGACGTTTAATTTTTCAAACAAAGTGGTAAGGCGCATTTCATTCAGTTGAATGGGTCCTTTCATGCCAACCAACGCAATGATTGGCTGCGAAGCGTCCATCTTTCCCCACCACAAAGAGGTATGTGGGAAAACGGATGCGAATGTGTCACAAATGGAAAGAAATTCGCCTTTGCCTAATTGGTAAAGAGGCAGCCATTGGCAAAACATCCCATCCGAATTAAGACGATCTGCAACACTCAGAAAATGCTCTTGCGAGTAAAGATACCCTGTCTTGCTTTCCCATGGGACATACAGGTCTGCCACAATCACATCGTAATTCTTGGACGACGTGTTTAAAAAATGACGCGCATCATCGACCTTTACGGTTGTCCGCTTGTCTTTAAAGATCGAGCCGGAGCTATCTCCAAGCTCCTTGGCAGCTTCTACCACGTCGGGAATTAATTCAACGACTTCCAAGCTCATTACGTCTTGAAAGGGCAACGCACCGGCAGCCGTCATTCCCGTGCCAAGTCCAAGAAATAATACCTTCTCGGGATGAGAATGAAGCAGCAAAGGTAATCGGGCTTGTCTCTTCTGTCTTGTCGCTTGCTCACCTGTTACGCCGTGGCGGTAATGGAGGTTCTCACGAAGATACCAGTTAGTTCCGTTAAGGTCCCGAGTGACATCGATCCAGCCAAAGGCAGATTCTCTTCGTGTAATCAGTACCTCATTCTTGCCGAGGCCAAGATTTTGCCAGGAATACGAATCGACACTGACTGCAGTCATTATGAAGAGCGATGCCGCAGCGCCGATGTAAGCTGTATGTTGTTGGCTGAAAAGGCTACTCAAGAGAATCAGTATCCCTGCCAACAACAAGAAGCTTGCCCATAATCCGAGTAAGGGCAAAAAGAAAATCCCGGCCATGATTGCACCGAATGCCGCTGCCACTGAGTTAACAGCTACAAGTCTTCCGATGTCGTGATTATTAAGTTGTCTTGATCCATTCAGCTGCCAACTCAAGGGTAATAGCAGCCCCATAAGCGTGACGGGAACTACGACTACTCCGACAACAAGCAAGAAGGATTGGAGTAGATGACTGGAAACGGAACCATTTACTACGAAATAGTCCAGACGTGAAATACGCACAAAAAACCACAGCGAAACCATAACAGCGATAGCCGCAAAAACGGCGGCATAAGGGATTAGCTTTTCTGGATTCCAGCGACGCTGCAATAACACAGATAGCCAAGACCCTATTGCAAGCGATAAAAGAAAAGCCGTGACAATGTTTCCGAAGGTGTAGATACTATTGTGAAAAACCAGTGAAAATAATCTTGTATAGAGAACTTCAAATGCCAAAATCACAAAACCACTGACGCCAGCAACCCACCATGATCGATTTAAGTCCTCCTGCCGAGCATGATTGAGCAGAGCACTTTGTGGAACGTTCTGTTCAAGAACGTTTATTTGTTCAAGCTCTTGTGTTGTCATCCCATAAACTGCTGAAACGACGGCGACCAATATGCCCAAGCAGGCAGCAACACGACTACTTCCTGAAACACCAAAGCTCATGATCATCCCATAGCTGCAAATAATGCCGCCAGCCATCGCTCCCATCGTGTTCAGCCCATACAAGGTAGGCAAAGACGAGGACCGACTCCTTACCCGATCGCGTCGTAAAGCTCGGTCGATTGCAGGCAGCGTTGCTCCCAAAGGAATTGTCGCTGGTAAAAGGACTGAACTTACCAAAATGACTTGGATTACAGATTCTGTGCCAACTGGCCAATTAGAGTTCCAAGCGACCATCGATTCGAAAGAAGCAAGAGCCCAAGGAACGCTTAATGCCCATACGGCCGCAAAAAACTCGCATCCAGAAAACAGTATCATCGGCTGCACGGCTCGCAGTCGCGCTGCAGCGATGTAGGAGCCAATTGCCACACCTACAAATATACTTGCAAGTACGATGCTGCTGGCTGTGACAGTATTTCCAACAACGTTTCCTATCTGGCGAGTCCACGAGATCTCATAGACGAGAGTCGTGAACCCCGACAGAAAGAATAATGCCCCGATGATAGCAGTGTGTGAAAGGCTGCTTCGTTCAGACTCAGGTTCTTTATTATGAAGCATGCTAGCTGGAATCATCCATGAAAAGATGCCCTAGATGTATTGTGGATCTTTTTCGAGATTAGTTGTGAGCAGGAGGAGGTTGATTCATTACCGGAGGAGCGATCGGCGGTGCAATGCTTGGCTCAGAGGGTGGGGAGATGCCAGGTGGTGGAGGGGCTTGCTGTAAAATCCCATTGGGAGCGATGCCTGCGGGCGAACCCTCGACATGCTCAGTATGAGGGACACCCATATCATTCATTAAGTGGTGAATTGTCGATTCAATAAGATCCATCTTGCTCTGCACACCCATGGCACCAATTTGATGCTGATGTTGCCGAGTCCATCCCTTGACGTCGTCCTGAATATGGTGAAAGTCTTGGTCGATGCCAGCGATCCGATCGCGAAGTGCGTTTTTGTCATTTCGGTGCTCGGCGTCATGAAGAAATTTTGCAGTCTGTAAAATGCCGTAAGCTTCTCGGTAAGTTTCATTGAAGCCGTTATTGTGAGAGTAGTTGTAGTAAAGATCCAAGCACAATTCGTTCATCAATTCATCCAGTCGACCGGAGAGATCCTCAGAATGTGCGAAACCACCGTAGGCAACTGGTGCAGGTTGATGAAGTCCGTGTCCATGGGGATCAATTGTCTGCGGGCGGTAATAGTATGTGTTGTCCATGTAGTAGTAACTGCCATGATGACCATGGCCAGAGTGCGGCAGAATGTACTGAGCGCTATTGTGGATCACTGGGCTATGATAATTTCCAATCACAAAGCCATGGTTATCGCGCACAGAATAATTGTGTTGGTCAAATCGGTACCCTGGCGAGTAGTGGCGATTATGGTGATGATGTGACTGTGCACCAACAGCTCCCGTCATGCCAATCAACAATAAGGCACAGCTAGCTAACATTTTTAACTTTTTTGAACACATAGTAACGCTTTCTATAGTGATTTCATTTAGCAACAATAACCTAGCAAGGTGACTAGGCTCAACGAGATTCATCGAGATGGCAAAGGTAAACTCTGCTTGGCTGCAGAGGGTGGTGCCAATTGCAGTTGGGCGGCGTGCAGAGATTGGACGCCAAGTGCTGCCGTTAAATTTTCAGGCCAGCGTTAGCGTAGCTTTGTACCTATCACCGTTGATGATTTTCAAGCCGTAAAATTTATCATCGGGTCAAGCCGCTCTTGTGATCTTCACGCCTCACGTTGTCGGGCGTCGTCTTATCGATGTTTAGCAACCGTGCGGGATGGCACGCTTGTGACGCTGATAGTCAGTAAGATCGAGTTAAAGATCAACTCCAGAAATATTTCGCGAAAAGTCATTACCTTTGATCAAATCTAAAACTTGTTGAAAAATTCGCGTTGATGCTTCAGTTCACTTTTTCAAAACGTGGCGTAAACTAGAGAGGTGCCGTGAGAATAGGGAAGGAGTCCAACTCCAACAGTTCCGTTTGTAATTTCCAATGTTTGCCAAGAGCGCGATCAGCCTCAAGTTCTGGTTGCAATTGACACGATCATTAGGATAGGTCATTCTTCCGACGTGACCGTTTCTTGTTTCAAAGGTCTTCCATGTTTGCTTGGTGTTTCAAATTGCTGACGCTCGTGGCTTTTGTCGGCCACGTCTTGCTCGGCTGTTGCGCACACCATGCACACGCTTCTGAGGCGGCATCTTTCACGGTTGCTGGAAGCACGAATTTTGTAGCCAGCCATTCACACACTAGTTGCGGGCATCGTGAATGCTCTTCTACCGATTCGCAACCTGGCGAATCTCCCGATCACCCAGATGATCATAGTGACTGCGGCGAAGCAGAGTGCTCGTACGTTGAGTTGAATGACGCTGTGAAGACGGTTGAACTAAGTTCTTGGGTTTCCCTTGAGACATTCGCCGTAAGTTTCATGTCGACAACAGTTTCTATCGAACAAGGATGTGGTGAATATACGATTCTGGAGCCGTCGATCGTATGCTCGGCCTTAGGCATCTGCGCGCAATTTCACAGCTGGCAGCTCTAGTAATTTGCTTTACATGTGAGACGCTGATTCATCGCGTCTCGGCTTAAATTCTTCGCTATTCAAGCGACGTGGTTTATCTCCATTTCCTGTTCTGTCTTGCTATTTACTTCACACTGCGCGGATGGTTCGCCACGCCTGGCGAGGATCTCTGTGCTACTGCTTTCGGTGCATCATGACGTCATCACATAAATCAAATTCTTTCAAATGGTTCTGGCGTATTTTGGCAGTTGGATGCGTGCTTGCGACAATCGCAACATCAGGCATCTGGTGGCCAAAAGCTTCTACTTGGATTGATCAAAGGATTGCTGGATATCGAGCTTCATCTGAGGGAGAGCCTAAAGAGGCTGCAAAAGAGAGTGATGGTCACGATCATGGCGATCATAACCACGAAGGTCACGCTCACGAACATGATGAATCTGCGTCGCTAGAATTGACTTCTCAGGCGAGGATGAATCTGGGGCTAACTGAAGAGTTTGTGAAGCCAATTCAGCTCAGCGATTTTCGTCGCACAATTGGTGTCCCAGCGATTGTTGTGGCTCGCCCTGGACGAACACAGATCAAGGTCTCAACTCCATTAACGGGAGTTATTACCCACGTTCATGCCGTTACTGGAGAAGCAATTAAGCCCGGAACTTTAATGTTCGAAATTCGTCTTACACATGAAGATCTTGTTCAAACGCAAACTCAATTTCTTCAATCGCTTGGTGAACTTGATGTTGAGAATCGTGAGATTGCTCGACTTGAGGATGTAACCGCAAGCGGTGCAGTCCCAGCGAAAACACTTCTTGAACGAAGATACGCGAAAGAAAAGCTTGAAGCACTTTTGGCTGCTCAACGCGAAGCACTTAAGCTTCACGGATTCTCGAATCGCCAAGTCGATGAAATCGTCAGCAAACGACAGCTTCTTCGTGATTTAAGTATTGTGGCTCCTGCACTCGATCAACCCGAGAGTAGCGATGAAAAAGAACTCAAACTGAGTACGACGGCAAAACCCGTTTCGTTTCAACAAAACGCTGGTGGTGAAACATCGCTGGTGATCGAGCAGCTGAATGTCCAGAAAGGACAATCAGTCAATGCAGGCGAGCTGCTCTGCACTCTTGCTGACTACAACACTCTTTACATTGAAGGCCAAGCGTTCGAACAAGACTCTGGATCAATTACTCAGGCTTCTGAGCGTGGATGGACCGTTTCAGCGGTCTTTCCAAACGAAGGTGGCGAAACTGTTCTTGATGGGCTCAATCTTGCATTCGTCGGCAATTCAGTCAATCCAGAGACTCGTTCACTACCGCTGTTTGTCAACCTCCCTAATCAAGTCATCCGTGATCAGACCAGTCCAGAAGGACAGCGATTCGTATCATGGAGATACCGACCTGGGCAACGTTTGCAGTTACGGGTTCCGGTCGAAGAGTGGAAGGATCAAATTGTCGTTCCTGTTGATGCGATCGTCAAAGATGGCGCGGACTGGTATGTCTTTCAGCAGAACAGCGAACACTTTGATCGCGTTCCAGTGCATGTGAAATACCGCGACCAATCTAGCGCTGTGATCGCCTACGACGGAGCTTTGTTTCCTGGTGATGTGATCGCACTTCGTTCCGCTCACCAGATGCAAATGGCGCTTAAAAATAAGTCTGGCGGTGGAGCAGACCCTCACGCTGGGCATAACCATTAACACGTTTCGAATTTCCGCATCTCCGTGTACCTCCTGAATAACCAAAATTTCTTCAACGTTTAGTTGCTCCAATCATGCTCAACGCCGTCATTCAATTTGCACTCCGACAGCAGTTGCTGGTTATTGCATTTGCCTTGTTCCTGATCGGATATGGCACATGGCAAACCACACAGATGCCAATCGACGTCTTTCCTGATCTCAACCGCCCACGTGTTGTCATCATGACCGAAGCACTGGGAATGGCACCCGAAGAAGTAGAGTCGCTTATCACGTTTCCATTGGAAACGACGATGAATGGAGCGAATGGTGTCGAAGCGGTCCGTAGTTCGTCGGGTGTCGGCATCTCAGTGATCTACGTCGAATTTGCCTATGGCACTGACGTTTACACTGACCGACAGATCGTGGCTGAGCGGATGCAGATGGTCCAGGATCGCCTACCGGATGGAGTAACACCTCAACTTGCTCCTATTTCCTCCATCATGGGCCAGATTCTCATGCTTGCCATGTGGAGTGATGATCCAAACGTGAAACCGATGGAGCTGCGCACTGATGCAGACTGGATTGTTCGACAGCGTCTTTTGACCATCCCCGGTGTCTCCCAAATTTTTGTCATGGGTGGCGAACGAAAGCAATTTCAGGTTCGAGTTGATCCTGAAGCCCTTCTTCGTTTTGGCGTTACTTTGGAACAAGTCGAAGCGGCGGTGAGAGCCAGCAATGAGAACGCAACGGGTGGCTACCTGGATCGACAAGGTCCGAGCGAGTTACTTGTTCGTGCCTTGGGAAGAATTCAAAGCATAGAAGACCTTCAAAAAGTCGTCGTAACGATTCGTGATGGACGTCCTGTCGCATTGAGCCAAGTGGCCCAAGTCGTTGAAGGCGCTCAAGTCAAACGAGGCGACAGCTCAGCTTGGATGCGAACAAAGGACTCTTGGTCAGGAGGCCCCTCAGTCATCCTGACCATCAACAAACAACCTGGTGCAGATACTCGACTTGTTACTGAAAACATAGAAAAGGCTTTGGAAGAGCTGAAGCCGTCGCTGCCGGAAGCTGTGCGTATCATGCCCGTTTATTCACAGAAGCACTTTATCGAGCGTGCTATCGACAACGTTGTTGAAGCCTTACGTGATGGGGTCATTCTGGTTGCAATTATTCTGTTCATTTTTCTGATGAACTTCCGGACGACATTCATCACGTTGACCGCGATACCACTTTCACTAGTCATGACAGCAGTTGTATTCGCGATCTTCGGGTTTTCGATCAACACGATGACTCTTGGTGGTATTGCAGTCGCTATCGGAGAACTCGTTGATGATGCAGTCGTTGATGTGGAGAATATTTTTCGTCGCTTGCGTGAGAACCGTCACTTACCCAATCCCGTCCATCCTCTACTCGTCGTCTATCGTGCCAGCACTGAGATTCGCAACTCGATTGTCTTTGGAACGATCATTGTGATGCTGGTCTTTCTTCCACTCTTCGCACTTGGCGGGATGGAGGGAAAACTATTTGCTCCAATGGGAGTCGCTTACATCGTTTCGCTGCTGTCTTCGCTAGTTGTCTCTCTGACAGTCACTCCCGTGCTTTCCTATTGGCTATTGGGCAACAACAAACACGCAGGTGAAGAAAAGGACGGTATCTTCGTCCGTTGGCTCAAGTACTTTGGGGAGAAAGTCATCCGTTTCAGTCTGAACTTCCCCTATCTAAACCTCGGCGTCACGCTCGTCGCGGTAGCAATAGCGGCATTGTTCGTGGTCCGGCTGGAACGAGACTTTCTCCCCGCCTTTAATGAAGGCACAATTCAGCTCAACGTTGTATTGCCACCAGGGACGTCTCTCGCCACTTCGACTGAAATCAACAGAACAGTCGAAGAGGAGCTGAAGAAGATTGAAGACCTTCAGAGCTTCGCTCGAAGAACGGGCCGTGCTGAACTAGACGAACACGCCGAAGGGGTCAACATGACCGAGTTCATCATCGAACTCGATCCGAACTCTCCCCGTAACCGCGAACAGCAACTCGACGAAATTCGCGAATCTATGGAGAACATTCCGGGAATTGTTACAGCTGTTGAACAGCCGATCGCCCACTTGATTTCTCACATGCTTTCTGGTGTGAAGGCTCAGATCGGTATCAAAATTTACGGCGATGACCTAGACCTTCTACGCCAAAAAGCGGAAGCGATGAAGGCCGAAATTTCTCTTGTGCCAGGCATCAAAGATCTTCTCATTGAACCCCAGGTCATTATTCCTCAACTTCGCATTGAACTCGACCGCGACAAGCTTCTCCTATATGGCCTTTCTGCCGTCGACGTAAACGAGTTCATCCAGACCGCAATGAATGGCACAACGGTCTCGGAAGTTCTCATTGATCAGCGCACCTTTGACCTTGTTGTGCGCCTCAATGAAAACTATCGCGAAGATATCGATGCTCTCAAGCGGCTTTCGATCGAAGTCCCCAACGGTGGAACCATTCCGCTTTCTGCGATTGCGAAAGTTTATGAATCTGGTGGGCCAAATACCGTCAATCGAGAGAATGTTCGACGACGTGTTGTTATCCAATGTAACGTTTCCGAGCGTGGGGTTGTCGATGTCGTCAAAGACATACAGAAAATTGTCGCTCCTGTAGTTTCGACAATGCCCTCAGGTTATTTCGTTGAGTATGGCGGGCAGTTTCAAAGCCAACAGTCGGCTTCGCGTGTTATTGCCGCATTGTTTTTGATTGCGATGATCGGAGTATTTCTCGTTCTTTACACGATGTTTGGCTCTGCCAATCTGTCTCTACAAGTGATGGCAGCTCTACCAATGGCATTCATTGGCTCCGTGGCGGCCCTTGTTCTGACTGGCCAAACACTGACGATTGCCGCGATGGTTGGGTTTATCTCATTGACGGGTATCGCATCACGAAACGGAATTCTGCTTCTCAATCACTATCTTCACCTCGTTCAGCATGAAGGAGAAGGTTTCACACACAGCATGATTATTCGTGCTGGCTTGGAACGACTATCGCCTGTTCTGATGACGGCACTCACAGCCGGAATCGGGCTTATTCCGCTGGTTCTATCAGCGGGTGAAGCAGGCAAAGAAATCCTTTATCCAATTGCGACGGTAATTCTCGGAGGGCTGATCAGCTCGACGTTGCTCGACTTTTTCGTTCACCCTGCCTTGTTTCTTTTGCTCGGAATCAAAGACGCCGAACGTGTAGTGCGCACTTCGCGCGAAACGATTGAGCTGACAGAAGAAAACAAGGCAGGGCACTCTTCCGTCACTTCAAACCAGCCAATGATGGCTAGTCATTAACCCCGTTCGATTCCTGGCATTATTCCACGGATGATCAATGCTAGGGAATCTGCTTTCTCAAGGATGCTATTATGAAACGGTTCCAGGTCTCTATTCTTTCTGTCGCCATGACATGCTTCTCCATTCCGGTGGTTGCATATGCCCAACAAGAGCATTCGCATGAAGGGCATAATCACGCCGAGCACGGTGATCACGACCACTCGGGGGAGGTTCTCGGCTTTCAACTCAAGGACTGGAAAGAAACGCATTTTGAAGATGCTGCGAAAGCCGAACAACACCTGCAGACACTCAAGAAACTAGGGTGCGAAGCCGAAAAAGGTGGACATGCCGGCCACATCGATATCAAGTACCGAGCAAAAGAATGGAAGACACTGTCCGCTGCCAATCATGATCTGGCTCATCAATGGGAAGGCTGGTTGAAAGACGCGGGGTTCGACGTTTTCCACGGTCATCAGGATGCCTCCTTTGCCAAGGGGCCAGAATCTGTTGAGTTCCGCTTGGTTGAATGGAAGACTCTTCATGGTGAAGGAAGTGAGAAGGAGCAGGCGTCTGTCGTCGATATTCTTAAAAAGCTTGGTGCTGAAGTGAAGATTGACAAGCATGACGGACACTCGGATGTCAAATACCGAGCTCCAATCTGGGTCGAAATTCATGTTGCCGATCATGCAACCTCTGAGAAGTGGTCCAACTGGCTACGTGCGAACGGATTCGAAACTCAGCACGAACACTAGTTTGATGAAACACTCCTTGGTGGGCAGAGTGGCTGACCTTCGTAGCTGCTCTGCCTGCCAATCCTGTGCTTTGAGAGAATACGACGCCCTGACCTTTTGCCTATCTCAGTAGCTAAGGTCCAAGGCGATTGGTGAAAGCATGGACGCGGGTTGACAGGGAATTGTTTCTTTGATTTTGGAGGGAATCGCGCTGGCTCAAGGACGAACTCCTTCGTGACGCCGTCGGAGGCCAGGAAGAAGCATCCCTGTCAACTTTCTATTGCAAGTGGCCTTAAGAGCAGGCGACAAAGTTTGAACTTAGAGCCTAGTTCATTAAATTGCTACGACCTTGAGGCAAAAATGAGGTTCAGTTCAGAACCCTCACATCAGCAGCTTGAAGATAAGATATTATTGCTATAGTGAAGTTCTCAGAACTTCTGCTGGCGATGCGACCGTCAAGCCGATTAGGAGTTGGGACACAATTAATATCAAGATCATCGGAACGCTCGATAGTAATCCGAGAGTGTGTGCTTCATTGGACGCCATCCCAAGTGAGCAGGTGATGGCAGTGATGTTGCCGAGGATTCGCAAATCCATCAAGTGCTCTGGATTGTTCGAATTTTGAAGTTTCCCAAAGCTGATGCTCATGATCATTCTCCATGTGAGAATGATGAGACCAACGACATCGTATGATAAAAGGCCAGAACCAGCCTTTCTTCTCGTGCGAACACGATCCTCCCAGAGCATTCCAATGCCGGTCAATGAGACCGCAATGCAGGACCAAATCAAGACAGCCTGTTTCAGCGACACTTTTCGCTCTGCTTTTTGGTCAGCGAATAGACGAGTGATTAGAAAGGTTATGGAAGAAATCCGCCGATCGGGCTCGCAGTGTTGCAGAGCATCACCAAGTTCGTATGGATGGTAAGAAGTGTCTTGAAACCGGCAGTGGTCAGCTTCCCGTAAAGTGGAAGAACCGTACAGAGGACGAGCAGCAAACTAATTACCGGATCGGCAGACAAGGCCAGTGCGTTGGCGCTATTGTACGTATCTCAGAAGTGCCTTCATCGGTAGGACCAAGTCGTGTGAGTGCAATCTCAAAAGCATCATCTCTGGAGTGGTCCTCGAAGATCGATTCATCAACTACATCTCGCAAATGGATTTCGCGTTCGTCGACAACATCGTCTCGAACATTACAGCGTGTGAGCATGGATCAGCACCATTTCGCTACTTGTTTTTCACGTCAGGTATATCAATAGCTTTCTCCCTCATTGAGAATTGAGAGCACCATGAGGATAACGCATGCAGCGACAAGATCTTTCGTGATTGTCCTTCTCAGGCAGCAAATAAAGGTGCTGTGTATTGTCGAGCTCTACTTTATCTCTCTGTTCGCTTTGAGCGATTGAGAAACCAGGATGAATAGCAAGTTAGCGTTTTTGCCGTAAGACAGAGTTGCAGGCATAGCGTTTAAGCAAGACGTTCACCTTAGAATATTGTAGGACTATAAAAAATCTTCGTTGATACCATTGTTTGTCTGCAGCACGCGACTTTGACGATCATGCGGATTGTTCATCTGGCATCGATTGTGAATCCCGAGAAATATCTTCTCTCACGGGGCGTTCTCAGTGCGCATGCCGAAGGTTGCCGAAAAAATAGACGGTGGATACCTCTCGCAAGTCCCTGCCATGGATGGCTGTGATGGCTAGAAACAAATTATTATCGATTATATTGATAGGTGTCGCATTGTTCGGGCAGGTTCTGCCGTGTACCTGCGGAATCGCTTGTAGCCACGTTCATATTTTCGACAGTGCAATCACGCGGCACGTTCACGATACCCATCACTGTCATCGAAATCACTGTAACAATCTTGGCCATGAGCAAGATGAGCATAGCCATCATCAGCATGACGAGCCCCCTTGTCAGCAATGTGAGCTGAGTGATCTTGGAATAATTTCTGACGCTGGTGGACTCCAGTTGGCAGATTCTTTAGCACAGCCATTTTCAATCGTTGATTTCGTACGACCTGGTTTTGGCCATACTGTAGTTCATCTCCATCCGGAACGACTAACTGTTTCGAGTAATTTAAGGCCGCTCAGAATACAGGTTTAGAGAAAAAAGAGAGTGTCCTCGTACATTTACTCTTCTTTCACACCTACTTCTGGAGCAGTCTCATGACCCCGCGCCGTTTTGTCTACTCGTCATCATTCTCTGCTTTATTGATGATCGCCGTTTCTGGCTGTACCGGCACTCGAAATACAGTTACCGCGAATAAGTACGTGCCGCCTGCACAGTCAACCGCTGACTTGACGCTTCCGCCACTGAAGTCAGAACCATCCATTCAACTTGCATCAGACACGATTTCATCAGCGCCCGTTCAACCATTGGACGCGGGAAAAGAAGAAGAGCAAGTCATCGAGTTAACCTCTGCTCACGGTCATGATGGTCTCACCATCGAGCAGTTCGAACAACTCGCAATGTCGAATAACCCGACATTGTCACAGCAAGCAGCTTCAGCTCAAGAAGCATCTGGCATCTTCTCTCAAGTCGGTAAAAAGGCAAATCCGACGATGGGTTACTTTGGTGCTCAGATCGCCGACCGAGGCACCGATCAGCACGGTGTATTTTTAGAACAGGAGTTTGTGACTGGCAACAAACTTCAACTTAACGAACAAGTCATGAGGCAAGCTGTTGAAGTGCAGCGATGGAACTATCAGTCACAAACTTATCGAGTCATGACTGACGTTCGTATGCGGTTTTTCGAAGCACTCGCAGCACAGAAGCGACTTGAACTAATTCAAGAGTTTAGAGGAGTTGCTTCGCAAGGGGTAGATCTAGCAAGGAAACGAAATGAGTCGCTGGAAGCATCAAAAACAGATGTTCTTCAGGCCAATATTCAACTAAATGAGGTCGAAGTTCAGCTTCAACAGGCCGAGTTTGCTTACAACGCTGCGTGGAAGGGATTGGCATCTGTCGTAGGCGTGCCTTACATGCAACCAACTAAACTGTCAGGAGAATTGCCAACGCAAGTCAGCGTAACGAACTGGGACCAAACTTTTGAGAATCTGTTGCAAACAAGCCCTGAGCTTCACGCTGCCAGAGCAAAAGTGGCGCAAGCGAGAGCAAATCTGTCTCGACAGGAAGTCCAAGCAATTCCAAACATTACCGGTCAGCTGGGTGCTGGTTATGATCGAGGAACCGACAATGGTTTAATCAATCTCCAAATCAGTGCACCACTGCCAGTTTTTAATAAGAATCAAGGAAACATCTCTGCGGCTTACGCTGCCTACTGCAAGGCAACTCATGAAGTCCGCCGCCTTGAGATGGCGATTCAGGCTCGTTTGGCGCAAGTTGCAAAGGAATACGACTCAGCGCGAGTTGCAGTCGAAAAGTACAACAACCAAATCCTGCCTCAGGCACAGGAAACTCTCCAGTTAGCTGAGCAAGCCTATAACGCTGGTGAATTTGCGTTTCTGCAGGTTCTTGTTGTACGCCAGACCTTCTATCAAACGAATCTGAGCTACATTCAATCGCTGTCAAATCTCGCGACTGCTCAGGCTCAAGTGAATGGGCTCTTGCTGACAGGTGGACTTGACGCAGTTGATAGCGTTCAAGTCGACGACAGTCTTCGCGGCCAGACATTCAGTCAACAATAAGACGATTGAAATACTCGACCATTTGATGACGCCAGTCCGTGAAGGCGGGCTGGCGTAAATGGGTGAGTGATTAACGGCGAGTACTCCGAAATATGACAGTTGTTTCAAACAGTCCGCCTCAATCTGATGATCTTTCTTTTTTGCATCGAGTCTGCATCTTCACATTTCATTTTCAGTACTCGATACTGAAAACTCTGGAAAAGACTGGCGCGATGTCCGGAAGTGCGTTCATAATAAAGTTCTGTTTGAAAGGCATGGATGGGACGTTTGCACATTCACTCCAGATGAAATCTTTCACCTACTATTTTTCTCTCATGAAACCAATTCCGAATTAAGTGTGGTATCGAGGCGTCGAGTCAACGTCTTCAGGGAATTGAAATCAGATTCCGTGTTATCCACATCAATTCAAAGTGAGAGTAGCCCGAGATGGCAACCGCGCAGCAACTTAAAGCACTTCTACAAAGCTACAGTGAAGCGGACGGAGAAATGTTTGTGTCTGTGGCTTTGCAAATTGCTGCGCACGAAGCAAGGTCAGGACGCGACAAGTTTGCATCGGAACTAAAACAACTGGTCGATGAGATCAAAGGAAAGCAAAGAACAGCAAAGGTTGGAGGTGCAGTTCCGATCGCTCGCCCGACAGGCGAACTGGCGACGCTACTCTCGGCTACGTATCCACACACAAAACTTTCAGAGATGGTTTTGGCGCCAATTCAAAGAGACTCTCTGGAGCAAATCATCCGTGAGTATCGCCAACAGAGTAAGTTGCGAGAGCATGGTCTTTCCGCAAAAAGAAAGATCCTTCTGGTGGGCCCACCAGGCGTTGGGAAAACAATGACTTCGTGGACTTTGGCGGGTGAGCTGAAATTGCCGCATTTTACCGTTCAGCTACATTCTCTCATCACAAAATACATGGGCGAGACTGCCGCGAAGCTTTTCGCAATCTTTGAGTCAATGCGCCATACGCGCGGCGTCTATCTGTTTGATGAGTTCGATGCTATCGGCTCTATGCGTGCAGGCAACAACGATGTTGGCGAAATACGCCGAGTATTGAACTCCTTTCTGCAGTTTTTGGAACAAGACGATTCCGACAGTCTTGTTATCGCAGCGACAAATCTGGAAGAAATCCTAGACGATGCATTGTTTCGTCGGTTTGACGATGTCATCCGCTACAAAATGCCGACGGAATGTGAGTTAACCAGCCTAATTTCGAATCGCTTAGCGGCATTCCAAATTGCTGATGTAGATCTGCTTCAGGTAGCTCATGCCGCAATAGGACTCAGTCATGCTGAGATTTGCCGAGCATGTGACGAGTCCGCGAAAATGGCAGTCTTGAATGATCGAAGATATATACTTATAGATGATCTATTGCGAGCCATTGGCTCAAGGCAGGAACGTAAACGCACCATGAGGTGATTCGAAGGTCAATGACAGACTACCGGCATTTTACGCTTGTTGGGACCCGTAAATCGGAAGCTTACATATCTCCACCCGCTGGCGGAGAACAAGAAAGCCCTCCACGTCCAGATCACGTGACGCATGGAGATAAACTACTGAAGGATTTAGATCGAGCAGTGCGAGTCGCGCAATCTCGTCAAAAAATTGATCCGACGAGAGATGGTCTCCAATTCATTCCCATGGTTTTTAGTGAAGGATCTGATTTTGATCTGAAACTTCAAAGCTTAACCGGAAATGAAAGCCGTGGGATTCGCGTTCTGAGTGTTCGCGAGAAGGGAGAATTGAATGAATATCTCATCGCAGTCCCGGATAGCAAGATAGAATCTCTTGCTCAGAAATTTCGTGAGTACAGACACGAGACAACAGAGACAGGACGTCCTAAGAACGAGGATTTTGTTAGCAGCGTGGTTGGCATTGAAGCTGGCGATCTTCCGGACTACTGGCGAGAACCGACCGAGCAATTACCTGATAAGGACAAAGTATTTTGGTGGGAAGTATGGTTGACGAGTTCGCCAAGTGATGGCATCGATTCATGGTTTCGAAAAACTGCGTCGGAACAACGAATC
>SXGT01784656.1_pt1 | contig 26694 bp, 32 predicted proteins | sample 3176221 | NCBI WGS metagenome assembly SXGT01 (sample SAMN11356862, study PRJNA531348) | freshwater metagenome | isolation source: freshwater sample F1-120 | place: China: Fuxian Lake, Yuxi | collected 2017-12-25
ATGAACCAGAACCAAGTTGTGAGTCGTAAGCCTCGCCGCGGCGTGACTCTACGACAAGTGCCGTGGTTGCGGTAAGAGGAATCATTGCTGCTTTATGCCCGGCGGTGTTCCTATTGATTGGCACAAGATTAACTTCAGCACTTGTTAGGGACGACTTAGGAATGCAATAAACTTGGTCGCTAGTCAACCACCCAAGCAGCCAACGGTTCCATGCGGCCATAGATTGCGTAGGTCCGTCTTGGCTGGCCATTATTTCCCAACCACTCATTGGTTGAGGGTTATCGCCACTCCACGAGCGCACATAATAATCAACTAAGCCGAGCCCATGCCCCAACATGTGCGCCCAACCACCCCACACATTTTTGTCAGCGCGATAGAAATAGGCGCCGGCATTCATGACGTTCTTTACCGAGCCTTCATTCGTTAAGTAATTACGATTTTCAAGATTTATCCCTGAACCAGCCGAGTACTCACCACCAATATTGCTCGGCACATAGACGATTGCTGTATGGACTCCTGAAAAGTTAATGAATGGGTCAGCCAAATTGAATGCTTCCTGTGCAATAGATCCCTCGACTGTTTTGGGATACGAACTTGATGTCATTGATGCGCGTAACCAAGAATTGTGAGTCACCCAAACAACACTTGACCTACCGCCTGACATAACGGATACCCAACCAGACAAAATATCCATGTCAGCCTGTGCTTTGGAAAGGGGTACGTACGAGCCTGGAACATCAGCGAAGTCAATTGGAATGAACGCAATTTTGATGGGTCCAGAAGCGGGAATGTTTTCGGTATTCATGGGAAAACCCACTGAGAATTGTGGCGGGCTCTTCACCGTTCGCTGGTCGCTTAGTTTACAAAGCGATTTGTCGCTACTTCCACTCGCCTGGGTGGGCGCCGATGGTGAGTTTGACAATGCGAATAATTGAAGTATTCCACCAGACACCTTTCGGCACTCCAGATATCCGTCGGTAATCGTGTATCGATCCCCGATCTTGTTGCAGATGTCACCAGCCGATGGTTGTCGGATTGTGGTGGACGTGGTGGACGTGGTGGAGGTGGTGGACGTGGTGGACGGCGCAGTTTTGACTACTCTCCAGATTTTTCTCTTCCCAACAGCAACGCATCTATAGGAGACTGCTGATGTGCTGCGTATCTCACCAATTTTCTTACAAGTGGTTCCTGCCATCGATGTTGCCTGTGCTGTTCCTGGTGACACCGCTACAGATACCGTATGCAAAGCCTCAGGCTCAGGTGCCGCAACTGGGAGTATTCCTACAAGGGCCGCAGCTCCAACAGAAACCGTCTGACATATGATGCACATATCGCCTGCTGACTGTATCAACGGCTGATGAAGCTCTCATCATCTAGGGGCGCCATATGGAAAAACCTCAGAAAATTTTTACAGTCTCTTTATTAGTGCGCAGTAGAAATTTTGTGAGTAGCAAACCTTACACAGCGACTCTTCACCAAGACGCTCGGCACAGCGCTGTTGAAAATTTCAGTTTAAGGCTCGGTCGTCGTGGCGATAAATCCCGCCGAGAATATCGCTCCGCAACTTCTTGCTAACGACGTCGTATTTGTCGGCACACTATAGGGAAACTGCATATAGATGCCTCAGGTGGTCGGTATGTAGAGTATGTCATGCGAAAAATTACCATTTTTGCCGGGATTACAGCCTTGTTGATTTCAACTTTTTCGACCTCAGTCGGCGCCATCACTGAACCAACGCCTGGTGCAGCGTGCAAACAAGATGGCGTCAAGGCACGCAGTAAGGACAAGAGACAATTTGTTTGTGCATCGTTACAAGGTTCTCAGATTTGGGTTCCTCTTGGTGGTGATCTGATCGTCGCATTGTCCCAAGATCCCGGAACTCTGAATCCGGCTGCAACAACATCGGGTGCGGTCCACACGGCCGCGGAATTGATGTTCAACGGACTCGTTGAACTCGACGACAAGTTGAACCCGATTCCCGGACTTGCAGAAAGTTGGACGATTAACAAGGATGCGACGAGATATGCCTTCAAGTTGCGTCGAGGAGTTACCTGGCACGATGGAAGGCCCTTCACCTCCGACGACGTCAAATACACATTCGAGGAAGTTCTTCTGAAATATCACTCTCGTACCCGAGCATCAATGCTGTCGGTTCTCGAATCAATCAAGACCCCGAGTCGTCTAGAAGTCGTCTTTAACTTTAAGGTTCCTTATGCACCACTAATGCTCCAGCTTGATGTGACTGAAGCTCCGATAGTTCCCGCTCACATTTATCGGGGGACCGACCCAACGAAGAACCCTGCGAATCTTGCTCCAATTGGGACGGGACCCTTCAAATTCGTTTCGTACTCGGCAGCCTCCGAGTTGGTTCTCGCGAAGAATCAAAATTATTTCCGAAGCGGTAGGCCCTTCCTCAATCGTTTGATTATGAGAGTGATTCCGAGTGCTACTACTCAGGTCTTGGCACTTGAGGCTGGTTCGGTCGACTATCTTTGGGGTATTCCTGGACCTGATCGGGATCGTCTGTTAAAGCGCACGAAAGTCTTCGAGACGATAACGACGCGACGTAACCCTGGTGGTGCGAATTGTATGATGACCGTCGGTTTTAATCTAGACCGCCCAATTACATCGAATCTCAATGTACGCAAGGCAATTTCTTACGCTCTTGATCGTGGAGCTTTTTTGAGAAAGGTCGTTTTCGGTCAGGGAAGTGTTCCAGCAGCTCCATTTTCACAGGGAATCCCCTGGGCATGGGGTCGAAACATTAATATGCCGAAGTACAACATCACTACAGCAAATCTCCTGCTCGACGCAGGTGGCTGGACCGGACGAGATGGTGGAATTCGTACAGCTATTGGTGTCCCGGGCGTGACAGCCGGAACGAAACTTTCAATCAATTTCTTGCACTTCCCAACTTTTGCATCCTATGCGGAGCTCTACAAAGCTCAGTTGCGGGAAGTAGGAATTGACGTGCAACTCCGACCACTTGAGTCCGGTCCGTTTTCGACGGCAGTGTTCACAACACGCAACTTTGATACAAACATCATCTCGTATTGCAATGGAACTGATCCAGAAATTGGTATTCGTCGCATGTATGACTCTGCTCAGATCGGCCCTGTCGCATTTTCGAACGCAGCGGCATATTCAAACCGGGTTGTGGATGGGCTCTTCGAACAGGCACGTGGAAAGTTGAAGACGGAGCAGCGGCAGGGGATTTATCAGAAGATTCAGGAGCAGTTGGTAAAGGACGTCCCGTATGTTTGGTTACTAGAAACTACAGGTACACGTATTTATTCTTCGAAGTGTGCTGGCTTCCGTCCGTATGGTCTTTTCGCGGAGGATGCGTTTTGTAGCAAGTGACAAGATATGTTCTGCGTCGCCTGATTCAGGGGACCGTAACTGTATTTGGAATTCTTGTAATTACGTTCACTTTGGTGCACTTAGCACCCGGCGATCCAATTGAAGTATTGGCTTCTGGCAACGGGGATGAGGCCTATTACAACTTCATGCGGGCAAAGTTCGGCCTTGACAAGCCTCTTCTATCTCAATTCATCATCTATGTGTCAAACCTCCTCGGAGGAGATTTTGGCACGTCTTATATCACTGGCCAGTCGGTGACCGACATCATTCAAGCTCGTCTCAGCTCAACATTGTTGCTGGCTGTCAGCAGCATCGTGGTGTCAACGCTTATTGGAGTCTCACTGGGTATGGTCGCCGCATGGCGAGTCGATGGATTGCTTGATAAGACGGTCGTCCGCTTTTCGGTAGTCGCTGTGGCAGCACCATCTTTTTGGATTGCGCAGGTGCTTTTAGTTCTATTCGCTCTGCGACTTGGAATTTTCCCTACTGACGGCAAGAACTCACCAGGTTTTGACGGAGCAGGCTTGTCGCGGTTTGCCGACACGGTTTGGCATCTCATACTGCCGATGTCTGTGCTTGCCATACAGGAATCATCTGTTATTGCAAACCTGACACGCGTCGGAATTGTTGATCAACTCGGTGAAGATCATGTGCGATTGGCGCGCGCAAAAGGATTGAGTGATTTTCAGGTGGTGCGACGCCATGCTCTTCGACGATCGCTCCTTCCTGTTGTGACAGTTCTCGGTGGGCGAATCGGGCAAATTTTTTCTGGTGCAGTCGTGGTCGAACTTATCTTTGGTTGGCCTGGGCTGGGTCAACTGTTATTGAGTTCGTCGCAGTCGCGTGACACACCGGTATTGCTCGGCATACTTGTGCTGGTCGCAGTGGTGGTCGTCGTCTTCAATCTTTTTACCGACATCGCCTACATGATTATTGATCCTCGCGTAAGGCTGCGATGATTTCCATTGGACAAAAGTCAATGAAGATAGGAGTCTCCTTACCGTTAATCGGGCTTCTTATATGGTTAGTTGCCGCGATCGTGGCTCGTATGGCGTCGCCTTATGATCCATTTCTCGTCGTGGGAGATGGTTTGATGGGTCCGAGCCTGGATCATCCCCTCGGTACTGACCAGATCGGGCGGGACCTTCTAAGTGGAGTGCTCTATGGTGCTCGAACATCGGCGATAATCGTTATTGGAGTTGCAATCTTCGTGTCTTGTGTCGCATTAACAATTGGTCTCACGTCTGGATTTATTGGTGGCATCGTTGACGATGTTCTGATGCGAATTACCGAGGTTTTTCAGGTGGTGCCGAGGTTCTTCCTCGCTGTCGTCGCGATTGCATATTTTGGACCAGGAATTAAACAACTCATTGTCATCCTGGGGCTCACCAGTTGGTCTGGTCTAGCGAGAGTCGTGAGAGCTGAAACTTTGTCTGTGAGAGAAAGTGCTTACGTTGAAGCAGCGAAACTTTTTGGTTCAGGCGTTCCACGAACAATCTTTCGAGAAGTATTGCCAAATGTATTGCCAACCGTTTGGGTGTACCTTGCGCTTTTATTATCACGTGTGCTCTTGCTTGAGGCGAGTCTTGCGTTCATTGGTTTGAGTGATCCCAGCTCCATCAGTTGGGGTTATTTGGCAGGCTCAAGTCAGGCTTTTCTCCGAAGTGCCTGGTGGGTAGCCATCTTTCCAGGTCTTGCGATTCTGTTGGCCGCACTCAGCCTCGCATCGCTGAGTAATGCGATTGGGAGGCGAGGACGATGAACTCATCGCCGCTCATTGACATCCGCAATTTGACGGTCATGTTCAACACGCCTGCAGGTGAATTGATTGCGGTTGACAGAGTTGACTTGACACTAGATCGCGGTGAAACCCTGGGTATCGTGGGTGAGTCTGGTTGCGGTAAGACAGTTCTCGCGATGTCGATTCTCGGACTTTTGCCCACGTCACGAACTCGCGTCAGCGCAGACCGTCTTTCGTTTGACGGGTTGGATTTGAGAGAACTTTCTTCACGAAGGTGGCGCACAATTCGCGGCCGCCGCATCAGTATAATTTTGCAGGATCCGACCACCGCATTAAATCCGTTGCGAACGATCGGAAGCCAAGTCGACGAGGCAATTTCAATTCACAGTCCGTCTTTGTCTACACGAGAGATTCGTCGTCGCTCAATCGAACTTATGGAGTCGGTTGGAATTCACGATGCATCGGAGACGCTGACGGAATATCCTCACCAGTGGTCAGGGGGAATGAGACAGAGGGCTCTCATCGTGATGGCTATCTCAAATTCACCTGACGTCGTCATCGCAGATGAGCCGACTACTGCGCTCGACGTGACGATCCAAGCGCAGGTTCTCGAATTGTTGCGAACAATTCAAAAGGATCGTTCTCTTGGCATGATTTTTATTTCTCACAGCCTCGGCGTGGTGAGTTCGATGGCAAATCGAGTGAGTGTGATGTATGCGGGTCGAATCGTGGAGAGTGGCCCCTGTTCAGAGGTGCTCCTGTTACCGACTCACCCATATTCGCGAGCTCTGGTGGGATGTTCGCCTGACATCAGTAATCCCAAAAAACGTCTGACAACCATTGAGGGCTTCCCCCCACGTGTCATCGGTCAATCATCTGGATGTCGTTTTCGTACACGCTGTGATGTCGGCCATGACAGGCCGGATTGTGCGAATCAAGATCCGTTGCTCCGTGCCACAACAGTTGGTCGAAACGTTGCCTGTCACGTTGTGGAGTCGTCGTGATGCCCAACGAAGTTGGCGCCTCGACCATCGTCGTAAAGAACCTCCATGCAAAGCATCGTGGGCGGCAGGAGCCGACCATTCGAGGTGTGTCTTTTGATCTTCAAGCTGGTGAAACTTTGGGAATCGTAGGTGAATCTGGATGTGGAAAATCGACTCTCTTGCGTTCACTGATCGGTCTGGTGCCGATCGCGTCAGGAGAAGTGAGTATCCTCGGACAGCCATTGCCATCTGATGTGCGAAGAAGTGGTCACAATCTTCACCTTGGCGTTCAAATGGTGTATCAAGATCCATTTGCGAGCCTTAACCCACGAATGACCGTTCGCCAAATTCTCGAAGCCCCGTTGAAGGTCAATTATCTCGATTACTCAAAGTCTGCCGTGCACCGGCTGCTAGGTATGGTGGGACTCTCCGAGTCAACACTTGAGAGTCGACCCGCACAGTTGTCAGGAGGACAACGACAGAGAATGGCCATTGCACGGGCTCTTTCGATTGAACCGAGGGTTCTATTGCTCGATGAGCCGACTTCGGCACTTGACGTCTCGATCCAGGCACAAGTGGTGAACTTAATCGCTGACCTTCAGCAGGAGAAGAATTTTTCGTGTGTCTTTGTTTCGCACGATTTGTCCGTTTTGTCGCATATCGCCCATCGCATGGCCGTCATGTATCTCGGGGAATTTGTCGAGATGGGGAATGCCGATCGTGTGTTGGCTAGGCCATTGCACCCGTACACAGAGGCGATGACTTCCTCGGTGCCAACACTTCGCTCAAGTCGAGAGATGTCTCGTGCTCCGATGCAATCAATCGGGGAGATGAACAGAAAGCACGCATCAACGGGATGCCGTTTCGCGCCGCGATGTTGGCGTGCGACCAACGAGTGCCTCACAAATACCCCCAACCTCGAGCCAAAGATTAATGGGCATCTTGTCTCTTGTCATCACCCAACCTGACGAATGGTAGATTCTCGGCGTGGATGAACTTGACCAGATGATTGACGAGGTCGAGAAATTTCATGGTCACATGTGCCCTGGAGTCGCCATCGGAATTCTGGCTGCTTGTGTGGCTCTCGCAGAGTTCGGTCGTAGCAGCGATTTGAATGAGATTGTTGCAATTACTGAGACCAACATGTGTGCAGTGGACGGAATTCAATATTTGATGGGTTGTACCGTTGGTCGCGGAAACCTCATCCAGCACGATCATGGAAAGAATGCATACTCGTTTGTCCGTACTAGTGATGGGGCTTCTTTGCGACTTACCGTCAAGCAAGAAGCTTGGCGACGAAGCCCAGAGCATGAGGCTTTACTTGCCAAGACCAAGGAGGGGATTGCGACCGACGATGAGACACGTCGATATTGGGACCTCCAACGGGATGTTAGTGCTCACATTCTCGATCAAGAACTAGGGAACATTTTCAATTACAGCCGAGAGCAGGTGTCGGTGTCGAGGCCGAGCAGGGACATGCATTATCTCGTATGTGATTCATGTAAAGAAATGACGAACGTGTCGAGGTTAAAAAAATTCGGAAACGAAAAATTATGTGAGCCTTGTTCGGCTTCGAATGTCTAGCGCTCTGTCACTGTCGTGAGCGCATAGCTAACAAGAGTCTCGTTGAGATTGACATCATGCTTGAGTTTGGCGTGGCTGGCTACCGCAGCAAGTAGTTGGTCCTTTGTCTCTGCCCGAACTACAGCGCGACAATCCGTGATCCCAACGTTAGAGCAAGCAAATTGGAAACTCATGTCATGCTCCTTTTTTGATTGAGGAGGGATTGGCTACCGACGCCGCAGCTGCTTCAAGGGCATCGGCGACTGCGCGAAGATCATCATGGGCTGGCACAAGCAGAGAAGCAAGTGGAGCTGTGCGATGCGAAATTGCCCTAACGCCAAAGGTTACTTTTCCGAGCGAATCGTTGACCGCGCGCAAAATGAGCACTACTCGAAGTAAATACGATGCCACGGCGACGAGAATGATGAGAGAGATGACAACGGTTGCAATGGCTACGACCGGCATGAGCGCGACCTACAACAACTTTCCGGCTGCACCGAGATAACGAACCGCAAGGTTCTTCACCTTTGAAATTGATTCACCAGTCGTGGCGAGCGCCGAGACAGGATCAAGGTTCCGGGCGAGTCCAACGCCATGTTCGAGAATATCTTCGGCGTAACGCCTTATCTCGGTTGCTGGCCGAATGACTCGGTTGGCAAGCAATATGACTACTGGCGCTACAACCAACAAAAGAACCGCATTGCCGACCCACCAAATCGCCATGACCAAATTGTATCAGTCATAGGTCACACTGCGCAAAACCGAATTAGGATAGAGGCTCGACCTCATGAGTCAGGCTGGCAGCGAGATCGCGGAGAGGTCTAATAAAGTCGGCACTATCAGTTTCATCGAAGATTGAGATACCTTTTCGGTCGGCGCTGACCACCGCGTCGCTGAAAGGCACGGAGACCAAATGAGTCTCGCCCACGGCTGATGCGATCGCCTCGAAATCGGTCAGATTCTGCACTTTGTTGGCGACAACCACGATTTGACCTTGATGATGAGACCTCGCGTGTGCGAGCGCGCGCAAACCTACATCGATCGATCGTGGTGTCGGCTCGATGACAACAATTGTGGCATCGAGCTTCTCGTCACCGACCCGGGCAAAAGAACCCAGTCCCGCCTCGAAGTCGCCGATGACAATTGCTTTGCCGAAGTTCGCTTGACTGAGCAATCTTTCGGGTGATAGGCCACAACACGGGCAACTGGGTTCCGGATTTTCTATTCGGTTTACGACCCCGAGACGAACGCCGTCAGGTGCATCGGTACCGAACCGATCAAGGAGGTCGTCCCATCCGAGAGCATGTTCAACTTCGCCTTCACTGACTTGTTGGCGCATTGTGAGAAGTCGTTCGGATTCTTCCTCGCTCACGCCGAGCGACAGTGCCAAATTAGGGTTCGTATCACAGTCAAGTGCTACGACGGACTTGCCCAAACGTCCCATTGAACGTGCGAGGACTGCGCTTACGGATGTCTTTCCCACTCCACCTTTACCAACCACTGCGATTTTCACAATCACGCCTCCTTTTTATAAATACTAGAGCACTCTGGTTTTCTGGATGATACCCAGAATGGCGTTTTCGATTGCCTCGGCGCCAGGAAGCCGAAAAACACTTCGCAATTCACGTTCAGCAATCTTGATGAGCTCATTTTCTGGTACCGCTCCGGCAAGGGGAAGATTCGCGCGTCGAGCAATCTCCATCGGGTCGTCAGACTCGCGCAACTTGTTGACGACCAGTGCAACGGCCCTCGGACCCCATGTTGCGGTCGTCAACTTTGACAGTTGTTTTGCGGTTATGACACCTTTGGTGGTGGGTTCAGTGACTATCAGAGCGATGTCCGCATATTTTCCCCAACCGTTCATCGGTTGTCTGAGTCCGCCAGGAAGGTCACCGACAATGCTCCAAGATGATGTCGGCAAATTTCGGACGACTTCACTCCACGCATGCTGGGCACGCGAGAGATCTCCCGACGCACCATGAGAATTACCGAATTGAAAATAGTGCACGCCCTCGGGCGTCTTCACCGAGTATTTCTCGATCACTGATATCGGGTCGATGTTGGGATTTAGAACCCACTCTGGTCCGGACTGTGGTCCTGCCACAACTATGTTGGACGGAATTGGTGCATCATCTACGTTAATGCCGAGCGCGTATGACATGCCAGGCATCGGATCAGAATCAAGCGCAACCACCTTCTCGCCCTGCGACGCAAGAATTTGCGCGAACATGGCAGCGATCGTGGACTTTCCTGAACCACCTTTGCCGACGAAAGCTACCCGTAACGGTTTTACCAAGTTAACACTCGCGGTCTCCCAAAAGAAAAGTCATTGGTAGTCTAATACTTCTTTGATTGTACGCTTCCGACTTCGATTCATTGGAACAGTCCAAGGTGTTGGCTTTCGTCCTTTCATCGCCGGAATATCTCGCAACTTGTCTCTGACGGGTTCAGTCGGCAACGATCTTTCTGGTGCGTGGTGTGTTGTCCAAGGTGAGCGCGAGAACGTGGATGATTTTTTTCATTTACTGAGAACAAATTTGCCACCCCTTGCGTACATTTCGCAGATGATTTCCGAGGAACAAAAGCCCGTGCGGGATGAAGGCGGTTTTTTAATCGTCGAATCGACCGCTGAACAGTCCATCCAGAATTCGATACCGGTCGACGCTCGAATCTGTGAGCGCTGTCGCCAAGAATTAGGGGATGTGACAAACCGGCGTTTTCGTTATCCATTTATTACTTGTGTTGATTGTGGGCCTCGTTATACGGTGCTCATCTCCTTTCCTTTTGACAGGGAAAACACTTCGATGGTTCAATTCGACCCATGTCCAAAATGTAGAGAGGAATATGATGATCCCTCCGATCGACGATTTCATGCACAGACAATAAGCTGTGGGAGCTGTGGTCCACGACTGAAGTTTAAATCCTCAGAGGGCGAGGCGGTCGGCGACGATGCTGTGCGACGGTGTGTCGAAGTGATCCGTAACGGAGGAATAGTAGGCGTCAAAGGCCTTGGTGGTTTCCAGTTACTAGCGCGAGCAGATCTCGAGACGTCGGTGAAGCGTCTGCGGGAGCTAAAGAGACGCGATGCGAAGCCCTTCGCGATATTGGTCGCAGACCTCGAAATCGCCCGCTCGGTCGCGCTCGTGGACGAGTTGTCAGCGCGAGCAATCGATTCGGTCGAAGGCCCGATAGTCCTCGTGCCACGAAAATCTCAAGAATTGATCTCGCGGAGTGTCGCACCAGACTCAAAATTTCTTGGGCTCATTCTGCCGACCACGGGACTTCATCAGCTCATTGCCCTAGATCTTGGAATTCCGCTCGTTTGTACTAGCGCGAACATTAGTGACGAGACGATCTTGTCAGAGGGCGATGAATCAGCTGTATCTGCGATGGCGGATGCTTTGCTCACCCACGATCGGATCATTCAGCGTCACGCAGATGACTCGGTGGGTCGTGTCATCTGTGGTGAGTTCAGTCTGATCCGTCGTGCGCGTGGATTCGCTCCTCGTCCGATTTGGCTGGACGAAGAAGCGCCGACAGTCTTGGCTGTGGGCGCCGAGTTGAAGAATACGATTAGTTTGGTAAGTGGACGACAGGCTTTCACTTCAGTACATGTAGGAGATCTCGGCAGCCTCTCGTCGCGAAGAGCATTCCAAAACATCATCCAGGACGCAGTGTCGATGATCGATACAACTCCGAGCCTTGTTGTCTGTGACATGCATCCTTCTTACGCATCAACGCAATTCGCTCTTGATCAGCAGATGGCTCCAGTCCTTCAGGTACAACATCACCACGCACATGTCGCTTCATGTGTCGCCGAACATCACGTGCGAGAAGCGGTGCTCGGAGTCGCTTGTGATGGGCTCGGGTGGGGGCCCGACGGTACTGCGTGGGGAGGTGAATTTCTTCTTGTCGACGGACTCAGCGTCAAGCGTGTCGGACATCTTCGAACGACCGCGATGCCAGGTGGAGTCGCAGCAATACGTGAACCGTGGAGGATGGCAGTCGCGTTACTTATAGATGCCGGTGTCTCACCATTTGATGTTCAATCTTTGACTCGTTCAAGCGAAGAAATTCAATCGGTGATGTCGCTTGTTGCAGCGCCCGAGCAGATTCGCACATCGTCGACCGGTCGATTGTTCGAGGGTTTAGCCGCACTTATCTTGGGTCGCGAGGCCAACAGATATGAGGGGCAACTAGCCAGTGCGCTTGAGCAACACTGTGCTCTGGATGAATCGACCTATTCCTATGCGATCGACGTTGGCGATCGGATACAGGTCGACTTCCGACCTCTTGTAAGTGATGTGCATAATGCATTGTTGAGGAAAGTAAGAAGTGAAGTCATCGCCAGTGGTGTACACGGAACTTTTGTCGCCGCAATCTCTGACGCGGTCGCTCACATCGCGAGTCGGCACAACTTTGGCGCAGTGGTCGTGACTGGGGGAGTTTTTCAGAACGCGCGACTCACGACATCGCTGACGTTGCGTCTTGAGGGTCACGGATTCAAAGTTTTTCGACATCGTCAGGTCCCTACCAACGACGGTGGAATAAGCCTCGGTCAGGCTCATCTTGGACGGCTCGCTCTTCAGTCTGGGCGACCCCTCGGTTTAGCGGTACAATCCGTTTGGTAATTCGTCGCTCACGAGGTGGTCAATGAAAATTGGTGTTGTTGGAAAAGGTGGAGTCGGCAAGACATCCGTGAGCTCATTGCTTAGCCGCGTTCTGAGTGAGAGGGGTCGTCGTGTTGTCGCGGTGGATACCGACTCAAACCCCAATCTTGGGCTTTCACTCGGTTTATCGGTCGCACAGACCGAGATGCAGCAGCCGATTCCTCGATCGATTGTCGTCGGACACCGAGGTGACTTGTCAGTTCAAGAACTTATTGATACTTACGCGATAGTCACTCCGACTGGACCAATGCTCATGTCTGCGTTGCGTGTCACTCAGGCCGGGGCTGGTTGCACTTGTGGAGGACATGCCTCGGTTAGATCGTTGCTAGGTGCGACGATGGATGAAATTGCAGACGACACAATTATTGACATGGAAGCGGGAATTGAACACCTCAGCAGATCGGGTGGAACACTCGCCTACGTGGATGTGTTGGTGCTCGTGTTTGAGGTATCGCGTAAAGCTGTGGTCACCGCAGCAAGAACGATTGCTCTCGCCCGAGAATTGGGAATTACCGCGTGGATCGGAGTTGCAAATAAAGTGGATGCTGATGAAGCGTCGACCGTGCAGGCGCTCTGTGCAGAATATGGCGTGCCACTTAATTTTGTTCTGCCGACATGTGAAGAGATAGTCGAAGCTGATCATGCGGGTTCACCGATGTCGCGATCTTTGGCGACCGAAGTGTGGAATATTGTGGAGGGTCTTGCAGACCAACTTCTTGCGGGGGTCTCAGCAAATTCGAGGTAGTGGGTCTCCGACAAGCATGTCGACGACTCTGGTCCCACCAAATAGGGTCTCAAGCAGAACGATTCCTGGGTTATCTGCGGTGATGACTCCAATTGCTTTAGAGTTCCGTCCCAACTCATGATTTTGAAGTGCCGAGAGCGCAGCATCCGAAGTTGCTTCTGAGACGACCACCAACAACTTTCCTTCGTTCGCAACGTTCAGCGGGTCAAGACCGAGCAACTCGCAGACGCCGTGGACAGAGCGGGACACCGGCAATGTCGACTCAAAAAGTCGGACTCCGAGTTCGGTGTCCATCGCGAGTTCATTCACTGTTGATGCAACTCCACCCCTGGTCGGGTCGCGCATCCATCGAACCTCGGCTTTTGAAGTCAGAAGGTCAGACACGAGAGTATGAAGAGGGGCGCAATCAGATTGAACATCAGAGATTAAGTCCAAGTCACCGCGGGCCTGAAGGACTGCGATGCCATGATCACCGATTGTTCCTGAAACAATAACGACATCTCCCGGCCTCACCTCTGTTGCACCAAGTTTTACGTCGCCGTGACGTGTGCCTATGCCGGTGGTCGTGATGTACAATCCATCGGCAGCGCCGCGACCGACGACTTTCGTGTCGCCCGTGACGATTGCAACACCCGCCTCGGCTGCTGCGAGCGCGATCTCAGCGACGATGTCTCGAAACTCGTCAATCGGCAGACCTTCTTCAATGACGAATGCGACGCTCAGCCAACGGGGAGTAGATCCCATCACAGCGAGGTCGTTAACAGTCCCATTGACAGCGAGTCTTGCGATGGAGCCCCCAGCAAAGTTTCGTGGGGTGACGACGAATGAATCGGTTGTCATCACGATGTCTTCTATTGGAGTCGTTTTTAGCACAGCACCGTCGGTCGCGACAGCGGTCATTTCAAACGTGGGGAAGATTATTGAGTTCAACAGTGCGTGCGAGGCCTTTCCTCCGGCTCCATGAGCCGACGTGATGACGTCGTCGTGAAGCCGCATGGGTCTTCGACGCCACTCTTCGATTCGAACCAACAAACGTTGGCGGTCGTCCGCATCGGTACCCATGAATTTTCAGATTGCTATAACAGGAATTCTTTTAGACTTATTAAATCTTCCATAGTTATAGTAAGCAGCGCATGCACCTTCCGATGACACCATGCATGTACCGATCGGTGTCTCAGGAGTACACGCCGTTCCGAACACTTTGCATTCCCACGGCCTGAGGGCACCGCGAAGCACCTCGCCACATTGACAAGCTTTTGGGTCTGCGATGCGAACTCCGGGGACGTCGTAGCGACGTTCAGCATCAAAGTCTGCGAATTCTTCACGTAACATGAGGGCGCTGAAGGGGATTGAGCCGAGCCCGCGCCATTCGAAGTGTGGTCGGATTGAAAACACTTCGGCGATCACGGACATCGCGCGTGGGTTACCTTCGTCGCGTACGGCCCGCGTGTACTGATTTTCGACCTCGCAACGACCGTCACCCATTTGCGAAAGTAGCCGCATCACTGATTCGAGAATGTCGAGTGGTTCAAATCCAGCGGTCACCAGGGGCTTTCCGTACTCGCTCGCCACAAATTCGTATGGATGATTTCCGATGACGGTTCCGACGTGTCCAGGACCGATGAACCCGTCAAGTGACAGATCCTCTGAGTCAAGAATCGCCCTGATGGCAGGAATGATTCGAATGTGATTGCACATAACGAAGTAGTTAGAGAGTTGACGGCGTCGCGCCTCGAGGACGGTTACAGCGGTTGACGGAGTCGTTGTCTCGAAGCCGACAGCCAAAAACACGATGTCGCGATTCGGCTCACGTTCAGCGATCGCAAGTACGTCCATCGGTGAATAGACAATTCGTATATCTGCCCCGCGGGCTCTTGCTTCAAGAAGGTTCGATTTCCCGCCGGGTACTCGTAGCATGTCGCCAAAACAACAGAACGTGACATTTGGTCTATTCGCGATGTGGATGGCATCGTCGATCCGACCCATCGGAATAACACACACCGGGCAACCGGGGCCATGGACAAGTTCTATATTGTCTGGAAGAAGTTCTTCGAGACCATGACGGTAGATCGAATGAGTGTGCCCTCCACAGATTTCCATGAACTTTCGATGTGGCTGACCTTTCGCAAGTTCTGAAATGCGGGCGAGAACTTTGCGCGCGGCGACTGGGTCTCGAAAATCTGTGAACTGGCTCACTCGACGCTCAAAGACACTGCGTCAACTTCTTCGTCGTAGACGGACCCTAGTGTCCGAATGAATTCGAGAGTCGATTTGGCATCTTTTTCGTCGAGTTTGCTCATCGCAAACCCGACATGCAGAAGAACCCAGTCACCCTCCCTGAGAGGGTCAATCGGATCACTTAGGAGCGCAATGTTTGCTTCACGACGAACACCTTCAACGTCGACGATCGCAGAAAACTTCTTGTCATCTTTGATCGTGATAACTCTTGCTGGAATTCCAACGCACATAGATTTGTACCTTTGTCTTAGTCTTGTTTCCCAATGTTCGACAACACAAAACCTACCACAGATTGAATGGCTTGAAGAGCCTCGCACTGAGGGGCGAAGTCAAGCAGCGCGGTGCAGGCAGCGTCTGCATCAAGCACCGCGGAGTCCCAAGGAACCACTCCGATAATCGGAAGCTTTTCACGTTGACAGAACTCCGTGATCGCACCGATGTCAGAATCATTTCTGACCTTGTTTGCCACCACTACTACTTTCTTAATCGGCGATTCGGAAGCGAGCCGCGCCTGAAGTCGAACCGCCTCAAGCGACCTGAAATACGGCTCGGCGACAAGAATCAGGAGGTCAGAATTGCGGGCAGTGCCGCGACCAAGATGCTCTGGCGACGCCTCAAGGTCAAGAACGGTAACCGTGTTCGGAATTTCGCTCAGATCTTGGACTACTGCACTGACTGTGGCGTGCATGGAACAGAGGCAACCTTCGTCGGCATGCTCTGGGCGACCCATCCTTAACAAGAGAACTCCGTCGTTCACTTTTATTGCGTGCGTGTCAAGAACGTGTCTCACGGGTGCAGTCAGACGTGGTCCGTCAATTTTTCGACTGACGAGCGAAGTTGGAATTTTCTGGAATGGAGCATTAGGTGATCCAAGCGCCGCGGCGAGGTTCGGGTTCGAATCGGCGTCAATGGCCACGACCGTAGGTCCGCTGCGCGCGATTAGTCGTGAAATAGATGCACTGAGAGTGGTTTTACCCGAACCGCCCTTGCCAGCAAGAGCGAGTTTCATGACGACGAGAGCGCTTCGCTTCGGGCATGTTTTTTGAAAGACGCCTTCGCAAAGTTCAACAGGTCACCCATCTGAGAGTGAAGAATAGACAAATCTGCAAACCCAGAGCGAAGGTTCACCGAGCCTTGAGATGAGATCGAGTAGACGCGACGAGCTGGGCCGCTCACCGATGGCTCCCAGCGCGAAGTGATGAGGCCTCGTCGTTCCATGGACTGCAACTTTCGGTACACGGTTGCAAGATCGACATCAAAATGGTTTTGGTGAAGAAATTCTGCCAGCTCGTATCCGTGAGACTCGCCATTGTTTAGCCCAAACAAGAGAACAATCTCTTGAAGTTCCTTGGGCATATTCGTTTGCGTTATGAGTTTTTGGTCTCGACTTGATCGAATCATTTGTGGTCGTGGTGATCATTTTGATCGTGGTGCAGACGCGTCGCATGGCAGGCTTCGGCCTCGTCTGCTGATGCGTGGCACCAACAGTCAGCGCTGCACTCGCCGTGAGTCGGCCGCGTAAGGTCAGCAAATGATTCTGCGAATTCGATTGCTCCGCGCTCTAGCCCAAAAGGGGATAGTTGGAAGAAATCCATGTCCCGATCGAGAAACCCTTCTGCAACGAGGCGATCTAAGTAGGTGATTCCAATTGCAGCCTCGACGCCGAGAAATCTTTCAATCAGTCCAGCGTCCACGAGGTCACCAAAACCCTCGCCGCGAAGCCAATACATGACTTGAAGAATTTCGCTTCGCCAATAGAGAGCCGCAAGATTATCTGACTTGGGAGACGCGGGTGACTCAGGCATCGTGCTCAGTTGGTGATTCGCTCGGCCTTGGCAACAAGTCCTTGGAAGGCGCTTTCGACTGCGATCAGTTGGTCGTTTATTGAGACAACACTTGGTCCGATCGATGCAGTCTGCTGTTCAATGGCTCTGACTCCGAAGGTCACTTTTCCGAGTGATGTTGAAATAGCAGTTAATGACCGTGTTATGGCTATTAAAAAATAAGCAAGTGCCCCAACGAAGATAATGATTTCAAGGACTGTGAAAATAACTAATAGTGTCATGGCTACTTCCCAGTTTTCTGAAGAACGATGTTAAGAAAGTCATCGTGCTTGACTGCTTCTTCTGTGAGTTGCGAGATCTCGCGTCGCGTCTGGCCGAGCATCCAAGTGGTTGCAGTGTTACGAGCGACCGTCTTACCTGCTTCCCAGACTGCGTCGGCGCCGCGTTCGATTCGTCGGATCTTCGCCAAAAGAGTTTGAAGCAATGCTACGGCGACGAGACTCACGACGAGCCCGAGCCCTAGCGAAATCCACCAAAGTGTTTCGTTGGTCATTATCGTCCCCTCCTTAGGAACCGAGGTGTTTGCCAGCAAGATGAGTACGAATCCCACCAGCGTGGTCAGTGATATCTCGAATAGCCGTGTTCACATCTTTAACGGCCCACATGACTTCCGTGTTCTCGCGGGACTCTTGGAGCGCACTCAGAATGGACTCTGCTTTGACAGCTGCACGATGGGACCACCTGATGCATAATAAGAGCAACACCACCACAAGCACTGTTATCACAGCCGCGATGAAGAAGCCAATTGACCAACCTGTAGACATCTCCAGCCAACTTTCTAAAATTAGTTTAATTAAACTTGACGCTACTCGCATTACGCATGTATAGTCAAGATTGGATTTAAAAAGCTCACTTTAAAGATTTTAGGGAGATTTTGCAATGGTCGCTTTCACTAAACTTCCGCCGAATCACGAGCGCAGCTCACTGGTTCAAAAGCCAGTAATTACCGATGGGCTTGATCCTTTTGCGCCAATTGCATTGAGGGGTAAGAAACGTGCGCGCCGTCCCGACAGCATTTTGAGTGGACCGCTTGAAAAAGTGTATCTTATTTGGATCGCCGGTGGGTCGTGCGATGGTTGTTCTGTCGCGGTGACTGGGGCAACTCACCCTCGCCTTGAGGATCTTATTCGAGGAAACATTCCAGGGCTCCCGCGGATCGACCTCGTCCACTCCGTGTTATCGGTCGAGTCTGGACCTGAGTGGATCGCCAACCTCAAAATGGCAGCGGACGGCGAGCTTGATGCCCCCTACATAGTCGCTTGGGAAGGTTCAGTGATGGACGAGCGTCAGTCTGGGGAGTACGGATACTTTATGGGTCTTGGCGAAGACGAAGATGGTCGCCCAATCACATCGCTTGAGTGGCTTGACCGCATGGCCCCGGGTGCAGCAGCAGTCATCGCGGTAGGAACTTGTGCTACATGGGGCGGAATTCCCGCCGCCAAAGGGAACCCGACAAATTCTATGGGAGTGATGGATCATCTTGGTAAAGACTACCGATCCGCTCTTGGTCTTCCCGTGATAAACGTTCCAGGTTGTGCGCCAGTCGGTGACAACATAATCGAGACCGCCACGGCAGCTCTTATGTTCCTCTCGGGACTCGCTCCGCTTCCTGAGTTTGACGAACTTGGGCGACCGGCATGGCTTTTCACCGAGACCGTGCACCGTCACTGTCCGCGCGCAGGCTACTACGAAGAAGGCGTTTTTGCCCATGAATACGGTGACAAAGAATGTCTCGTTGAGCTGGGTTGTTGGGGTCCAGTCGTGCAGTGCAACATCGCCGAACGAGGTGGCGTGGATGGTCACGGTGGCTGCATGAATATGGGTGGCATTTGTATCGGTTGCACGATGCCTGGATTCCCTGACAAATTCTCGCCGATTTACGAGCGTGCACCGGGTGCATTGCTTTCAACTAACACGAACCGCGTCATCGGTGGATTCATTCGTCGCATGCGGTACCTCTCACAGCGTGACAAAATGCGCTCAGATCGATGGGAGGGCTCGAGTGAATTGCCGAGTGGTTGGGGTCGATATAAGACTCAACCAGTAGGCGCAGAACGTGGAATTCACCGTGTCTACTCGTGGCGTCAACACGCCAAAGAATCTCGTTAGATTATGTGTTTTAAAAACCTGCCAATTGAGTTCGATGCCGCTGGTAAGGCCCGATTGCGTGACGGAGTTTCAAGCCCGTACGCTTTGACTGGACCATCTCAGAAATCTTTCGTGCGTGGCGCGAAGTCCGTGGGTGCAGCAGTCGCTCCTCCGAAACTTCGTGAGTGGAATATCGACCCAGTGACTCGCGTCGCCGGTGCGCTGGCAGTTCACACAGTGCTGGATCTTCAGTCGCGCACTGCTGTCGAAGCTCACTCGATGGCGATGTTGTTCCGCGGTTATGAAATCATCCTTCAGGGACGTGACCCGCGCGACGCAATAGATATTTCCAGTCGAGCTTGTGGTGTCTGTGGAGGTGTGCACTCGACTTGTTCGTCATTGGCAATCGAGATGGCATTCGGAATCACGCCGCCACCACTCGGCGTGCTTGTCCGTAACTTAGGCGAAGTTGCCGAGATGTTCTATGACCACCCTCTACATCTTGGTTTGCTTGCTGGTCCCGACTATTCGACGGCGATAGTCTCTGTCACGAATCCTGAGCTAGTAATTAGGGCGGAGAGCACACCCGCTCCTCACTCTGATGTGCATGGCTTCAAGACCATCAAAGACATCATGGATGGCTTCAATCCACTTGAGGGATCCATTTACCTTGAAGCTCTCGAGCACACTCGTGTTGCACGCATTATGTGCGCCCTTATGTATGGTAAATTCCCACACCCCTCAACTCTCGTACCTGGTGGCGTTTCAACCACTGTTAGTACATCGACGTTCAACGAGTACTACGGTCACCTCGGTCAGATGTTCGACTACGCAAAGAAGCTTGCCGGAATCTGGGATGATATATGCGATTTTTTCCTCGAAGCTAATCCTGCATACGCACAAGTTGGCGCACGACAAACAAATCTTATTCAGACGGGAATCTGGGACAATCCCGGGGTGTACGACGCAACTTACAAGAATATGGACATCTGGGGTTCTGCTCGCTATTCGTCGCCAGGTGTCATCATCGATGGCAAACTAGTTACGACAAAGCTCACGCAGATTAATATGGGAATTGAAGAGTTTGTCGAACACTCCTTCTATGAGGACTGGACTAAGACGGCGCCGCCGCGATTCGAGACCGATATGCTCGGCAACCCCTTGTCTCCGTACCATGCATGGAACAAGCTCACGATTCCTCGTGCCGAGGGACGGAGCTTCAAAGAAAAGTATTCGTGGGACACTGCGCCACGATGGGACCGACTCTCCATGGAAACTGGGGTTTACGGTCGGATGTGGACCACTGCCCTGGCGCAATCGTTACCGGCAAATCCTTATCTGGAGGCGACTGGTTCGGGTCTTCGTATGACGATGCCACGCAACGAACTTCCAGAAATGGAACTCCATTGGAAGACTCCTTTGGTATTAAATGCTCTTGAACGCAACCGCGGGCGAGCCTACGGCGTGGCCTTCACTGCAGCGATCGGAATGATTTGTCTTGACCAGGCTTTCCAGTACTGGCGCAAGGGAGAGACTGCGGTTTCGACTCCTTACACAGTGCCCAAAGACGAGCGAGTTTCTGTTGGTATGTGGGAAGCAGGTCGTGGATTTTTAACGCACCATATGCACATGGACAAGGGCAAATTGATCAACTATCAGATCAACACCCCCTCCACATGGAATGCATCACCGCGTGATCCTTTCGGAACCCCAGGTCCCTATGAAGAGGCGATCATCGGTACGCCAATCCTTGAGTCACTTCCCGACGATGAAATCAAGGGAATTGACGTATTGCGAGCCATCAGGAGTTTTGACCCTTGTATGCCGTGCACGACGCACATGGACACAGGTCGTGGAATCATCACCCGCGAGGTCAACTCCTGTAGCTGCACTCTTGAATGAGCAGTGCTCCATACGAGCCATCTCCAGGTGCTGACTTAAGAGACACTCCTGGGTTGGCTGAGCGCGACCAGCATATTGATTTGTTGCTCGGTCCTGGTTCGCAGGTGCGCTCGGGTTATACGCGTGAAGAGGGCTGCATCCTTGTAGCCGGTATTGGCTTACCTTTTCTCAGGGATCTTGATTTCGGAATGAATTGGCTGGCTCGAGCCGCTGAATTGGTATGGCCGAAGAATGTGGTTCTTGAAGATATGTCGTATGCCGCGCATCGTGCAATGCACAGGCTTCAAGAGATTTTGCCATCACGGTTGATTTTCGTGGCGTGCACCCCTCGCAACGACGATGCGCCTGGCACCATCCGTCGATACTCCGTTCGAGATCTGCCGCCACTTGACCCAGTCGAAGTGCACGAGCGCCTTACTGAAGCAGTCGGCGGGATTGTAGATCTTGATCACACACTTTGTGTCTGCAGGTATTGGAATGCATTGCCCGAAGACTCTCAAGTCTTTGAAGTCGAGCCTGCAGAATCGAATTTTGGTCTTGGTTTTTCGCCACCGGTCGAAGCCGCCGTGGAACAAGTGATTGAGATGGTTCGCGCTGAAGTTGGTGCGTGATGGCGTCACGCGATGACGAAGTTCTTCAATTTCACGACATTCTTGATCGAGTGGCTGAACTGGTCGATGAAGGGATGAAGGATGAAAAGATTGCACCCATCTTGCAGGAGATCCTCGATTGGCTCGACGCATTTCATCGCGAAGGACTTGGAAATCTTGTCGAAATGATCAGAGATTGGAGAGGTGAACTATTTCTTGAGCGCGCTTCAGCCCATCCCGCGATCAATGCGTTGCTCGGTTTCTACGAATTAGGCGTTGATGTTGATGCGGTCAATGCACATAGACAAGTGCAGACAGCTCTTGACGTAGTGCGTCCGTATCTACATAGTCACGGCGGCGACATTGAGGTCACGAGCATTGGAGATGGAGTCGTTCGACTTCAGATGCACGGAACCTGCAATGGATGCACTGCATCGCAGGTTACGGTCAGTGAGCGAATCGAAGTCGCTATCAGGGAACGTTGGTCAAGTTTTCGCCGTATCGAGGTGGAGCAGTTCACTTCCGACCCGCATCCACCACCGACCGTCCAGGTGACATCGAATCTTCAGATCCAACGAAAGCGTTAGGCACGACTGTTGACGGAAGGTGAAGACCCTGCCCAAAGTTTATGCTTCACTGCGAGGGCGCTGGCTCAAACGCACCCGTTATCAAAATTAGTTTACGACTATCGACGGTCGTTCATAGATAAAGAGATTGCGCGTCAACCGAACAAAGATTTTGTCGACTGGGCATCGAATTGCGTCCTTGTCGGCTACTGCTTGCGGCGGGTCGAAGAAAGCTTGCACGATCTCGTTGTCCAACTTCATGACATGACCTACCTCGAATTGAGTGAGAGGGCATCTGCAGTTGCAAGTGAAATCACAATGGGGACTGATAAGCACTTTATAGGGGATCCGTCGTCGCTAGTCGCTGCTCTCGATCGGTTGATATCGACCGAACTAGACAAACGTTGGGAAACCGCTAAGGATCATGCCAGCGCACAAGACTGGGAAGTCCTTGAAGAGTACCTCTCATGGGCGGTAATCCATGGTTATTGCCTAAGGGTTGTTGAGACTACGGATGTTTGTGAGTGAAGCATGTCCGCGTGTGCTTATAGCAGGCGTCGGAAACGTGTTGCAAGCAGATGATGGGTTCGGAGTGTGTCTTGCTCATAGACTTCAACAGCTGGATTGGCCTGACAATGTGAAGATTTGTGAGACGGGAATCGGTGGAATTCATCTTGTGCAGGAACTTATGGATGGTTATGACGTGTTAATCATTCTTGATGCTGTCGACCGGCAGCGAGAACCCGGCACAATACTTGTCATTCAGCCTGAGGTCGTTGACGTGAACGAGATGGATCTGTTGCGCAAGCACGACATGCTTGCAGATATGCATCTCGCGACACCGGAACGGGCGATGATGGTCGCTAAGGCGTTAAAGGTTCTTCCCGATCAGACCTTCATAATTGGTTGTCAGCCAGTTACGGTCAATCGTCTCGAGATCGGGCTGCATCATGTTGTCGAACATGCTCTTGCGACTGCCACAACTGAGCTGCATTCACTACTCAGAAATCTTGGTGCGGTGAGGCAGTCGTGAGTGGCCCTAGTCATGAGCCAGGGGATTTGATCGCTAAAGTCGCGTCACTTCGGCGGGTTTTTGAGTCGTTGGAGGTGTCGGTTAATCAAGATGAGTGGGCATATTCGGCACTTCGTTTAGGAACAGCTCTTGCGGAAGTGGCAGATTCCAACGCCGCTCTGCAAGAGCCAATTGCTCTTCTCCGTCGAGCACAGCGAGTATTAACAGCTGACCGCGCACCAGTTGAACACGGCCGAATAGCAACGGTTCTTGGCACTTGCTTTCGTCGGATCGGTGAAACGTCAGCAGCCCTATCGCACATGGACACAGCCGCTCGGCTATTGCGTGGTCGCGTGTCGCTCGCAGAACATGCAGCCACTGAGTCAAATCTTGCAACCGTTCTAATGGAAGGTGGAAAGTTGGTTGAGGCACTTCCACACGCTGATCTTGCTGTCAAAGCGCTGGCGGAGATTGAAGCACCAGATGAGACAGAGCGGCGTGCGCTCATTGCTGCATATCTCAACAGAGGCCTCATTCGACAAGCGATGGGTGGTAGTTATAACGACTCTCGAGGTGATTTCGTTGCTGTTCTTGACCTCAGTGCAGGGGCGGACACAGTTCTGCAGCGGGGAATGGCTCACCATGCCCTCGGAGTGTTGAACAAAGAGCATGGTAAGTTCACAGATGCCCTATCCGAATTCGGCAACGCTTCGTTACTTCTTACGTCCTCGACCTTTCCAATGCAACATGCGATCTGCCGATTCAATTCAGCAGTCACTAATGAGGCTCTTGGTGACACGTCCGATCTCCGACGTGCGCTAAGAGATGTCAGCGTCGCTCTAACCATTTTTGATCAACGACTTCACATCGCCCAACGATCTGCCGCGTTAGAGGTTCGATCAAGGGTCATCACCGCACTCGCAGTGGCATGCCCAGATATGACGATGTCAGACCATCAGATTCAATCGTTGCTCGAGATGCAGGGTGACGCGCGATTGACTCTGATGAGAGAGATTTTTAGCGGAGTCAAGTCGTTCCCAAGCGATGTTCGAAGTCAGGTGCTCCTTGATCTCTGTGATTCTTTGGTGAAGGTGCCTGATTCTGAGCAACTAATGTTAAGTCTTGTGACCGTCATTATGGAATTTCCCGACGGGGTTCTGGTCGACACCTTAAGCGCGCTCGTTGCCTCGATCCATGACCACTCTCGCCGAAACGATTTGTCGCGAGAAGTGGACAATGTCATTCATGCGGTGTTACATGGACCTCAAAGAGTCCGAGTCCGTGATGTTCTTGAATACTTCGGCTGGGAACGACCATGACGCGATTTGCAACGGACTCACCAGAGTATGCAGCGCAACAATTTATCGAGACGCTTGCATGGGGTGAGCACCAAATCGTTTGGACCATGTTTTCGAACAATGGTCAACGACGAATCATTGAGATCGGAGTGTCTGCCGGACTTGATCGGGTGCTTGCTGACCGTATTGGAAGCGACTCTGCTAACCGAGAAGAATTAGAGGATTTCTTGTCGAGCCTCACACACGGTTTAAGGGCTGATTTCGAGCACCTTGCCAGCGAAAAGTTAATCGTTGAGCCGACCGATCTAGTTACGGACACCTCGGCATTGGTCGATGTTACGACACCGGGCTATACCCCTCTCTATAGGTGGCCGATCGGTCAGTTTCAGATGGTGCGAAGCGACAACAAATGGTATGTAGACAGTTTCAAGCCTCATAGAACTCTCTCCTAGGATAAAGGCCGTGTCTCGGCCTACCCATAAGGCGGAAATCGGATTGTCCGTGGATATCATCGCGGAACAAGCAGCTCGCCGTGATGGTGTGCCGAACGGTACGACATTTTCAGTATCAAGAGAGGTCGCTGGCCGGACTCGCAGTGGCGAAGCATGGTCAGTTGGGGAGAGCGTCGCCGTTGCTGTCTTGCTTCGTCCAAATTGGAGGCCAGAGTGTGCGGACCTGGTGTGGATTCTTGCCTTACTGGCTGGCGCAAGAGCACTCCAATCCTTGGAGCCAAAGTATAGCGATGGTCAATGGCCCGACGTCCTTAGCATCGGTGACTCAGTCGTTGGTCGAAGTTTTGCCAAGGCATATTTCGGACCAGGCACGATAGATTTTGCCGTGCTATCAGTGCGTCTTGATGTTGAAGCAGTGCGTAAGCACCTTTCTGTCAACGTGACTGACTTGGAAGGTGCAGTGACGAAGCAGTTTGAATTGATTGCTGAATCGTCAATCGGTGAGGACTCGACGGACACACGTCGCGAGTTCGCAGGTTTTTGCAGGACTCTAGGCCAGACACTTGAAATCGATCTCCGCCCTAAGGGCTATGTGCGAGGAACTGCTGTTGACATTGCCGAGAATGGTGGGCTCGTCGTCGAATCATCAACAGGGATGCGAGAGATAGTTATGGTCGACACGCTGCGACGTCTACGCGTGTTGTGAATCACATCTGACTCCACCCGCCGCATTGCGACAGGTCTCGACAATAAAATCGATCGCGTCACGAGTAGTCAACTTTAAATGTGGCAATCGACGAGCAGGACCATCTAAACCAGTTGCACCGTGAGCCTGGGTTATGTGATTGATGTTGCCGCTCAATGGAGTTTTTGCGCCCATGATGATCGGCACGTTCTGGAGGCCAAACAGATCTGCGGCGATTAGCGCATCAGAGATTGTGTTTTCAATAGTTGAATTGCCGACAACTGAAGTAATGCTGAGAATGTTGCAGAAAGATGCGGCTAGGGCGATGGCAAAGACGTCATCGTGGCCGGGATCACAGTCGATAATGACGTTATGTTTGCCCTAAATAAACGCTCCGTCATGTGTTTGAATCGGCATGTTGTTCTAAATCTATGCCTTAGGTTTCGAGCGCAGGTTGATCCACTGGGGCTATTTATGGTTGTGGTTAGTGAACTAGGTTGGGGTTGATTCGGGAGGCCGTATGAAACTTGGTAAGTGGATGGGGATGAAGTAGGGGTGGCCGATACCTAGTCGCCCGTTAGCGCAAGTCTTGAACTTTCCAGTTGCCTTTGGCGCGAATGATTTCGGGGTCTCCCGTGAATATTTTTGCGTTGTGGGCGAGTGCAGTTGCCACGCAGAACGCGTCACCAAGTGCCATTTTGTACGTCGCTTTAATCTTTGCAGCCGACACCGCTAGATCTTGATCGATTTCGACAAACCGCAACTTTTGTCGAAGTGCGGGCAGCACTTGATTTGAAGCTTTTTCGCCATGCTTTTTTGAAATTATGTAGAGCACTTCACAAACATTTACAAGACTGATGACCGGGCGAGAGGCAATGGCTTTTTCGACGAGTGCAGCCGAGGGGCGATCTTCAAGCCACTCGATAACCGCCCATGAGTCGAGGCAAACCGTCATCG
>SXGT01149470.1_pt1 | contig 26679 bp, 19 predicted proteins | sample 3176221 | NCBI WGS metagenome assembly SXGT01 (sample SAMN11356862, study PRJNA531348) | freshwater metagenome | isolation source: freshwater sample F1-120 | place: China: Fuxian Lake, Yuxi | collected 2017-12-25
AGCGGCTGCCCGCGCGGCGCGGACACGCCGCGGGGCGCGGCCGCCGGGCGATGCTGCGGCGCCGTCACGGCCTGCGGGGCCTGCTGTGTGACGGGCGCCGTCTGCAACTTCGGCTCGGGCGGGACGGGCGTGAGGGAGGGCTGCCGCGACGCGGCCGCCTCGCGCACCAGCTTCGCGAGCTCGGTGATCGTCTTGACGGGGCGCCACTCCTCGAGTCCCTCCTGCCACACGAGCGAGTCCTCGGTCACGGCGCCCGAGGCCGCCTTCCGGCGGAGCTCGGCTATCCGGATGGGCCCCACGGGCACGCCGTTGATCGCGGCGTACCACTCCTCGTGCACGAAGGGCTCGAGCAGGTCGCTGGGCTCTCCCTTCTCCGTCTTCTGCGGCTTCGAGCCGTCGGCGGCGGCCTTGAACGCGCTGGAGAGCGCGCCTGACGTCTGGGTCTGCGGCGCGGGCTCGTGCGGCACGCCTCGTGGTTTCACACCGGCGAGGCTCGTCGCGAGCTGGCCCTTCTTCGGCGGGGCCGAGATGATCGTCCGTTCGCCCTGATCGACGCGCGGCGCACCCCCCGAGACCGATGTCTCGGTGACCTCCGCGCGGACCTCGATCTGGTGGCCGCACTTGCGGCACTTCATGCGGACCGTCTTGCCCGCCACCTTCTCGTCGGCGATCTGATACTTCGCCTTGCAGTTGTCGCAGAGGAACTTCACGTGGAGTGTCTCGGAGGCGAGGCCCGACGCGAGGGCCCACCCCAAGGGAGCGTACCCTCGATCCTGGGCAAGCGAAAGCGTGCTACGTGCGGCACGACGAAATGTTGTCGCGCACCGCCGGGGCTCCGGCGATCGGGAGCCCGGAAGGGGCGCTCGAGCCCGTGGACCCCGTCATCCCGGCAGGAGCGCCAGGATACGCTTCTTCACCACCCCGCGCGTGGCCTCGTCCGTCGCCGAGTCGAGGCATCGCTCCCACATGTCCGTCGCCTTGTTCTTGAAGCCGGCCTGCTCGTACAACACCGCGAGATTCTTCAGGGATTGAAACGCGGAAGGGTTGAGCTCGACCGCTCGCTCGAGCTCGGAGACCGCCTCGTAGACCTGCCCGTCCCGCCCGAACAGCAGGCCGAGCTGGTAGCGTAGACGGTAGGCGAAGGGATCCACCTGGACCCCGCGCCTCAGGAGGTCGATGGCCCCTTTGATGTCGCCGCGCTTGAACGCGCGGATGCCTTGCTCGAGCAGCGCCTGCGCCTCGCGGTTGATCGCGTGGTCGCGCGGCGGCTCGCCGGACTTGTCCTTGAGCGCACGCGCGACGGCGAGGTCGAGGTCGGCGATGCGGAAGGGCTTCTCGACGAACTCCTCGATGCCATAGTTCGCGCGCATGTCCGCAGCGATGCGCCATCCTCGGTGGACGGCGCTCATGAGGACGATCGGGATGTGCCCGTACTTCTGGCTCCCCTTGAGGCGCCGCACGATGTCGAAGCCGTGCACCTCCGGCAGCATGCCGTCGAGGATGATGAGATCCGGCGTGTCTCCCTGCACGAGCGACAGCGCGAGCAGTCCACGCCCGGCCTCGACGACGCGGTGGCCCTTGGCCACCATCAACTTCACCACGAGCTTGCGGATGTCCTCGTCGTCGTCCACGACGAGCACCGTGGCTGGCGCCGGGCCGTGCGGCGGCGCGGGCGGGAGCGCCGAGGCGGGCGACGACAGCTTGGGCTGCGTGGTCTTCGCGTCGTCCTCGACGTCGCCGGCCCCGAAGTCGGCCACCGAGAGCGTCGCCGATCGCGCCGAGCTCTCGGCGTCCACGTCGACGACGACGCCGCTCTCCTGGCCGGCGGCGGGGAGGGGGAGGAAGCTCGTGTCCTCGCGGCCGCGGCCCACCGACTCGGGCCCCGAGAGCTCGGCGCGCTTCGACTGGGGGACGGCCGCGCCGAAGTAGTGGGAGCGGCCCTTGTCCTTGGCGTCGTACGCATCGGCGATCGTGCGGTCGAGCCCCGTCGAGATCGCGACGTAGGGGAACACGCGTCGGCCGGACACGAACTCGAGCTCGTCGATCGCGCGGCGATCGTGCGGGTCGGCCATGGCGAGGAAGAGGCGGTCGTCCTTCACGAGCACGGGGAGGATCTTGCGCGCGACGGCAATCTCGCGCGGCAGGATGTCGAGGTGGGCCGTGGCGAGGTAGAGCTGCGGGAGGTCCACACCGGGGACGCCGAACTGCTCCGACAGGGCGCGCAGCGCGTCGACCTCCTTGACGGAGCCGGCCTCCGTGAGCTGAGAGGCCAGCGGTCGCGCCGACGTGCGCTGATCCGCGAGGGCCCGCTCGAGCGTCTCGACCGACACGAGCTTGCGCTTGATCAGGATGCGACCGAGCTTCGGCCTCTCGTCCGCCATCACGCCAGGGTAACGCATCGGCTCGGGGTGATCACGAAAGTTGCGGGACCTCCGCCGTACCGAGATCGTCGAGCGTGCGTCGCATCCACGCGTCGTAGTCGCCGCGAACGATGGCCTCTCGCGCCCCCGCCATGAGGGCCGCGTAGAAGGTCAGGTTGTGGAGCGAGAGGAGGCGCAGGACGACGAGCTCCTTCGCGACGAAGAGGTGGCGCAGGTAGGCGCGCGAGTAGCCGCCGGCGCACGTGGGGCAGGGGCACTCGGGGTCGAGAGGTCGGGGATCGTCCTTGTGGCGCGCGTTCTTGATGACGACCTTGCCGAGGCGCGTCAGGGCCTGCCCGTTGCGCGCGTTGCGTGTGGGGAGCACGCAGTCGAACATGTCGACCCCGGCGTGGACCGCGCGCACGAGGTCCTCCGGCGTCCCGACCCCCATGAGGTAGCGCGGCCGCGTGGGATCCAGCCGGTGGGCCACCTCCGCCAGGGTCTCGTGCATCGCGCGGACCGGCTCGCCGACCGAGAACCCACCGAGCGCGAGCCCGTCGAAGTCGAGCGCGCCGAGCTCGTCCGCGTGCGCGACCCGCAGATCCGCGTGGGTGCCCCCCTGGACGATGCCGAACAGGGCCTGCCCCTCCTTTCGAGGCGTGGCGAGCGCGCGCCTCGCCCAGCGCGTCGTCTGACGGACGGCGGCCTCGACGACGGGCCGCTGCGCGTCGCCGGGAGGGCACACGTCGAGCTGCATCTGGATGTCCGCGCCCAGGAGCGACTGCACGCGGACGGCCTCCTCCGGCGAAAGGAAGCACCGCGCCCCATCGAGGTGCGAGCGGAAGGCGACGCCCTCCTCCGTGAGGTCCACGAGCCGGTCGCCGCGCGCGTTCCTCGCGAGCGAGAACGCCTGGAACCCGCCCGAGTCCGTGAGCATCGCGTGCGGCCACCGCGAGAAGTGGTGGAGCCCGCCGAGCGCGTGGACACGCTCCGCGCCGGGCCGTAGCCACAGGTGGTACGTGTTCCCGAGGACGATGCGGGCGCCCGTCCCGGCGACGTCGGCGGCGGTGAGCGTCTTGACGCTCCCCTGCGTCCCGACGGGCATGAACGTCGGTAGCTCGACCGTCGCGTGCGGGAGCTCGAGCGTCGACCGTCGCGCGTGGCCGTCCGTGTGGAGCACGCGGAAGCGGAGCGCCGCGTCCTTGCCGAAGGGGCGCCCGCCGCCGACCGGCGCGTCCGTCACGGCGCGTCCCTCTCCAGGAGCGTCGCATCCCCGTACGAGAAGAACATGTAGTTTGCCGCGATCGCCGCCCGGTACGCCGCGAGCACGCGCGCCGTACCGCCGAAGGCGCAGGCGAGCGCGAGCAGGGTCGATCGCGGCAGGTGGAAGTTCGTGAACAGGAGGTCCACCACGCCGAAGCGGTACCCAGGCTGCACCAGGAGCCGCGTCGTCGCGGCTCCGGCGGACACGCCACCCGCACCGTCCTTCGCGGACTCCAGCGCGCGGAGTACCGTCGTGCCGATCGCGACGATGGGGCGGCCGTCGCGGCGTGCGCGCGCCACAGCGTCCGCGGTCGCGGCCGGGATGTCGTACGCCTCCTCGTGCATGGCGTGCCGATCGAGATCGTCCACGGTCACCTGCGCGAAGGTGCCGAGCCCCACGTGCAGGGTCAGCCGCGCGACCTCGCAGGTCCGCTCGAGCTCGCCCATGAGCGTGGCCGAGAGGTGCAAGCCCGCCGTGGGAGCGGCCACCGCGCCCTCCCGCGCCGCGAAGATCGTCTGGTACCGCTCGCGGTCGGCGGCGTCGTCCGCGCGGCGGATGTATGGAGGGAGCGGCACGTGGCCGAGGCGTCCGATGGCCTCCCGCACCGGGCCGAGCGTGCTCCTCAGCTCCACCTCGAACAGCGCGCCCTCGCGCCCCACGACCTCCACGGAGAGCCCCTCGAGATCCACGAACGATCCGCAGCGCAGCGCCTTCGACGCGCGCATCATCGCGACCCACGTCGCGCTCGCGCCGTCGGGCGCGCTCCGGCGCTCGCGAACGAGGAGCACCTCCGCCCTTCCCCCCGTTCCGCGCCGAGCGCCGAGGAGCCTCGCGGGGAGGACGCGCGTGTCGTTCACGACCACGAGCGCACCGGCAGGGACGTGCCTCGCGAGCGACCGCACCCGGTCGTGCTCGAGCTCACCCCGCCGGATCACGAGGAGCCTGCCGCCGTCACGCTCCGGCGGTGGGCGCTGCGCGACGCGCTCCTCCGGCAGATCGTAGTCGAGATCGCGGACGCGCATGGCGCCCCCTTCGTATCACGCCCGGATCAGGCGAGCGCGGCGGGCAGCACCCTCACGCTCGGATAGCCGGAGGCCTTGGAGCGCAGGAAATCGACGAGGTCACCGACCTGGTACGGCTTCGGCACGAAGCCGATGACGCCGCAGTCGGCCCGCTCGATCTGCCTCTGGGACAGGTGGTACGTGCTCGTCAGCACGGTTCGGACTCGAGGGAAGCTGGCCTTGATGAGGCGCGCGAGCTCGAGCCCGGTCGTCCCGGCCATCATCAGGTCGATGACGGCGAGGTCCACCTCCTCGCAGGCGAGGATGTGAAGCGCGTCGGCGGCGTCGACGGCGTACGATACGTCGACACCCTCGACCCCGAGCCCCAGCTCGAGCGTCCGGTTGTTCCGCATCTCATCATCCACCAGGAGCACTCTGGGCATGAACGCCTCCCGACCCAGGGCGCTCCCCGGGAACGTTACCCAGGGCGCTCCCCGGGAACCTTGCACTGCCACTTAGCAAAATCAAGTCCATGGAAGCGGCCCTGGAACACCGCTAGATTACACTGTAGCCTTTCATTCCTGAAAGGCCGGGCGCGTCCTTTCGTGCAAGTATGACGCGCGCATGGCGATCGCGCAGATGTTGCGCAGCCTCGGGGAGCGAGCTCGGGATGCACGGCCGTTCAGCGTCCCTCGCTGCGCCCCTCGTAGACGACACCGAGCCGGGTCATCTTGCGCCACAGCGTGGTCGGGGAGATCGCGAGGAGCTCGGCAGCGCGTTCGCGACTGCCGTCGCACGCCCCGAGGACGTCCTCGATCGCGGCACGCTCCGCGCGGTCCACCACGTCCGCGAGCGTCTTGCCCGCGGCGCGCGGCGGCGGTCGGTCGCTCGGCGACGCGGGGGGGGGCAGGAGATCGTCGGCCGTGATCACCCCGCTCTGCACGAGCGCGACCGCCTGCTCGACCATGTGATCGAGCTCGCGGATGTTGCCGGGGAAGTCGTAGCGCGAGAGCGTCTCGGGCACGTTCTCGTGAAAGCGAGCCGTCACCCCCATCTTCCGGTTGTACCTCGCGAGGAAGTACGTGAGGAGGTCGGGCAGATCCTCGCGCCGCTCGCGCAGCGCGGCGAGCTGGAAGCGCGCGACGTTCAGGCGGTAGTACAGGTCCTGCCGGAAGCGCTTCTCGGCGATCGCCTTGAGCAGGTCCTGGTTGGTCGCCGCGATCACGCGCACGTCCACCTTGATCGGCTTGTTCTCACCCACGCGCCGGATCTCCCCCTCCTGGATCGTCCGGAGGAGCTTGGCCTGGAAGGACAGCGGCGTCTCGGCGATTTCGTCGAAGAAGAAGGTGCCGCCCTCCGCCTCCTCGATGAGGCCCTTGCGCGCTGTGAGCGCGCCGGTGAACGACCCCTTCGCGTGGCCGAAGAGCTCGCTCTCGAGGAGCGTCTCCGTGATGGCCGCGCAGTTCACGGGCACGAACGGGCGCTCCGCTCGCTTCGAGTTGACGTGGATCGCCTTCGCGACGAGCTCCTTGCCGGTGCCGCTCTCGCCCGTGATGAGGACGATCGCGTCCGTGGGCGCCACGCGTACGATGCGGCCGAGCACCTCGCGTACGCTGGAGGAGCGGCCCACGATGTTCTCGAACTTGTAGCGGTCCTTGAACTCGTGGGTGAGCATGGCGACGGTGCCCGCGAGCCGGCGGTTCTCGAGGGCCTTGCTGACCTTGACGAGCAGCTCCTCCTCGGTGAACGGCTTCTCGATGTAGTCGGAGGCGCCGAGCCGCATGGCCTGTACCGCGCTCTCGATCGTCCCGAACGCCGTCATGACGACGACCTCCGTGAGGGGCTGGTCCGTCTTCACGGCGCGGAGCACGTCGAGGCCGTCCTTCGAGCCCATGCGCAGATCGGTGAGGACGAGGTCGAACGCGCCGGTGCCGCCCTTCAGCGAGCCCTCCTCGCCGTCCTGAGCCTCCTCGATCTCGTGGCCAGCGCCGCGCAACATCATCGCGAGCGTCGTCCGCATGTTCCGCTGGTCGTCGACGATGAGGATCTTGGCCATTTCAGTCGTCCGGGAATCCGGCCTTGAGCCAGGTGGAGATACGATCGATGGATTGCGCCGTGAAGGTGTACGGGGAGCCCTTCGGCATGAAGCCGACCTCCTGGCCGTTCGCGTCCCTGTGGCGGATGACGCTGATCAGGCGGGCCTTCGTCGGGTCCTTGTCGAGCATCATCGCGGTGAGGAGCGCCTGCCGGCACTGCGTCTTGTCGTCCGTGCAGAAGAACCCGCCGCTGGAGACGGTCCCCGGCTCGCTCGCGCTCCCGTGGCACGCGCCGTTGCCCGCGCAGGATGCGGCGGCCCTGGGCTTGAAGAACTCCGCGTGGAGGTCCGACCACTTCGTGCTGGTGCTGGCGTCCAGCACGGGGCCCGCGTCGGCCACGGGGGGGGTCGGCGGGAGCGCCGCGTCGTAGCGCGACTGGCCGCCCTTGATGTCCGTCGGATCGACGCTCCCGGCGCACCCCGCGGTTGCGAACAGCGACACCCCGACGGCACCCCAGAGGACCCTCATCCCTGCCACTCTAGCATCACCCGTCGCCGGTTTGGGAACGGGGAGCCCGCGGGGGGGCCCCTCCTCGATCCGAACTAGAACACCACGCCGAGGAACAAGCGGAGCGTCTGGGCGGCGGAGAGATCCATGTCCGCGAGCTTGCGCTCCACGGGGTGGTAGTCGAGGCCGCCGAGGGGGAAGAACACGCCGTACTGGAGCATCGTGTAGAAGCCGCCGATCTTGGCCGGATCGTCGTTCAGCGAGCCGTCCTTCGCCTGGTAGTAGAGGGACAGGTCGAGCTCCACGCCGAGATCGCGCTTGTCGCCCGGCGTCTGGATGAACTCGCTCGCGCGGCTCCAGATGATGGCGGCGCCGCCCCCGAACTTCTGCCCCGCCGGGTTGCGGAGGAAGTCGTAGTCGACGCTCGGGCGGAAGTAGTACGCGCCCTCGACGCGGGTCAGGATCTTGCGGAAGAAGATCTGGTCGACCATGTAGGCGGGGTGGAAGCGGAACGTGCGGATCTGCTTCGGATCGCCGCCCTGCGGCGCCTTGAGCCCCTTCGGGTCCACCGCGATGCCCTCGACCTCCGGGTCGCCGCTCGCCCAGCCGAAGCCGAACTGGAGGCGTAGCTTGTCATCCACCGCGCGGTACTCGGCCTGCGTGGCGACGCCCCACATCCGGACCTGCGTCGGGTTCTTCACCTGATCGGTGTAGCCGGGGATCGAGTCAATCTCCCCGCGGATGTGCACGACCTCGGCCTCGAGGCGGAGCTTCCTCCAGCGCGCCTGCACCCACGCGTCGGGGATGAAGGCCTTCGCGCCGCGGCGGATGAGCCCGTTGTTCTCGGCCCCGGCGTCGAAGGTGAGCGGCGTCTGCGCGTCGGGGACGTCGAGAAGCTGCTGGCGGTAGAGCGCGTAGAGGCCCCCGTTGAGCACGACGTCGCCGCGGGCGAGGGCGGCCTTCTGCAACTCGGGGTTCATGCGGCGCGCGACGAAGAGGCTCCACTCGTCGGCGTTGGTGAGGTTCGCGGTGTTGTACGGCTGGCCGCCGTAGATGTCGAACGGCGACGCGTTGGTCGGGCCGCTGGAAACGAAGTCCCACGAGCCGCCGAAGTACAGATCGGCCGAGCGGAGGCCCGTGACGAACATGATGCGGTCGGTGTTCGTCTGCCAGTCGTCGTCGATGCCGTCCCCGGAGTGCGCGAGCATGCCGAGGCCCCAGTGGCTGGGCATGCGGCCGAAGCGGAACTGGCCGATGGGAGAGAGGTACTCGGCCCACGCGCGCTTGACCTCGATCGAGTTGCGGTAGCCGTTGACCCCGGCCGTGGGCGCGCCCTGGTTCGTGGCGAACACGCCGAGCGGCGCGTACCCGTTGTACCCGTTGCCGGCCGGCGCATACGGCGACTTGGCCACGCTGCTCGGCTGGATGGCGTACGAGTCCGGCGTGGACCCGAGGACCAGGTTGTCGAGCAGATCGATCTGCGTGAGGACCCGCAGGTTGTCCGAGATGTGGAGCTCGGGGTTCAGACGGAGGCGCAGGTTCGCAGACGACTGCGTCTTGTCGTAGCAGGGGTCGGCGCCGGAGTCCCCGCACTTGGAGACCTTCTTCTCGCTGGTCGACTTGTCCGTGTACGTGTGATCGAGGGGGTGGTTCCAGAGGTTGTGATCGTCTCCGCCGGGGGACGTGTGACGGCCGAGCGCGAAGTTGTGGTACAGCTCGCCGCGCGTGCGGAAGTAGCCGTGGATCTCGAGGATCGGGCGCGTGTGGCCCCACCAGTCCTCGCTGTAGACCTCGCGCGGCGACGCACCGATCGAGCCGTCGTTGGTCTGCGACAGGGGTCGGTCCCTGCCCTGCGTGGCGAGCTTCTGCTGGTCCGCGGCGGGGTCGACCGTCCCCGCGGCGGGGGTCGCGGGGTCGGCTGCGCCCGGGACGGGCGGCGGCGTGGTGGCGGGGGGGGGCGTCGACGGATCGCCCGCGGGCGGCAGGAGGTTGCCTCGGTTCGGGAGAGACGCCGGCGGGGGCGGCGGCGGTGCGCCGTCCTGCGCGCGAGCCTCGGGGATCGCGATGAGGCTCGCCGCGACGAAGAGGGGCGAGAGGAGGACCGTGGCCAGGACGGAGCGAGGCGCCATCGCGGGCGGTTCCTAACACGATCCGCCCTCGCCCAATGGAAAAACGCCTTTCAGCCTGGGCGCTTGCGAAACCGTACGAGGCCCGCGCACACGGTCGCGATCAGCGCGAGCGAGGCCACGAGCGTGGCGCCCGGGTGATGGATCGCGCCGCTCGCGAGCGCGAGCACGATCCCGGGCGGAGGTGCCGTCCCCGTCGCCCCGTCGAGCGTCGCCGAGGTCGCGAGCGAGGCGCACGCTCCGGCTCCGGCGGCGCCGTCCTGGCAAGCGAGCACGCAGCCCACCACCTTCCCTCCATCGAAGCCCAGCAGGGCTCGCGCGGCGCCGTGATCGGCCGCGAGGGTCCACGCGCGGGGATCGCGCGCCGTGACCCGGAGCGGCTCGCCCGCGAATCGCGTGGCCACCCCCGCGAGCCGGTCGAGCACCACCGCGTCCACGTCGTCGCCCATGTCGTCGCCGGGCCAGCCGAGCGGCAGCGCTCGCTCGTAGCACGCCGTCGTCACCGTTGCCCCGCCGCCCACCCAGCGCTGCACGCCGAGTGGCCGCACCTCCGGCGCGCGCGAGAGGTCGATGTCGGGTGGCGCGTCGGTCGGTGTGAGCCCTCGTGTCTCCCAGCGGACGCCGACCCCGTCAGCCGCCGAGCTCATCGAGGAAGGCCTGCAGCTCCGTGCGGAGGGCGACGAGCTGCTCGCGCACCTCCGCGGACGCGACGCCGTTCGAGCCCCGATCCAGCCGTGCGTCTCCGGTGGCCGACGACGGCGCGGTCTGCGATTCGCCGGCCGCCCCCGGCGGCTCCGCGTCGGACTCGAGCACGCCGTCCGGGGTCTTGAGCCTCCTGCGCGCGCCCGCGATGGTGAATCCCTGCGAGTACAGGAGGTCCTTCACGCGGAGGAGGTTCTCGACGTCGCGGCGCGAGTAGACGCGCTGCCCCTTTGCGCTCTTGGACGGCCGGATCGTCCTGAACTCGCGCTCCCAGTACCGCAGCACGTGCGGCTCGACGCCGACGAGGCCCGAGACCTCGCCGATGCGGAAGAAGACCTTCTCCGGGAGCGTCACGAACGCGCCTTGCTACGCGAGCCCCGAGCCTGGATCCGTCGCGGCCGTCTGGGCCTTCTCGGCGGGGGCGCCGTCGTCTGCGGTCCTCGGGTTCAGGGCCTGCTTGAGGATCTGGCTCGCCTTGAACGTGAGGACGCGCCGCTCGCTGATCTGGATCGGGTCGCCGGTCTGCGGATTGCGGCCGGGGCGCTGGCGCTTGTCGCGCAGCACGAAGTTGCCGAAGCCGGAGATCTTGATCTTCTCGCCCTTGCCGAGGGTGTCCTTCATCATGTCGAAGACGAGGTCGACGATGTCGGCCGACTCCTTCTTCGAGAAGCCGCCGACCTTCGTGTAGAGCGCCTGGACGATCTCGGCTTTGGTCATGTTGGAATCCCCGTCTCTGGCCATCGAATCGCCTGCCTACCTCCATGATATAGCCAAGGTTTTGGGGCCCTTGCCAGAAAAAACCTCGCGCCAACCTCGCCCGCCCGCCCGCGACCACGCGGAGAGCGCACGAGGAGGCTGTGAGGCCCCGCCGACGAGGCGGCGACTACGCCGCGAGCTCTTCGTCCGCCTGGACGGCGGCCGGGGGCGGCGTGCTGTCGCGCTGGAGCGCCGGCGCGTGCGCGATGGCGCGGCGGCGCTCGAGCTGCTCGCTCGCGACGAGCGACGCGACGTAGCCGTACCCGAAGGTGAACAGGAGCGCGAACGGGGTCGCGAACCAGTGGCCCGTCTCGACGGAGGCGATCACGCTCGCCGCCGAGTAGAGGCAGAGGAACACCTCGACCATCGGAAGATCGGCGCGCGCGCGGTATCGCTGACCGCCGAGGGCGCCCTTGCCGGCCTTCGGCGTGCGCACGAACTCGCCGGCCATGGAGCCAAGACCCTCCCAGACGGCGCGCGTGAGGTGCGGCGCGAGGCCCGCGCCGAGGGCGAGGAGGGCGGGGAGCTGCTTGAGCGCGTCGATGCGGCGCCGGCCCTGGGCGCTCTCGGCCATCGCGTAGAACGCCGCGAGCGAGCCCATCGTCCCGAAGCACAGCGGCAGATCGATGAGGATCATGGTGCGCGCGTTGGTGGCGGGCATGAGCAGGAGGGCCGGCATCAGGAGCAGGCTGAGGAAGACCATCAGCGGGTACGCGAAGTGAGGCGTCATGTGGAAGAACGCCTCGATCCGCTGCGAGACGGACAGGTCGCTCTCGAGGACCTTGCGCATGAGCTTGCGCGACGTCTGCACGGTGCCCTTGGCCCAGCGGAACTGCTGCGCCCGGAAGGCGCTGACGTCCTCGGGGAGCTCCGCGGGCGTCACCACGTTCTCGCGGTAGACGAAGCGCCAGCCCGCCATCTGCGCCCGATACGAGAGATCGAGATCCTCCGTGAGCGTGTCGTGCTGCCAGCGGCCCGCGTCGAGGATCGCCTGCCGCCGCCACATGCCGCCGGTGCCGGAGAAGTTGAAGAGCCAGCCCGCGGCGGAGCGCGCACGGTTCTCGACGAGGTGGTGGCCGTCGAGCATCAGCGCCTGCACGCGCGTCAGCAGCGACGTGGCGCGGTTGAGGTGGCCCCAGCGCGCCTGCACCATGCCGACCCTCGGATCGGCGAGGAACTCGGGCACGAGCTTGACCAGGAAGTCAGGCTGCGGGAGGAAGTCGGCGTCGAAGATCGCGATGAGCTCGCCCTTCGCGACCGTGAGCCCCGCGTCGAGGGCGCCTGCCTTGTACCCGGTGCGGTCGACGCGGTGGATGTAGACGATGTCGAGCCCGGTGTCGCGCAGCGCCTCGACGTGCGCACGGACCATCGCACGCGTCTCGTCGGTGGAGTCGTCGAGGACCTGGATCTCGAGCTTCTCCCGCGGGTACTCGATCCGCGACGCGTGATCGAGGAGCCGCGAGACGACGGTGGCCTCGTTGTAGAGGGGGAGCTGGATGGTGACGTGGGGCACATCCCCCTGGTCGGACACGATGCCTTCGGGGAGCGCCAGGTCTCGCGAGGCCATCCCGGCCAGCTTCTTCCGGTACCGGAGGCAGGTCAGCACGAGGTGCGACCTGTGGAGCCCATACATCGACAGAAGGAGGAGGACCGCGAAGTACAGCGTACAGAGGAGCCAGTGCATGCGCACACCACGTAACACCCGCGCCCGGGTGCCTTGTCACCAGGTTGTAAATCGTTGTACAGCGTTGCATGGCAAGCGTGTAACTATATGAACTAACTAATGAATACACTGTATCGCGCAAGGTCGCTTCTCGCGCGCCGTCCAGGACTTTCCGGCCGCGTCGACCGCCCGACGCGAGAGCCAGAGGCCAGCTCGCGGGAGCCCCTCCTCAGATCAGATCGGTCGTGAAGAAGCCGAGCAGGCCGATCCCGAGGTGGCCGTACGTGCTGCCCTTGAGGTTCGCGGGCGTGCACGGCGAACCGCCCGCTGCGGCCGCGAGCGAGCCGAGCCGGCCACAGCCGTTGGCGTCGATCTCCGGGCCGCCCGAGCCGTGCACCCCGAGGTCGTACCCGACGCGGGGGATGAGGCGCAGCGGGCCTGCCGGGATCCACGCGCCGAGCCCGACGCCGATGAGGTCCCACCCGACGTAGGTGAACTCGCGCTTCACGTCGCCCCCATACGTGATGTTGAACTGGCGGTAGCCGGTCGAGAAGTCGCCCCAGAAAGCCAGCTTGTCGTGCGAGGTGAAGAACCCGAAGGAGGCACCCACCCGCAGCATGCTCGCGCCGTACTTCTCGTTGGCGGCGTTGATCACGGCGTTCGACGTGTTCGGGGAGTTGATGCGCCCCGAGTCCTCGCGGCCGAGCTCGACGTTCATGCCGAGGTAGATCGCGCGCGAGAACTTGAAGCCGGCGTCGATGCCGACGCCGACGCCCGGGCCGATGTAGTCCGCCGCGGCGCCTCGCAGGAGGACCCCCTCGAGCCGGCCACCGATGAGGATGCCGACGCTCTTCTTCTCCTTGGGCTGCTCCGGGGGAGGGGGCGCGGTGGATGTGGGCGCGGCGCTCGCGCTGGCGGCGGCGGCGGATCCGCCCGGCGGGGGGACGATGACGACGGGAGGAGCCTGTCCGGCCTGGAACACGAGCGCCACGGACCTCTTCTCGCGCTCCGTGATGACGATCTCCTTGGGCTCCTTCAGGACGTAGCCGTCGGCTGACGCCTGCAGCGTGTACTTGCCCGGATCGATCGGCCGGGAGATGCCGACGAGCTCGACCGGGAAGGGCTTCTCGCCGAGCACGATCTGGAGGTTCTTCAGGTTGGCCTGCGGCGGATCCTTGATCTCGATCTTCAGCTGCGGGATGCGCGGCTCGAGCGTCTGCAGCTCGCCGGCGCCCTGCTGCTGCGCCGTCTTGAAAGCGTCGGGCGCGCCCTCGGGGAGGCTCATGCGCGCCAGCTGGCGGTAGTTCTCGGACGCGTCGACGAGGCGGCCGAGCACGGCCTGGCACTCCGCGATGTGGAGGAGGTGGGTGGGAGCCTGGTACTGCTTCTGGGCCGCCTCGAGCTTCAGGAGGGCGTCGGCGTATTTGCCCTGCTCCTGGAGCTTGATGCCCTCGGTGTAGAGGACGCGCGCGAGGTTCTTTCGCTCCCCCTCGGACGGGCCGTCGGCGGACGCGTACGCGAAGAGGAACATCGACGCGAACGTGAGGAGGACGAGGAGCGGGTTCAGGACCTTGCGCATGGCGGCCCCGAACGTATCAGAGAATCTTGCGGGCGTGGGCCGGTTCTCCTGTGGGCAGGCGGAGGTCGCCCGGCGCTCTCGCCCCGGCTAGTAACCCGGATCGGTGGTCGCCGGCTTCTTCGTCGTGGCGGTCGCCGTGGGCGGGGGTGGCGGCGTCGTCGTCGTGGCCGTCGGGGTCGCGGTGGCCGTCGCCACGACCTTCGCGGAGGGCGCCGCGCTCGGCCGTGCGGGTGGAGTCGCGGGGACCGCCGCGGTCCGAACCCCCAGCGGTGTCGCGGTGGGCCGCGCGGTCGCGGTCGGCTCGGGGGCGGCGATGGCCGTCGCGGTCGCCGTAGTCGCGGCAGCCGTCGCCGTCGCGGCAGCCGTCGCCGTCGCCGCGCCTGCCGCCGTCGCGGAGAGGGCGGTGTGGGTGATGGGCGGCTCACCCGATGCGTTTGCCGCGACACCCTTGTCCCCCATCTTCATCGCCACGAAGACACCCGCGACCACCACGAGGCCGAGGACCGCGGCGCCGATCGAAGCGGCGATCACCTTGCCGCTACCGCCCCTGCCCACGCCGTCGGGCGCCGACGTCGTGAACGGCGCCGACGTGCTGGCCGCGCCGCCCGCCTGCCCGACGTACTGGGGCTGCGGGCCGGAGCCGGTGGAGGGGTGGCCCATCCCGGCGCCCGGAATGGAGCCCGGCCGGGGCGTCTGCACCATGCCCTGGGGCGTCATCGCGGGGCCGTAGCCCTGCGGCCCGGACCCCGCTTGGCCCGAGAGCGGCATCGTCCCGGCCATCGCGCTGGGCCGCTTCATCGTGATGCCGGCCGCGAAAGCCAGCGCCTCGGCCTGCTCGGTCACGGTGGGGAACCGCCGGTCGGTGTCCCGCTCGAGCGCGCGCACGAACCACGCGTCGAACGTGGGGGGGAGGCCCGGCACGCGCTGCGACGGGACGGGGATCGGCGCGACGCAGATCTTCACCAGGAGGTCGCCGACCGACTCGCCGTCGAAGGGGAGGAGGCCCGTCGTGCACTTGTACGCGATGACGCCGAGCGACCAGACATCGGTCCGCCGGTCGATGTTGCGGAGGCCGCGCGCCTGCTCGGGAGACATGTAGAACGGCGTGCCGAGGACCGCGCCGGTCTTCGTGCTCGAGCTCGCGCTCATGTCGCCCGCGTGCGGGCGGAACTTCGCGATGCCGAAATCGAGGACCTTCGCGATCTCGTCGTCGTCGTCCGGGCTCCTCACGAGGAAGATGTTCTCGGGCTTGAGGTCGCGGTGGATGATGCCGAGGTCGTGCGCGCGGGACAGGGCGCGGCTCACCTGCTGGATGATGCGCGCCGTGTCCTGGAGCGAGATGCGGCCCATGCGCTCGAGGCGCTTGTCGAGCGGCTCGCCCTGGAGCATCTCCATGACGATGTAGGGCTTCCCGTCGTCGGTGATGCCGTGGTCGAAGATCTGGATCGCGTGCTTCGACTGGATGGTCGCGGCCGCGCGTGCCTCGTTGTCGAAGCGGCTCCGCGCCTCCTCGTTGGACGCGTACTCCGTCTCGATGAACTTGATGGCGACCCGGGTCCCGAGCGTGGCGTGGCGGCCCTCCCACACCGAGCCCATGCCGCCTCGCCCGATCATGCCGAGGAGCTGGTACTTGCCGGCGACCAGCCCGAGAGAGGGCGGCATCTCCGAGACGGGCGCGTGGGGGTCTGACATGGGCGTCCTCGACGAAGCGGCAGGGAGCGGCGGCTCGCACCCCGGAAACGGCAGGTACGGTCCGCTGCCAAAGGAAGTTCTGGAGCGACACGAAGTCTACGTGCGCGACCGGCCGGAGTAAAGCGGCGAGGGGCGGAATATCTCCTCGAAATGACGGTCGAAAGTGCGATGCCGGCGCCGGTCGGCTCATCCGGGGCCGGAGCCGCCCGTCGCGCAATCCCACCGAACGTGCGGAACGTGGCCCGGACCAGGTCGGCGATGCGCGCGTGTTAGGGTCGCCCCGTGAGCGAGAAGCGCGCGACCTTGCCCCCGCCCGGGACCCCGAACGTACTCTGGATCGTCGATCTCTCGGGGTACCTGTTCCGCGCCTACCACGCGATCACGCCGCTCTCGAACTCGAAGGGCGAGGTCACGCACGCGGTCATGGGCACCGTGAACATGATCCAGAAGGTGGTGAACGAGAAGAAGCCGCACATGCTCGCGGTGGCGATGGACTCGAAATCGTACAACTTCCGGAAGGCGATCGACCCCCGCTACAAGGCGACCCGACCGCCGGCGCCAGCCGACCTGGCGCACCAGATGGAGCGCGCGCGGCAGATCGTCGAGGCGTATGCGATCCCGATCTTCGAGCGAGAGGGCTACGAGGCGGACGACCTCATCGGCTCCGTCGTGAAGCGGGCGGTCGCGGACGGCATCCGGGTCGTCATCGTGGCGGCGGACAAGGACCTGATGCAGCTCGTCCACGACGACGACGACCAGGTCGTGCTGTGGGACTCGATGCGCGACCGCGTCTTCGGGCCCGCCGAGGTGCGCGAGAAGTTCCAGGTGAAGCCGAGCCAGGTTCGCGATCTGCTCGCCCTCATGGGCGACGCGTCCGACAACGTCGCGGGCGTGCCGGGGATCGGTCCGAAGACGGGCGCCGAGCTCCTGGCGGCGTTCGGGTCGATCGACGGGATCTACGCGCACCTCGCGGACGTGAAGAAGGCGAAGGTCCGCGAGAGCCTCGCCACGAACGAGGAGGACGCGCGGCTCTCGCAGCGGCTCGTCACCCTGCGCACGGACGACCACGAGATCGCGTGGGACCGGGACCAGCTCGTCTACGGGGGGGCCCACACGGACGAGCTCAGGCGCCTGTTCACGGAGCTGGAGTTCTTCCGGCTCCTCGGCGAGAAGGAGCCGCGCGCGCCGAGGAAGCGCGAGGACGCCGCGCCCCCGCCGAGGACGCGCGCGCTCGACCTCTTGCTCGACGAGCCCGCGATCCAGACGATCGCGGCGCGCGCCCAGGAGACGGGCGTGCTGGGGATCGCGGTCGTGGGAACGTCGGACGAGGCGATGCGTGCGGCGCCGGTCGGCCTCGCGATCTCGGCGGAGGTCGGGCGCGGCGCGTACGTGCCGGTGGGGCACCGGTACCTCGGCGCGCCGCGGCAGCCGGGCCTCGACGTCCTCTCGCGCGCGCTCGGGCCCGTCCTCCGCGATCCGGCGATCGTCAAGTGTGGGCACGACCTCAAGTACACGGAGGTCGTGCTCGCGTGCCACGGCCTCGCGATCGAAGGTCCGACGTTCGACTCCGCGCTCGCCGCGTACCTCTTCGACCCCGAGTCTCCGCACGCCCTCGCGGATCTCGCGCGCGCCGAGTGCGCGTACACGGTCCCGGCCGAGCCGCCGCGGAGCGCGCGCGCCCCGAAGTCCCTGCCGGACGAGATCGACGTGGAAACGGCGACCGTCCGGGGCGCCGTCCTCGCCGAGCTCGCGGTCGAGCTCCGCGAGCGGCTCGGGCCGCGGCTCGCGCGCGAGGGGCTCGAGCCCCTCTTCCGTGACGTCGAGACGCCGCTCGCGCGCGTGCTCGCCCGGATGGAGCAGGTGGGCGTGAAGGTGGACCTGCCCGTGCTCGAGAAGGCGTCGCGGGACCTCGAGGCGGACCTCGCGTCGCTGGACCGGCGCGCGAGGGGGCTCGTCGGCAAGGACTTCTCGATCCGCTCGCGCGACCAGCTCGAGGCGATCCTCTTCGACGAGCTCCACCTGCCGGTGCTGAAGAAGACCCCGAAGGGCGGGCGCTCCACGGACGCAGAGGTCCTCGAGGAGCTCGCCCTGCAGCACCCGCTCCCCGCGATTGTCCTCGAGCACCGCGAGCTCGACAAGCTGAAGGGGACGTACGTCGACGCGCTCCCGCGCGCGGTGAACCCGAGGACGGGGCGCATCCACACGCGCTTCGAGCAGGCCGTGGCCGCGACGGGGCGCCTCTCGTCGAGCAGCCCGAACCTGCAGAACATCCCCGTGCGTACGGACGCGGGGCAGCGGATCCGTCGCGCGTTCGTGGCAGAGGAGGGGTGCTCGCTCGTGTGCGCGGACTACTCGCAGATCGAGCTGCGCATCCTGGCCCACCTGTCGGGCGACGCGCGGCTGAGCGAGGCGTTCCGCGAGGGGGGCGACGTCCACCGGCACACGGCGAGCGCGATCTTCGACGTGCCGAGGGACGAGGTGACCGCCGAGATGCGGCGGCGCGCGAAGACGATCAACTTCGGCGTCATCTACGGCATGGGCGACGCCGCGCTGGCGAAGCAGCTCGGGATCTCGCGGTCGGAGGCCAGCCTCTTCATCGAGCAGTACTTCGCGCGGTACGTGGGCGTGAAGGACTTCCTCGCCCGGACCGTGTCGGACGCGAAGCGCACGGAGAGCGTTCGCACGCCGATGGGTCGGCGCCGGTTCCTGCCGAACCTGCACTCGGCCAACCGGACGCTGCTGTTCGAGGCGGAGCGCGTCGCGCGCAACACGCCGATCCAGGGCACGGCGGCGGACATCATGAAGGTGGCGATGGTGGAGGTCGCGCGCGCCGAGCTACCGGTGGGGGCGCGCATGATCCTCACGGTGCACGACGAGCTGGTCTTCGAGGTGCCCGACGCCGCGGTCGAGGCGACGGGTGCAGCCGTGAAGGCGATCATGGAGCGGGCGATGCCGCTCGACGTGCCGCTGGTGGTGGACGTGGGATCGGGGAAGAACTGGGCGGTGGCGCACTGAAGAGGAGGCGCGCGGGTCCCGATCAGGACGCTCGCCTGCGCAGCAGGGTCGCGACCCCGAGCGCGATCCCCGCGAGCCCCAGCCCGTCGACGGGAGCGTTCCCCGAGGTCGAGCACCCGCCCGCCTGCGCGGGAGCGACCGCCGCGGGCGCCTCCGCCGGGGCCTCGCGCGAGGCCGGCAACGTGAACGAGGCCTTCTGTCCCGCCGCCGCGAACGCCTTCGCGAGCAGCTCCTGCTGACCCGCCGTGGACGTGTACACATGCCCGAAGTCATCGGTGCACTCGCCCGCGCGCGACACCACCCCGAAGACCTCGCCGGTCTGCTCGCTGATCGCCGGGCCGCCGGAGTCGCCCTGGCACGTCGACAGCCCGACCTCGAACTCGTGCGCGCCGAGCGGCGTGCGGCTGGCCGACACGCCCTTGCCGACGGCGAGCACGGGGACGTTGCCGCGCAGGACCCGCGTGCCGGTGGGGAGCGACTGGTCGTTCCTGCCGTAGCCAACGCTCCTCATCGTCTCGCCCGCGCGGAGGGGGCTGCCGACCCGGACGGGCAGGACCGGGATGTCGTCGATGTTGCGATCGAGGACGAGCACCGCGATGTCGCGATCGCAGAGGACGGCGCCCTCCCCGTGGACGATCGCCTTGCCTCGCGCGTTGCCCGCCTTCGCGAAGCTCGGCTTCCCCGTCGTGTAGACGGAGACGCTCGCCGGGTCGACGTCCGACGCCACCTGGTCGCCGCTGCCGGACGCGCCGTTCTGGTCGCAGACGATGGTGGGGGTCAGCATCTTGCTGAGGCAGTGGCGGGCGGTGAGCACCATGTTCGGGGCGATGAGCGCCCCCGTGCAGAGCTCGAACGAGCTGCCCTCGCCGACGCGGAGCGCGACGACCCCGCTCGCGGCGTCGTGGTCCCGCTCGCCACCGAAGATCCGGGTCGCGACGTGACCGGCCTGGATGGCGGGGACCGCTCCTTCAACCTGCTCAGGCTCCCCACCACAGGCTACAAGTCCTACCATGGAACACATGATCCACGCCAGGAGGGACATCGACGCACCAGGCAGTCGCGTAACTGCTTGATTGGAGGCGATTTTTAGTGTGTGAAGGGAGGGAAACATCGGGGGTTGTAATCCGAGGTTTCACTATGTGTGCCAAAGTGGTTGGGCGCGCAAGGAAAATGATCGTGTATCGTGGTGCGTCTCCTGACATCCCGGTCATGCTTGCTCCTTTGTCAGGTGGTCGGTGGACAGATCGAGGGTCTCGGGCTAGGGTCAGCCCCGCGAATTTCTCGTCCTTTCGGCGCGCGGTGGCCTCGAATCGCCTGGGCCCGGTCTTGCAGGGGTGCGTTCCTTCGTTTTTCTTCGAGATTTCCCTGGCATGAGTCCTCGCGTAAACCGCTCGGCCGCACTGCGCGCCCGTCCCGTCCCGTCCCTCCCGGAAGGGATGAGCGCGGGCGACGTCCGAGGGGTCGTCGAGGAGTGGATCGGGGGGCTCGCGGAGGTCGGGGACCGTCCGCTCATCCTGATCGTAGGCGCCGCCCTGTTCGTGCTCGCGGCGTGGCCGCTGTTCCTCGTCCAGGTGCCGCCCTACCAGGACCTGCCGAACCACCTGGCGACCGCCACCGTGATCGAGCACCGCGCGCTCTATCCGGAGCTGGTCTTCAACGGCTGGTTCAAGACGAACGGCGCGCTCTTCGCGTGGCTCGGTGTCGTCGGTCCGGCGGTCGGGCTGCAGACCGCCGCGAAGCTGTTCGCCCTCGGGGTCCTCGCCGTGACGGCGCTCGCCCTCCCGTGGTTCCTGCTGGAGATGGTCGGGCGTCGGCGGATGCTGGTCGCGAGCTTGTTCGCCTGGCCGATGATCCACAACTGGTTCGTCTCGACCGGGATGCTGGACTTCGCGCTCGCCGTTCCGCTGGCGCTCGTCACGCTGATCTACCTGCGGCGGCACCTGGTCGCGCCGTCCGGCCGGCACGTGGCGGGGGTGATCGTGGCGTCCGTCGGCACGTGGTACGCGCACTCGTTTCCGCTGCTCGTGATCGAGGGCCTCGTGGGCATCCACCTCGCCGAGGAGGCCATCCGGCGACTGCGCGGACGCGGCACGCATCCGTTCGCCGTCACCCTCCGCCGCCTCGCGATCCCGATGATCCCGGCCCTCGTGCTGTCGAGCTACGCGCTCTTCCTGCACCTGACCGAGCCGGGCGGCGCGATGAACGCGTTCCGCGATCGGGCGCATTTCCTCCCCACCTGGGAGCTCGTCTACAACCTGTGGGCCGAGTGGATGTGGGGGTACACGAAGCTCTCCATCAGCTCGATGGTGCCCACCGCGCTGCTCGCGCTCTGGGTCGCGTACGGGGCGTGGCGGCACCTCCGACCCACGGGCGCCGAGGAGGGCGTCGCGTCGCCGCCGCATTTCTTCTCCCCGTTCGCGCTCGCGGCGATCCTGGCCGTGTATGCGGTCGCGCCGTACGAGCTCACGAACTGGTACCATGTCAACTCGCGGCTCATCCCGTTCTTCTGGATCGCGCTCCTCGTCCGCGTGCCGGACGCGCTGCCGCGTGCGGTGAAGGGGCTGCTCGTGACGGCGGCGCTCGCGTACTCGGCGGGCATGGGCGTCGACACCGTGCGCCTCGACCGGGAGCGAGACGAGTTCACGGCCGGCATGTCGGCCGTCCCGGAGAACGCTCGCCTCCTCCCGTTGGTGTTCCGCGCGAAGCACACGAGCGAGAACACCCGGAACCTCCTGCACGCCTGGGGCTACTACGTCGCCGAGAAGCACACGTCGGCGCCGCTCCTCTTCGCGCACTCGCGGAGCTTCCCCGTCATGTACGCGACGCCGCCGTCGGTGCGGATGAACCACCTCATGCTGGAGGGGTACGAGCAGGTCATGGGGTCGCCGGGCTGGGTGTGCGGAGAGCTCCACCAGTTCGGCGTGGGGGTGAACGACTGCGCCGCCGAGTACCGGGCTCGCTGGCGCGAGTTCTGGGGGGAGGTCGGGCCCATCCACACGCACCTCTTGCTGTGGGACGCGACGAAGGCCGTCCTCGAGAACGTCCCCGCGGACTACAAGCTCACGCTGGTCCGTGGGCGGCTACGCATCTACGAGCGCATGCCGAGCGCGTCGGCGTCGGTCCCGTAGCTACTTCTTCTTCGTCGTGGGAGCCGCGGGCGGGCGCGTCTGCGTGGGCGGCCGCATCGTCGCGGCCGGCGTGGTGGCGGTCGCGATCGGCTTCGGCGCGTCGGGCTGGCCGGCGATGAGGAGGGGGCCGTCCAGCTTGAGCTTGTCGAGGCCCGAGCGCGAGGAGGGCGCGCGCGAGAGCGAGAGGGCGGCCTTTGGGCCCACGAGCGTCCCGTCCTTCGCCTCGAAGTCGACCGAGTCGGCCTCGAGGCCGATCTCCTTGCCCTCGAGGGTGGCCCCTTCGAGCCGCACCTTGACGCTGTTGCTGCCGTGAACGGCGGTGGCGCCCGTCACGACCGTCCCTCCCCGCAGCCGCAGCGTGAGCCCGGTGGAGCCGCCGTGCACACCCACGGCCCGGCCGGAGATCTTGCTGCCCTGGGCCTCGAGCGAGCCGGAGATGCCGAGGTCCACGCCGTCGGTGGCCCCGCTCAGCGCGGCCTGGTTGGAGAGCTTGATCTTCGCGTTCATGCCCGCGGCCACCGCCGTGCCCTGGCTCGTGATCGAGCACCCGTCGCACGTGAGGTCGAGGTTGGTGTCCGCCTTCACGCCGTCGTCCTTCGCGCGGATCTTCGTGCGGCGCAACGTCACGGTCGCGTTCGTGCCCACGTCGAGGCCGCGCCCGCCGGCCTCGATGTCGGAGTCCTCGATGACGATCTTCAGGTTCGGGCCGCCCTCGACGATGGCGCCCTCGGTCTTGCCCCTCACGCGCTTGAGGGTGATCTCGCAGTTGACGCCTGCGTGGACGAGCGTGTCCGTGACCGCGCCGACGTCCTTGCCTTCGACGACGACGCGGCCGTTGACGCCGCACGTCGTGGGCAAGCTCGTCTTTCGCGAGAGGACGCCCGTGCCGAGTAGGGCGCCCGGGATGGCGGTCAGCGCGACGACGCCCATGACGACGGCCCAGATGATCCAGGACGACGCGTGCGCCGCGTGGACCGCGGGCGTGAAGTGGTGGTCGTGGTGGCTCTCGCCCGGGCCCATCACGATGACGATGTTCGGCGCGGCCGGATGCATCGGGGCGCCGTGCCCGAACTGCGAGACGGGGGGCGGCGGGGGTGGCGGCGCCGGATCCCTCACGCGCACGGAGGTGCCGCAGTAACGGCACTGGACGTCGAGATCGTACGGGCCGACCTGGAGGGGCGCCGAGCACTTCGGACAGACGTTCGCGCGCAGGTCCGGCACGATGCGTCGAGACTACCGGAGAAGGATGCGGAGGTCCACGCGCCTGCCGACGGCGAGCGCGAAGAACGCGTTGCCCTCGCCTGCGCCGGCCTGCACGCTGGCGCCGAGCGCGAACACGTCGCCGTGGAGGCCGTCGTGCACGTCGTCGGCGGCGATCGTCGCGTGGATGCGCAGCCGGGTCGACGCGGCGCGCGCCACGAACACGCGACCGCCGATCAGGGCCAGCGTACGGGCGACACCCGCGCGGAGCGGCGTCGTCCCCCCGGTGGACTCGCTTGCCGCGATGCGGCCCGTGTCGTCGAGGGTGATCGCGACGTCGGCGGTGCCAGCGTCGCCGAGCGGCGCGGTGACCCACGCCGGATCCGCGCTCGCCGCCTGCGGGAAGGCGCGCGTGAAGGCGAGCACGAGATCCACCGCCGAGCGATCACCGAGCGCGCCGAAGAGGGTCGGGGGCTCGGGGCCCGCGATCGCGGGTGCTGCGCTCGACGAACGCGGGCCTGGCGGGGGCGTCGCCGCGGACGGTCCGGAAGCCCCGAGGGCGTTCGTGGACGTGGGCGCGCGCGCGGATCGCGGGGGCGCGATGGGGGGAGCGGCGGGCGGATCGTCGGCGGGAGCGGGCGGATCGGGCCTCACGTCTTCCATCTCGGGCGCGGTGAAGTGCTCGCCTGCCACGATCGCGGGCGGAGCCGGCGCCTGGCGGGCCGGGCGAGCCGCCCAGCCAGCGACGGCCGCGTGCACGGCGAGCGAGGCGAGCATGGCCGGGAGTGCCTTCTTCACGATCCGATGGGTCTACGATCGCACGGAGAAGTTCCCGCGCGCGACACTCTTTCGTGAGGCGCTATTCTCTTTACCCGTCGCGGTGACGTGTGCAAGGAGTACGGAAATGCGAGACATTTCCGGTACCGCGAGGCGGTCCTGCGGGGTGGTGCTCCCCCTGTTCGCCCTCCGGACGGCCGACGACTGGGGCATCGGCGAGATCGCCGCGCTGCCGGAGGCGGCCGCCTGGGCGAAGGAGGCGGGGTTCTCCCTGCTCCAGATCCTGCCGCCGCACGAGCTCGATCCGAACGAGACGAGCCCCTACGGGGCGCGCACCGCGTTCGGGCTGGACGCCATCTACCTCCGGGTGCCCGACGTCGCGGATCTCGATGACGCGGCGGTGGCCACGGCGCTCGGAGACGAGGGACGGCGCGAACTCGCGCGCGTCCGCGGGTCGGAGCGCGTGGATCCCCGGGCCGTGCGGGCGCTCAAGTCGAGGGTGATCGACGCCGCGTTCGACCGGTTCAGCTCGCAGGAGCTCGCGCACGACACGGCGCGCGCGCGGGAGTATCGGGCGTTCGTCGAGGCGGAGAGGGCGTGGCTCGATCGCTTCGCGCTCTACGACGCTCTCCGGGAGGCCCACGGGGGCTGGGGGTGGGAGACGTGGCCCCCGGAGGAGCGGGACGCCGCGCGGGCGACCGCGAAGGGCGCGCTCGAGGCGCGCGCGGAGCTGGCTCGGTACACCCAGTGGCTCCTGTTCGGGCAGTGGGATCGCGCGCGACGCGCGACGAACGCGCTCGGCGTCGCGCTCATGGGCGACCTCCCGTTCATCGTGGGAAACGAGAGCGCGGACGTATGGTCCCACGCGGGCGAGTTCCGGCGCGACCTCTCGCTCGGCGCACCCCCGGACGAGTTCTCCGATGAAGGGCAGAACTGGGGCCTCCCCGCCTACGACTGGGCCGCGATGGACGCGAACGGCCTCGCGTGGCTCCGCGCGCGCGCGCGGCACGCGGCGAGGCTGTACGACAGCTTCCGCATCGATCACGTGGTCGGCTTCTTCCGCATGTGGGTGCGAGGCCCGGGAGCGGGAGCCGCGAAGGGCACGTTCTTGCCGGAGGAGCCCGCCGCGCAGCGCGCGCGTGGCATGAAGGTGCTCGCCGCGATGCGGGACGCTGCGGCCGAGGGGGGCGCGCGCATCATCGCGGAGGATCTCGGCGTGATCCCCCCGATGGTGCGAACCTCCCTCCGGGAGCTCGGCCTCCCGGGTTACAAGATCATCCCCTGGGAGAAGGACGACGCGTCGCTCGTGCGCGATCCGCGCGCGTTCGATCCCGCGAGCGTGGCCGCGTACAGCACGCACGACACGCAGCCGATCACGGCCTGGTGGCCGGAGCTGCCGGCGCTCGATCAGGCGACGCTCGCCCGGTATGGCGGCTTCGAGGTGGGGTCGGCCGATGTCGACATCTCGCTGCTCGGGCTCCTCCTCGCGGCGGGCTCGGACCTCGCGCTCGTGCTCGTGACGGAGCTCGTCGGCGTGACCGACCGCATCAACCTGCCCGGCACCGTCGGCGATCACAACTGGACCTACCGGCTCCCCGCCCCCGTGGCGGAGCTCGCGCGCGATCCCGCCCTCCGCGCCCGCTTCGCCCGCCTGCGCGAAATGGCCGCGCGTGCCGGGCGGGTTTGACGGCATACTCGCTCGATGGAGCGCGTACGGCCGGGCCGGCACCACCCCCTCGGCGCCACGACGGACGGCGCCGGCGTCAACTTCGCGGTCTTCTCGGAGCACGCGCGGGCCGTCACTCTGTGCCTCTTCGACGCGCTCGGACGGGAGACCCGGATCGCGCTCGCGGAGCGGACGCAGCACGTGTGGCACGCCTACGTCGCCGGCGTGTCGCCGGGGCAGCTGTACGGGTACCGCGTCGACGGGCCGTGGGAGCCGGGCCGGGGGATGCGCTTCAACCCGAACAAGCTGCTCGTGGACCCCTACGCGCTCGCGGTCTCGGGCAAGGTCGATCCCCGTGGCCCCGTCTTCGGCCACGCCGCGGGCGATCCGACGGCGCGTTGCCCCCACGACAGCGCTCCGTACGTCCCGCGCTCGGTCGTCGTGCACGACCCCTTCGACTGGGAGGGTGACCGCCGGCCCGACGTGCACTGGCACGACACGATCCTCTACGAGGCGCACGCGAAGGGGCTCTCTCGCGCGAACCCCGACGTGCCGGAGGCCATCCGGGGCACCTACGCCGGGATCGCGCACGAGGCGACCATCTCGCACTTGTCCCGCCTCGGAATCACCACGCTCGAGCTCCTCCCGGTGCACGAGATCTGCGACGAGATCCCGCTCGCGCGACGCGGCGGCGTGAACTACTGGGGCTACTCGACGCTCGCGTTCTTCGCGCCCGAGCAGCGCTATGCGCCCCCGAACACCGAGCCCGGGGGGCAGGTGAGGGCCTTCAAGGAGATGGTCAAGGCCCTCCACCGAGCCGGCATCGAGGTCGTCCTCGACGTCGTCTACAACCACCCGTGCGAGGGCGATCGCATGGGCCCCACGCTGTCCCTCCGCGGGCTCGACAACGCCGTGTACTACCGGTTGAGCGAGAAGGACCGCAGTGTCTACGAGGACTTCACCGGTTGCGGGAACAGCCTCAACGTCGCGCACGCGCAGACGCTGAAGCTCATCATGGACAGCCTCCGCTACTGGGTGACCGAGATGCACGTCGACGGCTTCCGCTTCGATCTTGCGTCCACGCTGGCGCGCGACGCGGGCTTCGTCGACAAGCTGTCGTCGTTCTTCGACATCATCCACCAGGATCCGGTGCTGAGCCGCGTGAAGCTCGTCGCGGAGCCCTGGGACCTCGGACACGGCGGCTACC
>SXGT01532147.1_pt1 | contig 26676 bp, 14 predicted proteins | sample 3176221 | NCBI WGS metagenome assembly SXGT01 (sample SAMN11356862, study PRJNA531348) | freshwater metagenome | isolation source: freshwater sample F1-120 | place: China: Fuxian Lake, Yuxi | collected 2017-12-25
AGTTGATTAACATGGCGGCAGACAGAGCACCATTCATTGATCAATCACAATCTATGAACATATATATGGCTAGCCCAACACTTTCTAAAATAACTTCATCTCACTTTCATTCATGGGAAAAGGGATTGAAAACTTTATGTTATTATGTTAGAACAAAGGCAATTTCTACCGGAGCAAAACATTTGGCCTTAGATATATCAAAAAAAGAAAATCCAAAAGTTAATTTAGAAGTTCCTAAAGTGGATTATTCAAATATGAACTTACCTCCAAAACCAAAAGATTCAGAATTCGATTGTTTTGGTTGTTCTTCTTAAAAAGAATCAGTCATTTTTGAAATAGTAATTTTTTTTACTTAAAAAAGGCCTAACTTATATTTATATGTGATATGGCTAATGGTATTACTTACGGAATTTCTTTTCCTTTTGTGGATTCTTTTACTGGTAGGTACTTGGATGTCACAAATTCTACTGAAAGTGAAATTAGAGCAGAACTTGTTCACTTATTATTAACTAGAAAAGGTAGTAGATACTTTTTACCTGATTTTGGTACAAGATTGTATGAATACATTTTTGAACCATTAGACGGCCCAACATTCTCTGACATAGAGAGTGAAATAAGAGACTCTATGAGAAATTATATGCCGAATTTACAGGTCATAAACATAACCGTTGAACCTGCATCATCAGGTTTGGAAGATAAAGGATATACTGTTAACAAAGATGGAATACGAGAATTTAAAGTTACCAATATTGCAACATTAGAACATACCGCAAGAATCAAAATTGATTATAAAATCACAGATTCGGCATTTGAATCACAAGATTTTATAATTCTAAATATTTAATTTTATATGGCAGAAAAAAAAATTTCCTACACAGTAAGGGACTTTCAAGGAGTAAGAACAGAATTGATCAACTTCACAAGAACTTACTATCCTGACTTAGTCCAGAACTTTAATGATGCTGGTATTTTTTCGGTGATGCTAGACCTGAATGCTGCTGTGACTGATAACTTAAATTATCAAATTGACAGAAGTATTCAGGAAACTGTTTTGCAGTTTGCTCAACAAAAAAATTCGGTTTTCAATATTGCTAGAACATATGGTTTAAAAGTTCCTGGACAAAGACCATCTGTTGCACTAACTGACTTTTCAATAACGGTACCCGCTTTCGGTGATCGTGAAGATTTGAGATATTGTGGTGTTTTAAGAAGAGGTTCACAAGTTAATGGTGCAGGACAACCATTTGAAACTGTTTACGATATAGATTTTTCCTCTCCTATGAATGCCGAAGGATCTCCAAATAGAATTAAAACACCAAATTTCAATTCAAGTGGAAAGTTATTGAATTATACTATAACCAAAAGGGAGGTCGTTGTTAATGGTATCACAAAAGTATTCAAGCGAGTAATATCATCTAACGATAATAAACCATACTTAGAACTTTTCCTTCCCGAAAAAAATGTATTAGGAATCACAAGTGTTCTACTCAAAGAGGGTACTCAGTATTCTACAATACCAAACCCTCAGGATTTTATAACTTTAGGTCCCGAACGTTGGTATGAAGTCGACGCCTTGGTACAAGACAGAGTTTTTGTTGAAGATCCAACCAAAACATCAGATCAACCAGGCATCAAAGTAGGTTTGTATATAACGACATCAACCAAGTTTATTTCTGAATATACACCACAAGGATTTTGTAAACTAACATTTGGTGGTGGAAATATTTCTGCGGATGAACAACTAAAAGAATTTGCAAGGGACGGTAAAGGTTTCGATTTAAGTAGATATACAAACAATTATTCAATGGGTGCAGCTCTAACACCTAATACAACATTGTTTGTCCAATATAGAATAGGAGGTGGGTTATCGAGTAATGTTGGTATCAATACTATAAACCAAATAGGAACAGTATCTTTTGCGGTAAACGGACCCTCTGAAAGTGCAAACATAAGCGTAATTAATAGTCTACAATGTAACAATGTTACCGCGGCTATAGGTGGAGCTAATCCCCCGACAACCGAAGACGTTAGAAATATGGTATCATTCAATTTTTCAGCACAAAACAGGGCGGTTACTGTAAACGATTATAATTCACTTCTGAGAACAATGCCAGCACAATTCGGGGCACCTGCTAAAGTTGCTATTACTGAAGAAAACAATAAGATACGAATAAAAATGTTATCTTACGATTCATCGGGTACCTTAACAAATGTTGTTTCAAATACATTGAAACAAAATGTCGCCAACTATCTTTCTAATTACAGAATGATTAATGATTACATATCCATAGAAGCCGCAGAAACTATAGACTTATCTATTACGGTAGATGTTGTTTTAGATAATAGTCAAAATCAAGGATCAATAATTGCAAAAACAATTGAAATTGTTACGGACTTTTTCAATCCATTAGTTAGAAACTTAGGACAAAATGTCAACATATCGGAACTTAAAAGACTTATACAATCAGAAAACGGAATTATTTCTGTTTCTGATATTTTGTTCTTTAATCAAGTTGGAGGTCAATACTCCTCTAGTCAAACTTCTATGATATATGCAGATCCTTTAACAAAAGAAATACGACCAATTGCCGATACAATCTTTGCAACACCAACTCAAATCTATCAAATAAGATACCCAAATAAGGATATTAATATAAGGGTTATCAATTTAAAATCGGTTAATTTCTCATAGAGATTTATTTTTTGTAGTATAGTCCTATTTTTATATGAAAATGGGAAATAAACTATTTATCAAAAAAAGAAAAATTAATGCCCAAATCATATAGAATAAGAACCGAAATAGGTGTTGACAAGTATATTAATTTAAATTTAGAACAAGATTGGGAATCTTTAGAGATTTTATCTTTGAAGATTTTGTCCAATAACATTTATACACGATTCTGTGCTGATTATGGTGTGGTGATAGGTCGTGTATTTGTTAATGGTGGGTTTGGACTACCAAACGCTAAAGTATCTGTCTTTATACCTCTAGAGGATGATGACGAATTAAATCCTGTAATTTCAGAATTATATCCTTATAAAAGTATTACTGATATTAATGAACAAGGTTATCGATATAATTTATTACCAAAAATACCATCCTACCAAGGACATGTATCTACAGGATCATTTCCGAACAAAGCAGATGTGTTAATGGACGAATCATACATTGAGGTGTATGATAAGTATTATAGATTCACAGTGACTACAAATGAAAGTGGTGATTTTATGATTTTTGGTGTGCCTGTTGGTGAACAAACAATAGTAATGGATGTTGATTTATCTGATATAGGTTGCTTTTCTTTTTCTCCTCAGGATTTAATTCAACAAGGATTGGCAACGGAGTCCCAAGTTAATGGGGCAAGGTTTAAATCATCAACAAATCTTCAAGAGTTACCACAGATTAAAAATTTAATTTTTGATGTAAACGTAAGACCATTTTGGGGTAGTAATGATCTTTGTCAAATAGGAATCACTAGAGTCGACTTTGATTTATCAAAACAAGCAAATGTAAGAATACAACCTAACGCAATTTTTATCGGATCAATTATTTCTACTACAGATGATGATTCATTAAAAACAACTTGTAGACCAAAAAATAACACAGGTAACTTATGTGAGTTGGTTGCAGGACCTGGTCTTATAGAATCAATCAGACAAACAATTTTTGCAGACATTAATGGACTTCCAATTCTTGAAAGATTTAATTTAGAAGAAGGTGGTAAAGTTATAGATTCTGATGGAACTTATGTGATAAATGTGCCTATGAATTTAGACTATATTTCTACAAACGAATCTGGGCAACAATTTTTAACAAATGACCCAAATAAGGGAATTCCAACAAAAGGAAAATATAGGTTTAAATTTAAGTGGCAGAATGAACAAGGGCTACAAAATAGCTTTCTTAAGGCAGATTTCTTAGTCCCAAACATAAAAGAATATGGATGGGATAATTTTACTAATGACCCAACTAACCTTACGACTACCCAATTCAGTTATAATATACCAATTGGCTCTTTTTCAGGCACTCCAATCGCCGTATATCCACCAGGTGGATTGATAAATCCAATAACGACTAATGTTGAAAGTTATGTGGTTTTTATTAATGATAACGAATACTTTGGATCCGTAGAGTCAATAGAGATTAATCCAGGTGATTTTTTGTCTATTGTTGCAACGCCAATTAATATAAATGAACCCCAAGTATTTCAATTTACTATAGTCCCTCAAGAACTTTTTGAAACCTTAAAATCATATGCATTTAGTACTGATTGGGAAGATTATAATGATATACAATCGGGAATTAATTGTGAGGATACTTTTTACGAGTTCAAATATAACAAAGTTTATACAACTGCAATGTTTTTGGACCGTTACAAAAACGGTATTGGTAGAGCGAGACATTTAGGAATTAAAGAAATTGATAATAGATCATGTAAATCTACAGTCAATACTTTTCCTGTGAACGACATAATAAGAAATTTTGATGCAATATTTTTTATCTTCAATCTATTAATAAACCTATTAACATTTCCAATATTAACTTTATTGTTTGTAGCACACCTTATTGCTTTTATGTGGCCTATTTTAAAATATGTTATGATAGCACTAGCCATTTACTTAACATACGATGCCGCAGTTAGTTTGGTAGAGTCGGTACAAGCGGGAATTAGAGTAATCAACTCGGCTGCGGGAGTAATAAATATTGGTTTCGTATCAGTAAACGTTGGTATGATATTAATGGGTATTTCGGATTTGTTATATGGGGCATATCTAATTCTAGTTGCTGCTTTTAAATTGGCCCTTTCGCTTGCATTTTTAGCATTTACAATCATTGCCGCTATAAGAATTAAAGGATTTCCAAGAATTGGATTACCTATGATTAGTTACCCTGATTGTACAAGTTGTGATTGTCAGTGTGGTAATGCTACAATTGAAGATGATTTTTCTTATACGTCAGTATTAAATGACGTAAACGAAGCTGCTTCAGAACAAGCAACAGGAGAATTCAATGTTATTCTCTCAACTCCAAAAACACTCATTGCTCCCGTTAATTACTCTGGATCATATAACTTAAATCACCCAAATTTAGGACCAAATGAAGATAATGAGGATCCATATAATTGTGAAACTTTAGCAGGCCTTTTGACGGCTCCAGCTGAGGTTACGATAGATGTTGTTGTAAAAGCCTCTACCGATTTTAAAAAAATATTTTCAGGTTATGATGTTATAAGTTCTACTGATCCAAATAGGTTATTAGACAATGAGTCCTATTTATTAAAGGCACCACAACCCTTTTTATTTACTGCGAATAGGAATTTTTTTTTTCCTGATACGAGAGACTTTGCAGTTCCTTTAGATGTTCCATATGGACAAAAACTAAATGAATTCAATACAAGAGATAAATATTTTTATTCAGATACATCTGATACACCATCAAGCGGGCCTAACAGAATTAAAACAAGAGTAAACCAAGATTTAGGTTCTGATTCTTATGATGATCAAGTTTTAGTTGTATTAATGGCTCAAGGAGCAACACAACAATTAGGGGTCGGCACCATAGTCACATTTCAAGACCCAAAGTACGTTGATTCAAGTTTTCCGATTTCAAGATTAGTTAATCTAACAGGAGCAACTTTAAACCAATTTAATACAACTTCAATAACGGGAAATACAACTACTGGAGAAACTATTCCAATAACAATTTCATATGCAAATCCAAGTAATCCCACTGCCCAACTAACTAGTAACATATTTATTGTTTCACCACAAGTAAGTCAGTTGCCCGTAGACGGAAATTCTAGTGTTGAGCAATCTTATCTACAATATCCAACAGACATTGAGTATTTTCAATTAGTCACTGGTGTGACATATAATGATTTTATAGCGTTATCAAATACTTCAGCAACTAATTTATTTCCCCAAAGATATTTACTACACGATATTAGAGTTAATGTTGGATGGTGTGGTGTTAATGTTTTAACCTATAATAATATCATAGAAAATATGCAAGGTTATAATTATTATGAAATTTGTATTTTTGTAAGAGGGGTAGATCCACATTCACCAAAACAACCAAATATTACTTATGACTTATCGAGGATATTTGGAAAAACTTTTGGTACAGGACCTATAGTAAGTGGAAGTTATTATTTAAACTATCCAATACAAAGTTTAACGACTGGTGTAAAACCAAAAGAACATGATACCCCATCTAATATTTCGCAAAATCTTTATTTTCCTTCATTCACTTTCACTCCGTCAAGTTCGTACAGCGGGTTTACTTCTAACTATCCGTATTATTATCTGAGTACGGATGACATAATATCTTCATCATATAGTCCATATCCAGGCCAATGGGCTATCGTATCAAATACAACGATTTCTCAACAGGAGACAACTACAGTATATAATAATATTCCTTGGTTCAATAATCCAATCTCTCAATATATGGTCGGAGGAACTTATATTAGATATATAAACCCACTGACTACTGATATGAGGTTAAATACTAATCAGGCTGGTGATGATTGTAATTCTGATTGTCAAAAAGGGAGATATTTCAACACTGATGATTTTTTTTATTTGCAACCTACTAATAATAATGGAAATCTTTCTGCAACTTATTCACCAGCATATTATAGATATAATCTTAATGGCGTAGAATTCTCTTCTTCTAATAATATTGTAATGAGAAGTGATAGATTGCCCACTTCTACGGATGTACAAAACGGAGCTTCAGGAACAAATACAGGTTTTGCTCTTCATCAAAACGATAATTTTGGTTTTTTTAATGCTGATGGATTACAAAGTGAACCAATTATTACAGCTGGTTTAGATATACCATCAGGAGAACATCAAGATAGTAACGAAATTATTTCAGGTTTGACAAACACACTAACATGTGACGGAATGGTCCCTTTGTCTTGTTATTCGGGAAGCGGTAGTAGTGTTGGTGTAATACCAGCAGAAGATTGTTCAGTTCCCGCGGACAGGATGATAAATGGATGTTATTGTATATTAAATAGAAGGTATGTTGCACAGTACTCCGATGATGTAAGATTGTTTTTAGAGTGGAAAGTAAGATTTACAATGAATTTTGCTGCATGTAGAGGAATTTTTGCTCAAGTATTTCAAAATAATTGGATCAATGGTACACTATATATGTTCTCTTTTAATAAGACTACAACATTTCCTTCAGATGGACCACCATCCTACAATTATTGTAAGGATGTTATAATTTTCAATCAAATTTCAAATACATTTTTTTATAGGTCATCACCTTATAATGGTAATGGATTCATAGGTAAAGAAGCGCCAGGAGAAAATTCATCAAATACAATTATTAAACCTGGATATAATGAAAGACAAATACAATTTCCAACAACTGTCGTGGATTTAGGACCTAGAGACTATTTTATCAAGGACATATGTTGTGCTACTGGAGAAGAAAAATTTGGGTCATACTATGTAGAACAATTAAAAACTACTTCATATCAAGATAATTCAGATATAATTCAGTTGGGTTTTTTATCAAGAATTTTAAATGAAGGTGTTAGACAAAGAATTATACCAATAACCACGGGCGGTAATAATACCGAAGGAAAAGGTATTATACAGTTTTTTAATAGTACTCGAGGAGGAGACAGAATCGATGGCGATTATGCTCAAATGCTGTCGATTAATTCAGAATGGAAAATTTTACCATTTATCTCAGAAAATGTTACATTACAAGAACAAATATATTTCGGAGACAATAGAAATGACGCATCCTCATCATCAATTCAAAGCATTAATATCAAACCTATTATGGGATTATTTTTCGAGGTTACTCAACAAGATGTGAGTTATAGAAAAATAATGTCACCGGGAATCGAAGTATTTAATTTTAATCCACTAATACAAGACTATTTTGGATATCCAAAGTCACAAGAAGTACCAAACTATAAATGGAATATTTCTCTACCCTCAATTTATGCTGGTAATCCTAATATATTTGGTTCTGAAAATAATAATTGGACTACCAAACCAATTGGTTCACTTTACTTCCTTTCAAAAAAATACCAAGATTTAGATTTTGAATCTGCATCTGAAAAATATAGAACAAGTACTACACAACTTGGATATTTAACAAATTTTAACAATAATGGTGTTCCATCACCTTATGTAAACCCATTAACAAATATTTTACAAGGAGCACCGGCAGAAGATTCTGTAGTTAATCAATACTCAATTATAATTGTTGGAGCCCCTTATCATTTTTATTTTGGATTAAACAACGGTAAAACCGCAATAGATAGGTTCTTTAAACTTTATGTAGCAACGGAAGAATAAAATGAATATAGATCCATCAACCAAAATAATAGAATCAACTCAAAGGTATAAGTCGGCTCCCTTGTCTGATCAATTTATCAATGTCCCCTTGAAACAGACAATGAAAGAGTTGGTTGAATTTGATAGAAGTGTTGATTTAAGTTTGGTCAAAGTATTTGACGATGAACGGCAACAATCAACGATTTTCAGACCAGTTACTAAATTCACTATTTTATTCGAAAATGCATATACAGGATCGACTACTTATGTACCTTACAGGGACAATTTATACTACACTAGTGCCTTACAGAACGCAATTTCATACTATCCGTTAGGAAATTCGTCTATACCAGTAACAACTAATCAAGCGATTCCTTGGGTTGGTTTTCCACAATACTCTGAATTTGATTTTATTAGAACAGACAATGATGTTGTGGGATATACTATAGGACCAAACGGACATCTAAATTTTAAGTCAGTAAGCGCAACAACTTATAATTGGTCACATTATATAAGTTATCCTTACAAAAATGAACCTAACATAAATCTATATGCTATCGAACCCCAATCTCAAATAGCATGGAGTTGGGTAGCAAGTGACGGAATTCCTTTTTACATAACTCTTGGAAATGATACACAAAATTCATTTATAAGATTTAAATGCCCGTTTAGTCATGGATTGACAGCAGGTCAATTTGTGTATTTATCTATCAACTATAACAATAATTCGGCATTTCAAATAAATGAATTAGGTGATACAGGGTCAGGTTCTGAAGAATATATCTTTAATATTCTTAATGTTGGTTTCACTGGAACAACATTTCAAACTGGAACTCAAGGTACTCTTAAAAGAATAATTGATTTTACCAACTCGGCAGATACTATAAGTTCATATTATATAAGAAAACACAGAATTTTGACAGATGTTAATTGTGCGGTAGTTACTAATGCAGGATTTGAAAAAAATATTTATAACGATAAAGTAAAATGTGAAACAAAAGTTTTAACACCAAATTTGAAACAAAGATCCTCAATAAAAGAAGGGTCAAGGTCTTATAACCTATCATTTAATTGTGATATAAATATTAACGGGTTAATAGATAACCAAAACAGACCATTAAGTAATTTATTTTTTACCACAGTTTGGATAGGTTACTTTGGGTGGACACAAAAATTAAAAGAAGGTTGGGAGTTTAACACATTTTTAGACATGGGTAACCCACAGATATGGTGGAATCAGAATAACGTTGATTCCGATACAAATGTAAATCAATCTCAATACCAATCTTTAGTAAATCAAGGTCCTTTCTTTTATAATGACTTTTTAACTTCAGGTGATACCTTAAATGGTGATTTTTGTGAATGGAATAACTTTGATCAATTAGAGAGAATAATATCAATTTATCAACATAAAATAACTTATAATCAGAATTGGTTCAGTATAAATGAAACAACTTTGACACAAAATAATCAGTATGGGTATTTTTATCAACCACATAACGTAATTCCTATAAGAGAATTTTCAAATTATATTGAAGAAACTAATAATGAAGACTTAGTAGGACTTCCTGAATATTCTTATTATTCTACAATGAACGCATCCTTCAGATGGAGAGATTTATACCCCTATGGATTTATCAGTGGTGATGGTGTAGGATTAGATTATCCTTTTTTAAATAATTCTCATTATCCATCTACTGATATAATTTTCAGAATAACACCCGAAAACTATAATATACCAAGTGATTATGGAACTCCAACAAATCCTACTGAATTAAATAATTATCAAGGAGGTAAAGTACCAACAGACATTAGTCAAATTTCAGAACCTTCAACCGATGGTTGTGATGTAGGAAGTTTATTATTTAACCAAGTAGATACACCCTAAAAAATAAAAAAATGGATTTCTCAAGAGTAAAAATTGTAAAAAAAGACACTGATAAGTTTATTAATATACCAATTAATATGCAGTGGGATTTTACGGGTAGGGAAGATAGTATAAAAGAATACGAACTTGAGGAGTTAAAACAAGTTATTGGATTTCCTCAAGATTTTGAGGTAATAAGATTTTCGCATTTACCAGATAATAACGAAGATACATTTATAAATTACGAATTCAATTTTTATGATTACTCACAACCAATAACTGCAAATACAATAGGTAATTGGAGTAGTAATTATTTAAATAATGGATTTAGTGTACAAGACATTTACTATTTTTCCAAATCTTTTAATAATTCATTCTTCAAGTTAGATTTTTACGATAGTCCCGACGACACAGTTCAACAATTATACTTGTCAATTGTGTTACCAGTCCAACAAGGATTAACACAAACTGCAACAATCTCACCTTTGATCCCTAATGTAGAAATTAAAAAACCTACAATGATATTAGATTCTATAGGTAATGACAAAGAAGGTTTTTACATTTATTGGTTTAGAAAACAAGATTTTGTTGATATTTCAACCTTTTACATGTCAGCTAGTTTCTTTGATGCAATAACAGGTGTATTTAAAGAAATGTTGAATACAAGACAGGATCTTTTGACCCCTAGTAAATTTACATTTGATCATACTCAATACTACTACTATGAAGTAAGATTGGATTACAATCAAAAGACATATGAAGTTTATTCTACTTTTACTAACAATAGAGTTGGTAATATGATTACGCCGATAAAATGGTTCGAATTTGTTAACCCATAATGGAAATACAAGAATATAAATTTATTATTTCACCTGAAAATGTTAAAAGTGATTTAATATTTGTTACTTATACAGGTGAAACGGATATTACAACAATAATAGATCCTTGTTGTTTAACAGCAACTACTATCTCAGCAACAACTACTGGTACCACAGGAATATATTTACCAATGTCTTATTTATTAAGTGGTAATACAGGTGGTACATCATTTCTCTCTGGTTTATCAGTTAACATAATGTTAACAGAATCAACAGTAGATTTAGGATATTATTCACCAACTGATGGAATGATTTTACAAAAGAATGTATTAAATAACTTTATTACTACCGCAGATACTATTAATCCATACACTTATACTTTCTATAATACTTCGGATCTCGAATTTATTAAGTTTTTACAACTTGTAACTTACACTTTAGATTGGGGTGACGGAAGTCCAACACAAGTTATTTTAGGTATAACACCAATTTCACACACTTACCCATCGACTCCAAATGAATATATAGTAACTTTGACTGCAACATCGCCTTGGGGTATATCATTAGTTCAAAAACCTATAACGGTTCCATATACTAATGTAACAATAACAAATCCACAGGGAAATATAGTTTTTTATCCTGCTGCTGAATCATGGGCTTCAACCCCATTAAGCTACGACTATATATACGATTTTGATTCAAGTACGGATATTAATGACTATTATACATTTAATTCCACATCTGTTCCATTTACAATAACTGGATACACAGAATCCACTTTAAATGATTTGACTCAGTTTGGACCTAAGGTCAATCTTGAAGAAGGTAAATTTAAACTTGGTATACAGGTTACAGGACAAACTGGTGCAATTGGTACATACTATGGTTCTGACATCACAAATACTTATACAGCATACACAATAGATGGAATTATCTATCATGATTATGAAAATTTTACAATTTATTTCACTGACTCATATGGTTATGTTCCAAATGAAATCATACTTACGGCAATTACTAAAAACGAAGCTTTGATCAATGTAATTGATCAACCTGAAATAATAACAAGTATTTTTATCGAAAGAGGAAAAAATTCACCATTAGAAAATATAATGAGATTAGGTGAAGTAAATAATGTTTTTGAGTTAGAAAAATACGGATACAAATATTTTATAATCGAAAAAGTATCCACATAAATATTTATAAAAAAAAGAAAAAATGGCAACAGGAAATTATGGAACTATAAGACCGGCAGATGTTAGTCCTGAAGATGTTCAAATAGTTATGGTATATACTGAGTCGAGGGATGACACTCAAAACTTTACACTAACAACACTCAATTCACAAGATGTGTTGAGACCATATTTTAATAATGCGGCGACAGGAGGTAACTCAGTTGAGATTCTTGGAGGGTTATATAACCTTAAATTACCTGCAGATCAATTTACAAAGTTGGGAATTTATACCCTTATGATAAGACCTACAGAAATAAGAACTATTATAACAGATTGTGGTGTTTTATCTTCTTTACCAAATGTTAAAGGAATTGTTATAGATTTAAATAATGTACCTTCAGAATACAAAAACAAATTTGTTAATCAAGGATTAGTCGGATTTAGAGTTGAATATCTAAACTCAGATAGCACAAAAATTCCAAACTTTTTTAGAATTATAACGTCAAGTTTTTACTGTGAACCTGTAGTCCAAAACTTAACGAATACAATTCAAAAATCTATTAGATATAGATATGTTGAGGGAGCTACAAATCTTTTATTTTGTACGCTATCACCTTCATCATCACCAACGAATAAACCAAGCGCTACTCCATATATTGGACAACCAAATCAAAATATCATAATTACAAACACTTATTTTAATCCTATTACTACTGAAATTGAAATTGTTGACCAAGATATTTCCACCCTTGCAATTGCTCTTTACGGTAATCAAACTAAATCTATGGAGGATGGTATCTATACTATTTACGATGCAGATAATAATATCTACAAACAATACAACTTGTATGAAATTAAAGATCAATTTAATACACTTCTTTATGAGGTCAGACAAGACCGTGGTGATAATATCGACTTTTCTAAATCCTTTAATAATATTACCGCTTAATGGCAACAAATAAATTTACTTGTCCACCTCAAAGTAGTGCCGCAAATTCGTTTTCAAACAATTTAGTTGGTGTCCAGTTAGTTACTGGAGGAGGATTGACGCAGGCAAATTTTCAATTTACGACAGGAATAAGCGAAAAACAAAATAGAACTTTTAATATAGGAAATTTTTCGGATCCAATAAATTTGGAATCCATGAATATAGAAAACAATAGTGAGTCAGCAGATATTCTTGCAAAGAACTATAGAGTTTATCCCAACTATGATCTATCGCAAGTTACCAACTTTACACAGTATGGATCATTAGTTAAAAGAATGTCGGTCTCAATAACTCATATAATTGGTTTTTTTCCTGGTGGTTTAGAAATAAACCCACAAACCCCAAAGTTTATTACTAAAGAAACCGCGATTAATATATCATATAATTCTATTGAAAATGATACTACTTTTGAAGTTTACATTGAATCAATTCAAAATCCTTTTGAATTAGATTATTCAATAAATGCAGAAACTAATATGATGTTCAATGAACTTCCAACCTCACCTTTGAGAAATATGAATTTGAACTATAAAAAATATGTACTTTATTTAAATGGTGAGCAATATCCAGTCAACTATCTTTACCCTACAAATAGTAGTTCGGTAACTCTGAAGTTGATTGTAGATGGTAATCCTTTTAGTGGGTCAATTTTTTCAAATAGTTATTTAGTTATCAGACCAAACGATTTTGAATGTAACAAAGTTTTTAATACAGAACTTGATGCCGTTGAAAATTTTCTTTTGAATAGAAGAATTTCACCACCTTATACCTCACAATTTACTGTACCCCGAGAACAAGATGACGGTACTTTTACCTTGACCACGGAATTGGTAACTTGGCCAAGAGCAGGATTATGGAATCTTGATATTTCTTCAGTAAGATTCGATAACTATCTTACACAGATCAACGATTTTGCCGTTAACCTTGACACATACTCAACTAACATCATATCAAGATTTTTAACAACGGGAGCATTAAAAGAATTTGATACACCAGATCAAAAATTTGAAAAATTATTACAACTATACGGAAGAAGTTTTGACGAAACTAAAACATTTATTGGTGTTTTGGGTAATATTAATAGTGTGCACTATACAGTAAAAAATGATATACCCTCTCAATTATTAAAAAATCTTGCACAAACCTTAGGATGGGTTACAAACTTTTCTCCTATTTCACAAGAAGAATTGTTGAAGGCTGTATTCACTACACAACCAAATAGATTCTCGGGTCTACAGATAGGTCAAACTCCTGAAGAATTAAACTATCAGTTCTATAGAAACTTAATTTTAAATTCCGCTTATCTATTTAAATCTAAAGGTACAAGAAAATCAATAGAATGTCTATTGAAAATGATAGGAGCTCCAGAAGCCTTGGTTGATTTCAATGAGTATGTATATGTTGCAGATACAAGAATTAATATGAATGAATTTAATTCTCAATTTGTAGAAATCAGCACAGGAAGCATAACAACTCAGTTCCCGATATTACAAACTAACAATGTCTTTTCGATTCAAGGAATACAGTATACTGGTTTTACAACTACGGCGACTAACTTTAATGTATTAACAACAAGGAAAGATTATCCTGTAGACGAGTTCGGGTGCCCAAAAATGCCAAGCCCGTCAGAAAGTTATTTTTTCCAAGTTGGAGGAGGGTGGTACCAATCGACACCTGATCACAGAATGCCTGAATTTGTTATACCAACTGACCAAGTGTTTATAGGTAATAATCCAAATTATCAAACACAACTACTACCATTCAATTATGGTGAGGAATATCTTTACAGATACAGATACTTTCCATACATGGACATTGGTTTTAAACTAAGAAAAGTTGCAGAAAACAAAAAAAGTTGGGTAGATACAAATTCTTTTCTGAGAACAAGTTTTGATGGTGGATTTAACGCATATTATACTACAGACGAAGAGTGTTTAGTTCTAAATGTAAAGAATGTCGATATTATGATGAATCCTGGACAAGGTTTATCGTACGACGTTTGGTCTATGTCAAGGGAATATAATTATCCTATACCAGAACAAGGATTATTTTATACACCTCCATCACCGTGTAATATACCGAATCCATATCCAAAAATCGGAGGTGTTGATTGGACAACAATTATACCAAAACCCAATCAAAAAACTTTCTTTGAGTTTGCTCAAACCTTTTGGAGAAACATGGTTAACACAAGAAATAGACAGTTTATAACTGATGGTAAAACTGGCGGATATCCAACACTTCAATCTATTTATTGGAAGTATTTGGACTCTTTGACACAAGCGGGAATTCCTAATAATAACTATACATATCAGACAATGATTGATTTCGTAAATGGTATGGGGGATTATTGGATTCAACTTGTTGAACAAATGGTACCAGCAACTACAATTTGGACTACTGGTATAAGATTGGAAAATTCTATCTTCCACAGACAGAAATTTGTGTGGAGAAGACAAGAAGGATGTAAGTTTGAACCAATTCCATGTAAACCTTGTAGTTTAACAACTCAACTTTTTGTAATAGATTGTCCAGTACAACAAGTCACATGTGTGTTATATCCTTGGAACTCTGATCCTAATACTACATCTTTTGGTGTTGTTTTGACGGATACACTTAATTCATTTTTTATATCTGAAGGTATATTACCAAACACTTGTCAAATGAATACAACTGTCAGTAGTTGGTTTGTAGATATAAGATTAAATAATGTTGTATTACTTCAGTACCCGTTTTTTCAGGGAGTAGGATTAAGCCAATACCCAACCGATACGGAGTGGGTGACTGCTTTAGAGGAAGCATTACAAAGTTTACAAACTTCAGGATATGGTTATAATATTGATACTGTGAATGAAGAAATCGTGGTTTTTAGTAACAATTGTCTACCTAATTTTGATGACCTCCAAATTAATGTTGGCATAAACTTTCAAGTATATTGTAACGGATAATGAGTGTATCAATAATGTATTATGGAGTAACAGGAGACTGTTCAAATACAATTTCAGGTAGAGTAATATTTGAAATTACTGGAAACACCCCACCATTTGTTGTAAGTTGTTTAAATACCCCTTGTGTTATTTCACCCACTGTTGTGACAGGACCACCGTATATATTTGATTATTCTGGATTGTCAGCAAACACATATTTTTTAACAATTCAAGATGGTGCCAATACCATTTTAACTCAAAGTGTGTATATATCTTCAGGTACTTCGGCGACTATTGATTCAAGTAATACCACTTGTGGTTTTAACAATGGATCTATCACAGGTTTTACCGATGGTGTATATGGTGGGGCTACCTTCTATTTATATGACGGAGATGATAATTTTATATCATCAGCATTTACTCCAAATAACTATTACGATTTCCAATCCCTATCTGCAGACACATATTATATTGTGGCTAATGACGGAGGTGGGTGTACAGGAATAACTGCGTCTACAATAATAAAACCCTCAAATCAATTCGATTATGGTGCTTATGTAGTTAATGACGGTAGTTGTATAGGTAATCCGAGTGGTAAGATATTTTTGACCGGACTTACATTACCCGCATCCGCTTACACTATAAATTGGTTAACAAATGTAAATGGTCAAACAGGTACCACCATAACTGGACTGACTGCAGCATCTTATAATGTTGAAATAACAAATGACGATGGTTGTCAAACAACAAAAAGTTTTACCGTTGGTAGCGTCGGGGCTTTAACTTCGGCAGGTTTTATTGTAATACAACAACCATCCTGTTTTGCAAGTGATGGTGAAGTTGAGTTCATTATAACAGGAGGTACTGCACCTTATTTTTTTAGTGCATCAACAGGACAAGTAGAAATTACATTTAGTCAATCAGCAGTTTTTACAAACCTACCATCAGGTACGAATAACTTTCTAGTGACTGATGCTGGTCTGTGTACGATAAATGACTCAATGACAATAGGTACACCTAATTCATTTACAAATGTTCAAATAAACACGACACCTTCATATTGTTCTGCAAATGAAGGGGTTATACAAGTAATGGTAGATAGTGGTGTTACTACTAATCCAAATCTTACAATATCGATTTCTGGTGATTCAGGTACTCAACAATTTGGAACTGCAGGTCAAACAATTAAAACATTTGTTGGGTTACCAACAGGTATATACATAATAACTGTCACATCGGTCGGGTGTACGTATACTGCATACACAACAGTGAATTCAGTCAATTTATATGAAGTCTCTACCTTAATAACAGGTACAACTTGTGGAAGTAATAACGGAGTTTTACAAGTTACAACATCAACGGGTGGTACTCAACCATATATATATAAATTAACAGGACCTACACAAAACCCTGTAACGGTACCTACTTTATTAAATAAATTCACAAATTTAATGGGTGGTAATTACGTACTAACAGTAGAAGATTCGGGGATAAGACCATGTATTAGAAGTTTTGCAATAAACATCCCATCAAGCACAAATGTATTTTTTAACCTAATTAACTCACAACCAATTGTAGGTAACGACGGATCGATCACTGCATATATTTTATCGGGAGAACCACCATTTAATTATATTTGGTCAGGAGGTAGTGCAGCAACTCAAACAGGTTCTACAGTAACAGGATTAACTGCAGGTACATATTCACTCACCGTGACTGATTCAGACGGATGTAGTTTTACAAAATATACAACTTTAATTGGTACAATAAGATATTCTAGTTACAGGTACTACAATATTTGTGATGATCAATTCCAAAACAGTGGAGTTGTTTCAAAAAGGGGAATCAGATCAATGTACTTTGAAGGATTTGCAGATTTAACAAGTGGAGACACAAATTGTATAATAAACTCAGCGGATTTCTCAATATATGCTCAAATAGGAAGTCAGTCGGCACAAACAATTTTTTACACATCTTCAGGAGCCACTGATTATCCTAGTGACACATTATGGGCTCAGACAGTAACAGATATTTTAGATTCTTTTTTTGGTATAAGTGGAACAACAGTAGATATTATAAATAATAGAATCATAATTCAAACAACCTGTGAAGATATACCTAAGGGATGTATTGTTGAACCAATAAATCCACTACAAGATAATCAAGTCATAGTCAATTTAGTAATTGATTATGATATATCATGTGTAATATGTACATAGATGTCAAACCAAGTAACTATAACTACATCAATAAATATTACACCTCCGTTTAGCGGAACTGTTTGTGATTTTTACGGAAATAATTGTTCTTATGTCGGGAGCGGAACAACATTCCCAATAACATTTACACTACCACCACAATTTAATAGTGCACCAATAGTACAGTTGACACTTACAGATTCCTTAGGGTGTTCTCTGACAGAAAATTTATATTGTTAGACAATCGCAACAACAGGGAATGATTGAATATTTAGTATATGGTTTTTACATTTAGTACCGATTCTTATCATTGTTATGAAGTACAAGGATTTACAAAATTAACAACACAACATTTTACACCACTTCATCAGATTTTTTGGATGTTACATCTCAATTTGATTCTATAAATTGTATAAATAAAATTTATTAATTCACTTTTTAAGAATTCGGTTTAATTTTTTTTAATGGAAAATATCCTATTTGTAACGGCACAACCTGATGTTCCTTATTTCGTTTGGCAAATTAAATTGTATGTTAATAATTTTATTGAAAAAGGAATTGATCCTAATCAAATTCATGTAATCTTAGGTATAGTTAATAGAAATACTGAACCATCGGAAGAGTCATTAGAACTAAACAATCTTGGAATAAAACTCCACCACTTCAAAGACGAAAGAATAAAAGGCCACTATATCCCTTCAATTAAACCTTTTTTAATTTCAAAGTGGTTACAGGTAAATGCACAATATGGAAAACTTTTCTTTTTACATGATGCTGATATAATGTTCAATAGACTACCAAAGTTCAATGAAATGTTAGAAGATGATATTTCTTACTTATCAGATACAGTAGGTTATATTGGATACAACTATATATTAGATTGTTGTAAAAGATATGAATTACAACACCCAAAATCAGAAAAAGGTCAACTTATCAACGAAATGGCAAATGTGGTCGGAATTGATGTTGAGTTGATAAAGAAAAATCAAGAAAATTCTGGTGGAGGACAATACCTTATTAAAAACACTAATTCCGAATTGTGGGATAAGATATATAAAGACTCAACTGTATTATACGATCAAATGTTGGACTATCAAAAAAGATTTCCAATTTCACCAGGAGAGATACAGTTTTGGACTGCAGAAATGTGGTCGTTATTGTGGAACCTATGGTTGTACGGACACAAAACAAAAATAACAAATGAACTTGATTTTTCATGGGCAACAGATTCAATTGACATTTATAATAAAAGACCCATTTTACATATGGCAGGAGTTACTCAAGACATGAGATTTAAAAAGTTTTATAAAGGTGAGTTCATTAATCTTGACCCAATAGAGAGACTAAAAGAAGATCCGACATATTTTGATTTTATTGAACCTAACAGTTCCACTATAAAATATATAGATAATATGAGATCATTCATTAAAAAATACGAAAGTTGATTATTTATTGTAAGTAATGGTTGAAGATTGTTATATATTATATTCTTGTGACGGTTCATATGAACCTATTATCTCGAACTTTTCAGGTCTGAGTGCTCACTCATCATCTTATCTAAGAGTTTATTTGACAGATCCTGTTGATGGAATTCCTGATACATGTTTTTATGTTTTGAGCTTAGGAAGTATTGATTGTGAAATTACTCATGAAATAACATCTGTAACGGGTGATACATGTAGTTGTCCTTGTTATTGTTATTTTATAAGATCTGCGAGTCAAACAACAGATGTAACATATGTGAATTGTGACGATGAAATAGTTGTGGAGACAATTCAAGAAGGGTTGACTTACAACATATGTAGTAAAGTTTATCCTCAATTCGATAAACCAACACAAATACCAATTAAGTTGACTGATATTTGTCAAAATGGTCAGTGTCCGCCAACAATACCCACTATAAAACCAAAGAATGAATGTGATGTAATTACAATTTTCCCAATGGATGTTAATTGTTTGGTCCAACAACCCTCAGACGATCGATCATTTGATGGATCTGCGGCTATTGTCATAACAGGTGGTACTCCACCCTACACAATTTTTTGGGAAATAGGTAGTTTTGCTCCGGCATTAGTTAACTTAGGTATTGGAGATTATACGGCGACCGTGACTGATTATTATGGTGATTTCTCTGCAACTACAACATGTGTGTTAACCGCCGAAACATTAACTATTTCTGGAATGTGCTTTGTCCTTTCTGGACATGAAAAAAATAACGTTATATATATTGATAGTCCAAAAGTAGGAATGAAAAATGGGAAACCATATTATTTTTTACAATATGGATTAGTAGATCTTGGGTATATATTCTTCGATGGTGCGACAGATAGTTGGTTATTTTGCCAAACATTAGAATGTCAGGGTAATCCTTACAATGAATTAATTTCTCAAGAGTTCTATCCAACAGGAGGTACAGGAGATTGGTTAGTAGTGTCAAATTCACAGTTAGTAATCACCGAATCATATGTGGGTAGATGTAGTATTCCTGTAGTACCAAAAGAAGGAATAGATCTTTGTGTGACTTTTACAACAAGAGACGACAGAGAATATTTAAATCCAATCCAAACTACAAATGTACAATTTAGTTCGGGTTCCACAATAAACGGTTATCCTAGTTGGACCGCTTCGACTAATCCATACCTCATATATTGGAATTCAGGTGCTAGTCCAAGCCAATGGGTATTAACAGGATATCCGAGTACAAGTATTACTAATTATGATCCATCTGACCCCCCACTCTCAAATTGGCAGATTGCGGGACCTCCAACATTACTCAGTATGAATGTTGTAACAGGTGAATGTAGTTCTGCTTATACAATTAGTTTACTTGTTAATAAAAACGATGGGTTATGTAAACAAAATGGAAGTATCATTATTTCTGCAACGGGAGGAATGATACCATACCAATATTCTATAAATGGCGGACAGACATATCAACAGTCACCAATATTCAACAACCTTAGTTCAGGTAATTATAATGTACTGGCTATTGATTCGAATAATGTGGTATCGGAATTTGTGCAAATTCAAATAACAAATTTACAGATAACAACATACATTGTCACTCTTAATGTTGATTATACAAACAATACATTCAACATTGTCACACCAACGTTACCGCCTGGAGTTTACATTAATGTTGATTTGGTTTTAAATATATCTACAGCATTCTATCCCACAACTGTTGTCCCTCAACCAGTCTTCGTTACAACTGCGTTTGTTACAGGTTCACAAATAACAAACTTAATTTCCATAAGTAATAGTACATCATCGTTGTCAGGTCCTTGTACAAATTCAGGGCCAATTAATATTTCACAAACTCAAAGAGTCTTGGATTACCCCCTTACATTAACAAGTAACCAAACTATTACAGGTAATACACTAAATTTTATTATTATTCCCCCATCTGGACTTTGTAAGGATGCATCTTCCACATATTCACTTAGTTTAAGTGACGCAACAATACAAAATTGTCTTTGTTGTGAGGTAAAAGTAATAAATCCTCCTTTAAGACCACCGATTAATTTTAATCAAATCAATTAAAAGTATATTTATTCAATAAATGGCATACATAATAAAAAAAACATCAGGTTTAGTAAACACTAGAGTCACTGACACAGGAAGGCAAAAACTTTCTGAAGGTAATTTTAGAGTTGCGTACTTTGCGATAGGAGACAGTGAAGTTTCTTACAATGCTCTACCACAAACATATAATCAATCGAATAGTATGATACTCGAACCACAATTTAACGCAGAGAATAGTAGTGGTGTTCCAGAATCAAATAGACAATATTTAAAATATCCATATTTAACCGATAAAAATGAAACCAACATATATGGAATACCATTTATGGATTCACAAGTTGAATCAGTTTTCAATACAGCAGCACCAAGAGGGTTCTTTTCTGGTTTTACTTCAGGAAATAATTTAAGTTGGAAAGCACTTGTAAATAATCAATATGCTATCACACCAAACTATGTAGTAAACATGTCAACTTTAGTTGGTACTAATCAAATTGAGGTGTATCGTTTGGATTGTAATGTTGGAAACACAAATACTCCTGAAGTTGGTGATATAATTACAATCTACTATGATGGATTGGCAGCACAAGACTGCTCTTGTAATAACTTAACAACACCAACACCAACACAATCACCATCATCGTCTCAACACCAAACACCAACCCCTACACCAACACCTTCAGGAACTATTGGTAACCCCTGTTTGTCGCCTACCGCAACACCAACACCAACAAGTACACCATGTGTAACAGTGTCGAATAGTCCATTATGTCCAGCACCACCACCCACAGATTGTTTTAAATCCGTTTATAGTTGTGTTGCGATTTTGACTTACAAAATTATTGCAGTTTGCGGGAACCTATTAACTTTAGATAGAACAACACCAAATTACTATGATTTATCGTCAGAATGTATTGCAAGGGCAATTATATACCCACCACAAATGGTTCCATTATATGATAGTTTTACACCTGAACCACATTGGGCAAAAAGTGTAATTGATTTTGAATCTGTATGTGATACGGATCAGTTTGATGTAAAAATTTGGAATATGAATATTCCATGGACCGAAAATCCGGCAGGTCTTATTACAAATCAATTTGAAGGTTATGATAATTTTGGATCAAAACAATACGTTGGATCAAAAGAATATTTAGGATACAGCACAAGTGCTCAAGTATCGACAGATGATGTCTACTATTATAACTCATTTGGTGAAAAACAAATTGTTTTACCAAAAAATCAAAAAGCAATAGCAATAATACATTATACGAATCAAACAATAGATTTCTTTTATGGTGAAAAGTTTGCAATGCAACCTTATGACGCTTCGAATCCTTTAAACACCCAAGGTCAGGCAAGAAACTTTAGATTGCACATACCTACTTTGATGTGGCATAAAAACCCTGAGTGTTGTTACGGTCAAACTTTTTACGTTGATCCTCCAAATTTTCAAGGAAAAAATTTATTTAAAGTCCAATACACAAAGTCAAAAGTCTCATCAAATATGAATCAACCTGGTATTAGATATTACAACCTTTGGGATACATTTGCACAACCAAACGGACTTCCGAGTCGAATAGGTAAAGTCTATCCTGATTCTAAAATTATTGTTATTGATGATGAAGAAATAGTTGCTGCTCTATCCTATAAGTCCAATAGAAATTGGACTTTACCAGCACCACAACTTTCATTACTCACTCCAAATACATGTGATACATCAAATTCAACAGGAGTTTTAACAGGAGGTCAAGAAACAATGTGGGTTACATATAGATTATCAAGTCAAAACACTTTTACAAATTCCCTTCATTCTAATTATTATACAAGTGTGGTTGGAACAGAAAATGTTTGTACTCCTGATACTCCAAAAAATGTTGGGGTTAGATTTGGGGGAGAATTTCCTTGTTTAGTTCAACCTGGATTTGTACCGGTCACTACTACCACAACAACATTCCATACACCTGTAACTATTACAACAACACATTGTCCTTCTTGTATTGTCCCACAAGGTTTTTACGCAAATAAATTTGAAGTTTTAGCCCAAAAAGTTCCAGTAGGTCAAAGACCAATATCAGAAAATTGGAAACTAATCGATTTTACTAATCAGATAAGTTCATTATTTATCAATGGATATGTAACACAACAATCAATAACCTCTAACACATTTGTAATTACAGATCAAAATTATGCATCAGCTCCATTCTATAATTTAAATGACTTTATATCTTTAGTCCCTAAGAATTCAACTCAAACCCAACTTAACTTCGGTGATGAATATTATTTCTATGGTAATTTAGAAACAGATATCCAAGCAACTTTATACGAAATGAAATATAAGATTAACCTTAGTTCAAATGAGTTTTTAGTTTCTCAAAACCCAACATGGACTTTTGGTACACCGTCTTATGTAAGTGAGATAGCACTTCTTGATGAAAACGAAGATATATTAGTTATGTCAAAACTTCAATCTCCAGTACTTAGACAAGGTATCCAACAATATGTTATAAAATTGGATTTTTAATAAAACATACAATTTTTTTCAAATTTGATTATATATAAGTTTAACAAAAACATTTTATGGCTAAAAGTTTAAAAAACTCACCCAAAGTTTTGGGTCTTGATATTTCCACAAAAACAATAGGATGGGCTCTGTTTGATATGAAAACTCAAGATCTTCTTGAATTAACTCATGTCTCACCAAGACCTAAGATGGATAAAGATGAAGATAAATTGAAAGAATTATTACTTAAATCAGAAATATTTTCAGAAAAACTAAGAGAATATAAAAACTTAGGTATCGTTAGAGTTGTGATAGAAGAACCACTATTAAATTCTAATAATATTTATACAATCCAAACACTTCTTAGATTCAACAGTTTTATATTCAAAGAAATATATAATGTTTTAGAAATTCTGCCTGAGTTCATATCAACTTATAATTCACGTAAGTTTGCATTTCCTGATTTAGTACAAGAAAACGACAAAAAAAAACATGTTCTTTTTGGTGGACTTCCTAAAGATATTGATAAAAAAATGATTATTTGGGAAAAGGTGGCAAAAAGAGAACCTCAAATTAAATGGTTATATACTAATAATAACACTTTGAAAAAAGAAAACTTTGATCAGACTGATGCTTACACATGTGTTTTGGGGTTCATGCGATTTAAAGGTATTTGGTAAGAACTATAAATATTACTTAAAATATCGTCTAAGTAGTAATATTTTTTAACATATGAATGGAATTAATATAATACTCAAATTTTGTGGATTGGTGGTTGTGGGTAAAGTAGAAGAACAAATTATAGTATTTTGGTTTGGTTCGATACTAACTACTTGTTTTCCACTTTTATTACAATTTGTATATTGTGCAGATAAAACCACAGGACTGTTATTAAATAATCTATATTGATATTCAACACACGGAGTTGGAGTCGGAGGTGGGGTTGGAGTCGGAGATAATGTGGGACAAGGTTGTTGTGAAATAGTGGTAAAAAAACCATCTAATTGACTTAAACAACTTACAGAACTATTAGAATCTGTCCAATCTAATAAAGAACCCACTGGATATTCACTATCTATGTTTAAATATGAACCAGATATATTAGTTTGGCTATTTTCAGCAACCCAACGGAGGTTAATATTATCCCAATATATTCTATATAATATAGAGTTGTTTGGGAAAACCCACTCGTAGTATAATTTTCCGTTCAAGTAACCACTTGCGGAAACATAAACATTACCACATTTTGGTGAATTTACTGTCAAACACTCAAATATAGGTTCAACGGGATTCGGAATACAATTTAAACAAGCTCCTTGATTAGAGGGACCCACCTCATTAGTAAGCGTAACATTATCGACACCACTCACATTTTCAAATAACCCGTCAAATATTACACAGAAGTTAAAACCATTTATGATCGCATTATAAACATAACCTTCCTGAGGTTGAGTATTACCGGAAACTAAAACAAGATCTGACGTAAAATAATTAATACCTGTAAAACAATCTGTAAATTTTTTACTATTAGCACATTCTATATTCTGATTAATTGTATTAAATATTACTGTACCAGGACAATTGTATGGTCTTATGACTTGAGGAGTTAAAGAAGGAGTTTGTGTTGGAGTTGAAGTAACACTCGGAGTTACAAAATCAAGTGTTACTGTCATCGATCTTCCACCACATGGATCGGTTGTTGAAGGTGTTGGTGTTAATGTAGGAGTTGCCGTCGGTGAAGAAGTTATACTTGGGGTTGGAGGAATATAACAATCAAATATTGCATCAAAATCAAAAGACGCACACACATCTGTAGTTGTAGTTGTTGTCACACAAATCCCTGAATACATTACGGTATCATCTAAGTCAGGAGTTGTTGCGGTACTGAGATAAGGGCCAAACTGAACACAAGGATCATCTAAAACTGAAGATAAACACCATCTATTTTCTGTAATTGAAAAGAATATCACTCCCGTAGTTCCTGTGTAATAAAAATGACCGTTATGAACACCTTCTATATCATAATTACCGTCATAGGTTCCTGTGTTTATAATACAATAATCGCCCACAGGTGTTGGAGAAGGTGTAGGAGTAAATGTATTAGTTGGTGTAGTTGTTGGAGTTTTAGTAACCGTTGGTGTATTTGTTAGTGTTACCGTTGGTGTATTTGTTGGAGTTTCAGTAACAGTTGGTGTATTTGTTGGAGTTTTAGTAACAGTTGGTGTATTTGTTGGAGTTTCAGTAACAGTTGGTGTATTTGTTGGAGTTTCAGTAACAGTTGGTGTATTTGTTGGAGTTTCAGTAACAGTTGGTGTATTTGTTGGTGTTTCAGTAACAGTTGGCGTTACAGTTGGCGTATTTGTTG
>SXGT01711914.1_pt1 | contig 26672 bp, 22 predicted proteins | sample 3176221 | NCBI WGS metagenome assembly SXGT01 (sample SAMN11356862, study PRJNA531348) | freshwater metagenome | isolation source: freshwater sample F1-120 | place: China: Fuxian Lake, Yuxi | collected 2017-12-25
CAAGCAGAACTTATTTCAATTGCAGGGAATTATAAAGTTAGCGATGACTTAGATAAATCCATGCAGCATAAGCCAGTGCAAATATACCTGCAAGATCACGCACTGATTATTAAAGAACTATAAACCACCGAATTAGAGGATAAAGCATTGAGTAGAATCATCGTTGTAACATCAGGCAAGGGCGGAGTTGGCAAAACCACGACAAGTGCTGCAATCGCTATGGGACTTGCGAAAAAAGGTTACAAAACCGCAGTGATCGATTTTGATGTTGGTTTGCGTAATCTTGACTTAATCATGGGGTGCGAGCGACGGGTCATTTATGATCTCGTCAATGTTATCAATAATGAAGCCGTTTTAAACCAAGCATTAATTAAAGATAAACGTTGCGATCAACTCTATATCTTACCCGCCTCCCAAACTCGCGATAAAGACGCACTTACCCAAGAAGGCATAGAACGTATTTTGCAAGACTTATCGAAGGATTTCGATTATATAGTCTGCGACTCGCCAGCGGGTATCGAGAAGGGTGCGCATTTGGCTATGTATTTTGCTGACGATGCCTTTGTGGTCACCAACCCAGAGGTCTCCTCTGTTCGAGATTCTGATCGGATGTTGGGTTTGCTATCTAGTAAATCCAAACGCGCAGAAAACAATCAAGAACCTATTAAAGAATATTTATTACTTACTCGCTATTCGCCTGAACGAGTCAAACTCGGTGAAATGTTAAGCGTTGAGGATGTCCAAGAAATTTTGTCGCTCAATCTTCTAGGTGTCATTCCAGAATCTAAATCAGTTTTGAATGCATCTAATGCTGGTGTCCCTGTCATTCTTGACGAAAAAAGTGATGCGGGCCAAGCCTATGCTGACATTGTTGACCGATATTTGGGCATAGATAAACCGCACCGTTTTATTGAGGAAGAGAAAAAAGGCTTGTTTAGCAAGTTATTCAGGAGCAAATAATGTTAAGCCTTCTTGATTATTTTCGTTCTTCTCAACGGGGTAGCGCTTCGATAGCCAAAGAGCGTTTACAGATTTTGGTAGCTCATGAACGAAGCGCGAAGCACAAATCCCGTCCTTCGTATCTTCCTCAATTGCAACAAGAATTACTCCAAGTAATCCAAAAATACATTAAAGTTGATCTGGATGCGATTTCGGTCAATTTCGAGCAGGATGAAGACCAAGAAACTTTGGAAGTCAATATCGTATTACCAGATGAACATGCGAAAACCCCTTCAACTTAAATCTAAAAGGTAACCACTATGAATGAAGAAATCGGCAATATCGCTGGAGAAATTTGGAAATTTCTAAATGAAAATGGCCCTGCCAGCGTGAACAAAATCACGACTGAAACGGGCATTGGTCGCAATGAAATCCATCGCGCATTAGGCTGGCTAGCGAGAGAGGAGAAAGTGAGTTTTGAAACCAACGGTCGCACCGAAACCATATCACTAGTTTAACTGAGTTGTGCATGATATTGCGTTAGGCTATATCATGCACGCCCTATAGTTAAATATCCAAACCCATATCGCGGCTATTCTGAGCCAAATTGCTATTATAGTATGGGTCCCCAGCCTCAAAATATCCATGCCAGCGGTTATGAAAATACACAAAATCTTCACTGGTTTCATCGATTTGCCAAACATCATCCTGTTGACGCACAAATTGGCACTGCGGCACAATTGCACTTCGCCCACCTAGCGCTTGAGCTCGTAATGCAAAATCCAGCAAAGCATGTGGTCCCTGTAAATTTGGGTCAAATCCTTGTAATTTCTCCCACCACGATCGCTTAAATATCACACACTCTGGATGGGGTGCCGAAATATTTCTAACGATTTGCGAGACTCCCATATACCCGGGTTCTGACTCAGGGAAGCCCTGATACACAGGCACTAGACTAGTATCCTGATTATAGTAAATTCCGACATACTCCAACAAACCCGACGCAGTCACTATTTTTCCACTCACCATTGCAAGTTCATCGAAATGCAGCAACCATGCGGCTAAACGCGTTAGAGTCGATTCGTCTTTTGCGAGCAAACCAGTACTTATAATGGCAATATACTGCTGCTCAGGTTGATGTTCTGCAATCAAATGACTTACAAACCTTGCATAATCAACGGCCAAAAGCTCCTTATGCAAAGCAAGAATTTGAATAGTGTTAGCTTCTGGAGTCGTTAAATCTAATTGATAAGTACCTCGCCAGAACCCTGGAATTTCTTGCGCACCCCCTGAAATACCTCGGCGCTGCAGCGCAGCATTTAATGCCGCAGCCCCCGCTTGAAAAGCATAATCTTTGGCATTTACATTCAAGGCAACTGAGGCAGGATGCTGTCGCCAGTGATACAAAATTTTAGGAATATGCGCTACTTGCGGATGCAATTCTGCGGCGCGCAAGATCAAATCATAGTCCTGAGATCCATCAAACTCTGAACGCAAGCCACCCAAGTCCAGCAACATTTGACGTCGATAAGCCATCAAATGAAAAATATAATTTCCTGACAGCAAGGTTTCGGGCGACCAATTCGGCTTAAATAAATGCAGGTAGCGCTCACCCTGTTCAGATATCATGTCCCGATCAGAATAAATAATATCAAGCTCGGGATGAGCTTGTAGCTCAGCCGCAATTAGGGCTAGGGCTTGTAAATCAAGGCGATCATCATGATCTAAAAACACCACAAAATCACCCGTTGCTTGTGCAATTCCAAGATTAGTGGCCTTAGAAATTCCAAGCGAGCTTTGCCCAAAAATCACCTGTATCCTTGGATCTTTACATACGCCAGACGCAAGCAACTGTTTAGTATCAACGCGACTGGAACCATCATCCACTAGAATCCATTGCCAATACGGATAACACTGCATACGCATAGACAAAATACACTCATACAATATGGCTGGCTCAGTATTATAGACTGGCGTCACCACACTAATTTTGGGCGGGTTAACCCTTAGCTTACATGCAGAATAGCTTAACTCCCAGTGCGTTAAAGTTTGCCAAGCGTGTATGGACAACCATTTTTGATACTCTTCCCAATGACTGGAGTTCCACGTCTGCAATAACGTATCCGTGGGCTTAATGACAGGATAAAACGCTAAGCAACGCCAACTGGGTAAAATGGACAATAATTTATTAGGCAGAAAAGACCAACATTTTCGATATGCACGTCTAAGTAAAGATTCGGTGCGCATATTTAAATGTAATTCATGAGTTGTATTAAATTGCGAAGATATTCGTGAACATTAAAGTGAAAATAAATTAAATTTTTCATAATCAAGTAGTACCCAATAGTGCCTACCTCACCCCAACTCTTTTCAGGAGAGAGTCGTAAAAGTTAAAATGTAGGTTGGGTTAACCAACCTACCCACTGTTTCTAAGAAACTATATACTCTCAGAAAATGCAGCATTAAGCTTTATTTGAGAATAGACGGAAAATTTGAAGCTGGTTTTGCTTTGGGTAAATCATAATAAATACCACTTAAATTCCGTTTAAACTCTTCCGTCACTTTACGTGCATCGTATTTATTCTCTACCACTCTCGGCGTCAGTAATACGACTAACTCGTCACGCGCTTTGTTTCTAGCGGTACTGCTAAAGAGGCTACCGATACCAGGAATATCCTTTAAAAACGGAATACCGGTATTATTCGCTGAATTAGATTCTGCAATTAACCCTCCGAGCACTACAGTTTCACCACTGACTACGGCAACAGAACTGACGATCTGGCGTTGCAGAATTGTCGGTGTCGACGGTAAAACCCCGGCATCGTTTTTCAGCGCATCATCCACTTTTTGGTCTATATCCATGATCACGATACCGTTGGCATTGACGCGCGGCGTTACTTTTAAGGTGACCCCAGTTTCAATTTGCTGCGTATTGGTCACAGGTACAGAACCAGTCAAAGATGAGGTCCCTACCGCCGAAATTCCTGATTGAAAAGGAACTTTATCCCCAACATGGATTGATGCCTCATGGTTATTTAAAACCATCAAAGAAGGTGAAGAAAGTACATTTAAATCAGCTTTCTTTGCCAAAGCGTTTAAGATTAAACGCGGTGAGCCCGAAGAATTTAAAAACCCGTAGGAAAAACCTCCAGATGCAGCAGCAGCGGCGGAAGATATTAAGTCTCCAGTTAAACCACTGGCTAAACCTCCGACACCGCTGTAGGTATCGTTAATTTGATTATCGAATAGCCACTTAACACCATATTGCAAATCGTTATTTAATTTTACCGCGACTATGGTTGCATCCACCAACACTTGCAGCGGCATCACATCCAACTGTTGCACAATTTTTTTAATTAAACGTAACTGCTGTGGCTTGGCAGAAATAATCAATGCGTTATTTGATTGATCAGCAATTACCTGCGCTCCTGCAAATTCACTATCTGGATTGGCTTGCGATCCGGAAGATTTGTTAGCTACTTGCGTCGGTTGATTCGGCGTAGGTGTTGTTGGCTTATTGGTCAAGGTTGAGCTTTGCGAGCCGGGAGCTGTTGACAATTGTGCTGATTTAGGCGTAGTTGGCGTGGTGGGTGTTCCAGTAAAAATCGAACTTAGAGTATCAGCGAGTTCTGTCGCTACCACATGTTGTACCCGGTAAACCACAACGCCGCCATCCGCGCTTGTTGGACTGGGTTTATCTAAACGTTCGACCCAAGTCTTAGCTTCTTCGATATATTCAGCTTGCTGCGAAACAATTAATACTGCATTCAGATGCTTAATGGGCACAAATTTAATCATATTGGCCAAGGGCATTTTTTCTTCCTTACTGAAAATTTGCTCCAACTGGGTGACCGTTTCCGTCAAGTCCACATTCTCCAGAGGGTATAAACCAAACGACATACCACTCATATAATTGACATCAAAGGTTTTGATAATCTCTAGAATGCGTTCAACTTCATAACTGCTCCCCGACACCATCAGGATATTCCGTGCAGGATCACTACGGACAACCGATTTTTCAGGCACTAACGGCGTTAAAATATCCATCATATCCAAGGCGCCTACGAATTGCAGCGGCACAATTTTGGTTTGGTAGCCTGGCATCAATGCTCTACCAGACTTACCTACAGTTGGAATACCACTGGACTGTAAGGCTTTAGCATTCGGTTCAATTCGATATACGCCATCACTTTTCACTAGCGCGACATCATTCATGCGTAACAACATTTCGAGTGTCGGTAACAATTCAGCTTTAGTTAACGGCTGGGTGGTTTGTAACGTCACTTTGCCACTAATTGCTGGATTTAACACATAGTTTTCACCCAGCATATCACTCAAGATAATTTTACTGACTTCCCCTAAATCAGCATCGTCAAAGTTGAGTGAAAACTTACCCTCTGGGGCTTTACCCGTACTTTGGGTATTGATATTAGGATCAATAAAGCGCCCGGTACCTTTAAACTGTTGACTAGTCACTTTAGTGGACGGTTTTTTATCATCCTGATTTTTCAACTGGGTAAACTGCACATCCGTTGGCCCAGTTTTTTTATCTGTGTCATTCTGGACCACATTCAATGGAATTTTAGTATTTACACTAGGTGCTAAAAATTCACATCCAGTCGTCAATAAGCTACATGCCACAATGGCGCTTTGAAGAGTTCGAGTTTTAAATAATGTTTTCATCTTTTCGGTTGCGGAGGGGGCGGCGGTTGTATAGCAAAAGGATTAACTACTGCAGGCGGTGGAGGCGGTGGTGCAGTCGGTGGTAATTGTTTGGATTTAGCTTTGAGCAATAAGACTTCTTTAGTCTGATCATCTGCTTGCATCGTGACTTTATCGGTTTTAATCTCAATCAATTTCCAACCATTAACTTCATCACCTTTGGTTAATTTTTTAAATTTATCAGAATAGGTTGTCGCTTTTGGATTTTGGAACATGGCTCGAATCCCCTTGGGCGTGTCGAGAATCCCGGTTAATAACAAATCAAAATCCTCAACAGGCGGTTTAACTGCAACTGGAGCTGTAACGGCAGGAGCCGCCACTGTTTTCGCAATGGGACGTCGGCCTTCAAAAAAAATGGGGCGCTGCACAAATTCCGCATAAGCTTCAACAGGCTGTTGCACAAAGGGGTAAACGGGCACGGGTTGCATTTCAAACCCCGCTTTTTCGACGGTAAAAATATCGTGCATAATCTCATTACGTAAATTGTTGCCATACCACCATTCGCCCGCGAATAGCAGCAATAACATAAAACTTAAGGCCAGAAAAAACGCTGCTAATCTATATTCCCAACTTAACTGTGCCATCGTTAAACTTTCCTCATATAGGTTGCAACCTGAACATTGACAGTGACTATGCCGTTATCCTCTAACTGCCCAGTATTAGGATTGCGTACCCCTCTTATAGGTCGGATATCCAGTTCTTCAATCAACATCAGTGGTTTTGCATTTTCAATTTGATATAACATCGAACGTAACGTTTCTATATCGCACGAGAATCTCACATTCACCGCAATATGAATTAAGCCTTCAACTTCAGATTGGGCCAATACCTGAGTGCTTGCCAGTTCGCCGCCAGCGGTGACGATGATATTTTTAATAAAGGTTTGCAATTCGGCTTCGGCAAGTGCCGGGGTCTCTTGAGTATTAAAATAACCTAGATTACTGATTTCATTTTTACTGGCTTCAACTTTTTGAAACACCTCGTCTCGACTATCAATCACGCGTGCATAGCGTTGAATACGAAATACTAATTCCTTGATTTCCTGTTCATAACTGGATAATTTAGAATACCAAGGCCAAATCAGCATCACGATAATTAACAGCACCAAAGCCACTAACAAGCCTACAGCAATATATTGCTGTTGTAATTTACTTAGATTCTGGGGCATTGTTGCTTACCGGTATAATTTCTGTTAATAATTGAAAACGTTCTTTTCCGGAGGTTCGATCCTGCGTCACGGGTGAAATAAAACGGGTATTGCGGAAACGTCCGGTTTTTTCCAGCGCGGCAATCAACGCCGATGCATTACCGGACTCGCCTAACAATTCCAACCCGGATGCGGTATAACGCAATTGCGAAAGCGAAGTATCATCTTTTAACTCCTTACTGAGTAAGTTAAAAATTTCCACTAGCGCAGGATTATTTCGCTTTTTCGTCATCAACTGATTAGTAGCTTGATATAAGTAATCAATGCCACGTTTAGTATCTTCAACTTGCAGTGCTAATTTTTCAACTTTGTGCAAATGTGCTTTTAATTTATCGATTCCTTGATAAGCCATCCAAAGCGGATGCAAAAACAAAATTAACAGCATCGTTACTAGAATACCCAGAGAACAATACATCACCACCTGTGGTTTTTTGCTTTTAAGGTGGCGCATTGCTTGCGGTAATAGATTGTAACGTTCTTTAGGCGCTAATAGCGGTATCGGTTGCTGTTCACAATCGGCGTAAGCTGGAGCAACTCCTAAGATCGCCAATTGCTCACAAATCTCGTCTAACACATGCCGTTGCACGACTAAAAGGGCAACCGAAATTTGTGCATTCACGGGTTTACCCAATTTCACAACATCATAATAGACTTGCTGAGGGTTGAACGGCGTATAACGATCTAATTCGTAAGTTAGCATTTGCTGCAAATTGGTCGTCGCAATTTCAGGCAAACTGATAATTTTTTGCATGCCTAAAGCTGCGGGAATCCGAATCACTACCTCAGCATGACTATACATGGCATCGTTATCAATAATTGATCTTAAGCGCTTACTCGCACTTTCATTCACTTCAAATTCGCCTAACAAGGTATTGATATTACGATAGCCAGAATTATTTTGATAAGTGACTAGCAGATTTTGCTCTTTAGGCTCAACAATCAAGAAGCCATTACTATGGTTAAATCCATCAATCACGCTTGCTGGCAAAAGTGAAACAAGTTCACCGGTCCACCATGACCAAAACGCGCCAATGTTAATCTCTGTATCCAATTTCAGCATGAGTTAATCTGTACAATATTTGATTTAAATCATGATGCGTTAAGCGTCATGAACCTTAACCAGCAAACTGGTTATTTTATCCCCGATAAAGTAGCGGCATAGATTATTTAGGGTGACTGTGTGCAGCATCACGTGAATCAACTAAAGAGATATTATCAAGTTATTATTGGCATCGGTAAACAAAGATCCAAAATTACTGCCTTTTGTCCACTTTAAAATAGCAAATGGCAGCCCCGATCTGGATTGCCCTTGCTTAACTACAGCACTTACGGCAGCACTTACACCTTCGACAGGCATAGCTTCTGCGGTAATTTGAAACGTTTGGGACCCACCTCCCCCAGGCGCAGTTCCCAACCAAGTAGGCGGAGTTTCAGGCGCTCCGGCTCGCGCATTTTGGGCACGTTCTTGCAAATAAGCATCAACTAATGCAGGTGTAGCGTTTGGGGTTCCCAATAATAATTCTCGCGAGGCTTTCGCTGGATTAACATCTTTTGCTTGCGAGTAAACCGTAATTAAAGGTTCTAATTGCGAAAATAACACAGGGGTCATGCCCAAAACTAACTGCAACTCTTCTACGGTCTCAAACGGTTTATTTCTAGGGACATACGTTAATCGCGCTGCTTTATATTCTTCTTTTTCTGCCCCATTTAAGCTTAGCAGATCATCTGGATCGCGCCAATCGATAATCGCCGAAACCAGTTTTTCAGCATCCTGCTCTTTTAAGCCCCGACCGATTAAGATAGTGCGTAACATTTGTCCATCTGTTTGATTAATGTCAATCTTGCCTGATTCATCTGCTATCGTGATGCGAATCGGAACTTCGTCGATCTGTAACTCGTAAATAGTCCCGTCACTGCGCCAACGCGCTTGTTGATCAACATTCAGCATTTGCTTAATGGCAATATTAATTCCAGCTTCTGCCATAGCATTGGCCTGCGCTAAGGTTTTAAAATCGGCAAGTATCGCAGTTTCGCGCCGAATAGTCAGTGCAAAGCTGCTGGCCATAATAATAATTAAGGTGATTACCCACATCACGACCACCAACGCCACCCCACGTTGCTTATTGTGTAAATCGGCCATTCACGATTCCAAAGGGGTTAGCAGTACTGGTATTACTCCCATTATCAACTTTCAAAGGCACTACGATATCCGGCCACACCTCACCATTAAGCATCACGATAGAAACTTTAACTAACAACGGGGTTTTTTGGCTTTCTAACCATGTATCATACCAAGTAGCGGGTTGATTGGGCTGCGCCTGATCAACACCAAAATAACTAAATTCAATGGCCTTGACACCGTCTAAAATCGTCACGTCTTCTATATTCCAATTATCGCCTTCACTGACTGGAAAAAAAGGCTGCATACTGACGTTAATTCGACCTTGTTTACTTTTGGCACCGCTCATAGAGATGTTAAATAATTGTAATCCCAGGCGCCCAGCACTTGCTGGCATACTCGACACAAATTGCAAAGCCGTTTTATCTCCTTGAAAAGATAATTGCTTGATCTCAGTAAAATCATTTTGCAGTGGCAATAAGTTTTGCAAATGATTGAGAAAAAAATTCCGAATAATCGCTTTTTGGGTCACGGCGGCGATTTTATGCTCACCAGCATCCCAATTACGCACACACACACTTAAACTTCCAAATAACAGCACCAACATTACGCCCATTAAACTCATGCCAATGAGCACTTCTATCAAGGTAAATCCTCGAAGTGAGCCGAATTGATTAAGCACTGAACTACCAGATGATCGCGTTGGGCTATTCATGACTATTTGCGTATCAAAGCTTGAGCAGTAGCCAAGCGAACACTGCTGATTGCAAATTCCCGGGTATCATCACCATCCTGCCAACTCACCGAAACTAATATATAAAAAGAATTTAAATCAATGGGTAACGCTTGCGGTGAACTGGGTTGCTGCGCTTTTTGTTGCGTTGCAGGAACAAATTCAAAGGGGGAAATTGACATTTCCCATGAATATTTATCTAACTCAACCCCTGAGATTTGACCGGGAGCAAGATCGATTTCTAGCCCTGCTCTTGCCATTTGTGATTCAGCAATCGCAAGGGCTTCCTGATATTCTTCAGCAATCACCGCTGAACGTAAACCATTCGAAAAGATACTTAACAATACCCCTAAAGACATCGCCAAGATTGAAAATGCCACGAGGATTTCCAGCAAGGAAAAACCGTGTTGTAGCTTAGCTTGCTTCGGGTACATCAATGTCAACCTGACCAGTCAGCCAATTAATGGTAAGTTCCTGAGTAAAATTACCCAAATCCAAGGTAATTTTACCGCCAGAGGAAGAACCATCAGGAAAAAAACGAATACTACCCACCCCTACGCCATCTTGTTCCGTTTGCGAAACTGACAAGGTAATATCAATTTCATCCGATAATTTATATACCTTATCCCGACCCGTCACTTGATAGCTATTTTCTTGTAAATCAATACTCACCAAGGTTTCTTTTTGCGTAGTTAATGCTTTGCCACGTGCAAAACGCAACGCCGAGGCAACATCGCGTGCAGCACTTTTTAAAACCGACGCCTGATTCCCGTTAGAGATATTCGGAGCAACCACAGCTAATGCCATCACCGTGATGGTCAATACCAGTAATAATTCAACAAGGGTAAAGCCCTGTTCGGGTGATTTAAGCATTACTGATACTCAACTGCACGCATCTTGAACCTACCCTCATTGGTACATGCAAACGCATCAACACTAACGTCAGCAGGTTCAAAGCAGCAATAGGTAATTATTCCCAACTCACAGAATCTTTATCTTCGCCTTCGCCGCCTTCACGACCATCCGCACCGTATGAGAACAAATCAAACTTGCCATGTTGACCAGGTGAAACATAATGATAATCTTTTAACCAAGGATCTTGGGGAAGTTTGTTTTTACGTAAATATGGACCATTCCAAATGGAGACATTGGCAGGTTTTTCCACTAAGGCTTTTAAGCCTTGCTCAGTCGTTGGGTAATTACCCACATCGATACGATACATATCCAAAGCCCCAGATAATTCTTCGACTTGAGCTTTTGCGGTACTGGTTTTCGCACCGCCGAGATGTTTCATTACCTGCGGTCCCACTAAACCCGCTAATAAACCAATAATTGCAAGTACCACTAATAATTCGATTAAGGTAAAACCTGCTTGTTTAGAATTTTGAATACGCATGTTGTTATTTCACCTGATAAATTCACTTTGTTTATACAAACACTCTAGATCTCTCCCAGAGACGAACTAGAACGCTAAATCATTCACACTCAAGATTGCGGATAAAATTGAGATAATGATCCCGCCTATCATCACCCCCATAAACACGATAACGGCAGGCTCCATTAACGCCAACATCCGTTTGATGGTAATTTCTAATTGTTTATCGTAGGCGACCGCGATCCTATCCAACATTTCTTCCATCCGTCCGGTCTCTTCGCCCATTTTAATCATTTGCGTCGCCATTTTGGGAAATTGTCCAGTCGCTATCAGTGCGCCGGACATATCCTTACCCTGCCGCAAATTATCTTCCGCAGAGGAAACGGCATTCACTAACACTTGATTGCTTAAGGTACTTTTGACGATACCCAGCGCGGTAAGAATAGGCACACCATTGGACAACAAGGTACCTAAAGTTCGGCTAAAACTGGCCGTGGCGATATTGCGGATCATATCACCCACAATCGGAATACGTAAAAAGAAAGCATCCCATTTAGGTTTTCTGGGGCTATCGCTTAATTCGTAGCGCATAAAGCCCGTGCCCATGACAATCATGAGTAACAAAACCCACCAATAGTTCTGTAACCACTGTGCCGCACCCACCACAATCTGTGTGGATACCGGGAGCTCTTTACCCGCACTTTCAAACATCTCCATAAACTGCGGTACCACAAAGGTCAGCAATAAAAACACCGATCCTAAAGCCATGACCACCAGTATTGCGGGATAAATCATAGCGGTAGTCACAGTATTGCGTAATTCTTTCGATTTTTCTAGATAATCTGCCAAGCGCCGCAAAACCACTTCAACACTACCACCCGCCTCTCCTGCACGTAACATATTGAGATAAAATTTAGAAAAGGCGGTTGATTCAGCTTCGAGAGACGCCGCTAAAGTGGCTCCACCTTTCACGCGCTCCAAGACTTTATTGATTAACTGATAAATTTTGGAATCTGCAGGAATCAAATCCATCAGCACCACTAACGACCGATCTAAGGGTAAACCCGCATCTAATAAGGTCGCTAATTCCTTGGTAAACAACAAAATATCCTTGGGCGAGAGTCCTTGATTTTTTTTACCAAACGACGATTTATAGATTGATGCTAAACCAGCTGAACCGACACTGATCGGGATACAGCCATCATTTTGCAGGCTTTTAACCAAGCTGGCTTCATCATCCGCTTCCTTGATACCCTCAATGACTTCGCCTTCTCTATTCAGCGCTTTATACGCAAATACTGGCATCGTTTAAGTTTCCGAAGAAGTCACGCGTAGCACCTCGTCTAACGAGGTTAAACCTTTAAGTGCTTTCACTACACCATCATCATACATGGTTAACATCCCATCTTGTACCGCTTGATCCTGTATTTTACCGGATTCTTGATGTGCCATAACCATTTTACGAATCGCATCATTCATCACTAAAAACTCAATAATCGCTAAACGCCCACGATAGCCGATGCCGCCACATTTTTCACAGCCCACAGGCTTATACAACAAGATCTCGCCAGGAGGCGCAAAACGCTGCAAACCTTTTTCTTTAATCACTTCGGGCAAAGCAGGATAGCTTACCCGGCAATGCGGACATAATTTCCGCACTAAACGTTGCGCTAAAATACCATTGACCGTGGAGGTCAACAAATAATCATCTAAGCCCATATCCAACAAACGCGCCAACCCGCCCGCCGCATCGTTGGTATGTAAGGTAGATAATACTAAGTGACCCGTTAAGGCCGATTGCACCGCGATTTTTGCAGTTTCCAAATCCCGCATCTCACCGATCATGATCACATCCGGGTCTTGCCGAACAATTGAACGCAAGGCACTGGAAAAAGTTAAACCAATTTGCGGTTTGGCTTGAATCTGGTTAACCCCGTTTAATTGGTATTCCACCGGGTCTTCGATGGTAATGATTTTACGTTCAGGCGTATTTAAACGCGTTAATGCCGTATATAAGGTAGTCGATTTACCACTACCCGTTGGACCTGTAATTAAAATAATCCCGTGCGGTCTAGCCAGCACTTCCAAGAAATGTTGCGAATTTCCCTCTTCAAAACCTAAAGAGGCAAAGTCAAAGACCACGCTTTCTTTATCCAATAAGCGGATGACCACACTTTCACCATACATGGTGGGGGTGGTTGAGACCCGTAAATCGATCTCCTTACCCTGCATTTGGATTTTGATACGTCCGTCTTGCGGTAAACGACGCTCAGCAATATTTAACTTAGCCATCAATTTAATACGTGAGATCACCGCTGCGGTAGACGCAACGGGGGGAGATTCAATATTTTGTAACACCCCGTCTATGCGTAAGCGGATCACTAGCGATTGATCAAAGGGTTCGATATGAATATCCGAGGCCCGCGTTTCCAAAGCACGTTGGAACACCAAATTCACCATACGGATCACAGGCGCTTCACTGGCAAGATCTTTCAAATGTTCAATATCGTCTAACGAAGCATCATCATCCATAGAACCATATAATTGGCCCATTTGAGATTTACCTTCGCCAAATTGTAATTCCAGGGCTTTATCAATTTCCGACAAAATACCCACTTTAATAATCACTTGCTTGGACGTTAGCAATTCCAAGGATTGCTGAATAAAATCATCTTCCGAATCTAAAACCGCAACAGTAATACTTTTGTCATCAGCGGCAATGCCAACGACATGATGTTCTTTAAGAAAACGCAAGGAAACTTCTTCCCCAAAAGGCGATTCTGCCGGGTACTCATTAGCCAAAACGACCTGAAGATTTCTGGCTTTAGCCAACGCTTCTGCAACATGCTTTTCGGAGCAAAGTCCCAACTTAATCAACAGTCCGGGTAATCCAGAGGCGCCCATTTGCTCCTGAATTTTATTCACTCTAACTAAGTCGTTTTGCCTTAAAGACTGCTGCGCAAGTAAAATATCAATAAATTGTTGATAGCCCATTATCTTCGGAGTGGGGAGAGTTTTGCGGGAGATGCAATGACTGCACAATTGTGTTTTGAAGTATAGCAGGCATTTCACTTTTGAAATGCCTGCTATCAAGAATTAATAAACCTATACTGACTATACTACTACAAATTGCCAGTGTCGGGAATGACGTAATTTAAAATTTATCTTCACAACCTTGCAGGCATTATTTTGCAGGCAACGCAGGAACTGCAATCGCATTGGCGGCGGGTGCGGGTACAGCTGGCGCAGGCACCGCTGGTGCAACTTTCGCGGCGACTGCAGCCGCGGTAGCCGCAACTGGAGACGATGCCGCCACGGGCGCAGGTGCAGCAGGTGCAGTGGCGGCAACGGGCGCAGCAGCTACTGCACCAAACTGAATGTCTGCTTTATTTTTTTCCAAGGTTTTATCACCGATGCCTTTTACCCGCCCTAAGTCTTGTAGTGTTTTAAATGGACCATTTTTTTCGCGATCAGCAACAATTGCTTGAGCTTTTTTCAGGCCAATGCCATGCAGTGCTGCGGCAAGCGCGGGAGCATCCGCCGTATTAACATCAACTGGGGCGGCGAACACATTAAATGCAGTGAAGAATAAAAACAACATTAGTAACTTTTTCATAAATTAGCCTCATAATAATCATTGAATTTTCAAAAAACCATCGAGCACAACGTTGTAACGCACCTGCAGTTTATGTCTACAGCCTCTTGAAACCGCACCTTTTGCCCAGCCAACATTGCTACAAAATGACTAATTATTTTTATCAGCGTTCTTGGATAAGCTAAACTGTTTTCATAAACTATACCTAAGCATAATTTACCTACTATTAACCAATGCTGAAGCCAAACTTCCCTGATGAAAAATTGCTCGAATACTTTTCTGCAACAGATGGCGAACTTATCAAATCAGCGCTGGCATTACTCCCCCCCGATGATGAAAATTACCATCGCCCCACGGGCAAACAAGTCGCACATATTTTATTGGGGTTTCATGTCGACTTAACCACCATCACCGCCGCGCTGCTGAGTGATCCGCGACTCAGTAATTCACTTTCAGCGCCAGAGATCGTCCAGCAATTCGGTCAAGCCGTGATGACCTTGATTAAGGATGTCAACTGGTTAAACAATCTCAATGTCTATTCCATAGAAGTCACGCATCAACCGCAACAATCCGAAATTTTGCGGCGCATGTTACTCTCTATGACCCATGATGCCCGTGCAGTAATTATCAAACTCGCTTATCGGGTACAACGCCTACATAGTCTCCAGAAAGAAAGCTATGAGATGCGCCACTATATCGCGCATGAAACTATCGATATCTACGCACCCATTGCCAATCGCCTAGGGGTCAACCAGTTAAAATGGGAACTGGAAGACATGGCGTTTCGATATCTAAAACCCCAGACTTATCGTGATATCGCCAAATCATTAGCCAGCAATCGTCAAGCACGCTTAAACTGTATCGATCAATTTATCAGCTTACTCGGTGAACGCCTTCAGCAGGAGCAACTGCAAGCCAAAATCTATGGCCGCCCCAAGCATATCTATAGCATTTGGAAAAAAATGCAGCGCAAGAATTTAGCCATCGACGAACTCTATGATTTATTAGCCGTGCGGGTCATTGTCGATAAATTAAGTGCGTGCTACGAAGTCCTGGGTATTGTGCATAGCCAATGGCAGTACATCCCTAAAGAATTTGATGATTACATTGCCAATCCCAAAGAAAATGGCTATCAATCTCTGCACACTGTTATTTTAGATCCTGACGGTAACCGCATTGAAGTCCAAATTCGTACTCAGGATATGGATGAATTTGCAGAGCTCGGAATTGCCGCCCATTGGCGTTATAAAGAAGGCGGTGATCATAATGCGGTCACCGAACGCTGTATTGCAACGCTCAGACAATTATTAAGCACTAAAGAAACCGATGAAGTGATGCTGGAAAGTTTTAAAACCAGCTTATTTTATGACCGGGTCTACGTATTAACTCCCAAAGGCAAATTGATAGATTTAGTCAAAGGTTCGACACCGTTGGATTTTGCTTATGCCATACATACCGACATTGGCCACCGCTGCCGGGGCGCCAAAGTTAACGGGCGTATTGTCAATCTGAGCTATGAACTGCGTTCCGGCGAACAAGTCGAGATCTTAACCACTAAACATGGCAATCCCAATCGTAATTGGATAGATCCGAATTTAGGCTATCTAAAATCACCGCATGCGATCAGTAAAGTCAAAAGCTGGTTTAAACAACAGCAATTGGAACAAAATATTTCGCTAGGTAAAGCCATTTTAGAAAAAGAAGCACACCGCCTAGGACTGTCAGCGGTTCCACTTAAAGAACTCAGTACCGCGTTCAACGAGCCAGATCTGAATAAATTATTGGCCAGTATCGGACGCGGGGATATTAATAACCGCCAGATTGCCAGTAAATTATCGATTCCCGAACTTAAAATCCAACCCGTCAAATGGGTGAGTAAGCCGCTCACCTTAAATAAAAACAGTGTGCTCGTTGATGGCATAGCCAATGTGCTCACCTCTATTGCGCATTGTTGCAACCCCTTGCCGGGAGATGAAATTGGCGGTTACATCTCGCACCATAAAGGCATCACCATACACCGTAAAAATTGCAGCAATTTTTTACAACACCATGCAGAACACCCCAAACAAATCGTGGCGGTAGAATGGGGCGAGTATGCAACCCAGCATGTCGTGCCCATTATTATCCAAGCGAGCACCAGTGATAATTTACTCACCGACGTCACGCAATTGCTTAGCCACGATAAAATCGCCATCCAAGCTGCCCAGCTCAAAACTTTGGATGACTTTAGCTGTGTACTGCAATTGACCCTACAGATTAAAAACACCAATCAGCTCAGTCAAATACTTTCCAAAATTAATGATTTACCGCAAGTCTTTGACGTCAAACGCCGAACCTAAATTTAGACAGCCTTAAGACACGTTTCATTTTTAATGGGGGTGGAAGCCCCCAAAATGTCCTCCACCATGACCACCATGAAAACCGTAGCCACCTCCTCCACCATAAAAATGCCCATAACCGCCACTATTATATGCCCCTGGGTAAACCACACTATAACCTACTGGATATGCAGGTGCATATGCGGCGCGATAACCGCCATAAGGATAGGCAACGCAGGCATTCAACATCACCACCAAACTGCAAAGCAACAATTTATTAAATAATTTCATTGTGAGTACCTCCAAAGTTAAACGTAATATAACTTAGAGCTGCTGAACCCAATATGAATTCAAAATATTTTAAATTATTGTTTTATTTATTAAAAAATGTAATTACAGCATCGATAGCAAACCCGCCCTCATCACCGACCTGATCAATGAGACCAGAACAATCACCGCCATAACTTGCAGTCTGCGAAAAGCGAATTTTAATAAACAGATGGCATCTAAAATTGGCAGCTACCTCCATGCTGTCAAATTCATTTGGCTCGACATCCTAATTGCGCAGCGAAACTTGGCTATCAAAAGCACACTTGTATTCGAACTTTTCACCCCAACTTTTACTCAGAGTAATACAGTTTGATAATTTTATTTGACTGGCTACTGCAAACTACCTACGGTGGGCTTTAACGCAGTCTGCTCAAAATCCAAAGGATGACATTATGACTAGATTTTTTAGTCATACCTCGTTAACCTACACTATTGAAGGTTTTTATTCATCGCAACGTAAATCAATTATAAAAATTCAGGAGCTTGATATGTCAGAAACAGCAATTATTAAAGTCAGTGGTATGAAATGTGGCGGCTGTGAAGCCAACGTCACTGGAAAATTAAGTGCGATTGGGGGGGTTGAATCTGTCAATGCGCAGCACAAAGAAGGCACAGTGACGGTGACCTTTGATAACGCGCAAACCGATTTGGATACCCTAGAGGATGTTATTATTGAAGCGGGTTTTAAAATAGAATAAGCATTGAGCTTGAACTTGGCTGAACAGCTGGGTGTAGCAAAATTGACCATGAGTGAGGATATTATGAACACAGAAGCCGAAACTACGGCCACAGAATTGCGGATCTCCATTTTGGGTATGCGTTGTGCGGGCTGTGTTAGTGCAGTTGAAGGCGCCATCGCTGAAATCCCAGGTGTTATCGAAGTCAATGTGAATTTTGCAGATCACTCGGCCTTAGTCAAAGGCACAGCCGACCCAGAAGCATTGAAATCTGCAGTCAAACAAGCAGGTTTCGATGCGGCGATTATGGAAGGCCTGGATGAAGACCCCGCCGAACAAGAACAACAAGAATTACAACGTTATCGTCAGCTAATGCGCAAAGCGGTTGTAGCTGGCATTATCGGTATCCCGTTAATGTTGGGTGCGCATTTAAACTGGTTCCCAGAAATCGGCAGCCCGGATGGACAGGCATTTTGGTCGTGGATTGCTTTAATTTCCTTAGGCGTACTCGTCTATTCCGGCGCGAGTTTTTATACTGGCGCTTATCAGTCCATGCGCTTAAAACAAGCCAATATGGATACTTTGATCGCCCTGGGCACCGGGGCGGCTTGGCTGTATTCCTGCGTCATTATTGATTATTCAGATGTATTACCCAGTTTATCCAAACATGCCTATTTTGAAGCCGCGGTCGTTATCCTGGCATTTCTGAATTTAGGCTCTGCCTTAGAAACCTTAGCACGCGGCAAAACCTCGGGAGCAATTCGACAACTAATCGGTTTACAACCTCGCACCGCGCGCGTAGTGCGCAACGGCCAGGAATTGGATGTTGCTATAGCGGAGGTCGGCCTGGGTGAAACCCTACGCGTCCGTCCCGGTGAAAAAATTGCGGTGGATGGCGTGGTGCTCGAAGGTCATTCAGCGGTGGATGAATCCATGCTGACGGGCGAATCCATGCCCGTTGAAAAAGGCGTGGGTGCGCAAGTCGTGGCTGGCAGTATCAATTTACAGGGCAGTTTTTTATTTACCGCCAATCGCATTGGTAGAGACACCGCCTTGGCACAAATTATTAAAAGTGTGCGGCAAGCGCAAGCCAGCAAACCGGAAATCGCACGTTTGGCGGATAAAATTTCCAGTGTGTTCGTCCCCACGGTCATTGCCTTATCACTGTTGACCTTCTTTGCTTGGCTAATTTTTGGACCTGAACCTGCCTTAGGCTATGCGTTCGTCACCTCCATGACTGTTTTAGTCATTGCCTGCCCGTGTGCGTTAGGCTTGGCCACACCGATTTCGGTCATGGTTGCCGTGGGGCGTGCCGCGCAAGCGGGGATATTAATTCGTAAAGGCGAAGCACTGCAAACCGCAGGCAAATTAAGCTGCGTCATTCTGGATAAAACGGGTACGGTCACAGAAGGTAAACCTAAAGTCGTGGCAATTGATGCCTTTGGTACGGCGACCACCGAACAAGTTTTGACCTGGGCCGCGAGTATAGAAGCAGGCTCAGAACATCCTTTAGCCGCCAGTATTTTAGCTGCCGCCAGTGCCGACAATATTACCTTGGCCAAAGTTAAACGTTTTGCTGCCATTCCCGGTCATGGCGTCAGTGCTGAAATCAAAAGCCAAAAAATCTTGTTTGGCAATAGTGCGTTGATGCAAGCGCAAGCCGTTAACTTTAGCGACTATGCTGAAAAACTAAAAACCTATGCCGAATTAGGCCAAACGCCGATGTTATTAGCGGTCGACGGCAGTATTGCCGGAATTATCGCCGTGGCCGATCCGATTAAAACCGACTCCGCCGAGGCGGTGAAAGTCTTACAAGCTAAAGGCCTGCGAGTGATCATGGTCACCGGGGACAATGAAATTACCGCCCGCGCTATTGCCAGCCAAGCAGGCATTACTGAAGTCAGAGCACAAGTTCTGCCACAAGATAAAGCTGACATAGTTAAAGAACTGCAATTATTAGGTGAAAAAGTCGGCATGGTCGGCGATGGCATTAATGACGCCCCCGCTTTAGCCCAGGCTGATGTCGGTTTGGCTATTGGCACGGGCACCGATGTCGCCATCGAAAGTGCCGATGTTGTGATTTTACAGGGCTCGTTACTGAAAGTTGCGGACGTTATTGCTTTATCCAAAGCGACCGTCAAAAATATTCAGCAAAATTTATTGGGCGCTTTCTTTTATAACACCATTAGTATCCCGGTTGCCGCCGGGTTACTGTTCCCAATGTTTGGCGTGTTATTAAATCCCATGATTGCAGGTGCAGCGATGGCCATGTCCTCGGTCACTGTCGTCGCCAATGCTAATCGGCTACGCTGGTTAAAATTTGATTGATATTGCTTAGAGATTACCAGCGGTTTATTAAATTTACTGACGTTACGTAGTAAAGTGTTTTAATCCCGTTTACCGCGTCGAGCACCACAGTAGTTATCGGGAAAAGCCCAACGGGTTGCGGCATGGATGCCGCAAGGTGGCAAAGGGGCAGGACGCCCCTTTTGTCACCCCCCGATAACTACGAGGAGCGCAAGACATCAGCGGTAACCGGGCCGCCTTTTCTTTGAATACTTTCTTTTCGACTGCATGGATGCAGGAGGTAGAGCAACGCCGGGAGCAGTTGCCGAGGCGGCGCAAAAGAAAGTATTTCGCCTTCGGGTGCGAGAACCCGATTAGAAATCCGTCGCGATAGCGACACCATATGATTCTTTCTATCCTGCAAAAACGATCTGCGTAACGTCAGTTACAAACCTGCTGAACATAAACTAGAGAAACAAAGTAATGAACAAACTAAAATGTGCGGTAATAGGCACCGGATATCTGGGTAAATTTCATGCGGAAAAATATGCCGCCCTACCCGATTGTGAACTGGTGGCGGTGGTCGATATCAACCCGGAAGCTGCAAAAGCAGTGGCCGATAAATTTGGCGCCGAGGCCTTAACTGATTATCACGCCTTATTGGGTAAAGTGGATGCGGTCAGTATTGTCGTCCCTACCACCCTGCATCATGCAGTGGCTAAAGATTTTTTAACGGCTGGCGCACATGTGTTAGTCGAAAAGCCAATTTGTGTGACCGTCGACGAGGCGGAAGAGCTGATCGCCATCGCCAAGGCCAACAACTTGATTTTACAAGTTGGGCATTTAGAGCGCTTTAACCCGGCGGTGTTAGGTCTGGACAAGGAAGAAAAACCGCTGTTTATTGAATCGCACCGCTTATCGCCGTTTAATCCCCGCGCCAATGATGTCAGCGTAGTGTTGGATTTAATGATCCATGATATTGATATTATTTTGGCCTTGGTCGATTCGGAAGTGGAAAAAATTGATGCCAGTGGGACGGCAGTGTTGACCCAAGGCACCGACATCGCCAACGCGCGCATTCTATTCAAAAACGGCTGTGTCGCTAACGTCACTGCCAGCCGTATCAGTCTGAAGCAAGAACGTAAAATGCGTATGTTCCGACCTAGCTCTTATGTCTCGGTCGATTTCCAAAATCGGATCTTAAGCAAACATCGCACAGGCGAGAAAGAAATGTTCCCGGGCATCCCAGAAATTGTCTCCGAAGACTTGGTATTTGAAAGTGGTGATGCCTTGCTAGAGGAAATCAAACATTTTGTTAGCTGTATTCTGACAGGAACCAACCCAATTGTCTCCGGTGAAGCCGGAAAACGTGCGTTGGCAACCGCAATTCAGATTACGCAATTGCTGGGAGATTAGCTCTAGTTTAAACTTAATAATAGTTAGAATTTAACTGCAGAGACATGTCTCACTTGAAGCCACTATTTTGAGAGTGTCTTCAAGTGAAGTGATAGCTTGGACAGCACAGCGTGATACCCAATGATTAGCCTCAAAAGTAAGCATAAGCCATATCGTTGCAGCCCACACCTACCTAGAGACTTAAACGCCTTACAAACCGAAGGCGGTATCAGGTTCTTCTAATCTTTCCAGACGGAATACAAAATTACCCAAATTTTTCAACACTGCTCGGTATTGACGCGCACCAATTTCCACCGAAGGTATCGTCAAAAGTGCGGTATTAGTATCATATTGAGCGGGTTTACTATGTGCCTGTTTAGTTAATTCATCGGCTGAAACTAAACTATATAGTTTGTCGCCCTGTGTTTTGAGCTGAACTTTATAATGTCGATCTAACACCTGCACATCCGCAAGGTGAATATTTTGGTTAGTACTGTCATGCGTCAAATTTGCATCTACGCGCGGACCATCAATCCGAGTAATAGTCACCACCCCCACAGGCAAATTGGTGTTCCATGCAAAGTTGGCAGGAATATCCGCTTTGCCGCCAATTGTCGGACTGCTAAACAATGCGATAGGATTACTGGTCTGAATACTGGCATCGGTATTGGTAGTGGGCGGTGTTTGCGAAGCTGTTGGTGGAGAATTTCTATTGCCATCGGTAGTCGACACTTGCGGATCGCCATTTGCGGCTCTAGGTGCCATCAGACCACAGGGGTCAACAATATCTGCGCTTAATTCAGTATTTTGTTCCACCCCAGCATCATAAGCGTAAAAATTATAGATTTTGGTTTCACCGTATTGCTCAGGCAACGCCACCGAATCCAAACCTGCTAACCCATCATTAGTACACATCATCATCATAATCAACGACAAACGATCACTGGGATTTGCGCCTAAGGTAAAGTTAATGCTGCTTAAGAGCGTTTGACCTGTAGTCGTAGGCTTTAAACCAGGCGTTGAGCTGAGCGCATCAAAAAATGGTAAACCTGCGGGCCATGGCGCAGTTGAAGCACCTCTTGCTGCCATAGGAAATGGATGTCCGTAAACATCAGTCACTTCACCACTGCTGAGTTTACCCGCCAGAAAGTTAAATGTAGATACGGGTGAACCTGTTTGTGCCACATTGGCTGCCTGCACGCTTGCTAACTGCCCAACTTGAAATACATGCAGTGCAGATGAATGCGTCGCCGCCACCGGAAAGGAAAAACCATGTCCGTAGGTTTGATTGGTGACCGTCACAGAGTAGGTTCCAGTCGGTTTAGTATTCCAAGCAAGCGCTGGCGTTAAGGCATTAGCCCCCAGTAAAACCGAAAATAGTACTTTTTTTAACATTGACAAAATCCTTAAAAAGTTAACGAATCATTAGACTTGATTGATAAATGCTGTAATAGCTCTAGTACATCCACAAATTTAATTGCATTTTTTAATTTAATCGATAGAACCCTCCTTCTACCATGAAAGCATATTAAGTTAATTGTTAATTTCTGCGTGCGTAAAATACATACAACTGATTAACTCAGACTCTGAATATAGTCAAACCTATTGAGTATAGCTCTTTGGTATTCCAACTCCTTAGTGCTAATTATTTCAAGGATTCTAGCACCTGAATTTCCCCAGCACGCGTATGCGCCTGCAATGTGGGCTCATACATAGACTGCGCATAGACTGCCGGGGCAATAAATTTACCTGCGACTGTCGCTTTCATTTGATAGCGATATTCAGCCATCGCTTTTGATACGCTTCCGTATAACAACACCCGATCTTCACGAATATCGATATACTCTGTTTGCCAATTTCCCCCTGTCGTTAAGCGATCTTGCCATAAAGGTAATTGCTCCTGAGTATCATCTTCGCTAGTGTCGGTTGTGGCATCAGTATTCGGTTCTGCTGCTTGCTCACGCGCAGGAATAACGACTTCAAATCCCGTCGGTAATAAATCTTGTACTGCAATATTTTCTAAGCGCTCATCATCTAAGGCACGTAGGCGCAGTTGCACGGTAACTTCTTCACCCAAGCTAACCTGAGTCACGGCTTTTCCTGCTTTATTCAGATAACTGCGTTGAATTTCCAAACCGTCGTGTTGCTCTTGCTGCGGTAACAATTTATCAAAACCCGATTCAGACAATACATAATACAGTGGCGTACTGCCTGGCCCTGCAAAACGTAAGCTTTGAGTATCCAACGGAAAACTGCTACGTGGCGCAAAGCTGGCTGGCAAGTCTAAGGCTTGAGATTTGCCCGTACTATCTGTAGCGAAGATTTTTAATTCTTGCGCTATAGCGGGCGGTACTGCGTCGATATAGGCTTGATAAGCCAACAGAAAGTACGCGGATGACAAGGTATTAAAATGCTGTTTTTGCATAGCATCCGCAAAGCTTTGCAACAGCGCTGGCGGTAAATTTTGTAGGGCCGCCGGAAAATGCTTCGCGAGAATATACAACGATTGTGCGCCATAGATCATCGGATCATAGTAATTGGCATAACGTGTGGCATTGTTAGGCTTAGCCAGACTTTGGAGTATGCCTTTGAGCAATTCCTCGGCTAGGTTTTTTTGTTGTAACAACTGGTAACTGGCCGCTAAATAGCCTGTGGCCAAATCTTGTTGCCATTCCTTTGGAAATTGCGTGCGTAAGGCTTCGCGGATACTGGAGAGCATGCTACTGGTGACCACACCTTGACGCGTCAACAAATAGGCCGCATAAGCGCGTACCCGCAAGCCGTATAAATCACTGGCCGGGCTAGCGGCGAGTGTTTGGGCGTAGGCTAGCGTTTTTTGCAGCATATCGTCGGGTATGCTCATGCCGTTGTCCAGTGAGTCTAATAAAAAGTGTAACGCATAGATAGACGCAAATTCATGGGCTTGTGGGGTTGCGGTCCATAATCCAAAGCCACCTTCGGCATTTTGGCGGCTACGCAAGACGCTCAGCATTTGCTGAAACCGTTTTTCGCTCTCTACTCCCGGTTTACCAAATTCGGGATGCTTACTTAAGACCACGGTTGGAATCGCTTTACTGACTAATTGCTCGGTACAGCTATGCGTATAATTGTCCAAATAATCGGTTAAGCCCGACATCGCCACCAGCGGCAACAGTGAAACGCCAGCACTGACTTTGCGCTGTTCTGGAAATAAGCGCCGTTCGATCGCGACATCTTGCTGCCCGCTAAAACTTCCAAACCGTAGGGTATTCACGCGCGTAGTCGCTGGACGAATACTTAAATATGCATGCCGTTGCCGCTCAGTAGCACCGCTGTTAACTACAAAATTTAAAGTAGCATTGCCTAAGGGTACATGCTCCACATCCTGCACTTTAAAGCGAAAACTGCTGACGCCTTCATGCATTTCATCAATTTTCAAGGCTTTTTCGGGCGCATCTAACACCTCTAAACCTGGAGTAGGCAGATATTTAACCTGCACGGGGGCCTGTGGCCCAGAGCCTTTAATATTATTCGCTACGGCAACACTCACGCTAAATTCATCTCCGGGTGCTACCATAAACGGGGCATTCGGGGTGACAATTAAATCATCGCGCACTAAGGTTTTCTGTTGCACACTGGCAATACGCTGATCATTTACCGCGACCGCCATCACTTTGAGACTGCCATTAAAGGTTTCAGGCACCGCATAATTCAATTCCGTTTCGCCATTGACATCGATAATTCCTGACCAATAGGCGGCGGGTTTGTCGTGCTTACGTTTGAACGGATTTAACAATGAACCTGCTTCATCATCCGCGGTATCGCCACCTGCCGCCGAAGCCAACAGCAGTTTTTTAAATTCTGGCAAGATTAAATCTAAGATCTGCGCACTTTCGACACTGAGTTGGCGTTTTTGGAAAAAATATTCCAACGGTTGTGGATTTTTATAGCGTGCCACCTGCAAAATGCCCTCGTCTACTGCAAATACCACCAACCGCGTTGGCTCGTTAGTTTTGAGCTTCATTGTCAGGTTTTCACCCGGTTTAACTTGCTCAGGCACCGTGAGTTTTACAGTCTGGGTTTGGGCTTTATGACTGACTTTAAACGCCGCCACCCCGTAGGATAGCGGACTGGTAAAGATCTGGTCTGATCCAGGATCACGGATAAATTGCACATTGACGTAGCCATTGCCTAACAACTCTTTAGGCACACTGATCGTTTGCACCGAGGACTGGGTGCTGGCTTGAAACCAAGTACTGGCATACACTTTGTCGCGTTCAATGGTAATTAAACCCGATCCCGTATAGGGTGCACGAATATTGAGCTGTATGTTTTCCCCGGGTTCATATTCGGCTTTATTGAGCGTGATTTGTAATTCTGCATTATGGTCTAGGCTACGCGTAACATTACCTTCCCCCGCGACACTATAATCTACGCGGCTGAGTAACACCCCTTCAGCATTGCGCAGCAGATAGCTATAGTCTCCAGCATTGCTGGTATCCAAACTTAATTCATAACCGGATTTTTCGATGCGAATCGGGGTTTGGCGCACACTGATCTCTTTGGGGCGCGACTCATAACGATAGGTATTATCTTCTTGCCGCGTCAGCACCGATAACACTTTGCGCTCGACCAATTCCAAATTTAATGCATCACTTTGAGTTAACTGCAACTGCGGATCGATGGCAATCAGATGCACATTGCGCGCGGCGGCTTTCGCCACAAAATTCAAGCTGCCATCGAGTTTGTAACCGATTAAATACGGTAAATCCGACACCAAGACACTGGCTTCGGCAGCAACACTCCGACCACTTTCAGCAGCAAAGGCTTGGGTGGCAAAAGTCAATTGATAGCTTGCTTGTTGATATTTTTCTAAGCCTAAGGCAAATGCGACATTGCCTTGACTATCGGTCACGCCATTATTGAGGGTCTCTTTGGCACCTTCTTTAGCATAATGCGGATCATAAAATTGATAACTGCGATAACGTTTAAATTCC
>SXGT01643692.1_pt1 | contig 26669 bp, 20 predicted proteins | sample 3176221 | NCBI WGS metagenome assembly SXGT01 (sample SAMN11356862, study PRJNA531348) | freshwater metagenome | isolation source: freshwater sample F1-120 | place: China: Fuxian Lake, Yuxi | collected 2017-12-25
GGCGACCGCGTGCGCATCTACGTCACGAACAAGCTGCCCGTGGCGACCAGCGTCCACTGGCACGGCCTGGTCGTGCCGAGCGGCATGGTCGGCGTCAGCGGCCTGCACCAACGCGCCATCGAGCCAGGCGAGACCTTCGTCTACGAGTACGAGCTGCTGCAGCACGGCACGTACATGTACCACTCGCACCACGACGAGATGACGCAACAAGCGCTGGGCTTGATGGGCTTGTACATCGTCCATCCCAAGGAGGAACGCACGCCTCCGCCCGACCGCGACTACGCGATCCTCCTGTCGGAGTGGAAGATCGAGCCCGGCGCGCGACGCCCCGATCCCAACGAGATGGTCGACTTCAACGTCTTGACCATGAATGCCAAGATCCACCCCGCCACGCAGAACCTCGTGGCGCGGCGCGGCGAGCGCGTGCGCATCCGGCTCGCCAACTTGTCCGCCATGAGCCACCACCCGATCCACCTGCACGGGCACTCGTTCCGCGTCGTCGCCACCGACGGCGGCGAACTGCCCGAGTCGAACGGCTGGCGCGAGACGAGCATCCTCGTGCCCACCGGATCGACGCGCACGATCGAGTTCGTCGCCGACCAGCCGGGCGACTGGCCGCTGCACTGCCACATGACGCACCACGTCATGACGCAGATGGGCCACGGCCTGCCCAACACGACGGGCGTGGACCTCGCGCGCATCGACGAGGCGCTGTACGAGCACGTCCCCGCCTACGCGGCGATGGAGGAGGACATGGTGGCCGGCGGCGACCACGACGCCCTCGTGCCGCCGAACAGCCTGCCGATGATGGGCAGCCGCGGGCCGCACGGCATCATCACGATGTCGGGCATGTTCACGATCCTGAAGGTGCGCGACGAGCTGCAGGAGGGCGTGGAGCCCGGCTGGTACGAGGCGCCGCCCGGCACGACCGCGCGCTTGGCGACGGCTGAGGAATTGGCGAGGGACGGGGTGTCCTGAGCCGCGCCAGCGGCTCAAAGCCATTACTGAAAAGGCTTTGCATCCGCGATGCCGCCCGCGGTGGGCGACTCGTTCACTACGGTAAAAGATTATACTTTCATGTATTATACGCCGAAGTATATTGAACTCATGTTCCTCGCCCGCACCCGCGAACTGGCCTTCCTCGACGAGCTGTACAGCTCCCCTCGCCCGGAGTTCTTCGTGCTCTACGGCCGACGCCGCGTTGGCAAGACCGAGCTCCTGCAGCGCTTCTGCCAAGGGCGGCGCGCCGTGTACTTCCTGGCCGCGCAGGTGCGCGAGAAGGACAATCTGCGCGCGTTGCGCGACGCCATGGCGGACGCCTTGGCCGATCCGTCGATCGCCTCGCTGGAGTTCCCCGACTGGAGCGCGGCGCTCAAGTTCGCGGTGGAGCGCGCGCGCACGGAGCGGTTGATGCTGGTGCTCGACGAGTTCCCGTACTTGTGCGAGGCGACCAAGGGCCTGACATCCCTCGTCCAGCGCTTCTGGGACACCAGCGGCAAGTCGTCCAAGCTGATGCTCGTCGTGTGCGGTTCGCAGGTCTCGTTCATGGAGCGCGAGGTGTTGGCCGAACGCTCGCCGCTGTTTGGACGACGCACGGCGCAACTGCGCCTCGAGCCCCTCAGCCCGCCCGAGGCGCTGCAGTTCCTGCCGAAGCGCGAACTGGACGAGCGCATCCAGGCCTACGCCATCCTCGGCGGCATGCCGGCCTACTTGCGGCGCTTCGACGAGGACTTGCCGCTCGAGGACAACGTCGTGAAGGAGTGCTTGCGGCCCGAAGGCTACCTGTACGACGAGGTCAACTTCCTGCTGCGCAGCGAGCTGCAGAACCCGTCGACCTACGCCTCGCTCTTGGCCGCGGTGGCGCGCGGCAAGGACAAGGTGGGCGACATCGCGCTGGAGGCGGGCGTCGACTCGCCCACTGCCAACAAGTACCTGACGACGCTGCGCGACATGGGCCTCGTCGAGCGCGAGGTGCCCGTGACCGACACCGATCCGCTGCGCTCGCGCCGCGGCGTGTATCGCGTGGCCGATCGCTTCCTCGCCTTCCACTTCCGGCACATCCAACCGCATGCCGCGCAACTGCAGGCCGGGCGCGGCGCGAAGGTGTGGACGGAATCGGTGGTGCCGGACCTGCCGCGCCTCGTCGACGACGCGCGCGTCGACTTCATCGTCCACCATCTGCGCACGCAGGCGGCCGACGAGCTGGGCGTCGAGCTGGTCGAGGTCGGCCGCAACGAGGGCCGGTACGTGCGCGCGTGCGCGCGCGCCAGCGACGGCTCGGGTGTCGCCGCGATCGTAGTGCCGCCCAAGTTCAAGGACCCCGAAGGCTTGGGAGAGGAACTGGCGCGGCTCGGCCGCCACTTCCAAGGTCCGCTGGTCAAGCTCGTCTACGGCTTCACGCGTCGCAAGGAGGCGCCGCTGGGCTTCGAGCGCGTGCCGGAAGGCGAACTGCTGTGAGCGGACTCGACGAACGCTTCCAAGAGTACTTCTCCGCGCTGGACCGCAGCGGGCAGGAGGATCGCTGCTACCTGTGCCGCCGCACCAGCGCGGAAGTGAAGCTGTTCCTGGGCTTCACCGAGGACGGCATCCCCGCGCGCGCCGCCGACTACGGCATCGAGGACATCGCGCTCGAAGCCGCCGACATCATGAGCTACCGCGGCATCCGCCCGGTGTGCGCCGTGTGCCAGTTGAACCACGACACGATCGAGGCGCTGGGCGAGGCAGAGGTGCTCGAGCGGTTGCTGCTGGAGATGCGCCGCGAGCGCGACCAGCTGTGGCCGCGCAGGGACTAGGTCGCCTGGCCCGCCTGCGGACCCGCCGCGCGGGACTGGCGGCGGATCGCCGGCGCGCCGATAGTGGGTGGCCATGGGACATCGCTACACGGTGCTTGGGGCTGGTCGGCAGGGGGTCGCGCTCGCCTACGACCTCGCGAAGAACGGCGAGGCGGAGCTCGTGCGGCTGGTCGATGTCGACGGCAAGGTCGCGGCGCAGGCGGCGCGCAGGTTGAAGAAGCTGCTGCCGCGGACCAAGTGCCGCTTCGAGGCGGGCGGCTGCGATGTCGGGCGAAGGACGGAGGTGCGCGCCGCGCTGGACGACGCGCAGGTGGCGCTTTCGGCCGTGCCCTACCGCTTCAACGCGCGGCTCGCGGCGTGGGCCATCGAAGGCGGAGTGTCGTTCATGGACCTGGGCGGCAACACGGAGGTGGTGCGCGCGGAGCTGGCCTTGCACAAGCAAGCTGCGCGCGCCGGCGCGAGCATCGTGCCGGACTGCGGACTCGCGCCGGGCCTCGGCAACCATCTCGTCGCGCACGCCCTCGCCTCGATGGACGATGCACGCCATGCGCACGTGCGTTGTGGCGGCTTGCCGGAACGCCCTGTCGGTCCGCTCGGCTACAAGCTCGTGTTCAACTTCCACGGCCTGTGGAACGAGTACCGTGGCGAAGCCGAGTTCCTCCGCGGCGGCAAGCTCGTGCGCGTGCCGACCCTCGAGGAGTCGGAGTCCTTCGTGTCGTCCGAGCTGGGACCGCTCGAGGCGTGCGTGACGAGCGGGGGCACGAGCACATGTCCGCGCACCTGGAGGGGCCGGCTCGAGTCCTTCGACTACAAGACCATTCGCCACCCAGGCCATTGGGCGCGGATCCGCACGCTGTTCGAGTTGGGCTTCATGGACGAGCAACTCGTCGCGCGCGACGGGCGCATCCTCGAACCCCTGCGCCTCGCGCAGGAACTGTTCGAGCAGCGCCTGGCCTTCCCCGCCGTGCGCGATGTCGTGTTGCTGCGCGTGCTGGTGCTCGGCACGCACGCCGGCCGGCCGATGCGGATGCAATACGACCTGTTCGACCGCCACGACGCGCGCACCGACTTCACGGCCATGGAGCGCGCGACCGCCTTCCCGGCCGCGCTGGTGGCGCACATGCAGGCGCGCGGACTGGTGGAGCCGGGCGCTCGGCCGCTGGAGACGAGCATTCCGGCCCTGCGCTACTTCGACGAGCTCCCGGCGCACGACATCCATGTGCGCTTGACGCGGCGCGCGGGTCGCGCGAAGGCGCGCGGCGCGTGAAGCGCCGTCGCGGGCCGGCGAGCGGCTAGAGCCGCCGCGAACCGATGCGGGCGTAGCAGCGCGTGGCCGCGTCGAGATCGCTGCGCGCGGACACGAGGCAGCGGTCGTTCGGGTAGGCCGAAGTGGCGGGGATCGTCACCAGCACATGGATGGTCTCCGACGCGCCAGGCGCCAAGAGCGCCGTCTGGCTGCTCGACAGGGACGCGGGCCAGAGGTTGTTCTCGACGAAGAGCGTGAAGCTCGTCGCCGTGGCGCCCTGGTTGGAGACGACCAGCGCGTAGTCGAGCACCTGGCCGGCGACGCCGGCTTGGCGCGCGGCCGAGGGCGTGAAGCGCGCACGCGGGTCGCGCGCGATGCTGGTCGTCGCGTCGTTGGCTCCTTGCGGCCCCCACACCGCGTTCCACTTCGACTGGTCGCCGCGCAAGTGCAGCAGGAAGAACGCGGCCAGATGGCGACGAACGATCGCCAGTTGCTCGGCGCGAGGCAACGCGCCGGAGTCGCAACCCAGTCCGCCGACCGGAGGCGTGTCGACGAAGCCGCAGTGCCAGCCGTTGAGGATCGACAGGACCTGGCGCGGCGCGAGGCAACCGTCGTACATCGGCTGGCCGTTGCTCGCAGTCGGCACGATCGTGTCTTGGGTTCCGCACACGATGCGCGTCGGCACGCGCACCGACGCCATGGCCGAGATCGAAGATGGGTTCGTGTTCGCCGGCGCCAACGGCGCCAGCGCCTTGATGCGCGCGTCGGCGGCCGCCGCGAGGATCGAGGCGCCGCCGCCCATCGAATGCCCGGTGGCGCCGAAGCGCGCCGTGTCCACCGCGCCAAACCACGGCGAGGCGGGGTTGGCGTGTTGTTGCTCGAGCCATGTCAGGCAATGGCGCATGTCGAGCGCGAAGGCCGAGTGGTTGGGCAGGAAGCCAGTCTGCGTCGTGGTCGCCAGCACGAAGTGGCCGTGGCTGGCGAGGTGGCGGTTCGTGCTGGCGTAGAGCACCGGGTCCGTCAGGAAGCCATGGCCGAAGGTGATGCCCGGATAGGGCGCGGCCGAAGCGTCGAAGGGCGCATTGGCGCCGGCGCTGGTGGCCGGGTAGTAGAACAGCGCGTTGAAGCTCGAACCATCGGGCCGCGCGACGGAGACCGTCCGCTCGCCCACGGCGTGCGGACCGGGGGCGGACGGATCCTGGGCCGCCGCGACGACGGAGAGGGCGAGCAGCAGGGCGCAGGCGGCGAGGAGGCGCAGGGGGGAGGACATGCCTCGAAGTGTACCGCCATGGCGCGATTCACGCCGGAAGCCTCGGCGGCGAGGGCTCGCTTCGCGGGCCGGCAAGGGCAGCATGTCAAGCAAACCAGACAACGACCCCGCGCCGGGGAGCGTCACAGCAGCAGTTGCGCGGTGGCCACATGCCCGCGCTGCGAGGCATGGTCGCAGGCGCGCTTGCCCGCGTCGTCGCGCGCCGCGCGCGAGGCGCCATGCTTGAGCAGCAAGCGCGCGAGATCCGCGCGTCCCGCGGCCGCGGCGCCCATCAAGGGCGTGAAGCCACCATTCTGGCGCGCCTCGATTCGCGCGCCCGCCGACAGCAGCAGGCGCACGCATTCCTCGTCGCCGCCCGCCACCGCCGAATGCAGCGGCCGCACGCGCATCGGGTTCTGGGCCTCGACCTCGACCGGTGCGCCGCGCGACAGGAGCGCGCGCACGCAAGCGCTCGAGCCGAAGAAGGCGGCCAGATGCAGCGCGCCGAAGCCATCCGGGCTCCAGGCGCGCACCAACACCGGCTGCGCGGCGAGGTGGCGCTCCAACTGCACGAGACGATCGAGCGCCGCGCATTCGAAGAGGTCGATGTTGGCTCCACGCACCTCGACCAGCGCCTCCACGATGGCGAAGCGTCCCGCATAGCGCGCCTTGAGCAAGGCGCTCAACCCTCGCTCGTCGCAAGCGTGGGCCAAGGCAGGTTCCTCGGCCAGCACCGCGCGCAGCTCGTTGGTCGAGCCTTCCGACAGCGCGCGCCAGAACGCGGCGAGGCGTCGCTGGGCGTCGTCCTCTTGCGGGCGAGCTGCGCTCGGATCCATGACCGCTCGATTCTAGGCCGGTCAGGGACACAAGCCTTCCGTGAACGGTAGAATCTCGACCGCCACGCACTAGGCTGTGCGACTCGGGGCGCGCAACACGGCCCCCACCGGATCCCCGCTCGACACCCACCCATGTACGACCCCGAACTCGTCCAACCGTTCCGCGATGAAGTCACCAACCTCGGCGTCAAGGAGCTCCTGACGCCCGGCGAGGTCGACAAGGCCGTGACCCAGCCTGGCACGACCCTGATCTTCGTCAACTCGGTCTGCGGCTGCGCCGCGGCCGGCGCGCGCCCGGCGCTGCGCTTGGCGCTGATGAACCAGAAGCGCCCCGTGAACCTCTACACCGTGTTCGCGGGGATGGAGCGCGAGGCGACCGAGAAGGCGCGCGAGTACTTCAAGCCGTTCCGCCCGTCGTCGCCGCAGATCGCGCTGATGAAGGACGGCAAGCTGGTGAAGCTGGTCCAGCGCCAGGACATCGAAGGGCGCGACGCGCACACCATCGCCAAGGACTTGGCGGCGGCCTTCGACGCGCACTGCTGAGCGCGAAGCCGAGCGCGATGGACAGCGCGATGGACGCCGGGGCCCGCTTGGCGCTCGCGCAGGACTTCCTGCGCGAGGCCGTCTACGCCTCGCGCGCCAAGCAGGCGGCGGGCTCGGAACTGGCGCGCCTTGCCGCGCCGCGCGTGAAGGGTTCCTGCGGGCTCGGCGCGGCCGCGGCGGTGGAGCTCGAACTGTCGCCGCGCGGGGCGCAGCTGTACGCGCAACTGTGGCCCGCCGGCCACGCCGACCTGCGCGCCTTGCAGGCCACCATGGAGCGCTGGGTCGTCGAGCAGGACGCGCTCGACCGCGACCGCAACCACTTCCTCAAGGCCTTCCGCCACGAGCACGGCTTCGATCGCCGCGCGTGGAGCCCGAACCTGCTGGCCGAGTACGAAGCCGGACTGGCCGCCATCGCGGTGCGCGAGGATGAAGAGCGCTCGCGGCTCGCCGCGACGCTGGACTGACAGACCGCGCGCGGCTCCAGCCTTTTTTTCGAGGCACCGCGCGTCTTCAGCGATGCATGTTCCAGTGCAGCGACAAGCTCGCTTGGCACTTGGCGCAGTCGCTGCGCCCCCGGCCGGCGAGGCGCGGCGCGCCGCAGTCGGGGCATTCGAGGCGCACGACGCCCGCGGGATCGTCAAGTTGATTTGACGCACTGGCGGGGTGGGCCGGCATGTCGAGCTTGAGGAACAGGCCGCAATCCGTGCAGGGCCAGACGCCGCGGCCCCAATCGACCACCGTGCCACAGCGCGGGCAGGCGAAGCGCAGCGCCGGCACGGGGCGCTCGCCTAGTTGCACATGGCTCGGACGCTTGGCGAGGAGCGGCAGGCAGGCCCACGCCGCCAGCACCGGCAGCGCCATGGCGAAGGCGACGATGTCGGCCCAAGGGTGCTGGTGCTGGGTCAGGATGGCGAACGAACCGGCTCCGCCCGCCCACATGCCGAGCGGGACCAACCACATGCGCAAGCGCGTGCGCCGATGCGGCAGCGGCACGAGGTTGAAGGCGCAAGCATGGCCCAGGCCGGTGGCGGCCGCGAGGATGCCGAAGCCCAGGCGCTCGACGACCGGGCGCGCCTCGAGGAACGGAGCCATGGCGAACGAGCCGAGCGCGCAACCGACGAGCACCATGCCCAGCCACGCGAAGCGGCGCGAGCGCGGCGCATGGCGCGTGCGCGCGAAGACCGCCAGCAAGAGCAGGGCGGCGAGGGATCCGGCTAGCGAGACCATGGCTGCGGCGAGCCCTGATTGTGCGCATCCCGCGCGGTCGATCCGCCGCAATTCCACGGGATGATCCGCTGCTCTTGGGAGGAGTCGCGCTTGGCATGATCCCGCGCGGCTGTCGCGGGCCCGCGCGAAGCGGGCGAGACGCGCCGAACGAAACGCTACACTGCTCGCGCCTCGAGGCCTGCGCGCGGGAATGGCGGAATTGGCAGACGCACGGGACTTAGGATCCCGCGGGGAAACCCTTGGGGGTTCGACCCCCCCTTCCCGCACCACCTCGACCTGGGTGCATTCGCGCTGCGCGAGCGGTCAGCGCTCGAACAGCCGGCTCTTCAGCCCGGCCTTGTGCGCGTACCACTGGCCGAAGGTGCCCAGGGTCTTCAACGCGTAGACCGTCGAGTTCCACAGGTTGATGCTGGAGGCCTCGTCGAAGTAGCGCACCGGCACCGGGATGTCGCCGAGCTTGTAGCCGTGGTGCACGCATTGCACCAGGAATTGGCTGTCGAAGACGAAGTTGTCCGAGTTGCGCCTAAAAGGCACGCCTGCGAGCACGCGGCGCGAATAGGCGCGGAAGCCCGAGTGCCACTCGCCGAGGTTCTGGCCCGAGAGCATGTTCTCGATGATGGTCAGGCCGCGGTTGGCGAGGTACTTCGACTTGGGCATGCCGCCGTCGAGCGCTTCGCGGCGCGTGCGGATGCGGTTGCCGAGCACGACATCGCAGATGCCGTGGCGGATGACCTCGACCGCCGTGGTGATCATGCGCGCGTCGTACTGGTAGTCGGCGTGGATCATCACCACGAAATCGGCGCCGCGCGCGAGCGCCGTGTCGTAGCAGGTCTTCTGGTTGCCGCCGTAGCCCGTGTTCCTCTCGTGGCGGATCAAGGTCACCGGCAGGCGCGCGGCGATCTCGCAGGTGGCATCCTTGGAACAATCGTCGACGACGATGATCTCGTCCACGTGCTCCTTGGGGATGTCGCGCCAGGTGCGCTCCAGCGTGTTGGCCGCGTTGTACGCCGGCATCACCACGATCGTCTTCCAGCTGCGGGGCATCAGGGCAGATGGTACCCGCCGGGCGCGATCCTTGGCGCACCTCTCCCGGCTGCTAGGATCGTCCACCGCATGGCCTCCCTCCACAGCCGCCGATCGCGGTCCATGGCCGCCTGGATCCTCCCGATCGCCTTCGCCATCGCCGCGTCCTGCTCCGGCGGCGAGCAGCGCGAGGCGCGCCGCGTCGTGATCATCACCTGCGACACCCTGCGCGCCGATCGGCTGGGAATGTACGGGCACGAACGCGACACGAGCCGCGAGCTCGACCGCTTCGCCGCGGACGCGGTGGTCTACGAATCGGCGTGGTGCGCGGTGCCGGTGACGGTGCCGGCCTTGTCGTCGATGTTCACGGGTTGGCTGCCGCACGAGATCGGTTCGATCTACACCAACCGCAACCAGATCCCCTCCGAGGTCGAGACCTTGGCCGAGACGGTGCGCGCGCGCGGCATCGACACGGCTGCCTTCGTGTCGAACGGAGTGCTGCGCCGGCCGCCCGCCGAGATGGGCGACGTGGGCCTCGCGCAGGGGTTCGAGCTGTACGACGACGAGATGAAGAGCCGCGAGTTGCAAAGGCCCATCGTCGAGCGCACCGCGGCCGATTGCGCCGACGCCGCGCTGCGCTGGCTCGAGGGCAGGAAGGCCGCGAGCGACGACGAGTTCCTCTTGTGGGTGCACTTCCAGGATCCGCACGGTCCGTACACGCCACCCGAGGAAGCCGATGTCTATCGCGGCGCCTCCTATGGACGACGCCTCGCGGCGGCCGACAAGAGCATGGGCGTGCGCGGCGCGATCCCGGCCTACCAGTTCCTGCCCGAGGAGTCGTCGTCCGATCGCAGGGACGGCGATCCGGCGCGCTACGCCGACCTGTACGACGCCGAGATCCGCTGGTTCGACCAGCACGCCGGTCGAGTGCTGCAATGGCTGCGCGACCAAGGTTGGTACGACGACGCGCTGATCATCTTCACGGCCGACCATGGCGAGTCGTTGGGCGAGCGCGACTGGTGGTTCTGCCATGGGGAGTCGCTGCACGCCGAGCAGGTGCGCGTGCCCATGGTCGTGCGGGCGCCGGGCGGCAAGCGCGCCGAACTAGGGCGCGCCCGCGAAGAGCGCGCCGTGTCGCACCTCGATGTGCACCCCACCGTGATCGACGCCTTGGGCATCGAAGCCAAGCCGACGCGCGGCTCGTCGCTGCTCGCGGGCCGACCGCCGGCGGAGCGCCCCATCTCGGCCTACCTCGCCAACGCGGGCAAGGACCGGCCCGCGTACGCGATCAGCGACGGACGCTGGCGGCTGGTCGTCGACGCTCGCGATCCGCTGGCGCTGCACGACTTGTCGCGCGACTTGGCCGAGCGCGAGGACCTCTCCGCGGCCAACCCGGGCGAGGTCGCGCGCCTGCAGGCGCTGCACGACGCGTGGTTCCAAGCCCGCTCCTCGAGCAGCGCCGGTCGCGAGCGTCCGATGGACGCGACGACGCGACGCGCCATGAGCGGTCTCGGCTACACGGACGGCGACGGCGACGGACACTGAGCGCGACAGCCGGCCAGGAAGCGGAGTCGAGACCTGACCCCGCAGGCCGTACATTGGGCGCGCTTGGACGCGAACTCCGCCACGCACGAGCCCATCGAAGCCGCGCGACGGCCATGGACCGCGCACGGGCGCGGCTGGACCGTGTCGCTGGTGCTGGTGTGCCTCGCGACGTTGCCGTTCCTCGTGCACGGCTGGTTCGAAGCCAACGACGAGACGAACGATGCCGCGATGTACGTCGCCTGCGCGCGTTCGATCCTCGCGGGCGAAGGCTACAGCTACCTCGAGGCGCCCTTCACCATCCGACCACCCGGCACGAGCTGGTTGGCCGCCGCGGTCATGCTGTGGCGCGGCGAGGACTGGCTGGCGCTCAATGTCGTCACCAGCTTGTTCGGAGTGCTGGGAGTCGCGCTGCTGCACCTGCACGCGGCCACGCGCCTGTCGAGGTGGCTGGCGTGGCTCTTGTGCCTGAGCGTGTGGCTCAGCTCGCCGTACCAGGAGCTGTGCCATCAAGTGATGTCCGACATCCCGGGCGCGGCGCTGGTGCTCGCCTGCCTGGCGCTGGAGCGCTGGGCCGCGCCGCGCGCGTCGATCTGGCCCAGCCTGGTGGTGGGCGCCGCCATCGGCGCGTCGACCTACATGCGCAGCATCGCCATCCTCGTCGTGCCGGCGATCGCCTGCGCGCGCGGCTTCGCGCACTGGCGCGCGGGCGGCGGAGCCTGGCTGCGCTTCGCGCTGCTGCGGCTGCTGCCTCTCGTCGCGGCGGCGTGGCTCGTCAAGCTGCCGTGGGATTTGCATGTGGCCGCCAATCCACCCACCACGCCGGTGGAGCAGAACTTCCTGCACAGCTACTCGACGGCGATGTGGCATGTCGATGGCGGCGATCCCGCGTCGCCGCGACGCTCGAGCGAGGAGATCCTCGCGCGCATCCCCATCCGCCTGTCGCAGGTGACGAGCCTCCTCGGCAGCGGCATGCTCGACTCGCAGGGTGGAGTCGGGACCAAGGCCTTGGGGGCGTTGGTGCTGGCGCTCGTCGCCTTGGTGGCGTGGCGCAGGCGCGCGGCGCCGGAGCTGTTCGCGCTGGGCGCGACAGCGGTGATCTGCATCTACTTCGGCTTCCGCGACCGGCTGCTGCTGCCGGTGTGGCTGCTCATGCTGCCGGCGGCCTTCGAAGGACTGGTCCTGGTGCTCGGCCGCCTGGGGACGACGACGGCCCAAGGCGCGGCGCTGGTCGTGCTGCTCGCCTGGAACGGCGCGACGATGGATCCGCGCGGCCATTGGGATGAAGCGCGGACGCAGCACGAGCTGCAGGCGCGCTGGGCCGCCGATGCGCGCGAGCTCTTGCCGCCCGACGCGCGCGTGGCGGCGCCGATCGGCTGGCACGCCTCGGTGTTCCTCCAGCGTCCCGTGTGGAGCTTGTTCTTCGTCGTGCGGCGCGCGGGCAACGACTTCGAGGCCGCCGAGGGCCTGTACGACAAGCAGGGCATCGACCATGTGGTCCTGTGGCCGCGCGTGCCGGCCGATCGTCCGTGGATCGAGGTCTTGACCAGGAAGCACGGTCCGCCGGCCCGCCGCGGCGAGGCGCTGGCGTGGCGCGTGCGCACCTTCGGCGATCGCCCCAAGGCCGCGCCCGGCGACGGCCGATAAGATCCTGCCCATGGCCGCACCCTCCATCAGCGTCGTGGTGCCCGTCTACAACAGCGAGGGTTCGCTGCGCGCGCTCGTCGAGCGGCTCGAGCCCGTGCTGCGCGCGCAAGCGTCGCGCTTCGAGCTGGTGCTGGTCAACGATGGCTCGCGGGACGGCAGCTGGGCGGTCGTCGAAGAGCTCGCCGCGCGCCACGATTGGGTGCGCGGCATCGACATGATGCGCAACTACGGCCAGCACAATGCGCTGTTGTGCGGCCTGCGGGCCGCGCGGCACGAGCTGGTCGCGACGATGGACGACGACTTGCAGCATCCCCCAGAGGAACTGCCGAAGCTGCTCGAGCGACTCGACGCGGACTGCGACGTGGTCTACGGGACGCCCACGCACGAACAGCACGGACTGCTGCGCGACCTCGCCTCGCAGATCACCAAGTTGGCCCTGCAGAAGTCCATGGGCGCCGAGACGGCGCGCAAGGTCAGCGCCTTCCGCGTGCTGCGCACGCGCCTGCGCGACGCCTTCACGGACTACAGGAACCCGCATGTCTCGCTCGACGTCCTGCTGACCTGGTCGACCACCCGCTTCGCCGCCATCGCCGTGCGCCACGATCCGCGCACCATCGGGGCGTCGAACTACACGGTCGGCAAGCTCTTGACGCACGCCATGAACATGGTCACGGGCTTCAGCACGGCGCCGCTGCGCCTCGCGAGCTGGACGGGCTTCGCCTTCACGCTGCTGGGGTTGGGCATCCTCTTGTACGTCGTCATCACCAAGCTCGTGCACGGAAGCCCGGTCGAGGGCTTCACCTTCCTGGCTTCGATGATCGCGATCTTCTCGGGCGCGCAGCTGTTCGCGCTGGGCATCTTCGGCGAGTACTTGGCGCGCGTGCACTTCCGCACCATGGATCGGCCGACGTACGCGGTGCGCCGCGAGCTCGGGCGATGAGCGCGTCGGCGGCGCCGCGCCTGCTGGATTGGGACTGCGCCTTCTTCGGCGCGCGCATCGCCAGCCTGCCGCTCGAGACGCGCTCCGAGCGCGACCTCGAGGCCGCGCTCGAGTGGTGCCGGCGCGAACGCGTGGACTGCTTGTACGCCCTGTCGGACGAGCACGACGGCCCGAAGCGCGCATGGCTCGAAGCCAAAGGTGCGCGCCTGGTCGACGAGCGCACGACCCTGTCCACGCCCTTGGTGCAGCGACGGACGGGATCGGCCTTGGACGCGGTGCGTCCAGCGCGCGCCGAGGACGTGCCCCTGATGCAAGCCGTCGCCGCGGAAGCTCATCGCGACTCGCGCTTCTGGAACGATCCGCGCTTCCCGCGCGAGCGTTGCGCCGCCCTGTACGCGACTTGGATCGCCGGCGAAGCGCAAGGGCGCGCCGCGGCGGTCTTCGTGGTCGAGCACGCGGGACGGCCCGCGGGCTACATCAGTTGCCACGAGCGTGGCGCCGCCGAGGCGCGTCACGGGGACATCGGCCTCGTGGCCGTGGCGGAAGCCGCGCGCGGTCGCGGCCTCGGCGGCCGACTGGTCGACGCCGCGCTTTCCTGGGCCGCGGCGCGCGGACTGCCCCGCATGGAGGTCGTGACGCAAGGCCGGAACGCCGGGGCGCTGGGGCTGTACGCATCGCGTGGATTCCAACCGGTGCTGCGCCAACGCTGGCAGCATCTGTGGTTCGACGAGTCGATGCCGGGCTGATCGCGACCGCGTCGGTCTCCGCCGAACCGAATGCCGCTCGACGGTCGCGCCGACGGCTGGCCCTTGGCAACATGGACGATCCGAGGTCGCCCGTGGGCAAGTACAGGATCCCCTTCAACAAGCCGTCCTTCGCCGGCGACGAGAACCACTACATCGCGGACGCCATCGCCCGCGGCCACATCTCGGGGGATGGCCACTACACCAAGCTGTGCCATGCGTTGCTCGAGCGCGACTTGGGCGTCAAGAAGGCGTTGCTGACCACCAACTGCACGCACGCCTTGGAGATGAGCGCGTTGTTGACGCGCTGCGGGCCGGGCGACGAGGTCATCGTGCCGAGCTTCGCCTTCGTGACGACGGTGCTGGCCTTCGTGATGCGCGGAGCGAAGCCCGTGTTCGTCGATGTGCTGCCGCGCACGCTCGGCCTCGACCCGGCGCAAGTGGAGAAGAAGATCACGCCGCGCACCAAGGCGATCGTGGCCCTGCACTACGCGGGCGTCGCCTGCGAGATGGACGAGTTGCTCGCCATCGGCGCGCGCCACGGCGTGCCGATCGTCGAGGACAACGCCCACGGGTTGTACGGCAAGTACAAGGGCCGCTGGCTGGGCACCATGGGAGCGCTGGCCACGCAGAGCTTCCACGAGACGAAGAACTTCACTTGCGGCGAAGGCGGCGCGTTGCTGGTCAACGACGCGAAGCTGGTCGAGCGCGCCGAGATCGTGCGCGAGAAGGGCACGAACCGCTCGAGGTTCCTGCGCGGACTCGTGCACAAGTACACCTGGGTGGACTTGGGGTCGAGCTGGCTGCCCTCCGACATGGTCGCGGCGTTCCTGTGGGCCCAATTGGAGGCGCGCGAACGCATCCAGGCCCGTCGTCGCGCCATCTGGGAGCGCTACGACCGGGAACTTGACGGCTGGGCGCGCTCGATCGGCGCCACGCAGCCCAAGGTCCCTGCGGATCGCGAGCAGAGCTGGCACATGTACCACTTGTTGTCGCGCGACACCGCGCAACGCGAGCGCTTGATCGACCACCTCGAGCAGCGCGGCATCCTGGCGGTCTTCCACTACTTGCCGTTGCACCTGTCGGAGATGGGTCGCACGTTCGGCGGCAAGGAAGGCGAGTGCCCGGTCACCGAGGACATCTCCTCGCGCCTCCTGCGATTGCCGTTCTTCAACGCGCTGACCGAGGACGAGCAAACCGACGTCGTGCGGGCCTTGCACGAGTTCAAGGGATGAGCGCGGTCCGCGAGGCGCCGCTCGGCCTCGATCCGCGCAAGGGCGCCCGCTTGGCGATCCTCCTCGCCGCGGCCTGCGTCTGCGCGGCGCTGCTGCTGCAAGCGCGCATCGGCTTCAACCTGCAGGACGAGGCGTTCCTGTGGTACGGCGAACTGCGCGTCCTGGCGGGCGAAGTGCCGTTGCGCGACTTCCGCTCCTACGATCCAGGCCGCTACTGGTGGGCCGCGGGTTGGGCGACGATCCTCGGCGACGGCCTGGTCGCGCTGCGTTGCGCCACCTGGATCTTCGCCGGCATCGGCCTCGCCGCCGGACTGTGCGTGCTGCGGCGCGTCGTGCAGCGGCCCTTGGAGCTGGTCCTCGGCGCGCTCGTGCTGCTGGTGTGGATGTTCCCGCCGTGGAAGCTGTACGAGCCCGCGCTGGCCCTGGTCGGAGCCTTGTGCGCCACGCGCCACATCGAGGCGCCCGGCGCGGCGCGCGCCGCGCAACTCGGCCTGTGGACCGGCCTCGCCGCCGTGTTCGCCCGCAACTTCGGCGTGTACGCCGCCGTGGCGACCATGGGCTCGCTGGTCGGCGCCGCGTGGCTGGCTCGCGACTGGTCGGGCTTGAAGCGCCAATTGCCCGCCTGCGCGGCGGGAGTCGTCGCGGGCTATGCGCCCATCCTGCTGGCTCTCCTCCTCGTCGACGGCTTCGCTGGCGCCTTCGTCGATTCGGTGCGGTTCTACCTGCGCCAAGACTCGCTGAACGCGGTGCTCCCCACGCCATGGCCGTGGCGCGCCGAACTCGACGGCTTGGCGTGGACCCAAGCCGCTGCGATCCTCGCCATCGGCTTCGGCTTCGTGACGTTGTGGAGCGCCCCGACGCTGGCCTTGTTGGCGGGTGCGCGCGCCGCCTCGGCGGCGAGGGAGCGCAGGGCCGCGGCGATCGGCTGCGCGCTGGTGGCCTTGTGCACCGCGCACCACGCCTCCGTGCGCAGCGACGTGTTCCACCTCGCGCAAGTCTTCGGTCCTGCCGCCTTGGCGTCGATCGCCGCCGCTTCGCTGGCGCGCTGGTCGTGGCCGCGCTGGACGGCCTTGATCGCCGCGTTGGCGCTCGGCGCGTTCGCGACGGGCGTGCGCCAACCAGCTTGGAGGACGATGGGCCAAGAGCTGGTCGAGGTCGAGCTGCGTGGCTCGAGTGCGAGGCTGACCGCGGCCGAGGCGGATTCGCTGCGCGGGCTGCGAGCGTTGGTCGAGACGCATGTGCGGCCGACGGACGACATCTGGATCGGTCCGCGCTTCCTCGGTCTGTACTGCGTGCTCGATCGGCGCGCCCCGACTTGGGAGATCTATCCGGCCTTCCGCGGCGACGAGGACGAGCAACGGCGCATGCTGGAGGAACTGGGCGAGGTCGAGTGGATCCTGCACGATGCGCGCCCGATCGGACGCGACGAGGACATGGTGCTGGAACGCTCGCACCCGCGAGTGTGGCAGGCGATCCAGCGCGATTACGAGTCGGTGCCGATCAAGGGACTACCGCCCAACGTGCTGTTCCTGCGCCGCAAGAGCTGACGCGCGACGAGCAGCGCGGCCGCGGAAGCGACGACGAGCGGCGAGAGCCACGCCCAGCGCACCCACGGCTCGAAGCGCAGCTCGATCGCCTCCGCGCCGGGCGGCAGCGCGAAGGCGAGGTGCAGCCCATCCAGGCGCGATGGCTCGAGCTCGAACTCGTCCGCGCCCTTCTTCGCCGTCGCCCGCCAGTGGGGGTGATGCTGGCGAGCGGCGAAGAACACCGAACCAGGCGCGGCGGGCGCGAAGGTCCACGCCTCGTCGCCGCCCACCGCCGGCGCAGGGCGCGCGTCGAGCGAAGTCCGGACAGCGAGGCCCGCGCTTTCCCCCGCGAGGTCCTCCGGAGCCAAGACGCCCGGCCTCCACACGGGTTCCCGCAGGCGCCACAAGGCGAGCGGCCCATGGCGCGCGGGCAAGGGATCGGCGATGGCCGAGAGCGGCAGGCTCGAGGCGAGCACGACGACGCCGGCTTGCGCCAAGGCGCGCGGATCGAGCAACGCGGGATCGTCGAAGCGCCGGAACCAACGACCGGCGATCTCGGTGCCGCCACGCGTCAGGCGAGCGCACCACGCCTGGTAGTCGCGCGACGAAAGCGAGTCGTAGCTGTGGACGCTCGCCAGCCCGAGCAACGCCTCTTGGTTGGGTGGCAAGAGGCGCAGGTTGCGCTCGGCGACGATGGCGTAGCGGCCATCCTCGCCGCAAGCCGCGCGCAAGCTCTCGCAGAGCGGCGAATCCTCGGCGATGGATGCGCGCGGTTGCGTCAAGAGCAATGGACAAGCCGCCAAGGCCGCCGAAGCCGCCACGCACGCCGTCAACACGGACGCTCGGCGACGCCACGCGGCCCACGCCACCACCAAGGCGATCAGGATGGTGGCCGCCAGACGCGTCGCTTCCGCGTTCGTCGCGCGCAGGTCGTTGGAGGACGACCATGCGAACACGACCAGCGCGGCGAGCACCAGCGGGAACCATGTCGCCAACTTGTCGGCCACGCTGGCGCGGCCTGCGGTCGTCTGGCGCGACGCGCGATCCACCACGCAAGCCACGGCCGCGGCGAACGGCAAGAGCGCGACCGCCGCCGGCGTGAAGCGCGACAAGGTGAAGGCCGGAAGTTGCAGCAGCGGCGCGTACAACGCAGGAACCACCGCGAGAACGAGCAGCGCGCAAGCCAGGGCCGCGTGGCGGCGGGCGCCGCGCACGAACCATGCCGCGGCAAGCAAGCAAGGACCAGCGACGCCGAAGGCGACACCGTTGAAGCGCGGCGCTTCGCCCTCGCGCGTGCCGGACCACGGATCCCCGGCGAGGCGGGGGTCGATCCACTGCAGGATCTGCGACCACCATTCGCCCAGCGAGTCGAACGCGGGGATGGCTGCGAGGTAGAAATCGTCGCCCAGTTGCTCGCGAGCCGAGCGCGACGCGGCGAGCGCCGTATCCACGAGGATGGGCGCGGCCAAGGACACGCCCAAGGCGGCGGCGCTCGACCAACCCGCGAGCTTGCGCGCGAGTCCGTCGCGACGCGCCCAGTGCGGCGCGAGGGCGACCACCACGACCACGACGTGCCACACGATCTGCTGCGGGTAGCCCGAGACGAGCAGCAGCCAGATGCAGGTGGCAAGCCCCAACCAACGCGCGGCTGAAGGGCGGCGCGCCCACGCCTCCGACAACCACAGCGCGCCGGCGGTCCAGCAGATGGTCGAAGTGAACAGGAGGAGCGGCGCCCAGTAGGCGACGAACGGGCTGCCCGCGACGAGCAAGGCGCCGACGAAGCGCGCCTGCGGACCGAGGCCCAGTTCCGCCAGCCAAGCCCAGGCGAAGGCGGCGGCCAGCAGGACCGTCAATGCCCACAGGAGCGTGTGGGCCACGTGCGGATCCCGCGACAAGCCCAGGCACGCGGCCATCGGCGGGTAGGCCGGCGAGACACCCGCCAGGTGCGAGGCGGGTCGACCAAGCTGCACATGCTCGTTCCACAAGAGGAGTTCGCCGCGCGCGAAGCTCTCGGCATGCAGGGCGATCTCGGGCGCGTAGTAGCTCGAGTAGTCCGAGTGGCGACGGCTCGCGGGATGATCGGATGGCGCTTCTTCGAGGCCCAGCTCGAGCCGGTTGGCGTGCGGCGCCACGACCTCGCCGCGCAGGGCGAAGCTGGCGATCCACGCTCCGACGAATCCGAGGAGGAGCAGCAGCGAGAGGCGAGCGCCCACGCGCAGAGGCTACCCGAGCCGCAGGTCGATCCTCCAGCCCGCGAGCGCCGGGCGCGCGGCCAGGCTTGCGCCGCGACGCGCCCCGGCGGCTAGGATGCTCGCGTGTCGCCTTCCCCCGCGATGTTCGCACGCGCCTGCGCCGTCCTCTTGGCCGCGTGCATGTCGTCTTGCGGCGCCGAGCCCGACGAGCGCCCGGACATCGTGCTGATCGTCATGGACACGGCGCGTCCGGACTACTTGTCGGTGTACGGACATCCGCGCCCCACCTCGCCCTACCTCGAGGAGTTCGCCCGGCAGGCGACAGTCTACGAGCGCGCGTACTCGACCTCGTGCTGGACCCTGCCGGCGCACGCGTCGCTGTTCACCGGCGAAGCGCCGCAAGTCCACGGGGCCGACCAGCGCACGCCGAGCCTCGGCCCCGAGCTGCCGACGATGGCCGAACGACTCGCGCAGGCGGGTTGGCGCACGGGCGGCTTCAGCGCCAACGCGTGGGTGGCGAAGAGCACCGGCCTGGCGCGCGGGTTCGAGACCTTCGAGGCGCATTGGCGCCGCACCGAAGCACCCGATCCGGCGGCCACCGAGCATCGCACCACCACGGCCGTGAAGGCTTGGCTGGCGCAGGACGACGGGCGGCCGAACCTGTTGTTCGTCAACTTGATCGAGCCGCACGCTCCCTATCGACCGCGCTGGGAGCACGCAGCACCCTTCTTCGCCGTGGAGGCCGCGTTGGAGGCCGCGACGCAGGCGCTGTTCCCCGCGGGCCGCGCGCCCAACTTCCTCACCGTGCGCCACTATCTCGGGCGCGAGCCGCTGCGCGAGCTCGAGTGGCAATGGATGCGCGCGTTGTACGAAGGGGACCTGCGCCACACGGACGCCATCGTCAAGGAGCTAGTGCAAGCCGTCGACGCGCGAGCCAACGGCCGACCGAAGCTGGTCTTCGTGCTGTCCGACCACGGCGAGAATCTCGGCGACCACGGGCACCTCGGGCATGTCTTCAACCTGTACGACTCGAACCTGCGCATCGTGCTCTTGGCGCGCGGCCCGGGGTTCGAAGCCGGCAAGCGCGAACGGCGGCTGGTGGGCATCCGCGACCTGCATCCGACCGTCTTGGCGGCCGCGGGCCTCGACGCGCGACGCGCCGATGGCGAGGCGCTCGACTTGCGCGGTCCCATCCCGGAGCAGCGGCTCTTGTCCGCGGCGCTCGACGATCCCAGACTCACGATCGAGACCTTCCCCGACGAACTCGAGGGCGATCCCGCGTTGACGCGGCACAAGCGCGCCTTGGACGCGGCCATCAGCACGCGCTGGAAGGTGATCCGCGGCACGGATGGATCGTGCGAGACCTTCGACCTGCTGGCCGATCCGCGCGAACAGAGTCCGCTCGACTGCGGCGCGCTCGACGCGACCACGCGCCAAGGACTCGAGGCGTGGATCGACATGCAGCGCGCGCGCCGCAAGGGCGACGCCGCGCCAGTCGCCGCGCCGCAGGATCCGTCCACGCGCGATGCGCTGCGCGGCCTCGGCTACGTCGAGTGAGGCGCGCGACTCGCGCCGAGGCGATCCGACGCTTGCGCGTGCAAGGAACGGGCAAAGCTCCGTGGGCCCGCTGGTTTCGCTCGCGGGAAGATGGTCGATGGCGCATGAATAGTCGCGCGGCGTTTCCTACCCTGCGCCGAAGAGAGCCTCCGCCATGCACACCATCTCCGCCCCCCTCGCGCTGCTCGCCGATGGAGCCCTCGGCCAGCAGTTGCCCGTCTGGTCGATCGCGCCCTTCGCGCTGATCCTGTTGTCCATCGCGCTGCTGCCGCTCGTGGCGCACCACTGGTGGGAGAGCAACAGGAACCGCGCCATCGTCAGCTTCGGCCTGGCCATCCCCTTCGTGCTTTGGCTGTGGTCGAGCTTCCCGTCCGCGGCGCCGGGCGCGCTCGGGCACGCGGCGATGGAGTACGTCTCGTTCCTTTCTCTCCTGGGCGCCCTCTACATCATCTCGGGCGGCATCTACTTGAAGGGGTCCTTGAACGGCACGCCGCTCTCGAACACGGGCATGCTGGCGATCGGCGCCGTGCTGGCGAACTTGATCGGCACCACGGGCGCCTCGATGGTGCTGATCCGGCCGTTCCTGCGCGCCAACAAGTCGCGCCAGCGCCGCGCGCACCAAGTCGTGTTCTTCATCTTCATCGTGTCGAACTGCGGCGGCTTGCTGACCCCGTTCGCCGATCCGCCCTTGTACCTCGGCTTCCTCAAGGGCGTGCCCTTCGAGTGGACGCTGCAGTTGTGGAAGGAATGGATCCTCGTCAACGCGGCGTTGCTGGTGATGTTCAACTTCCTCGACGGCTACATGATCGACAAGGAAGAGAAGGAGCGTCCCGGCTCGCAGCTCGAGGAAGTGATGAAGCACGAGCCACTGGGCATCGAGGGCAAGCACAACATCCTGCTGCTCGCAGGCGTGGTGTGCGCCATCCTCGGCAGCGCGCAGGGCTGGTTCAACGGCGGGGCGCCCTGGTCCTTCGGCGTCGCGGAGGCTTGCATGGCGAGCTGCGCGATCCTCGGGCTGTTGATGACCAAGTCCACCATCCGCGCAGCCAACGCGTTCACCTACGGTCCCATCCTCGAGGTGGCGATCCTCTTCGGCGGCATCTTCGCCACGATGATCGCGCCCATGCAGATCCTCAACGCGCGCGGCGCGGAACTGGGCATCGCGCACCCGACCCAGTACTTCTGGGCGACGGGCGTCCTGTCCTCGTTCCTCGACAACGCGCCGACCTACCTGACCTTCGCGGCGGTCGCCTGCGGGCAGGCGGGCATCGCGCTCGAGGGACAGTACCTTGCGCAGTTCCTGCAACTCGGGGGCGAGAACATCACCACGATGATGGCGATCTCGTGCGGCGCGGTGATGATGGGAGCCAACACCTACATCGGCAACGGGCCGAACTTCATGGTCAAGGCGATCGCGGAGGAGAACGGCGTCAAGATGCCGTCGTTCTTCGGCTACATGCTTTGGTCGGTGGTCTTCCTCATCCCGCTTTTCGTGGTGGTCACCTACGTGTTCTTCGTCTGAGTCCCGCTCACGCGGCCGGCGCCAGCGGCCAGACCAGCGGGATGACGAAGAGCGCCGTCGCCATCACGACGATGTCGAGCGCGAAGCCGACCCGGAGGTAGTCGCCGAAGCGATAGCCTCCGGGTCCTTGCACCATCAGGTTCGTCTGGTATCCGATGGGCGTCGCGAAACCGCACGACGCCGCCACGAGCAAGGCCATCAGGAACGGCATGGGGTCGAGGCCCAGCGAACGCGCCGTCGCCATGGCGATCGGATACATGAGGGCCACCGTGGCGTTGTTCGACAACAGCTCGGTCAGCACCATGGTCGTCAAGTACAGCCCGGCCAGCACGAACCACGGGCCGAAGCCGCCCACCGCGCCCACCATCGTCGTGGCGAGCTCCTGCGCCAGTCCCGTGGTGCGCATGGTCTCCCCCACGCCCAGCGCGGCGGCGATGACGACCAGCACCTCCCAGTCGATGCCGCGCCGCGCGGCCGAGAGGTTGCAGCAACCGCTCGCCAACATGGCGCCCGCAGCCAACAGGCCGGCGTGCATCATCGACAGCCACTCGAAGCCTGCGACCACGACCAACGCGGCGAGGATCAGCAGCGCCAGCGGAGCCTTCTCGTGGCCGGGCGGCGTCGAGTCCTCGAGGCGCGAGACGAGGAAGAAGTCGCGCGAGTTGCGCTGCTCGTCGTGCCACGAGGGGTGCGCCTCGAGCAGCAACTGGTCGCCCGGTTGCAGCACGATGTCGCCGATCTTGCCCTGCAGTCGCGCCCCCGAGCGCCCCACGGCGATGACCGCCGCGTTGTAGACGCCGCGGAAGCGCCCGGCGCGGATCGTCGAGCCGACCAGCGGATTGTGGGGCGACACGACCGCCTCGACCATGCAGCGTTCGGAGCGCGGCTCCTCGAGCTTGTGGACTTGGGTGGTCGCCGGCGAGAGGCCGCGCACGCGTTGCAGGTCGAGCACCGAATCGACGACGCCCACGAACATGAGCCGGTCGCCGGCGCGCAACACCTCGGTGGGCGCGACCGCGGGGATCGAGCGCCCCTCGCGCTCGATCTCGGCCAAGTACGCGCCGGGCAGACCGCGCAAGCCGGCCTCCTCGATGCTCTGGCCGACCAGCGCGCTGCCCGGCAACACCTGCATCTCCACCGCGTACTCGCGCGGATCGCCGCTCGAGACCAAGGTCGGCTTGCGATCCGGCAGCAGCCAACGCGAGGTCCCCAGCAGGAACAAGATTCCCACGACGGCGCATGGCACGCCGACCCAGGCCGGATCGAACAGGCCCAACGCGTCGCGATCGCCAGTCTCCGCCACGAGCAGGCCGTACAGCACCATGTTCGTGCTGGTGCCGATCAAGGTGCACAGCCCGCCGAGGATCGTCGCGTAGCTGAGCGGGATGTAGAGCTTCGAAGTCGCGATTCCCGCGCGCTTGCCGAGGTCGGAGACGACCGGCAGGAACATGGCGACGATGGGCGTGTTGTTGAGGAAGGCGGACAGACCGCCGCTGGCGAGCATGATGCGCAGTTGCGCCGTGCGCACGCCGCGCACGCGCGCGAACATGCGACGCGTCAAGATCGACATGGCTCCGGTGCGCACCAAGCCCGCGACGACGATGTAGAGCACCGCCACCGTCACGAGCGCCTCGTTGCCGAGGCCCGCCACGAGCTTCTGCGGCGACGGGAAGCGCTCCGAGGCGAGGCCCGCGGTCATGAACACCGCCAACGCGCCGACCATGACGAGGTCCGCGGCGAGGTTGCGCGCCAAGGCGAGCACCATCGCCGCCAGGACGACGAGCGTGAACCAGGCTTCCCAAGTCATGGGCGGAGAGGGACCTGCTTGTATCGGCAGCTCCACCCCATCATCTGGAAGGAGCCGCCGCGGCCTGATCCAACCGTGCAGGGCGCCGTGCCGGGCGACAGGCGCGGCCCATGCCGACACCATGCGCGCGACCTGGGTCGCGCTCGGGCGTTCAGGGCGTGAAGACCACGTCCACGGCGTTGGTCAAGTTGAAGGTGCTTGGAGTGCAGTACATCGCGGCGTTGCGGTACCACATCTGGAAGCGCAAGCCCTGGCCCACCGACAAGCAACCCAACCCGGGCGTCGTGCAGCCGAGCAAGGCGAGGCCGGGACCGCGCACGATCACGCCACCCGCGCTCGCCGCCGTCGAACCAAGTCGATAGAGCGGGTTCGCCACGCACCGCCGCCCATCGCCGAACGGCGTGAACGTCGTGTTCGGTCCGCAGAACAGCAAGCCCGGCACGCCAGGGGGCAAGTTGCTGGCCGTCAACACGAGATCGTCCTCGACGAGGCTCGTGCTCCCGCTCGGATCGAGATTGCCGCCGAGTCCCAGCGAGTTGAGGCAGCCACCGGTCGGGTTGTCGTTGCCGCACGGGCCGGCACCCGTCGTGCAGAAGCAGCTCTTGGCGTACTCGTCCTCGCACTCGTCGGGGATGAAGTTGCCGTTGTTGTCCGACGAACCACCCTGCGAGATGTCGACCGAGTCCTCGACGCCGTTCTCGTTGCAATCCCACCATGGCTCGCCCACGAGCGCGAACGCGTCGAGGTCGTCGGCTTGCGGAGCGCCCGAGCGCGTCGTGCGCAGGCCCAACGCCTCGGCCGGGATGTAGATGGCGGGACGGCCCACGCCGTTGATGGGCGTCGTCAGGATGTCGCCCGGCTCGATCGGCGCGCCGAAGAGCGAGTCCGTGCGTCCGACGACGCGCGACCCCCGCCGCACGGAGAAGAGCAGCATGTCCCCGACCTGGGCGCCGCCGGTGGCGACCCAGTCGTTCGGAATCTGGCTGGGCTCGAACACACCATCGCCATCGTCGACGAGGATCAACGCGTCGAGGTCGTCGGTGGCGAAGCCCTCGCGGTCGAGTCCCAACTGCGAGGCCGTGGCGTACACGGACGGCGAGCCCGTCGCCAAGCGACGCAACACCGCCGAAGGCGAGACGCCCAGGGTCTGCGCGGTGTTGCTGCCCGCGATGCCGTTGAGGGGATCGGGGATCGAGCCGTCGAGCGAGTAGTACTCGGCGCCCAGAGGACCGAGCAGGGTCATGCTCAAGGTGTCGAGGTTGTCGCCCGCATCGGCCGGTCCGCCGGGTTGGATGGGCTCGACCAGGCCCAGCCCGCGTTGACGAAGGCCGGTGGAACCCGCGCTGCCGGGCAGGCCGTTGCCGTCGAGGACGAGCAGCGTGCCGGGCGTGAACGCGCCGGGCTGCAGCGGGCCGAACAACAAGTTGCGCGTGGTGTAGACGTCCGCGGCGGCTTCGAAGAGCAGCGCCTCGGCGTGCAAGGCATTCTGCACCGGCGATCCGCCCGCGACGCCGCGCGCGTATTCGTCCACCGAGTAGTACAGGCGCGGACGCGTGCCCTGCACCCCGGCGGGACGGAAGAGCGCTTCGTTGCCGCGCGAGTGGGCGTCGATCTCGATGCCGCACGGCGTGCCGGAGGCGTGACCGGAGCAACTCGCGTAGTTGGGCAGGCCCAGCAGCGAGCCAGGCACCGCGATCGTCATCCGCGGCAAGGGGCCGAAGCCCTGCGTCGTCGGCGTCAGCAAGTCACCCTCGGTGATCGGGATCGTGCCGGATCCATCGAGCTGGCCGACCGTGGCGCTCTGCCACTCGATGGAAACGACCAATCGTCCTTGGCCTTGGGCCGTCGCGCGGGCGGTGAAGGCCGCGCAGACAAGGGCGAGGGAGAGGCACGACGAGAGCGGGTGATTCATGGCTATGGCCCCTTGCAACTGGTTGCATCATCCCACGGGAGCGGGAAACGAGCGAGGTGCGGATGCGGAGACTTGAGGAGGAGGACTCTGCCGTACCAAGCGTGGAACGGAAATCGCCGCGGCGCAGAATAGTCGCCATAAGTTGCGATGAAAAAACTACTTATGCAGACATAGGCGCCCAGCTCGACGCCACCTCAGCGGCCGACCAGCGGTTCGAAGCGCAGGGGCGCGGCAAGTTCACGCTCGCCCTTGACCTCCCACTCGTCGAGGCTGCGCGGCAACCTGCGCAGCGCGGCCGGCAGCGGATCGCGGTCGTAGATCCGCACCATGCCGTCCGACTGCGCCACGAGCACGCGCGCGCCGTCCTTCGAAAGAGCGCAGCATGTTCCTTGCGCGCCAGGAAGCGATCGCACCATCCATGGCGAGCCATCCTGCGCGCTCGACACTACCAGCGAACCGTCGCCGCACACCGCGGCCACGATCGATCCGTCTTGCGACATGTCCGCGTCGACGATCGAGGCGGCCGGGCGCGCCGAAGGCCAGACCGAAGGTCCGCCGGCGGGAGCCTGCACTCGCAAGGCGCGCCCGCCGAAGCGCCCCACGATCAAGAGCGGTCCCGTCTCGCCCGGCGCGCGCAAGGCCGCGGTGTCGAACACCGCCAGCGGCTCGTGCAGGTCGCCCGCGCGCGCGTCGACGAAGCGCAGCTTGCCCTCGGCGCAGTACAGCGCCCACCCACCACCGGGCAGCGCGCACGCCAGCTTGGCGCCACGCGCCGCGCCACGCGACTTCCAGGCGTGCTCGGCGAGGCGCCGACCGTCGACGGCGTCGTGGATCACGGCGAGGTCGTCCGCGCCAAAGGTCAGGACCAGCGCGCCGGACGCGTCGAAGCAGGCTCCACGCGCGTCGCGATCGTCAAGTTTACTTGACGATCCTCCAGCCGACATCAACCAAGCGCCGCGCTGGTCGACCACGACTGCCCGCGCGCCTCCGCTGGCGAGGTCGAGCGACGCCTGGTGCGCGGCGTCGCGGCGCTCGGCGTCCGGAGCGGCTTCGTGCGCCCGGCGCCACGCGACGGCGCCGTCGAGGGCCGAGGCGACCACGAGCTGCGCTTGCGCGTCGTAGGTGGCGAC
>SXGT01798903.1_pt1 | contig 26649 bp, 18 predicted proteins | sample 3176221 | NCBI WGS metagenome assembly SXGT01 (sample SAMN11356862, study PRJNA531348) | freshwater metagenome | isolation source: freshwater sample F1-120 | place: China: Fuxian Lake, Yuxi | collected 2017-12-25
ACCTTCTCGCCGGGGCGCACGCGCAGCTTGTCGCCGACCTGGACCTGATCGAGCGGGACGTCGGCCTCGGTGCCGTCCTCGGCGATCCGTCGTGCGGAGCCAGGCGCCATGCCGAGGAGCTTGCGGATCGCCGCGCTGGTCTGCCCGCGGGCGCGCAGCTCGAGCACCTGGCCGAGCCGGAGCAACGTGACGATCACGGCGGGCGCCTCGAAGTAGGTCGCGACCTCGCCCATCTCGCGGAAGGACGCCGGGAAGATGCCCGGCGCCAGCGCTGCGACGATGCTGTAGCCGAACGCGACGCTGACGCCGAGGCCGATCAACGTGAACATGTTGAGGCGCAGGCGCCGCACCGACTGGACAGCGCGGACGTAGAACGGCCACGCCGCCCAGGTGCAGACCGGGGTGGCGAGCGCGAGCTCGACGAATGGCCGGACGTTCATCGACAGGAGCGGCGCGCCGAGCATGTCGGCCATCACGAGCACCGCGAGCGGCAGGGACAGCACGGCAGCCACCCAGAATCGGCGCGTCATGTCGCGCAGCTCCGGGTCCGGGCCGGTCTCGGCGGTGATGGTGCGCGGCTCGAGCGCCATCCCGCAGATCGGGCACGTCCCGGGACCGTCGCGCACGATCTCGGGGTGCATCGGGCACGTGTACTCGACGCCAGCGGCGGGCGCCGGCGCCGGCCGCGGCGTGGGCTCCGCGGTCGTGTAACGCGCTGGATCGGCAACGAACGTCTCTCGACAGCGCGCGCTGCAGAACAGCACCTCGTGACCGCCATGGTGGGTGTGGTGCGGAGTCGAGGGCGACACCTTCATCCCGCAGACCGGATCGGTGGACCGGTCCTGCGCGCTGATTGGCGCCGCCTCGTGGTGCTCGTGAGGCGCGTGTTCGTGCATGTAGGACCTGACGCCACAGGCGCCGGTTCATTACGCCTTAGCAATCCTCGCGCCACGGGTGAACCGCGTTCCAGCACGATCGGCAGCCGACCGCGCGGTACGGCCTGCGGGTCGCCGACGCGCTCGCGATGGTCGAGACGGCGCTCGGAAGGACCGATCGGTCCGCGCACCGTCCATCGACTCGCCCGGATGGGCGCATCACACGTGACCGAATCGGTTACGGATCGGATCGCGCAACGGCCCGAATTCGCAGGGCGGTTGCTTGGAATGGCGGTTGCTCATTCTCCGCTCGGTGTCTCGACTCCCAGGAGTTCTGTTCGTCGCGGTGCTGATCGCTCCGGCGGCCGCCTCGGCGGCGCCGCTCACCGTCGACGAGGCGGTTGGGGCCGCCGAGGCGCGGAATCCCGCGATCGCCGAGGCCGAAGCGCGCGTCGCGCAGGCGCGCGGCCGCCGGACGACGGCGGGTCAGCGGGTGCCGTCGCGTCCCGAGCTCGATCTCGGGCTCGCGTCCGACGCGTTGTTCGCGCGCCAGGGCGAGGTGTCCTTCGACGCGTCGCTCAGCCAGGAGCTCGAGCTGTTCGGCCAGCGCGGGTTGCGCCTCCGGGTCGCGACCGAAGACGTGCAGGCGCGCACGCTCGAGGCCGACGACGAGCGGCGCCGGTTGCGCGCCGACGTGCAGGTCGCGTTCTACGAGCTCATGTTCCAGGAGCAGCGCGGCGCGCTCGCCACCGAGGTTGTCGACGCCGCGGCGCGGCTGGTCGAGTCCGCCGAGCAGCGGGTCACCGCCGGTGATCTCGGCGACGCCGAGCTGCAGCTCCTCCGCGGCGATCTCGCGCTGGCCAGGGCCGAGCTCTGGTCGGCGACGGCGGAGGCCGAGGTCGCGCGCGCGGCGCTGAACCGGCTGATCGGCGCGGACGCCAACGCCGGAACGACCGCGGCCGGCGACTTCCCGAGCATTGCGAGCGACGCGGATACCAAGGCGCTGGTCGACGACGCGGTCGCCGGCCGTCCCGATCTCGCCGCCTCGGCGCGCGAGGTCGCCGCCACGCGCGCCGAGGTGGACCTCCGACGCCGCGAGCGGCTGCCGAACCTCACGTTCGTGGCTGGCTACGCGCTCGAGCGCGGGATCCTCGTCGGCGACGACTTCCAGCCGGCCCTGATCGACGAGGCGCGCGACACCGACCACCTGTTCACGGTCGGCGTCTCGATCCCCTTGCCGCTCTTCCGCTCGAACGCGGGCGAGATCTCCGAGGCGCGCGGCCGCGCCGCCGAGGCCGAAGCTCGCCAGGCGGGTATCGAGGCGCGCGTCGCCGAGGAGGTGGTCGCCGCGTCGGCTCGCCGGGCCGCCGCCCGCGATCGGATCGCCGCGCTCGACGATGCCGTCACCGCGGTCGCGGCCACGCTGGAGCGGTACGAGCGCGCGTGGACGGAGAAGCACATCGACCTGGCCGAATACCTCGCGATCCGCGACCGCGTGCTCGCCGTCAAGATCACCGCGCTCGAGGCGCGTCGCGATGGCGCGCTCGCCGACGCCGAGCTCGACCTCGCGGTCGGCACCGGAGAAGACCGATGACCCGTCCCCTGTTGTCGATCCTGGCGACGTTCGCCGTGCTCACCGTGACCGCGACCGCAGCACGTGCGCACGGCGGCGAAGACCACGGCGAGACCAGGCCGACGCCGGCAGCGACCACCGCGGGCCAGCGCTCGTCCTACGGTCAGACCGGTCAGTTCGAGGTCCTCGTCCGCCTCGATCCCGCGAGGCGCGGCGATCTGAAGGTGTTCGTCGCCGACTGGGCGACCAACGCGCCGATCGGAGACGCGACCGTCGCGCTCGAGATCCAGTCGGATCCGCCGGTGACGGTCACCGCCGAGCCCGCCGGTGCAGCGGGGATGTATCACGCGATCGCGACCATCCCCGCTGGGGCGTTCCCGATCATCGCGACCATCACCGCGGGCGAACGTCTCGATCTCGTCGAGATCGCGCCGCTGGACTTCGCGCCGGCGCCCGCCGCCACTGGCGCCCCGCACGCGGACGCCGACATCCCGTGGAGGCCGATCGCGATCGGGGCAGGCGTCCTTGTCGTCCTCGTCGTCGGCGCGATCGTGTTCGCACGGCGGCGGCGCGCGATGCGCCAGGCGGTCCCGACTGCGGTGATCCTGCTCGCGATCTCGGCGCCCCTCGTCGCGCGCGGGCACGGCGGTGAGGACCACGGCGAGCCCGAGCCCGCGACCCTCGCACCCGTCGCGCGCGCCGGGATGACCGCGATGGCCAAGGAATCGCAGTTCCTGCTCCGGGTGCTGACCCACGTCGCCGACAAGCGCGAGGTGTCGGCGCGCATCGAGACCGTCGGCCGGGTCGGCCCGCGCATCGACGGCCATGCCTTGCTGGCGGCGCCGCAGCCCGGTCGCGTGCTCGCGCCCAGGAGTGGCGCGCTGCCGTTCCTCGGCGACCGGGTGAAGAAGGGCCAGGTGCTCCTCGTGCTCGAGCAGACCCCGGGTGCCGCGGAGAGCGGCGACCTGCGTGCCCGCGAGCTCGAGGCGCGGACGGCGGTGACCCAGGCGCGCGCGCGCCGCGATCAGGCCAAGCGCGAGCTCGATCGCCGTCGCGCGCTCGAGGGCGTGGTGTCGAAGAAGGAGATCGAGCAGGCCGAGCTCGAGCTGGAGCTCGCCGAGCGCGACCTCGAGCTGGCGACCAAGCAAGTCGGGTTGTTCGGAGGCGGATCGCTCCGCCGCGTCACCGTGACCGCGCCGATCGACGGCGTGATCGCCGAGGCCGAGGTGTCCCTCGGCGAGCAGGTGGCCGCCGACCAGAAGCTCTACACCATCATCGAGCCGTCGCGGCTGTGGGTCGAGGCCGACGTCTTCGAGAGCGACCTCGCGCGCGTCGAGGAGGCGGGTACCGCCGATATCCGCCTCGAAGGGCGTCCGAACGCGTTCCGCGGCCGGCTGTTCCGGCTGGGTCAGCTCGTCGATCCATCGACTCGCACCGTGAAGGCGATCTTCGAGGTGGACAACGCCTCCGGTGCGTTCCGTCCCGGCATGTTCGCCGAGGTCGCGATCGGCGCGGGTACGCCGCGCGAGGCGCTGGTCGTCCCCGACGCTGCGGTGATCGAGGAGGGCGGCCGGCGCTTCGTGTACGTCCACGAGACCCCCGAGGAGTTCGCGCGCCGCGAGGTCGTCCTCGGCGAGCGCGACGGCGACGACTGGGCCGTGCGCGCCGGCCTCAAGCCGGGCGAGCGCGTGGTCACCCAGGGCACCTACCAGCTGCGCACGGCGCGGTGATCCGATGTTCGACGCCATCATCAAGTTCGCGCTGCGCAACCGGACGCTCGTCGTCGCCGGCGCCGCGCTGCTCGTCGTGTACGGCTACCTGGTCGTGCGCAGCCTGCCGGTGGACGTCTTCCCGGACCTCAACCGGCCGACCGTCACGATCATGACCGAGGCGGGCGGGCTGTCGCCCGAGGAGGTCGAGGTGCTGGTGACCCGACCGCTCGAGACCGCGCTCAACGGCGCGCCGGGCGTGCAGCGGATCCGCTCGCAGTCCGGCGTCGGGCTGTCGATCGTCTACGTCGAATTCGACTGGTCGACCGACATCCTGCGCGCGCGTCAGATGACGCAGGAGCGGCTGCAGCTCGCGAGCGAGCAGCTCCCCGAAGGCGTGACGCCGGCGATGGGACCGGTGTCGTCGATCATGGGCGAGATCATGTTGATCGGCCTGTACTCGCGCGACGGCGCGACCGCGCCGATGGACATCCGTACCTCCGCGGACTGGGGCCTCCGGCCGCGGCTCCTGGCCATCCCCGGCGTCGCGCAGGTGATCGCGATCGGCGGCGGCGTGAAGCAGTACCAGGTCCTGATCGATCCGAAGAAGCTCGCCGCCGCCGGCGTGTCGCTCGAGGAGGTCGAGGCCGCCGCCGCGCTGAGCCAGGGCAACAGCACCGGCGGCTTCCTCGATCGCAAGAGCCAGGAGTACCTGGTCCGCAACCTGGCGCGCACGGCGTCGATCGAAGAGCTCGCCGGGACCGTCGTCGCGCTGCGCAATGGTGTGCCGATCACGCTCGCGCAAGTGGCGGCGATCGTCGAGGCGCCGCGGATCAAGCGTGGCGACGCCGGCGTCGGCGTCAAGGACGAGAAGACGGGTGCGGTCGCGGTCCGGCCGGCGGTGATCCTGAGCGTCCAGAAGCAGCCTGGCGCCGACACGGTCGCCCTGACCGACGCCGTCGAGCGCGTGCTCGCCGACGCGCGCGGCACGGTGCTGCCCGACGACGTCGAGGTGAAGGTCCTGTTCCGGCAGGCCAACTTCATCAAGGCGTCGGTCTCGAACGTCGAGGAGGCGCTGCGCGACGGCGCGTTCCTCGTCGTGATCGTCCTGTTCCTGTTCCTGCTCAACTTCCGCACCACGTTGATCACCCTGACGGCGATCCCGCTGTCGTTCGTGGTCGCCGCCATCGTGATGAAGGCGATGGGGCTGTCGATCAATACGATGACGCTCGGCGGCCTCGCGGTCGCGATCGGTGAGCTGGTCGACGACGCGATTGTCGACGTAGAGAACGTGTTCCGGCGGTTGAAGGAGAACCGCCACCTGCCGGAAGACCAGCGGTTGCCCGTCGCGACCGTGGTCTACCGAGCGTCGTCGGAGGTTCGCAACTCGATCGTGTATGCGACCGCGGTCGTGATCCTCGTGTTCGTGCCGCTGTTCGCGATGAGCGGCATCGAGGGCCGCCTGTTCGCGCCGCTCGGCGTCGCGTACATCGTCGCGATCGTCGCCTCGCTGGTGGTCTCGCTGACCGTGACGCCGGTGCTCGCGTACTACCTCTTGCCCGACGCGCGGGTGATGGCGCACGAGAGGGACGGCTTTCTGGTCCGCTTCCTCAAGACGCGGCAGACGTCGATCCTGCGCTGGACGCTCCGGCACCCGCGCTGGGTGATGACTGGGGCGGCGGCGCTGGTGATCGCGGCGGTGGCCACGGTGCCGATGCTCGGCCGCTCGTTCTTGCCGTCCTTCAACGAGGGCACGGTGACGATCAACCTCCTCACCACGCCGGGCACTTCGCTCTCGGAGTCCGATCGAATCGGGACGCTTGCCGAGGAGCTCATCCTCCAGGTCCCCGAGGCGGTGTCGACGGGCCGTCGCGTCGGCCGCGCCGAGCTCGACGAGCACGCCGAGGGCGTTCACTACACCGAGATCGACGTCGACCTCCGCAGTTCCGGACGGAGTCGCGAGCAGATCCTCGCCGATCTCCGCCAGCGCCTCGACGTGTTGCCCGGCGTGGTCGTCAACATCGGGCAGCCGATCTCGCACCGGCTCGATCACCTGCTGTCCGGCGTGCGCGCACAGATCGCCGTCAAGATCTTCGGCGACGACCTCGACGCCCTGCGCGCGAAAGCCGAGGAGGTCCGCGCGGTCATGGCGACCGTCCCCGGCGTCACCGATCTCCAGGTCGAGAAGCAAGTGCTGATCCCCCAGCTTGGCATCCGGGTGAAGCGCGACGAGGCGCGCAACCGCGGCGTCCAGCCTGGCGCCCTGGTCGAGCAGCTCGAGGCGGCGCTCGCCGGCAAGGTGGTCGGGCAGGTGCTCGACGGCCAGCGCACGTACGACGTCGTCGTCCGCTTCGACGATGCCTCGCGCGTCGACCGGACCGCCATCGAGAACATCCTCATCGATACGCCGGCCGGCCGCGTCCCGCTGCGCGTCCTTGCCGAGGTGGTGGAGACGTCCGGTCCCAATCAGATCGTCCGCGAGAACGCGCAGCGCCGGATCGTCGTGTCCGCCAACGTCGGCGACCGCGATCTCGGCAGCGTCGTCGGCGACATCCAGCGCGACATTGCCGCGCGCGTCGACCTGTCCGGGTTCTACGTCCAGTACGGCGGCCAGTTCGAGAGCCAGCAGTCGGCGACGCGGCGGATCGCGATCCTCTCGATCGTCTCGTTCCTCCTCATCTTCCTCGTCCTGCACAGCCACTTCCGCGACGTGCGGGTGGTGCTCCAGATCCTCCTCAACATCCCGCTCGCGCTGATCGGCGCGGTCGCGGCGATCTGGCTCACCGACGGCGTCCTCTCGGTGGCGACGCTGGTCGGGTTCATCACGCTGTGCGGGATCGCGTCCCGCAACACGATCATGATGATCTCGCACTACATCCACCTCGTGAAGGAGGAGGGCGCGGCGTTCGACGAACGGATGATCATCCGCGGCTCGCTCGAGCGCCTCGTGCCGGTCCTGATGACCGCGTTCACCGCCGGCCTCGCGCTCGTGCCGCTCGTCCTCGCGGCCGGCGAGCCCGGCAAGGAGATCCTGTACCCGGTCGCCGTGGTCATCCTCGGCGGCCTCGCCAGCGCGACCTTGCTCGATCTGATCGTGACCCCGGTCGTGTTCTGGAAGTTCGGCCGTCCGGCGCTCGCCAAGGCGCTGGCGCGGCCACCTCGCGACAAGAAGGAGAAGCACCGTGACATCGATCTGGAAGCACACGAACCGGTGGCGTAGCGCGCTCGTCGCGATGGTCGCCGCCGCCGCCCTGGCCGCCTGCTCGAAGGGCGAGGACAAGAAGGCGGACCAGGACAACCAGGGCACGCACGCAACCACGCCGAGCACGCCAGTGAAGCCGGCCCAGCCGCACGGCAGCCACGATCCGGCGCACGGCGGCATCGTGATGATGGACGCCACGTACCACGTCGAGATCGTCCTCGACACGAAGGCCGGCAAGCACCGCGTCTACGTGAGCGACGGCGCCCGCGACGTGCTGCCAGCGTCGACGTTCGACGGCGTCACGTTGACCGTCGCCGGCGAGGAGCTCGCGATGCGCCGCTCCGCCGACGACACCGTCTGGGAGGCCACTGGCAAGCCCGCGCCGACCACCGGCGCCAAGGTCGCGATCACCTACTCGAAGGACGGCAAGCCGGTGGCGAGCTTCACCAACCTCCCGATCGAGTACGTCCTCACCGGCAAGATGCCGGACGGCACGGAGCGCGGTCACGAAGATCACGGCGCCCCCGGCGATCACAGCGCCTCCGGTGAGCACACCCACGCCGCGCCTCACGGCGGCCAGGTCAAGTCCACCAGTGGCGGCCACATCGAGCTGGTCGCCGCGGCGTCCGGGAAGTTCCAGGTCTGGCTCCTCGACGAGCAGCTCGCCCCACGCGTGGCCACCGGCGCGACCGTGAAGATCAAGGTGGCCGCCAAGGGCTACGCCGACATCGTCGCCACCGCGCAGGGCGACCACTTCGAAGGCACCGGCGCGGCGATCCCCGGCGGCCATCCGGCGGCGGTCGTCACCGCGACCGTCGGCGGCAAGACCGAGACCGCGCGGTTCGAGCTCCATCTCGAGCCCGGCCAGCCGGCCGGCGGCGATGGCCACAGCGGCCACTGAGGGCGACCGATCAGGCGCCCGGCGCGGCGGTGATCACGGTGCCGTTAGCCATCAGGTTGTTGACCGCGCCGGCGTTGCCGTCGGGCACGTGCCCACGGGAACGACTCCGCCGGTGGAGAACGGAGCAAGATCCGGAGGGTGTGAACCAGGCTCGCCGCGCTGGGGGACCGCGGCGACAAGGCAACTCGGGAGGCCACCGGAGCGCGGCCCCGTCGTCTCGGTGGACGGCGCGCGAGACGCCGATGGAGCCGATGCGGGCTGAATCAGGGGCCCGTCGCGTGGAACGGAGGTTGCTACGGGCGCGGGCATGTCCGTCGCTTCGCGCACCCTGCTGACGGTGGCCGCCGCCACCTGCCTCGGCAGCCTGGCTCTCGCCGGCTGCTCCCTCGACAAGCCCGATGACGCCAAGGGCATCGTCGACGACAGCCTGCCGCCGACCCGCCCCACCGCCGACGATGGCAAGGCCGACGCCGGGTCCAGGATCGTCCCGATCTCGGTCGAATCGCCGCACCCCTACACCAACAACCTCGATCGGGTGTGGCGCGTCGACCTGTCGACCCTGCCGTCGTGCACGCAACGCGTGCGCTTGCACTTCTCGGTGTTGCGCACCGAGGCCCGCTACGACTTCGTCACCGTCGAGCCGACCTCGGGCGTGATCCAGAGCTTCGACGGCACCCACGACGACACCTGGACCGAGTGGATCGACACGCGCGAGCGCTTCGTCAACGTGCGCCTCGACACCGACGGCAGCATCACCCGCCACGGCTTCGCCATCGACCGCGTCGAGTGGGACGGCGTCCCCGATCGTTGCCCGCTGTACCCGATCCAGCCCTGCCCGGAGAGCGCGATCAGCCTGCGCGCGCCGGTCGCAGCGTGCGAGTGCCCGCCGGCGCCGAGCTGCGCCGGTCTCGCCACCGTCGAGATCCGTCACGCCACGTCGCGCGGCCGCCTGTTCGGCGGCAAACACGTGGTCGGGCTCGACGCGTTCACGCTTGGCCTCGGCCCGACCGACCGCATCCAGGAGACCGCGGTCGGCACCGTCGCCGCTGACCGCCTGGTCGGCCTGGTCCATCTGGCCCAGACCACCGGGGTGCTGTTCGACGCCGGCTACGAGACCACCGTCGAGCCCGGCGTGGTCCGCGACGAGCTCTACATCAAGGCCGGCAACTTCGAAGCCGTGTTCGTCGCGCCGCAGGGCCAGCACGAAGCCGAGGTGCAGTCGGTGATCACCGCGTTCGAGGCGCTGTTCTCGTGCGCCGCGGCTGATGCCGCCATCACCTGCGCCGCGGGCCGGACCTGCCAGGACGACACCTGCCAGCCCGAGAGCTCGTGCGTCTGCGCCGAGATCTACCAGCCCGTGTGTGGCATCGACGGTCGCACGTACGGCAACGCGTGCTCCGCCGGTTGCGCCGGCGCCGACATCGCCCACGACGGTGCCTGCGGTCTGGTCGGTGACATGTGCGGCGGCCCGCTCGGCCGGCCGTGCCTCGACGACAACAAGTGCCGCTACGATGTGTCGACGTTCGCCGCGCCGTTCCCCAACGCCGCTGGCGCGTGCGTCGCGCGCACCTACTGCGATGCGCCGGCTGACTGCAACGGCCTGCCCGCCCCGGCGGTGCTGGGCGCCTGGGCCTGCGAGGCCAACACGTGCGCGTTCCGCGCCGGTCCACAGTGGCGCGACCTCGGCGGCGGCAGCTTCGAGACCGCGCACCCGTACGGCAACTCGACCAGCGTGTGGAAGCAGCTGACGCTGCCGGTGGACGCCCAGGCCCTGCGCTTGCGCGCCAGCGGCAGCTTCGCGCTCGAGCGCAACTACGACTTCCTCGAGGTGTGGACCTGGTCGGGCACGAGCTGGCGTCAGGTGCGCCGCTATACCGGCGCCGTGGCGCCGGCGCTCACCGACGAGTTCGCCGGCCGCTACCACTATCTGCGCTTCGTGTCCGACGGTTCGGTGACCGCGCACGGCTTCGCGGTCGTGGCCCAGTGGCGTTAGCCGCCGCGTCCGGTCCGGAGTAGAATCGGGGCTTGCTCCCTTCCTACATCCTGACTCTTTCGACGATGGCGGCGGCGCGCGTGGCGAACACCACGACGAACTGGTCGCTGGCCAGACGAGGCAAGGAGGGCATCCTCGCCAGCGGCGTCTGCGTCGATGACCCGCATGGGGATCGGGCCCGGGTCGATGGACGCGCGGCTGCGCGCAAGCACGCCAACTCGGTGGGCCACCGCTTCGTCCTCAGCGATGTCCAGGTCCGGTACGACCGACCGCCGCCGGTTCCGCCGGTCCCGCCGGTTCCGCCGACCGTTCCAAGCTGAGCCTGGCCGGCGTGGACGTGGGCCTCGTGTTATGCGAGGAGCATGAAGCGCGAAGCCATCCTCGCTGGGCTCCTGGTCGCGGTCGCGTGTGGAGGTGGATCGGGGGCTCGAGGCCCGACGACGGGCGCCGCGCCCGAGCCGGCGGGCACCATCGACGCCGCTGTGGCCGTCGAAGCGCCGGTCGATCCGCACCTGGCCGCGCGGCGCCTGTACGAGAACCCGGGTGGGATGTGGATGCCGCAGCAGATGACGCTGCCCGGGCATGCGACCGCCTTCGAGCAGCTGGGCGTGAAGCTCGATCCGAAGACGCTGGCCGACCCGCTGGCGGCGCCGCTGGGCGCGATCGTGCGGCTGCGTGGCTGCTCGGCGTCGTTCGTGTCGCCCGACGGCCTGGTCGTCACCAACCATCACTGCGTGCAGCGGGCGCTGCAGCTGAACTCGACGCCGGACCGGAACCTGGTCGAGCACGGGTTCCTGGCCCGGACGCGGGCCGAGGAGCCGTCGGCGGGGCCGGCCGAGCGCCTGTACGTCGCCCAGGCCTTCACCGACGTCACGGCCGCGGTCACCGGCGGGCTCGGCGACATCGCCGACCCGGTCGCGCGCAAGGACGAGGCGGAGCGCCGCATCAAGCAGCAGCTCGCGGCGTGCGAGAAGGATCGGCCGGGCATCCGCTGTAACGTCGCCGGCTATCTCCGCGGCGGGCTGTACGTGCTCATCGAGGAGGTCGAGCTCCGCGATGTCCGCCTGGTCTACGTGCCGGCGCGCGCGGTCGGGAACTACGGCGGTGAGGTCGACAACTGGCGGTGGCCGCGGCACACCGGCGACTTCGCGTTCTTCCGCGCGTACGTCGGACCGGACGGAAAGCCTGCGGACCACGCCACCGACAACGTGCCGTACCAGCCACGGCACTTCCTGAAGGTCTCCGACCAGGGCGTTCGCCCGAGCGACTTCGTGATGATCGCCGGCTTCCCGGGGCGCACGACCCGCACCAAGACCGCGCTCGAGGTCAAACACGACGTCGAGTGGTTCTACCCGTATTTCATCGGGCTCGCCCAGCAGCAGTACGCGATCGTCGAGGCGCACCTGAAGACGCCGGGCGAGACCGGGATCAAGGCCGGCGTGCTCAAGCAGGGCGTGCAGAACCGGCTCGAGAAGATCAGCGGCGTGCTCAAGGGCCTCACCTCGGGTGATCTGCTTGACCGCAAGGCCGCGCTCGATCGGCGGGTGACCGAGTGGGCGGCGGCGCCGGGGCGCGAGCGACACCGGGCGGCGATCGCCCGGCTCGAGCAGCTCAACGTCGAGGAGCAACGCACCGCCCGTGCCGACTTCGATCGGCAGACGGCGTTCACCGAGTCACTGCTGCTCGCCTCCGCGATCCAGCTCACCCGCTGGGCCGAGGAGCGGGAGCGGCCCGACGCCGAGCGCAAGGCGGGTTTCCAGGAGCGCGATCGCGCGCCGGCGATCGCGTCGAACAGGCAGCTCACCAAGCAGTACGACGCGACGCTCGATCGCGCGATGTTGCGGCTCGCGCTGGTCCGCGCGCTCGCGCTGCCGCCGGCGGAGCGGACGTGGCTGGCGCAGCTCCTCGGAGTCCGCGCCACCGCCCGGATCGACGAGGCGTTGATCGATCGCACGCTCGACGGCTGGTACCGCACCAGCAAGCTCGCCGACGAGAAGCTCCGGTTGGAGCTGCTGGAGAAGGGCACCCGCAAATCGCTGGCGGCGTCGCGCGATCCATTCCTGCGCGCCGCCCAGCGGGTGTGGAAGGTCTACAAGGACGAGGAGCGGCGCGCCGACGCGCGCGCGGGTGAGTCCATGCTGGTCTCCCCGATCTACGCCGACGCGATGCGCGAGGTGCTCGGCGGCTTGCTCGCGCCTGACGCCAACTCGACGCTGCGGATCACGTACGGCACCGTGAAGGCGTTCACGCCGACGGCATCGCCCTTCACCAGCGGCTCGCAGATCCTGGCCAAGGACACCGGCAAGGAACCGTTCGACGCGCCGGCCGCGCTCCTGGCCGCGCTCCGGGACCGGAGCTTCGGTCCTTACGCCGGTCCGGACGGCGAGCTGCCCGTCAACTTTCTCAGCGACCTCGACACCACCGGCGGCAACTCGGGCTCCGCCGTGCTCGACGATCGCGGTCAGCTCGTGGGTCTGAACTTCGACAGCACGATCGAAGGCGTCGCCTCCGACGTCGTGTTCGACGGCGCCATCGTGCGCAAGATCCACGTCGACGTGCGCTACATGCTGTGGGTGATGGACCGCATCGACGGCGCCGATCATCTGATCGAGGAGATGGGCCTCCGCCCGCGGCTCGAGGCGCCATGAGCCACGACCACGGCGAGATCCTGGCGGCGAACGAGGCCTTCTACGCCGCGTTCCGGCGGGGCGACGCCGACGCGATGGACGCGATCTGGGCGCAGCGGGCCGAGGTCGCGTGCGTGCACCCAGGGGCGACGCCGCTCCACGGGCGGGAGGCGGTGATGGAGAGCTGGGAGCAGATCCTGGGTGGCCCGCCGCCGATCCAGTGTGTGAATCCGCGCGTGCACCAGCTCGGGGACGCGGCGTTCGTGATCTGTGGTGAGCGCGTGCCCGGCGGCGCGCTGGTGGCGACCAACGTGTTCGTGTCCGAGGACGGCGCCTGGCGCATGGTCCATCACCACGCCGGCCCCGGTGTGCCGCCGCAGGCCGACGAGATGAACTGACGCGCCTAGCGCACGCGGTGGCGAAGGATCTCGATAGCACGTCAGAGAATTCCCGAATTGATTCCCGTGCGTCCAGAACGCGCGGTAGCCCACACTTCTCGGGGCGGTGAGGTTGGCAAACGCCGGCAGCTCGATCGAGGAGGACGCCGAGAGGCGGAGTCAGGCCTGTCACGCCGTCGAGGGCTGTCACCTGGTGGCACCGTGCACAGCGGCGGCGCACGCGTCGAGATCTTCGCGAGTTGAGGAGCGTCGGAGCTGGCCCGGCGCGTGCTCAGGGCGCGGGCATGAACAAGCTCCCACTCTCGGCGCTCCTCGCGCTCACCGTGCTGTCGCCAGGCTGTCTGGATCCCGATGAACCCGAGCTCGGTGACGCCGAGCAGGCGGTCACGATGGCCTGGGATGGAACGTTCCTCCCCGACGCCGCGACGTGCAGCCGTAGCATCGACGAGCACCAGGCGATCCACAGCTACATGGGCGGGCCGATCTCCGGCGACGAGTACGTGTCCGGCGGCGTGATGCGGCGCTACGCGGGTGGCGCGATCGTGATGCACCCGGTCCATGGATGCGCGTTCCTGGTGCGCTGGGGCATGTGGGATCACTGGAACGCCGAGGGGCTCGTGGGCGGTGTCCGCGGCTTCCCGGTCTCCGACGAGATCTCGCCGGCGTCCGGACGCTCGGTCCAGTACTTCGATCGTGGCTCGCTCTGGTGGCGCATGGAGACCGGCGTGCGCGGAATCCATGGCGTGCTCGCCCGCAAGCACCACGAGCTGGGCACGGCCGCTGGCTATCCGATCACCGAACACACCACGCTGCTCGGGGGCGCGATCGCCTACGTCGACCTCGACAACGACATGCGCCTCTACTGGACCGAGCTGACTGGCGCCTGGTCGATCAACGGCGCGATCCGCACCCGCTACGAGACCGGCGTCGAGAAGTCGTGGCTGGGGATGCCGGTCAGCGACGTGTCGTGTCGCCCCGACGGAGCCTCATGTCGGTCGCTGTTCCAGTGGGGGGCGATCTTCTGGGACCGCGACGGCAACAAGACGACGGTGAGCTACTCGCCGAGCGTGCCCGAGCTCGAGGTTCGAGTCACCGAGCCGTCGGCGACGAACCGCGAGATCTTCCTTCCCTCGCCCGGCTGCTCGATCTCGATCGAGGCCCACCACGCGCGCAATCCCTGGCTGGGGACGCCGGTGCAGGCTGCCGACGTGGCGCTGTCCGACGGTGGCGCGTATCGCGACTACGCCGCTGGCACCATCGTTTACAACCCGCGCGCCAAGTGCGCCTTCTTCCTCATCAACGGCTTTCGCGACACGTGGCGGGCACAGGGCGCGCAGGGGGGACGCCTGTTGTATCCGGTCAGCGACGAGCTCTGGTCCAATCCGGGTCGAGCCCACCAGTACTTCGAGCGAGGCTCGATGTGGTGGGCGCCGCACCTCGGCCTGCGCGTGTTGACCGGGCGGATCGCCGCTCGCCACGCCGAGCTGATCAGGAGCGGAGGGTATCCGTCCTCCAACCAGGAGCGAGCGGGTGACGGCGAGCGCGTCGAGCTGGAGAACAACACGTCGCTGTTCTTGCAGGACGGCGAACCCCGAGCGTTCGCGCTCCACGGTGCGATCCGGCTCAAGTACGCGAGCCTGGGATGGCAGACCTCGTACTTGCGGTGGCCGCAGGGAGATTCGTCGTGCTCCGAGAGCAACTACTACTCCCGGTGCCACGGCTACTTCAACTTCGGCGACATCTACTGGTACCTGTGGAACAGCAACTACGTGGTGCTGAGGGACAACCACACGCCGCGCCCGCCGCCCGAGCCGATGCCGCCGCCGCCGCCGCCGCGCACCATCGTTGACAACAGGCTGCTGTGGCTCAAATACACCCCCCCGCCGGGGACCAGCACCGGCAGCATCGTCTACACAGCGCTCTTCCCGGACGGGCCACCGAAGCGCGATCTCAAGCTGCTCGCGATCGGATTCCTGGGTGATTTCCGTGTGCCGCGGATCGCCTTGCTCAAGCGTGGCTACGACTACACGGCCTGTGGCAACCCGAACGCCGTCGTCGTGCTCGGCCAGGGCACCCGCACCGAGACGACTGCCGCCGACATGACGGCATTGTTCGGTTCGGCGACGCCGAGTCCGTACGTCCGGGTCTCCGCGTGCATCGGGTTCACCTTCGGCAGCCCGCCCCTGATGAGTCCGGTGCAGGTCAAGTTCAGCTACACCGGAAGCTGAACGACCGGCGCGGTGCGACGCCAGTTTCCTGGAACCGTTTGCCAGGCTCGAGCATCGGAGCGCCGTGGACCCGCGATCCGTCGAGCAACTGCGCGCGTATCAGGCCAGGAGCCGGCAGGTCCAGCGCTGGCTCCTGCGCGGGTTGCTGAGCGGGCTGGCCGTCGCGGGGATCCTGGCGCTGGCCGGCGTGATGGGCGCTGCGCTGCCGGTGGCGGCGGTCGCCGGCATCGTCGCCGGCTGCGGCTTCTGGATCACCCACGGCCACATCGAGGAGTTCGAGCAGCAGCTCCGCGCTCGCGCGCGACGGTGACCACGCCGGCCGGCGATCGCGTAGGATCGTGCCATGTCGGCACCGCTGCAGCTCGACGACACGCTCGCGGGGATCTACGTGGAAGCGCTGGCGGCCATCGCCCGGGCCGATCGCGAGATCCATCCCGAGGAAGCCAACCGTCTGGCCCAGGTGATCGCGGCCCGCTCGCGGGTGCCGGTCGACGCCGAGGCGCTGTTCTTCGCGGCCACGACGCCCGAGGCGCTGGCCGCCGCCGTGCACGGCCGCGATGGCTATCGCACCCCGGGTGGCTCGAGCGCGGGCGAAATCGGGCGCGCGCTGATCGCCGATGCGCTCGAGGTCGCGCTCGTCGATGGTGATCTCAACGCCAAGGAGGGACGCGCCATCCTGCGCTACGCCCGCGCCCTCGGCATGAACTCGGTGGACGTCCAGTCAGTCACCTCGGAGCTGGACGCATGGCTCGACGAACTCTCCTGACGGCGGTGCTACTCCTGATCGCCCTGGTGGGGTGCGGCTCCTCTGACGAGCCGGCGTGGGTGACGAGGGAGCGAGCCCGACTCGAGCAGGAACGGGCCGCGATCGAACTCGACCGCGCGGCGCAGGCGAAGGAGCGTGCGCAGCTCGAGGCCGGGCGCCACGGGCAGGGCGCCGCGATCGCGGTGGCGTTTTCGCGGGTCGCCGCGCCCGACGTCGATCTCACCAGGCCCTCGCTGGTGGTGGTGATGGCGTCGTCGGGCAAGATCCACGTCGACCGTCACGCCGTCAACGACGACGAGCTCGACCGGCTGCTGCGCGCGGCGTACGTCGCCGACCATGACGTCCAGGTCGTGATCCAGGCCGAGCGTGGCGTCGCCCACGCGCGGGTGGTGGGCGTCATGGAGCGCGCCAAGGCGGTCGGCATCCGCCGCCTGGGCATCGGCACATCCGCGGCGCCGTGACGCAGATTGCGCGACGTCGCTACTTCGGCGACGTCGCGCCCCAGGCCTGCAGCCGGCGCTCGATCGCGGCGACCTTCTCGGCCTTGTCGGCGGCCGTGCTCGCCGACCAGCCGGCGTGGGCCTCGCGCGCCAGTGCGATGGCGCGGGGACGGTCGCGCCCCGAGTCCCAGAGCGCCTCGGCGAGGCTGAAGCGCGTCTCGGCGACCAGGTGGAGGAAGGGGCCGTTCTGGCGGTTGGTGAGCGCGCGTTCGAGGTGGGGGATGGCGTCGGCGGGGCGGCCGCGTTTCAGCTCGATGCGGCCCAGGTTCTCGAGGGCGTAGCCGAGATCGGGGTGATCGGGGCCGCGCAGCTTCTCGAAGATGCGCAGGGCCTCGCGCGTCGACGCGATGGCGGCGTCATACTCGCCGGCGTCGCGCTGGAGCATGGCGAGCATCTGCCCCGACTGCGCGATCAGCACGTGATCGGGGTCGAGCGGGCGGGCCATGGCGATGGCGCGCTCGAAGTGCTGGCGAGCCGCCACGTCCTCGTCCAGGTCGCGGAGCACGGTGCCGAGGTTGGACAGCGCGTAGGCGACGTTGATGTGTCCCGCGGGATACGCGGCCTGCCGGATGCGGACCACGCGCTCTTGCAGCGCGCGGGCCTCGTCGAACTGGCCCTCGGTGTGGACGAGCACGCCCAGGTTCATGAGCGGGAAGCTGACGTTGGGGTGCTCGGGACCGGTCAGGGCCTCGTGCATCGCGATGCTGCGCTGGTAGAGGGCGCGGGCCTCGTCGAGCTTGCCCTGGTTGCGCGCGATGATGCCGACGCTCGACAACATGGCCGCGACGTCGGCGTGGGGCCCGCCGTGGGCTCGCTCGAAGCCGGCGAGCGATTCCTCCCAGAGCGCGCGGGCGTCGTCGAGCTCGCCGGCCGCGCGCGCGACCGCGCCGGCCACGCGTAGCACGCGGGCGCGGGTGAGCTCGTCGGGGACGCGGGCCTCGGCGGTGCGCGCGACCGCCAGGAGCGCGCGGCCGCTCTCGAGGTCCTGGCGATCGTTGACGACCCGGCCGGCGAGCGTCACCCAGATCTCGGCGAGGAGCCGGTCGTCGTGGGCGCGGGCGGCCGCCTCGGCGGCGGCGTACATCGCCGCCTCGCCGTCGTCGACGCGGGCCTGCTCCCAGGCCAGCTTGCCGGCGGTGAAACGGGCACGGGCCTCGAGCGGGGTCCAGCCGAGCCGCGCGCTGCGGTCGACCACGCCGTCGAGCGCCGTCGCAGCATCGGTGAAGCGGGCGGCCTCGATCAGCGCGGTGGCGCGAGCCAGGTCGGCCTCCAGCGTGTCGATCTCGGATCGGGCCTCGACGGTCGCAGGACGCGGCGGCTGGCCCAGCAGCGCGGTGCCGTCCTCGCACAGGGCGATCGCCGGCAGGCGGCCGACGATGTCGACGGCGCGGGCGACGGTCTCGCCCTGAGCGGCGTCGAGCAGGACGGTGGTGGTGGCGGCGAGCTCGCGCCGGCGGGTCTCCAGGCACTGGGAGCGGAGATCGAGGAGCTGCGGCGACTGATGGCCCTGGCGGGTCGCCTCGCACGAGGCGACGCGCATCGAGCGCCACTGCCCGGCGCGCTCGTCGAGGGCGCGGCTCACGGCGGCGAAGCTGGTCGCCGCAAATGGGCGGCCGGTGGCGCCGAAGGCGTCGCCGACCCGGGCGCGCACGGTGTCGTCCCAGGTCCCGGCCAGCATCTTTTCGGCGCCCGCGCACGGCGTCGCGCTGCGGTCACGCTCGGAGAGCGCGACGGTGGTGACGACGCCGATCCCCACGATCGCGATCGCGGCGCGGCGCACCGTGCGCCGGCGGTCACGTCCGAGCTCGGCGAGGAGCGCGTTCATGGTGGGGAACCGCGCCTGCGGCTCGGTCGCCAGCGCTCGATCCACGATGCGTCCGAGCCACGCCGGCATCGCCCGCTCGCGCGGGATCGGCCGGCGCTTGCCGGCCAGCACGCTCGTCCGCACGCTGGCCCAGTCGTCGCCGTCGAAGGGGCGCTGCCCGGTCAGCGCCTCGTGCAGCACCACGCCGAAGGCGAACTGATCCGATCGGGCATCGCCGGTCTCACCGCGGAATTGCTCGGGGGCCATGTACGCCGGGGTGCCGACGACGGTGCCGGTGCGAGTCACGCGCTCGATGCCCGCGCCCGAGCCCGGGCCCGAATCCGAGCCCGAGCCCGCATCCGAGCCCGCATCCGAATCCGAGCTCGCCGCCGCTCGCGCCAGCCCGAAGTCCGCGACCTTCACCACCTCGCCGGCACCGACCAGCACGTTGGCCGGCTTGAAATCCCGGTGCACCAGCCCCGCCGCGTGGGCAGCCGCCAGGCCATGACCGGCCGCCAGCAGCACGCGCAGGACCTCGCGGCGGGCCTGCGTCGCCTCGAGCCACCGCTCCAGCGACATCCCCTCGACCAGCTCCATGGCGATGAAGCGGCGCCCGTCGCTCTCGCCGACGTCGAACACTCGTACCACCGCGTCGTGGTCGAGCGCGGCGATGGCCTTGCCCTCTCGGGCGAACCGCGCCTGCGCGGTCGCCGACGCGGTCCCGTGGAAGACCTTCAGCGCCACCCGCCGATCCAGGTCGGGATCGAGCGCCTCGTACACCGCGCCGAACCCACCGGCGCCGAGCTCGCGCAGGATGACGTAGCGATCGATCACCGTCCCCCTCGCCACCAGCCCCGCCGGCCGCGCGCCCGCGCCTGGATCATCCAGGGTCTCGCCCGTAGCGTCCTCGGTCACCGTCATCGTTCGCCAGCAGATATCACTGATTCGCCTCGATGTACCGGCCCTGTCATCGGTCAGTCGGTGACGCCGGCCCAGCCCGCCCGGATGATCGAGATCGGCTCCGATCAGCCGTGACCAGCAGGGCCAGCGCCACGGCGGCGCAGCCGGCGATCAGGCCGACGGCGACCGGGATCAGCTCGTCGCGGTCGGCCAGGTGGAGGAGCGCGATTGCGCCGGGCAGCGCGCTCGCCGCCGCTCCCGCGATGGCGTAGCGCACCAGCATGAGCGGCGACAGCAGCACCATCACGCCGTAGACGGCGAGCGCGGCCTGGGCAGCGCCGGCGCGGTGGGCGGCGTCGCCATCGGTGTCGACGATCAGGTACGCGGTCAGGAAGAGCTGGACGAAGTCGTAGCCGCCGACCTGGAACCAGCCGATGCGCCGGTACCACGGTGATCGATAGCTGAGATAGAGCAAGAGCGCGCTGACCGGGACGTGGCCGAGCGAGACCACGGTCGGGCGCAACACGCCGGCCAGCGCCGTGACCAGGCGGAGCCAGCCCAGCCAGCGCAGGTGTCGCCCGCGCCGCTCGTCGAGCGCGTCATTCATCGTCGGACAGATCGCGGAGCGGCACCGACGGCGGAGGTTCGCTGTCGTATTCGGCCCAGGCCGGATCGGGGTCACGGCGGTTGCGCAGACGGATGGGCGTGCCGCGCACGTCATCACGGGCGTCGATCCATCCAGCCGGCACCTGCGGGTGCGACCACTCGAAGACGAAGCGGGCGTCGCGGGGCGACAGATTCACGCAGCCCTGGCTGCGCGGCTTGCCGAAGCCGTCGTGCCAGTACACGCCGTGCACGGCGTAGTACTTGCGGAAGCGCATCGAGAACGGCACGTCGGGGATGTCCCAGGTCCCGAACGCGACGTCGGGCGCCTTGAGCCGCGTGCGCGCGATCTTCTTGGCGATGCGATGGATCGCGGTCGGCGTCGAGCGCCCGCGCCCGCCCGAGATCATGGTGGCGTAGACCGGGACGTCGCCCTCGTACGCGATCATGACCTGCTCGTCGAGATCGACGTCGAGCCAGCGCTCGTCGGCGGCGACGCCGCGCGGGCGCGGCATCACGCGCGCGACGCGCAGCTCGCGCAGGCCCACCCACTCACCGGTCGCGATGCGCGCGAACCGGCCCTGGGTCTCCAGCACCGGCACGATCGTCCGGCGGGCGAGCGTGCGGACCTGCGCAGCGGCGTCGTCGGGCGCGTCGCGCACGCTGACCAGCGCCTCCTTGGTACGAGGCGTGACCCAGGCGAACGGCCATGCCGGCGGCGGCGTGGCCACCAGGTCGATGCCGGTGAACGGCGAAGGCCGCCGGATCTCGATCGCGGTCTCGGCCAGATAGCCGTGCTCGGTCTTGACGTAGGACACGCCGGCGACGGTGACGATGGCGCCGCGTTCCTTCACCCGGGTCCAGCCCTTGAGGCGCCGCGAGGGCCGCGCTCGTTCGATGGCGCGGATCGACGGGTACGGCCGCGCGCCGCCGGCGACCACGCCGTGCAGCTCCTTCTCCTCGGTGAGCGCGACGATTCGCGCCGGGACCAGCGTGGCCGCCGGCGGATTGGCGCTGGGCGCCAGATCCCTGGCGCAGACCCAGCCGCGCGGCGCGATCTCGAGCCAGGCCTCGCAGCGATCGCGGCTGGCCACGATGCGCGTCCATGCCACCCGCGTACCCTTGGCGAGCTTGCCCAGCCGCGAGCCCCGACCGGCGGCGCGGGCGTAGACCTTGGTCGCCGTCCGCGCTTCCGCCGACAGCGTCGCGGCGGGCCAGGCCAGATCGGCGAGCGCGAGCTCGGCGCCGACGGCCGGCCGGCGCCGGTGGGTTCGGGCCTCGGCGTCGCCTTGCGTCGCCGTCGCCATGGCGCTGGCGATCGATGCGAGGATCGTGAGCTGTCGGGCAGTCCGGATCACGGCGTGGGCTTCGCAGGTTCGTCGAGTGGCGCGCACGCTTCGACCTCGGCCTCGGTGCGCGCCTTGCCGAGACACGCGACGTCGGCGCGGCTCAGGTGCAGCTTGCAGAACACGTTGATCATGTCGGCGTCGTCGAGCCGCAACGACGACCGGTACTTCGCGGCCAGCTCGGGGCTGGCGATCCACGCCCGCCGCGTGGCGTCGCATTCGGCCATGGTCGGCTGGGTCCCGCCCGGATGTGGCGTGGCCGCCTCGAGCTCGCGGGCGAAGGCGGCGATGCGCTCCACGCTGGCGCCCTGGCCACCGAAGATGTGGATGAAGCAACCGTCGAGGGTGGGGCCGCAGAGCTCGGCGGGGCGCACGTCGTCGAGGACGTCGTAGGTCCTGGTCGCGCCGCCGCCGATCACGCCCGAGCACCAGCGCCGTTTTCCGCTGTACAGGTCGGCGGTGTCCTTCACGACCAGGAATGGCTCGACGCACGCGACGGTGGCCCTGGTCGACGGGTTGGTGCTGTGACACCGCACCGCCTCCGGTGTCAGCTCGCACCGGGTGGTGACCGCGGGCTCAGCGTCGGGTGCGGGGGCCGGCGGATCGTCGCCGGAGGCCGTGTGCGTCGGCGCCGAGGGCGTCCCCGTCGACGGTCCGCACGCGGCCCAAACCGCGAAGGCCGCTCCCCCCAGGACCGCCGGCAGCTTCACCACCTGCTGACGATATCAGCGCCGGCGGCCGCTGGCACGATCCTCGAGGCGTGACAGCGCGATCGCAGACCCGGCGCAGGCCAGGGCGGCGATGGCCACCGACGCGGCGGCATCGGACAGGAAGTGGGCGTTGACGCCGACCCGGGCGCCGACGATGAACGCGAGCACGGCGAAGGCCGGGAGGCGGGCGCGCGGGAACAGGTAGGCCATGGTGAAGGCCAGCGCGCCGTAGTGGGCGACGTGTCCCGACGGAAAGGCGATGCCGCCCTGCCACCAGAAGCTGTCGTCGACGTGACCGCGGGCCAGGGCCTCGCCCGGGCGGAGGCGACCGAAGAGCGGCTTGAGCTCACCGCCGAGGGTGCGGGCGAGGGCGTGGGTGAGCCCGAGCAGGAGCAGCGCCGAGCCGACCCGCCGGCGCCACCACCACAGCGCGCCGCCGGCGACGATCAGCGCCGACGCGAGCTGCTCCTTCTTTGGCCAGGTCATGGCGGTGACGTGATCGAGCACCTCGACGATCTCGGCCAGCGCGCGGCCGGTGTCGCCGGCGGCGGCGTCGCGTCCGATCGCCCGCGCCAGCGGCGCGTCGAGCACGAGCACGCCGGCGAGCGTGACCAGCGCGGCGACCGCGGCGGCGAGGAGCAGGTGGCGGACGGTCACGGAGGCAGGCCGAGCGCGGCCGAGCGTCCGGGCGGCGGACGCTCGAGCCACCAGATGGCGAGCTTGCACGCGTCGGTCACGCCGTGCAGGTAGCGTTTCTGCTCGTCGCTGACCGGCAAGGCGGAACCGGTGCGGTCACTCAGCGTGCTCTTGCCGTCATTCCATCGTCGCACCAGCACGCCGCTGTCATCGTAGAAACGAGCCTCGCCGACCGCGCCGTCGGGGCGGCAGTCGTACTCGGCGATGCGGGTCCTGGCCGCGCTCCACGCCGTGGCCAGGCCGCCGATCGTGTCGACCCGGCGCTCGAACGTCAGCCGCCCGTCGGCGTCGAAGACGCGACTGACCCCATCGGTCCAGCCGGTCACCAGCTCGGCGTGCACGATCGCCGTGGCCACGCCCTCGCGGGTTCCGACCACCGTGCCGATGGCCTCGCCGCCCTGGTAGTAGGCGCGCACAACCAGCCCGGTGGGGAGGCGATGGGTCCACAGGCCGTGTCGCTTGCCGTCGAGGTAGGAGCCCTCGTGGATCTTGATCCCGGCCGACCATTCCTCGGCCGGACCGTTCAGCACGCCGCCGACGAAGGTCTCGATGTGATCGACGCGGCCGTCGGGTCGCCACGTCCAGCGCCGGCCGTGCTGCTTGCCGTGCTCCGACCACGAGTCCTCGAAAGGCTTGCCGTTGGCGAACAGGGCCACGCCCGGCCCGTGCTGCTCGCCGGTGGCGTCGCGGCAGACCACGGCGGTGGCCCAGTTCTCGGCCGCGACCCGGGCCACGCGGTCGCTCTTCTGCTTCACGGCCTTGGCGCCTGGCGGGCACGGCTTCTTCTTCTTCCACCAGCCGGTCGGGCGCGCCTTGAACCCCGGTCCCGTCGGCACCGCGATGGGCTCGAGGCTCACGTCGGCGGGCAGCTTGGCCTCGGTCGTCGCCGGCGGCGCGGTGACCGGCGGGGCGGCGCCGGCCATGCCGGCGTCGAGCATCAGGAGCGCGACCGCGACGAGCGAGCGTCTCACCGGCTCCTCACTTGTCCCTGAGCGCCCGCTGGGTCGCGTCGAGCATCGGCTTCGCGCTCACCGGCGCGCCGGTGGCGTGCTCCATCCACACGTCGGGGAGGACCGCGCCGTAGCGGGCCATGCGGGTGAACTCGGCGGCGAAGGTCTTGGCGTCCTTGCCGTGGACGTGCTCCTCGATCTGGAAGGCGATCAGGTGGCCGAGCACGTAGTTGAACAGGTAGAGCGGCGACGAGATCGTGTGCGAGTAGATGCCGAGCAGCGCGGTGTCGCCCTTGCCGCCGAGGTACGGCGCGTAGTGGCGGTCCCAGGTCGCGCGGGCGATGCGCACCGTGGCCTCGCGCAGCTCGGCCGGCGTGGCCTCGGGGTGATCGTAGAGCCAGCGCCACACGTCGATCTCGACCAGGGCCGAGCCGGCGATCTCGCGCGTGTTCCAGTAGTGATCGAGCACGCGCAGCCGCTCGGCCTCGGCGCCGCGCGAGGGCCGGCCGAGGAGCTGGAGGTCACGGGCCTGGAACAGGAAGGCCAGCGCCTCGGTGAACGCGGTGTTGGGCACGCCGGCCAGGAGCGTGTGGTCGACCTCGTACAGCGACAGGTACTGCTCGACGTTGTGGCCGAGCTCGTGGACCGCGATGTTGTAGCCCTTGTAGTCCATGCCGCCGGCCTCGACCCGCGTGCGCAGGTGGGGCTTGTCTCCGCGGCGGCGGGCCTCCATGGCGTGGCCGGCGCCGCGCGAGGCGTCGACGTCGATGTTGGCGGCCAGGGTCCGGGCCTGCTCGGCGGTGAAGCCGAGCTCGCGCAGGATGCGCGGTAGATCGCCGGCGAAGGCGGCCGACGTCGGGTAGCGCTTGCGGGTCTCGGCGTCGAGCTCGGCCTCGGGCACGTCGCCGCCGCCGAACTCGTACCAGAGGTCCTGGGGACCGAGCGGGCGCCCGAGCTTGCCGCCGATCTCGTGCACGGCCTCGCCGGCGAGCGGCGACTCGAGCAACGCGACGATCAGCGCGCGCACGCGCTCCTCCGGCATCTCGGCGCCGTCGAAGGCGCGGGCGATGTAGGTCGGCGCGGTCGGTGCGTGGCGGTCGGCCTTGCGCTCGGCGGCGAAGCGCGCGAGCACCTTGGCGAAGCGGACGTCGTCCTCGCGGGTGGGATCGGGCGCGGTCGGGCGGTCGGCCGGCGCGTCGGCCTCGATCTCGGCGGTGGGCGCGGCGGTGACCGTGTTGGTGAAGGGATTCCAGTCGAGGCGCGGGTTGTCGATGACGGCGCGCGGGATCGACTGGGTGACGATGCGGTCCATCACCTTCAGGATCGTCCGCTGCTTGGCCAGTCCGTCCGGGTCGGCGTAGTCGGCCTTGAGCTCGTCGCGCAGGTTCCAGTGGCTGATGAGGCGTTTGCCCTTGGCGAAGCGGCGGGCGCCGTCCTCGCCGAGCACGTGGTGCATCCACAGGTTGTAGTGCGCGATGTAGTCGTCGCCGGTGGCCTCGGCGGCGCTGGCCTCGGCGAGGATGTCGCCGGGGATGCGGCGGTCGAAGCGTCCGGTCAGCCGGACCTCGGCCCACTGCCGGCGCGTGTAGGTCTTGCCGTCGCGGATGCGGTCGGCCAGCGTGGTCAGCGGGAAGTTGAGCAGGGCCGCGAACGCGACCTTGGTGGCGAACAGATCCTCGGCGACGCCGGCGCCGGGATCGTAGGCGGCGAGCAGCGGATCGAGCGCGAGCTGGGCGCCGGTGTCGACGTCGGTGTGCCAGCGCAGCGAGCGCTGCAGCTCGAGCATGTGACCGTCGAGCTGCTCGAACTGCGACTCGAAGCGGGTGAACAGGGCGTCGACGTCGGCCGGCGCCGCGGCGAACTGCGCGCCCACGAACGCGACCAGGTCGCCGTCGGAGACCCGCCACAACGACGCGACCTGATCGACGCCGCGCTCGATGCGCGCCCGGTGGGCCTCGCCGTGTTTGGCGAGCAGCGCCTGCTTGGCGGCGGCGACGGTGGCGGCGTCGACCGGCGGGTCCTGGGCCCCGGCCGTGGCCGGCGCGGTCGGTCGATCCGGATCACGCCGCCCCGGGCCGGGGCAGGCGGCGAAGGAGAGGGCGAGCGCGGCGGCGAGCAGGCGACGGGACATCACGCCGGCATCCTGGCGCGCGGACCGCCCGCGCGCAATCAGATCAGAAGCGGCGCAGCACCGCGGACGCCTGCTTGCGCACCGCCGAGCTCTTGTGGCGCTTGGCCGCCGCCCGCAGCGGCGCCTTGGCGGGCGAGCCGATCAGCTTGCGCAGGAACCAGCTGGCGTGACCGCGCGTCCGCGGGCTGCCGAGCATGGAGATGACGTTGCGGATCAGCGTGCCGTTCTTGCGGTAGAGCGAGCTGCGCTTGATCGCGGCCTGGTAGTGCTCCATCGACACCGACCACCACCGTTTCTGGTAGTAGAGGTTGCCGAGGACGAAGGGCAGGTTGGCGTTGCCGGGCTGCTTCTTCCACAGCGCCCGCAAGCCCGCGATCGCCTCGTCGCGATGGCCGCTCTTGGCCAGCGCCAGCGCCTCGCGCACCGTCCTGGGCGGCGTCCGCTCCGGCTCGACCACCGCCGGCGGCGGCTCCACCACCGGCTCGACCGCCTCGCCCTCGGCGACCGGCTCTTGCTGGTCGATCGCCTCGATCTCGGGATCCGCAGGCGGCAACGGCTCGAGCTCGATGTCGTCCTCGTTGATGGCCAGCTCGCCGCCACCGTCCTCCGCCCCACCATCGGCGGTCTCGGCCACGGCCTCGGCATCGGCCCCGGCGTCGACCTCGACGCCGGCATCGATCTCCGCCACGGTTCCGGTTCCGGTTCCGGATGCCGCTGCGGTTGCGGCTGCCGCTGCG